>Ga0007796_10000228_pt1 | contig 16170 bp, 18 predicted proteins | sample CryBogmetaGMA0M_FD_60373 | JGI IMG/M metagenome (GOLD analysis project Ga0007796, IMG submission 60373) | Freshwater microbial communities from Crystal Bog, Wisconsin, USA - MA0M | ecosystem: Environmental > Aquatic > Freshwater > Lake | place: Crystal Bog, Wisconsin, USA | collected 2009-07-06 | reverse complement strand
ATCGACATTCTCCTCCAAAATCGGGAAACTTGGGAAACTCGGGATAACTACGACGCCTCACGCCAAGAAGCCATTCGCTTCAACTCAGTTCTCCCCACTGTTTTACTCAATGGTGTCGAAGGCATTGGTGTAGGTTTAGCAACACGAGTTGCACCGCACAATCTCCGCTCCATTGTCGAAGCCACAAAACTCGCAAACAAACCAAAATCATCACTCGCTGATCTCAAAAAGGCAAAAGATTTACTCATTCCAGACTTCCCTACGGGATGCGATGTGGTGCATGATGCTGCACTCGATGATTACAAACAAACGGGTTCCGGTAGCATTCGCTGCACTGCCAAAGTTGAGCGCGGCATTCAAAAGCGCGACGGTAGAGCAAAAGATCGCGACACATTTACCTTCACCCATTTACCGCCTTACACCAACCCCGAAAAAATCGGGCAACAAATCAAAGATGCTCTTGAGAAGGGAAAGTTTGAGGGTGTAGCGGAAGTTGTGGATGAATCTGATCTCAGTGGAGATCGCGTAGTTGTTATCGCCAAACCCGGCATAAATGCCGCTTCTTTAGAACAGCACCTTTACGCATTCACCGATCTCGATTCGCGCTTCTCTGCCAAAACCCTCGTTATTGACGGCACAAAACCAGTCGAACTCTCGCCTATCGAACTGTGCCAAAAATGGTTTGCTTGGCGAATGGATCGTTTGGAGGAGCAATTCCGCTACGAGCAAGATCAAAAGATGGCACGCCTCGAAATCGTCATGGGTTTCTTGAAGGCCATCGACAAACTCGATGCGGTTATCAAAGTTATTCGTGCGGCGAAAACTCCGAAAGAAGCGGTTATCGAACTGGTTTCAAACCGAACTCTAAAATTCACCGCCGATCAGGCACGTGCCATCCTCGAGATGAAACTTCGCCAACTGACGAACCTCGACACTAACGAACTCGTCGCTGAAAACGCCGAACTCGATGAGCGCCTTGCTGAACTCAAAGTTCTCATCGAAAGTAGAGATGCGCGCACCAACTTCTGCTTCAAACAGATGGATGATGTGGCGAAGCGCCACGGCGAAGTGCGTCGCTCTCGACTCATCGACGCTCCAACTTCTCCCGCAAAACCCCATGTTGTGGGAGAGAAACGCACCGCGGTTTCACAAAAACCCCGCTTGTTGAAAGTTGATCTCAAACTCGGCATCATCGAACAAACGAAAACGGTGAAGGGCTCGTTGCCGCTCGAGCGCTCCGAGAAGTTGGTGGTTGTGGGAGAAAATGGCATGTTCAAAAAGTTACCTTCTTCTCACAAAGGCGGTGTGTTCGCCGAACCAACGAAGTTGGTGTTGGCGAAACGAGAGGCTGATATTGCTGAGCGAAAGTTTCTAGTGGTGTTTTCACTAAATGATGCACTGAAAAGTTTCGTTCTTAGCGGCGCTGACTTATGTAAGACGACAAGTTCAGGTAAGAGGTTCATCCCTGAGGGCGCAGAACTTATCCACTTCGGTGAAAGCGCCTACACAGTGAAGTTCAGTTCGACGCGGAAAAAGTCAGTAGTTCTGGACTTATCGGGGAAACCTGGAAAACCTGGCGGAGCGGGGACGAAGGTGGCGGCGATGGCCGACCTAGCGGGGCACTGAACCAGGTTTCTTACACTTTAGGCGGGGAACGCGGGGCACATCCGGGCGAGGTAACACTCGTCCTTCCCCTTAGTTTTCACAAAACCGGGTAAAACTTAAAACCAAAAGAGAAACATCACATGATCATGGAACAGGATGTCGCTTTTTTAGAGCACTGCATTCAGTTAAACTCAGTCGAAAGTGGATCAGAGAAATATGTGCGAGAACGTTTAGAAGAACTCAAATTAGGGAAGACACGTAGATTCACGCATCCGAGATTCGAACCGCTCGCACAGCGGGCATTCTATCTCCAGAAATCCCTGGAAGCGTAATTAGGGGGAGGGGGGATCCCCCCCCCCTCATTTACGTTTTTTCTAAAAACCCACTCCGGTTTCCTCTATAGGGTCACCGTTAAAATAGGCCTAGATCAGCTATCATTAATGCACTAAATGGAAGACACCACACGCACAGAGGAAGCACTCGAGCATGCACTCGAAGCCTTACTAAAAGAAACTCGAGAAATGCGGGGAATGATAAGGAATCTGGCATGGACTGCCGGTTCAGACCCTTCTGCTATGCATGTGAAAAATGCTATTCAGGTTATCGATAAAAAACTTCGAGAACTCCGAGAAATCGAAGATGAGTTCGAGGGAATGGGCTACACATCATGGAAAGTCGCTGCTAAAGCTCTAAAACAGACGAAGAATGAGACGGCTCTTCCTAGAGAGTTTAGTGTCGCTCCTGCACACTGGGCGCATAAAAAATTCTTAAAGCATTTCGATGTCTGGGAAAATGGTCGTAAAATTACTAAACATCGCACCATTCCTGAAGTCACCATTATTCAGGCTCAGGCGAATCTAAAACGCATTTCGCCCCATTTATCTTTACTCTTAAGCCTTAATGTCGATGATGGAGATTTCACGAAAGGCGTGCTCGAGAGTTTTAATGACCCGAACTGGTCTTATGAGGACTTCGTAGAGCGAGTTTTCACACTTCTTAGAGAAGAGTGTCAGGAATGTTTTCTGTCTGATGAGGCTGACCTTATCGAAGAGTCCCCCGTCGCTGAAACCGCTCTCGTCCCCCGCTGAACCCGCTCGTCAGCACTTTAGGCGGGGAACGCGAGGCGCGTTTGGACGAAGTAACCATCGTCCTCTTCCCTGGAACTCACAGAAAAACGAAAAACGCCCCAGGGTAAAAAGTTTACATAGGCTAACCCACGTCATAATGAGAATGTTCGGAACGACCCATGACCCAGATCGTTTATTCTGTCTCACGGCTTCTAGCGAACCCGCGGGTCTTTTATGCTATCGCGAACCATCTCGAAGGACCCGATGGTGAAACGCTAAAAGAAGCATTTTTTGATTTATTGGAACATGATCTAGATGACTACGAAGATGCTAATGAATGCGAGTTTGAAGCAGATGAAGTGTGCTTCCGCATTAGTGAAGAAGACGAAAAAGTCGAAATCATTCTAAGCACCGGTTTGATGTCGGTACTCGAACCTCTTCAAGGTGAGTTCAAAACTATGATCACCAATGATGGCGAGATGGCGGCAACATCTGCTATTTACTCCCGCCTCGTCAAAGCAATTGAAGAGACAAATCCTGAACTATCTGGAAACATTGCGCTTTGTTCTCCGCCCACCCCAGCAAACCAATATCTCCGATCTGACGATGGCGATCGCTTTGAAGGTTCGTTTCATCTTTTAACTGACCCCGATAAACGTTTCGCTTTCAATGTAGAAATCGTCGATGTAAAAACTGACGACCTCAAAGCATTTATTCGTCCTCTCCACTGATGACAGCAAACAACATGGTTTGGGCAACCAACAGCCTACGCTCTTCAGTGAAGAGCATCAAAAAGAAAGTAAGCGCTTTGAAGATAAGCGTCCAAGCGCTCGATGCTGAACTTGAAGATATCGAGATGAAGTTCGACAATGTTATTACACAGTCGGAAATCTTCAAAGCGAAAGTCGAACGAGAATATGGTCGTGAAGTGCGCCGTCTCGAGAAAGAGTTAGAACTTCTCCGCAAAACCCCAAACTCCCTCGCGATAGAACCCGACACTTCCACAGAAGATCTCAGAGTTGCTAGCACAATTGGCATTATTGAGTGCTTGATGCGAGCCATTTGCCACAACGCAGACGATTTCCGACTCCTCTCTTACGCATTTCTATTTCCTGCCGTTATTGAGCGTATTGTCAAAGGAAACGAAGAAGCTTATTTTCTTGAAGAGATGCCGGCTTCTGCAGATGTTATTGTTCGACGAGGATTGGAGTACATTGCATGGGTTAGAAGTGAGTGTGATACGCATCTTACCGATCCCCAAGCATGGGAACTATTCTCTCCGCAAATCAGTGATTGGTGGCGGAACGATGCACTTCCCCTTCTTTACGGAAGTCGTGATGAGAATTGGGATATTGACGAGCCATTATCAAATCTCGAAATGATTTCTTGGAGAGATAATGTGGCTGAACGTCCGCTTCAGTTTTCAAGTGTATTTGATGCGTATGATATTTATAAGCGCCATAAAGACGAAGTTTATAAAAGTTCTGGTGTTCAAGACTTCGAAATGAAGACGTTCTCTCATGGAGATAATCGATGACGGCCGCTCGAGATAACTTCTTTCACAACATCGGAAAATCAGAGGCGCTACAACGCGCTGTCAAAAAAGAACCAAATCCCAAAGCACTCAAAAAAGCTGACTTTTTAGTAAAGCGAACTGGCGTCGCATTTGTAGAGGCGGTGAAAAACACTTATGATGCCTATCTTGCTGACCCCCAAAATCCGAAAAAAGCCACAAACTATTGTAAATGGCGTTTGCGTTTGCACATTCAATTAAACAATGATCGGGAGAAACTTGAGCTGCTCAATGAATATCGAAAACTGGGGCTCTATGATGAGGGGCCTGGACCTCTTTGTTGGGACTACAACATTCCATTCCAAGGGTAAAACATAACAACTCTCGCATTCGGTGCCGTGATTCCAAGGACCGTAACAATGGCAAAAGCTGTTGCTGCCACTTTCACTTCCACACAATTGGGTGAATACGGCAACATCATTCTCAATGGTTATGCCACCACATCCCCTAATACCATAAACAAAAAAGCATGGCAGTACAAAGAAACTACCACGGCCCCTATTAACTTGCCTAGTCTTACTAGTTATACACCTGCCATGAAAGGTTGGACTACTAACTACATGGAGTATTTCACTCAACGTCCGCCTAACACGTATGGCGTTAACCCAGGCGACCCAACGATGTTTGAATTCACTATTCATTCATTCACCACGTCTGGCGCCTCGAAATGGGCACAATCACCTCGCCGTTATTATCAAAATCAAGTCGCATCTTTCGTACCTCCTAATAACAACTCTCAAGCCATTCAATACACATTTACGTACCCAGTGGCTGACAATTTTGTAGCGCCCCCTATCGACCACCTTTGAGTTTACCCAGCCTCTGGCCTCTTATAATAAACCACAACCAACTTATCGTCCATGACACTTCGTCTTACGGAACTCGGCTATCCCGTCATTCAAGATGATATTCACGCCAAAATATTCGGTAGTGAAGCTCGTCCAGTGATGAGCCGCCTCGGCCAACAAAAAGCAATTGGCCTTTTGAAACAGTTTGGCATCTCTGTGCCAGTCGAATACCCTTTAGGGATGTACAATGGGCCTCTTCCATTGCCATCTTTGAAGGGTTTTGATATTAGGGAACACTTTGAGAAAATAGCTGAAGAGCAAGTCGGCCATTACAAAAAGTGGGCTGATGAGTTCTCCACAGCAAAACTCGCACCATTGCCGCCTATCGAAGTGCTTCGCTTTGAAGCTGGTTGGACGCGCTACACTTGGGTTGAGTACGGAGCAACACCTTACTGGCGCACTGAGCAAGTGCCCTACCCCCTTGAAGAAGCCTTCACATTCGACACCGAAACCTTTGTGAAAGGCGGGAACTTCCCCATCATTGGCACCGCACTCTCCGCCGAAGCTGCTTACATTTGGCTCGCCGCTGAACTCATCGACCCTGCGATTCCGCAAGATTTGTGGGATCAATATTCTCTGATTCCAGTTGGAAAGGGAAAGTTTATTGCTGGCCACAACATCTCATTTGATCGTGTTCGTGCTCAAGAAGGTTACAGCCTTGAGAACACGGGCCCTGAAAACTTTTACTTCGATACTCTATCAGCGCACATCGGTGTTGCTGGTTTGGCGGGTGGCCAAAGATGGCTCTATGTTCTCGCGGGCAAAGATCCCGATGATCTTACTGAATCTGAGAAGCGCAAACTCCGTTTCGCACCAAAATGGCTTGATGAAGGCGCCACAAACTCTCTCGTTGAAGTTTATAACTACCACGTTTATTCTGTGCGGAACTATTTCGGTGATAAAACTGCACAGCCTCTAGGTGCCGATGATAAAGAAACACGAAACATCTTTGTGGATGCCGAGAATCTCTGGCAAATCCGGCAGATGCTTACCGAATGCCTTGATTATGCGCTAAAGGATGCTTTTTACACTGCTGAACTATTTCAAGCACTGTGGCCGAAATATCTTGATAGCACTCCGTCGATGGTTGCCCTCGCCGGCCACCATCATCTCAATGGTTCCGTCATTCCTCTCACACCAGATTGGCCCCAATGGATCGAAAACGTCGAGAAGGTATATGATAGTTACAACGAAGAGATGACGGAAGTTTGCCAAAACTTGATGAATGCCACCTATGAGAAATGGCAAAGTTTTGATACAGATGATGAGCGAGATGCGTGGGTTGCCGCTGATCCATGGGTATCCCAACTCGATTGGGAAGTAAAAACTAAGAGAGGCATTTACGCAAACGTACCAAACTGGTATCGCCCATTCGAAAAAGAACCCGATCGAAAGATTGGTGTGCGCACAGTGTTGGCGCACTTGATGTTGCGCCTAAAGTGGGAGGGATCACCTATCGTCGCCACCAAAGATAAAGGGTGGTGTTATCACAACGCCGCGGGAGAGTTGATGAAAATCCCGCATCCAAAAGGCAAAGGTGAGAATGTTGGTGGTGTGCTATCCAAAGATTTCGTCGGTGATATGGAAGTCGGTGTGCTGAGTTCCGACATTCCTGAAGCAAAGCGCGCACTCGATATCGCTAACTCGATTTCTTACTGGACGTCGGTAAGAAAGCGGGTGATGTCGAGGATTTTCCAAAGTGTTGATAATCCGCACGGTAAAAATGCATTTCTCGCTCTCCCTGAGATTTTGGCGCATGGCACCGTTACTCGCCGCACGGTTGAACCACTTATGGTTACCATGTGTTCAACTAAAAATTGGCGGATTGGCACGGAGTTGAAAACGCGAGTGGTTGCACCAGATGGTTGGAAGATTGTAGGTGCCGACTTTGACGGCCAAGAACTCCAGATTGCCAGCATTTACAGTGATAAGTGGGAAGGCGGGCATATCGGTTGCTCACCATTCGGCTTCAATGTGCTATGCGGTTCAAAAGAGAATGGCACTGACGCTCACAGTGTGTTGGCAAAAAATGCCAGTATCGACCGCGACACTGGCAAAGGTGTGGGTTTTGCCATCCTTTATGGCGCAGGTTTGCGCACCGTTATGGGCACCATCAAACGGAAGTTCCCAAAGAAAACCGATGCTGAAGTTCGCCCATTCGCTACAAAAGCACTTGAAGGTAAAAAAGGTGTGAAGCGCGGCGGTTTATATGAAGGTGGCACTGACTCCGGTTGCTTCAATTTGATGGAGGAGATCGCCATGAAAATGCGCATTCCTCAACTTCCGTGTTTGGGCACCAAGATTTCGACTGCTATGCGACCAGCGGCAGTTGGCACCGACTTTCACACAAGTCGGATTAATTGGACGATTCAAGCCTCGGGAGCAGAAATTCTCTCGGTGATTCTCACTGCAACACAGTGGCTTGCCGATGAGTTCCGCATCCCTTGCCGATTCATCATCAGCATCCATGATGAAATCTGGTACATGACGCCAGAGAAATATGCTGAACAATTTGCAGTGCTGTTTCAGATGGCGCATCTTTATACATGGGCATTATGCCATAGCGCCAATGGTATCCCTGATGTGCCGCTCAGTCGCGCATTCTTTTCCTCAGTCGCCATCGATGAGCGCATTCGCAAATCCGTCAAAGAGCGCACCGTTACCCCATCCAATACTGATGGTGATCAAGAACCCAATGGAGTTGAATACTCGATGAGAGAACTCAATGAAATCGGGGCAATCGACAAACTAACCACACGCTACAATGCAATTCAAAAAGGACTTATCAAATGACGCGCAAATCACGAGTTTCTTACGCCTCTATTTACATTTTTCGAGGTAGAACAATCTCTGACGGTGACTATAACATCTATTTTGCAACGATCCCCCATGATAAAAAAGGTCGCAAAATACCATCATCCGTTGATTGTTGTTATAATAGTCTATATTTTGATCCCGTCCAAGTTAATCTGATTACCAAAGCACTCTAACAATGGCTTTTCCACTTCCAATTGATAATGATTTTCGCATTGAAACTATCAAGGGATGGCTTGATGATGTTGATGATCGACTTGATTTAGGCCGAACTGAAGATGCTATCATCAGCTTTGGCATTGCGCGTGACCTCTACTTGAAACTCCCTGGCAATATCTTTGACCAAGCCCTCGAAGATCGCGTGATTGCTGCTCAAAATAGAATCAACAAAAGAAAGGGTAAAACCTAATGTGATTTCAACTACCACTGAACTACCATGAAAACTGTCTCAGACGACAACGCCAAACCCGCGGTAACTTCTGTTTCTTCAAATAAGAAACCTCTTGACACTTTCTCCACTACCCTTAAGGATGGTCGCGTTATTACCATTCGAGAAATGACGGGGAGAGACCTGCTCTATATGGAGAAGGACCTCACTAAGGCAGGGGATATCGAAAAAGGAATGAAAATAATCGAGCGACTCATCGTAGGAGATGACAAAATCACCTATGACGAGATCCAAGATCTTGGCGTGAAAGACTTCAAAAAACTTAGCGAACTCGTTGCTAAAGCAAACGGTGATGAGGACTCGGACCCAAACTAACTGTAGAGGATTTGGAAGATTTCACTTATCTTGTGTACGTTGATAATCATCCGCCTATCCACTTTCGTGAAATCCGACCCAAAGATTTCTATTTCGCTCAAGTCTTGAGAAACAAAGAAGAAAACCCGCTAAAACTCATTGAGCGTTTGGTTTTCAATCTTGATGATCTCCTTGATTTGCCCGTTACCCCCACTAAAAGGATTTTCGATTGGGTTTCAGAAGAACTCTTAAATGAGAAAATCATGACGGTGGAAAACTGGTTGAGAGCTGCTTATCACATGAGCAAGCAACGGTGGGGGGAATCGTTAGACTGGTTAGAATCTCAACCTATTAGCAAAGTGCTTCTAATGGTTGATATCATCAAAGAGTACAACGAAGAGGTTGAGGACCAAATGAAAAAATCGCGTAAGAAGTAATATGATTTCTATAGCGTTTAAAGGAAAGGCTTTGCAACCTATGAACTTAGGTTGGTGGCCGCCCACTCAAAAAGAATGGGCCCCTCTTCTGACACAATCACAAGCTCCTTTCTGGCGTCGGGAATCAAACCCAAACAACGGAAAACCCTGGGCTTCCCTTTCCCCTAAGTATGCTATTCAAAAGGCAAAGAAATGGCCCGGGCAATTGATACTTCGAGCAAGTGGAGCGATGGAGGACGAGGCTAAAATCGTCCCAGAAGGAACAGGTTTTGCAGTTACCACTCGGTTCTACGGGGTTTACCACCAATTTGGCACCAGAACAATGGTCGCTCGACCTTGGTTAGGTATCCCGGATACGGCACTTCAAAAGTTGCCGCCCATTGCTTGGAAAAACATTCTCTCTCCGAACAAATAGTACAATGACACGTTCACGCACCCAATCCTCGAAAGAAGCTGACACTTCTCCCGTAAATATCGAACTAGAAACGCTATCCGAAGAACCCGTTACAGCACCTGTTGCCCAAGAAAAAGAGTCCATTCAAACGGACGTCAAAGCAAAACTAGCTCGCAAAACTGATGCAGAAGACGTATTTGTTCCCACAAATCCTGTAGCCCTCGAGAAAGCAGCTGAAGTTGTGGCCAAAGAGGATGGATTTGAACTGAATCGAGGTACTTCAATTGGTGCCCGTTTACTTGCCCGCTCACGTAAAATCGTCTAATCATGATTACTGTTCCGTTTCAACAACAGTTCACGTGGAGGAAGCTCGGATACCTCTATTATACGAACTCGCTTGACTATCGCGCTGTGTTGGAACAGAACCCGCAATGGACCGTGACTGAACTGCCCCCTCTGGGGGCCACGATTTCCTTACCTAGCTCTCAAAACACTACAGGCGGTTTAGTACAATCCTCGTTTGTTTACGGTCTCCCTCAAAACGCAGCGGCAGACGAGATTTTCCCTTTTGATACTGAAGACAGTTATGTTATTGCCCTCGACCGTTACACTGTTACGGGAGTGCAATACCGTGTAGCGATAAATGGTCTCACCATGGATTCAGACGAGGCTGTATACGGTACCCAGTGAGGTTTACTCTGTGAGAACGCCCCCATACTGACTTTATGAGAACAGACTTATCTTTGGTATTCTCTCGGGAGAGCACAGACTACCGAAAAACCGCTCAACTTGCTTGGGGTCTCACTGACGAGCAAATGAAAGGTATGCACGTACATCACCACCCACCGGTGAGTGAAGGAGGCAGAAACATACCTGAGCACTTGTACGTTTGCTCCCCAAGTATGCACGCCCACGGGTGGCATAGCGGCGGGTACTTCATTGAGAAAGCTACTGAATCCGGCAAACAGTACGGGCACTTGGGAGGGACCGTTGGGGGCAAATGCCCCTGGTGGACAAAGGACGGAGAAGACGTCAGGTCTTGGGAGTGTCCGGGACCAGGGTGGGAGAGAGGTCGAAGTCTACTTAGTGAGGTCGGTTCCCTACCATACTGGAACGACGGGAAGAGTAACAGGAGAAGTCTAGAGTGTCCAGGACCAGGGTGGAAACCGGGCTTGCTGGAAAAGTGGTGGACTGACGGCACCAACAACTTGAAAACAAGTGAGTGCCCAGGTGAGGGGTGGAGACCTGGACGGTCAAACTTGTCAGCCAACTCTCAAAAGTGGATGTGTACAGTGTCCGGACGAGTCAGTACAGCGGGACCGCTCACAATTATTCAAAAGTCTCTGGGTATTGACACTTCCAACAGGGTAAAAGTAGAGTAAGCTCGTTCTCTTCGGAGACCTACCCCGGAGTCTGTCTAGCCGGTAGACGAGCCTAAAAAGAGGGCTCACAAAGTAAAAACATGGCAACATTCTCATTAGGCTCAGGAAACACTCCTGGAGCTCCCGGTGTTTACATCCAGGAACAAGCTGGCATTGCCGCTTCAGCTGCCATTGCTGGTTTTAGCACTGTCTACATGCTTGTTGAGACAGAAGAATCGGTCCCTGTGACAATCTTCCCCTTCAACACCCCCATTCCTGTCACCTCATTGAACGACTACCTCGTCCTGAACGGCGGAGTTGTCCCCACTGATCGTATTCCCGCCCTCAGCTATGAGTGCGTAAACGAATTCTTCCAAAATGCTCAAGTTGGTGACCTCCGTGTTGTTCGCGTTGGTACTCCGAACCAAATCGTTGAGATCGAGTTTCTTCCGAGCGGCACAAAAGCAAGTTCAACAGGTCTGCCTTCTGCACTGATGGCTGGCGACCTGGTGTACGTTCAGATGATTATCAACGGCAACCGTTTGGTGTCCGGTGACGGTGCAACTGGATTCGACGCCAACGGTAACTGGTTGGGCGTCCCGGTGACCATTCCCGTCAACTATGTTGCCGGCGATGAAATCAATAATCGCAAGATTTCTCGTGCAATCTCTACAGCCGTGGCTGCTGCAATCTCTAGCAACCCTGCTGTAAGTTCTTCAGTGTATGTGCGTGACTTCGGTCTGCTGTATGATCTGGACCCGTCCAAGTATGTGACATCTGACACTTCTTTTGTCAGCATTGCCTCTACCATCTTCGATGGCAACGTCACTGTTATCACAGAAGTGGTTCCTGTTGGTGCCGACAACGTGTTCATGCAGAACACCTACAACATCGCCAACATCATCGGTCAGTCAGGCAATCTGCTGCGTGTACCCCAAGATTACATTCAGACGATCAACACAGCTTTCGATGGTCAGCAAGACCAGGGATACCTGATCACCCCCACTGCTTACGCTCAGTTCGATGCTGCTGGACGCTCCGCTGTTGGCGCTGCCGCCGCTGCACATTGTGCCAATAACAACTTCAAGTGGATGGCCCTGGCTGATCCCGGTCCCTTCCTTGTGACTGGTGTCAATAAGTACCTGAACTACACTCCTCACAAGGCTGCTGCTGATCTTATTTCAGGTCTGAAGTATTTGGTGGATAATGCCATTTACCAGTGGACCGGTGCCGATGTTTCCTACAACCACGCAACATATCAGTCAATTGTTCCGGGTGTTTCAGCACAAACAGCAGTCACTGAATCAACAAACTCTGTTTCTGCCTCGACCAAAATCGGTCTGTTGGACTCTAACTTGTTCACAGCTGTTTCAACTACAGGTCAGTCTGATTACGGCGTTTATGAACTGAATAGCACCAACTTCTGGCCGGTTACATTGCCGATTCAGAAAGTGACTCTGAGTGGCGCCAACTCTTCCACAAACGATCTGTATCCTTACAATGGTACAGAAGTTTATGTGGTTGCCCCTAGCTACACACCGCTTACAACTAGCACATACCCCCAGAACTACGTTTATCTCGCTGCTAATGCTTCTGCCGCTTCGGCTATTCTGGCCCAAGTGAACAATGCCGGCGGCACTGCTGCTGCTCTCGCTGCGACTTTGATCCCCACTGGCGCTATCGTGCCCCAAAGTGGTGCCGGTACTGGCTCGACATTCACACTGTCATACGCCACTCCTCACTGGGATTTGCCCGTTACTATCAACGGTCAAACATCTGACCTCATCGAGAACGTCACAAGTGGCACAGTTGGTTTGAACACTCTGCACCTCCCCGGAACTCTGCAGGACCCCACCAACACTTATCGTCTCGGTTTCGTCAGCCGTACTATCTTTAATCCTTCAGTTGCAGTGGGTGGCATCTCACCTTATGGTTCTGCCGGTCCCATCGCTTCAGTTGGATCCATTGTTGGTGGCTCTAACTACCCCAATGGTACTTTTACAAACGTTCCGCTGCTTGGCGGCAACGGTAGCTCAGCACAGGCAACGGTTACTGTTTCATTGACCGGCGCCATTACTTCAATCGCTATTACTACTCCTGGTACGGGTTACTACGTTGGCGACATTCTAACCGTTGCTCTTGGTGGGGCGGGCGGTTCTGGATTCTCTTGCAAAGTCACTTCTGTCACTGGCCAAGTCAGTAACGCTTACACTGGCGCCCTCAACTTCAACATCGTTGGTCACGGGTTGACAACTGGACAGAAGGTATTCTTCACCCAGCCTATTCTTGCTGGCACAACTCAGGTCATCAAGAACACCACTAAGATTGTTCAAAACGCTTATTACGTAACACTGATTGACGCCGACAACTTTGTTGTCTCGACCACACTTAGCAACTTCACTTCACAGTCATTTGTTAAGTTCGTCAATCAAACAATCTCGACTCTGCCTACAATTCTGTACTCCAACACGATTGGAGGCAATGTTACTGCAGCGACCCTTAGCGAACTGACCACGGTTCCTCTGATCCGCGCTCGTAAGTATGCTTTTGACTCCAGCAGCATTTTCAGTCAAGCCGCAGATTCGTCCGCAGCACCCGCTGCTAGTGCTTCTGCACCTGGCGTGTCTGTGTACTTAAACACAAGCTCTTCCATCCTTGGCAATACTCTGATCTCGCCATTCGGTGAAGACTACTCAACCGCTGGTTGGCTGCCTTCGCTGAATCTGCCTACACCGACAACGACTCCGGTCGCGGCTGTGGGTAATGCTTATTGCGTTCCCACAGTTGACCAGAACTACGATTCTGAGGCATTTTTGGTGCCTGCCATTCAAGCTATCAGTGGTGGTAACTATTCCGCTGCTGTTGCAGGCACAAAGGGCCCAGTGTTGACTTTTGGTGCAATCACTTTTGGTTCGGGTTACACCAACGGCACCTACACTAACATCGCTTTGACAGGCGGTACAGGGTACGGTGCTACTGCGGACATCACAGTTACTGCCGGTGCTGTGACTGCTGTAACTCTCGTTTCTGGCGGTTGGGGTTACACGGTCGGTGACTCGTTGACTCTCGCATCTTCTATTGCCCTTGGTGCCGGATCCCTGTTTGCTGTTGCTGTTGGTACTGTTAATGTGTCAACAACTGGCTCACTGACAGCTCCTGCTGCTTACGTCACCTCGAACTTCCTCGCTGCTGCAAATAGTGCGAACTCTCTCCAAGCGGCTCGGTCAGTTCTGGTGGGTGTGTACTTCACAGTGGTTGGATCAGGATTTGCTCCTGATGGTACTACATCTGTGTCTGCTGGTCAGTTCCTCACTGTTACTTACAACGGTGTGAACTACGCTTGGGAAGTTGTTAACACAGTGGCAAATGGTGGTGATCTCACTAGCATCGGTCAAGTGTGCTATGGGGCTCAAACCAACCTTGTGTTTACCCCCGAGCAAGCACCTCCTTCAACACTGTGGCGTTTCGACGCCATCACTCCGACAGAAATCATCAGCGACGCTCTGCGTGGTGTTGGTTTCAATGGTGTTCCTCAGGCTGTGTTCGTTGAGCGCGGTGTTGACTCAGTGAACGCACTTTCAGTCGACAGTCAGCGTTATTTCAACCCCTTCGGCTTCATCGCTTACTACGGCTCCTACATTCAGAATGCTGACGGTGTATGGATTCCCCCGTCACCTTATGTGACTGGTGTCGCTGTTCGTCGTTATCGCGCTGAAGGATACCAGTTCCCCCCTGCTGGCGTGAAGTATCAGCTTGCTGATGCTGTGGCTGTTCAGATTCCCATCAACTCCGCTCAGCAGAATCTGCTGAACCCCGAAGGTTGCAATGCAATTCGCACACTGCCTGGTTATCCCCAGACTGCTGTGTTTATCTGGGGTGGTCGCACTCGCGTTAAAGCCTCAGATGCTCAGCAGAAGTTGTACCAGTTTGTGAATACCCGCGTTATTCTGAACGTGGTGTATGGCTCACTGCGCAACGCCTTCGACACTCAGATCTTCAACGTGATCGACGGATTCGGTGTGGCATTCAACCAGATTATCTCGGTTGGTAATAGCGTGCTGAACCAGCTTTACGTTCAAGGTGCTCTCTATGGTGCTCGCCCTGGCGATGCATTCCAGGTCATCTGCGACAATCGCATCAATACACCCGAATCTCTCGAGAACGGCATCATCAACGCGAAAGTGTTTGTGACTCCTGTTCCGACACTAGAGCGGATTCAGATTGACTTGATTCGTGTGGCGATTGGGCAAATGTCCAACGAACTTAGTGCGCGAGGATTGGGTAGCGGTAGCGTCTGATTATGAACGAGAGCACAATGTACAGGGAACTAAACCTCCGTATCCCAGGCGCTCTCCTCTTCTCTCTTGAAAGACGGGCGACAGAGCAGGGTTTATCACTTGATGAACTCTGCCTGTCCCTTCTTTCAGGGCAAGAACTGGAAAAATCCTTGGTGAATCCAGATTTCTATTCTTCTCTAAGTCACTCGGACCTACGAAATGAAATACGTTTGGTCATAGAAAGTGGTTTACCGTCTCACGAGACGAGAAAACGTGTCAATGCTTTACAGTTTCTGATAACCAAACGGTACATAAGATGAGCCAGCCAGTAGTTCTATCTCCCAACATTCGCGGGTTGAGCTATCCGCTGAGGGTGCTCAATGGAAACCTGGCGGTGAGTACAGATTATGCTCTTGTTACACAACAGATTCGCAGTGTTGTGGAGACTAGATACTACGAGCGAGTTATGCGGGCAAGTTACGGTATAGGTGATTACGTCCTAGAGATTTTAGATCCCCCGCAAATCAATTCTGCTATTCAGACATCCATATATCAAAATGTTGAGGGTTTGACTAATCTCAGTGTTATTGGGGATTGGCAAAGTCAAGGCGACAACGGTTTGTACAAAATAATCATCTTGTATGAAGTGAACGGGGTGCCACAACCTCCGCTCAACTTTACTTTAGCCAACTAAACCGCAAGCGGTTTACAGGATCCTATGGTAGGGTAAAATAAACCAACAAGAGAGAATGTGTTTGTGATTATCTACGCCGCGATCAATCTAACCAACAAGAAGTTTTACGTGGGCAGTACCTTAAACTTCCTCGGTCGTCAAAAAAGTCATTTAAACTCAAAAGACGACTACCCTTTTCAAAACTCACTGAGAAAAAATCCTGATAACTTCTTCTGGTTGGTCTCGGAGGACGATGGTCTCGACATTCGTGATGAAGAACAGTTTTATCTCGACTTTTATCACGGCACAATGTGGTGCTACAATCTAAACCCCCGGGCAGACTGCCCACCTAATCTTACAGGTAGGAGAGGTCAATGGG
>Ga0007796_10000224_pt1 | contig 16221 bp, 12 predicted proteins | sample CryBogmetaGMA0M_FD_60373 | JGI IMG/M metagenome (GOLD analysis project Ga0007796, IMG submission 60373) | Freshwater microbial communities from Crystal Bog, Wisconsin, USA - MA0M | ecosystem: Environmental > Aquatic > Freshwater > Lake | place: Crystal Bog, Wisconsin, USA | collected 2009-07-06 | reverse complement strand
GCCATAGCCATCCACTGGATCCCTTCGGCGCCACCCCCACCTACACGGGCACCTCCCTCACCGATGTGCTCGGTGCACTCTGAGATTTGAGTCCGCGATTACCCCGGCACAAACCAGCTCTGGCCTTGAGCGAAGTGCAGGACGTACGAGCATTCGCGACAGATGAGTAACTGCATGCGGAATGTTGTGAAGCCCATTTGGCTGTCTTCACGTGAGATCTGCTGATCGAAGGAGCGTCCGTCGCAGATCGGACAGGTGAGGTTGCGAAGCCGCTCTTTGATGAATTCTTTGCGTGCGTCAAGGTCCGCGGTCGCGGCCTTACGTCGCTCTGCCTCGTGAGCATTGGCGATCATGCCTTGCTCGAGCAGAGCCCTAGCCTCGCTAACCGTGACGTGCTGATCGCTCACGACGTTGCCGTCCTTGAGGTAGGACACGACCGCGTCAGTGGCCTCCGACATCGGCACCTTCTTATCGCGACCGAACATGCCGGCACCGGGCAGGATGAACTGCACCGCCAAGTTGGAAATCTCGCCCGGACCGCGCCCGCCAATCAGATAGAACTCTTCCTTGCTTTCATCGATCACGTGAACCCCCAGTGCTATGTCAATATCCCTAGGTGACGCAGACCAGCGTAGGAAATGGATCGATGCTTGTCTTGAATTTAACGATGGTCCACTCGAGCAGGAGTGGCGCGGGTGGATGCCTAGCCTGGCTTTCCCGTTACCTGAGTAACCCGCCTACGCAGTAAACGCGGTACTCGGTAGATCTCGCTCGTCCTGCTTGATGGCTTCGACGATGCGGGCCGTAACTGCCGCAGGCTCAAGCCCTTGGGGCAGTCGCGGTGCTGCGCCGGCGAGTGGTCGATCAGCTAAGCCGGTTTCCGTGTGTGGCGGGCGTGCGTCGATGAGGCGGATGCCGCTGCGACGAAGCTCGCGGCCGGCTGCAGTGTCGAATGCGGTAAGCGCCGCCTTGGATGCTGAGTAGGCGGCCATGCCTGCCGTCGGCTGCTCGGCGACGACGGCGCTGAGGTTCACGACGAATGGATTGTTGCCAGCTTTGCCCGATGCCTCGAGGTGTGGCAGTGCTGCGCGCACGATGCGAATCGGCGCGATGGTGTTGATTGCAAAGAGGTCGGCAAGCACCTCATCGGTGAGATCACTGAGCATTCCGAAGGCGACAACCCCACTGGCAATTACCACGCCGTCGAGCTGTCCGTAAGCGGCGAGTGCGGCGTCCACCGCTCGCTGCGCAGTATCGGAATCTCGGACATCTCCGGTGACGTAAGGGAAGCCAAGTGCGACAAGTTTCGCTTCATCGCGGCCTTGAAGAGTTAGTCGAGCACCCTCGGCCTGGAGTTGGCCGCTGATGGCCGCACCGAGTCCGCCACTTGCGCCGATTACTAAAACACTCAGTCCCTGTAGTGAAGTCACGCTTCGAGTTTGACAGGCATTACATGCCTGCGCCTTCCGAGCCTGTGCTTCAGGTGCCGTAGACCTGCGCCTCAATGAGTGCTGGCCAGTTTCGTCCTGCACTCAGGGCGTTGAACAGCACTCTGACGTACCGCGTGTTCACCGGCGCGGCAAACTGATATCTCGCCTCACTCGACAGAGTGCCGTTGTCGCGGGCATCGATGACAGTCGTCCAGGTCTTGGAGTCAGGTGAGGTCTGAATGGAGTAGTACCAAATATCGGCCGCAGCCGGGTAAAAGTGCAGGAGCATCCCCGAAACATCGTGAGCTGCTCCAAGGTCGACCTGCCAGTAGGGGCTCGGCAACACATTTTGATCAGCCACGCACCAGCAATTCTTGCCGGTCAGGATGCCATCGACTGCCTTGCTCGGCGGGTAGCCGTCATAGGAAGAACTGGCAGATGCTGGCTTCCCCTGACTCAACAGAGTTCCGGGAGGTGCGCTCATGTTGGGCGCAAGGACGGGGTCGGCAGATGGGAATTGGGCCTTCCCCGACCAGGCCAGTCCAACCTCCTCGATTGCCGTGTTAGCGAGTTTGTTCCAGCGACTCAGACTGTAGACCTTTTCCGCTGCGAGATCGGCAACCATAATGTCGTAACCTCCACCGCTAAGGGCGGAGTCATCGGAGACGTAGAACAGGTACCGCGATCCGTCGGCGTATGGATAGGCGTCGGATGAGTCTGCCTTGTTGGAATTGAAGAACAGGGATTGTGGAGTTGAGCCGTCATAAAAGCCACGCATGATCCGGTCGTACTTGGTCTCGGCCTGAACATTGGTGAAGAAGAATGACGTGCTATCGGCGCCGATTGGGTAATAGTCCGTGGTGTCTGGCAGGTCGGCTAGAACGCGGCGCTTTCCGGCCGCAGTTCGCTCAATGATGGCGGCGTTGGGATCGGTACCTTCTGAGTACATGACATCCGTGCCGTTGGGAAGGTAGTACGGCTGCCCAGTATCGGGGGTCTTACCGGCGATGTGCCGAGTGATCTTTCCGTCGAGGGTCATCTCGGTGACGGCACCATTTATCTTGAAAACAATGTGCTTTCCGTCGGGGCTGAACTTTGGATCCTCATCGCTTTTGCCGTTGGGCCCGGTCAAGTTCACTGGCGTTCCCCAGTTTGAGTCATCCCACGTCGAGAGAAAGACGTCCCAGTCCAAGTCCGAATCCGTCGAGACGTCTCCCATGAAGACTAGATGCTTACCGTCCGGCGACACGTGCGGGTTGATCGCGTTAGCTACGTCCCACCCTGAGCCGATGGCGGCCATGCGTCCGGTGGCTAGGTCCATCTGCCATAGACGACCGTCACCGGTTTCATAGCTGGTGTAGTTATGCCAGAACAGTTGGCCGGTGAGATGTGGAAGCTCTGGTCTTGGCGGCGCCGGTTGCTCACCAGGCGGGTTCGCTACTAGCGCGGGAAGGGAGTTGGAGGCTGAACCACTCGGACTCGCGGGATTTGACGGTGCGCCGCCTGAGCATGCCGGCAACAGTGCGAGCGACATGAGCGCCGCTGCGACCTTGGTGATCACCTGCATGTCTTGTCTGCGCGGGTGGTGGCGATCAGTTGTGAGGGGAAGGGTCATTGTCGACTGTCCAAGAATTGTGCCGCCCCGCGGCGGATATCGGCAGCGATGGACTCACTGTCCACGTCCAGCGATTCCGCGGCGAGCAGTACGCAGCCAGCGACTGGTGGACCATCAAGCACCCGGAAATTTGCGCTAGGCATGTGTTCGGTAACTGCCGAGGTGAACGCTGATACCCATGGTTTGCAGCCTCGCTGGTGAACACTGCCGGCCATCACGATGTCGGCTTCGTCGCCGAGCATCTCAAGCATTGTCGCAACCCCGAGCACATCTCGGGCATGTGACATAGCCACTCGTCTGGTCAAATCAAGTGCGGCTTCGTCCCCGGCTTCGGCCACATCCAAGGCTAGTCGGGCAAAGTCGCCGCGGACCGTGCCGTGACCGCGCATGTAACTTTCAAACATGTCTAAAGCGCTATCGAATCCGGTGAATCGCAAAATTGCGGGGGTCAGTAACGTGGGCGCAATTTGGCCATGGACCTCTCGGGCCACAAGTTCAAGTGCGCCAAACGAAAGGTCGGCTGATCCGTTGCCCTCACCGATCCCCTCGGCCATGGTTCGAAACACTCGTCCGGATTTGTTCCGACCAGCTGTAACTCCGCCGGTACCAGCGTTATTCACAATGCCGTACGGGTGATCTGTACCTGCCCGCAATGCACCGAATGAATCGTTGCGCAGGACGGCTCGGCAGCCCAGTCCCAAATGATCAACAACGGGTCGCAGTCGTTGTTCGTCACTCGGCCAGTCATAACCGGCCAGGCACACGGCTGCCGCAGCGACGTCACGCGTCTGCGCACCCGCCTGATCTAGGGCCTCGGTAACAGCCATGCGGATGACCGACGTCGTTCCATCGATACCGACGCCCTCCCAGTTTCCGGATCCGGAGACACCGAATCCGAGAACTTTGCCGTCAGTTGAAGCCAGGCAGGCATGGGTTTTCGTCCCGCCGACGTCGACTCCGAGCACGAGGTCCAATGTAGACGTCATCCAAGCGCTCCAAACAGTCCCGCATTTACTTCCTTCATTCGCTTCCACAGCGCGGGAGCCGTTGACATATCTGGGCCAAGGGGATTGGTGATCAGGGCGCGCATCGCCGCGTCTTCATCAGCGTCAATAGCTGCGGCGATCGTGAGCCACTCAAAGTCCTTGACCGTTCGCACAAGTGCGTCGATATCTGGACGCATGGCCGCCGTGGGAATGGCGGTGGCACCTCGCCTATCGATGATGGCCGGAATCTCCATCACTGTCGTGGCATCGACACCGGGAACAGCCCCAGCTGCCTCAACATTCACCACGTGCACGGTACCGGCATCGTTGTGGATATCAGCCATGAGTTGTACCGCGGAGTCTGAGTAGTATGCACCGCCCCGTTCCATGAGCTCGGCGGGTTTGGTCACCAAGTCCTCATCCTCGTACATTCGAAGCAGATCAGCCTCGATCTCCATCACGCGACTCGCTCGGGTGGGGTGGCCGGACTGGTACTTCAATTGCTGGGCGGTCTCGTAGTAGTACATGAGGTAGTAGTTAGGAATCGCCCGCATCAGTTGGACAGACTCCGCAGTCCAGTCAGGTTCGTCGTCATCGGCTGCCTGCTTACCCACGAGGCGTGAGAATTCCGTAAGTGCACGGTCGGTAATGTCCTGGTCGCCGACGCGGATGCCTCTCACCCAAGACAGGTGGTTCAGTCCGATTGAGTCGAGGTGGACGTCATCGAACGAGACCCCCATGCCACCTGCTATCTCGGCCCGGACGTTCCATGGCACGTTGCACAAACCGATCGTGTTGACCTTGGGAGCGTGCTTGCGCAGTGCCTGAGTCACAAGGCCGGCAGGGTTGGTGAAGTTAAGTAGAACAGCGTCAGGAGCATGCTCCTCAATGGTCCGCGCAATCCCCAACGCCACCGGAACAGTTCTCAACGCCTTAGCGAAACCGCCAATTCCAACGGTCTCTTGTCCGATCAGCCCGAACTCGCGCCCAAGTAGTTCGTCGCGATGTCTGGCCAATTGTGTTCCGACGCGCATCTGACTCACAACGAACGATGCATTCTTAACAGCGACAGCGAGATTGTTCGTCCAGTGGATGTCGATGTTGACGCCCACATGTTGTGCCATGCGCTGGGCAAACCGACCAACGACATCAACCCGGTGCGAATCGATGTCAACTAAAACGATTTCGCTAACCGGAAGACTGCTGTGTCGCTGAAGTACTCCGTCGATGAGTTCAGGCGTGTAGGTCGAACCCCCGCCAACAACGGTAAGCCGCATGAATGATCCTTCATCTAGTCCTATTGTCAGACTATGAGTGGAAGGGTTCCTTACGCAAGCGTTAAGTGCGATCGAGCAGTGTTCTCTGACTGAAGAGCAAATCCCGGGCACGATCCCGTCCAATGGATGCGGCTCCGTGAAGAACTGCTGCGCGGCCGAGGTTGGATGCCTCCACCCTTGGTGGTTCGCGGAGCATTCCGGCTACTGCTTGGCGTACTGGTAGAAGGAGTAGGTCACCGTTGTCGCCGATACCGCCAGCCAGGATCACGAGTCTGACGTCAACAACCGCTGACAGTGCTGTCAAGTACAGGGCTATTGTGCGGGCTTCCATATCGATAACCTCTCGTGCCGCGGGGTCGCCTGCCCGCGCGGCGGCGAAGACGTCTACCACCTCATACGGAGGCGTGAGAGAGGTGCGTCGACGTCGAGTGGCGGCCTTTGCAGCCATCTGCTCAACACCTTGCGCTGCCGGGTCTGTCATCCAATCGGGACCTGAACTGACTTGTGCAAAGGGGATGAAATGCACTTCGCCTGCGGCGCCGTGCGCCCCCCGGTGAAGCGAACCCTGCAGGATAAGCCCAACGCCGAGTCCGGAACCGACGGAAAGGACAGCGAAATCGTTGACGCCAACGCCGTGCCCAGCGCGCTGCTCGCCCACGGCGATGAGATTCACATCGTTTTCAAGGACCACGTCAGTGCCAAGGTGTTGCGCTAGCAGTGAGCGAAGATCCTTGCCCTCGAGACAAACGAGAAAGCCTGGCTCGGTGACGATACCCGTGTCGGGGTTGATGATTCCGGGAGTGCCGACAACGGCCGTCGTGACGTCATCGGGGTTAGTTTTCGACAACTCTGCGAGTCGGTCTCGAACGGCGAGGACCGTGCTCAAAACGCCATTGAGCGATGTGCGGCGCAGTGGTACTTCCGTAGTCGCGAGCGGGTGGCCGGCTAAGTCAGTGAGCATTCCTCGGATATACCGGGATCCGATGTCGACGGCTAAGACGAGGCCCGCTGTGGTAGCGGCGGTGAAGAAGGAGGCCGCACGGCCCGTAGCCTCAGGGGCTCGTGGTGTTTCGATGAGAAGTCCCGACGAGACGAGCGACTCGAGTGCGAGTGATGCTGTTGGTTTGGAAAGGCCCGTCAGTCTTGCGATTTCGGCGCGATGGACGGGTCCGTGTTCCCAGACCGTGTTGAGAATGACGCGTTCATTGAGTTCCCGCAGCAGTGACGGAACAGCCGGTCCTTCACCGAGCGGGGTTTTGGTCATTGCAAAAGGTTAGTGGGTTGCCCTGTTCGGCTTGCAAGAGCCTTCGCAGGTTTGACCTTGCGCACCAGACACGACTACTCAGGATCTCCTGAGCGTCGTAGAGATTTCCCGGAAGTAGTGTCGAAAAAGTGGAATCTTTCTGGGTCGATCAATAGACGACATGAACTTCCTGGCTTGATCTCGCTTCGTGAGTCGACTCGGGCGCAGAAGCGGGCGCGGTCGGCGTCTTCTGCCAGCAGTGGAGTAGCGTCACTGGCATCGTCGGCCGCGGCGGCAAGGGCTTCTTCTGAGCGCACCGGGGGTGCGTCGATAGTGAAGATCACATTGACCTCGGATCCGAGCTCCTCGGTCGACTCAGCAACAACGTCCAGAGTTGGAAGTGCTGGGTTGTTCCACACCGCACTATCTTCGATGTCTGCTGGCCGGATTCCGACGATGACGGTGTCACCAGACTTCAAACCGGAGTTGGCCAAACTGTGTGGCATGGGAACGCGGTGCTTGCCGAATGTGAGTTCGTTCCCGCTAATTGTTGCCTCGACGAGATTCATTGGCGGTGAGCCAATGAAAGATGCCACGAAAAGGTTTGCCGGGTTGGCGTACAGGTTTTGTGGAGTGTCTACCTGCTGAACTATGCCGTCTCGCATGACCACCACGCGATCTCCGAGAGTCATCGCCTCCACCTGATCATGGGTGACATAAACGGTGGTTGTCCGAAGGCGTTCATGAAGCCGTGAAAGTTCCGATCTCATTTGAACGCGCAGTTTCGCGTCCAAATTGGACAGCGGCTCATCCATGAGAAAGGCAGCTGGTTCTCGGACCATGGCCCTTCCCATAGCAACGCGCTGACGCTGACCGCCGGACAACTCGGACGGGTGCCGGTGCAGGAGTGGGTCCAAGCCGAGGATGCGTGCTACCTCCTGAACCCGCTCCTTGCTCTTGGCCTTATCTACCTTGCGAAGTTTTAGCCCAAAGCCAAGATTCTGCTCAACGGTCATATGCGGGTAAAGGGCATAATTTTGAAACACCATTGCGATGTCGCGTTCCTTGGACGGAAGGTCTGTCACTTGGTGATCACCGATGTAGATTTCACCGAACGTTAATTCCTCGAGTCCGGCGATCATTCGCAAGAGCGTGGACTTACCGCAGCCTGAGGGGCCGACCAACACAAGGAACTCTCCGTCAATGATGTCTAGGCTGACGTCATTGACGGCAATTACTTCGTTGCCGAAGACTTTGTAGATTCGCTCAAGCCGGATCGCTGCCATCCGCCTTTACCTCCTATGTGCCGCGAAGTTTCTACCGTCTGTCGCGTCTCCGACGGACTCGTTATCAGATTCAGATCCGGCCGTTACCGAATTCTTATCCAGACGGCACCCTTCAAGTTTCAAACGCCACGGTGCCTTGTTTAACCTTTCAGATCGGGTTACCGTACTGCCAAGTTGATTGTGTCAGGAAAGTTTACTCAAGGCCACCACGTCTAAGGTGATTCGATGAAGATGCTACTTCCGCGAAAATTGGCTGCCGTGTCGTTGCTGGCGGCCGTTTCGCTCGTCATTTCTGGGTGTACGGCGGGAACTGATGATAGTGGTGGCGGAGCCTCGGTTGCGCCGGCGCCGTCGATTACCGACAAGACGCCGGTGACGGTCACGATGTGGAGTCCCTGGACGGGACGTGAGCTCAAGCAGTTCAATCAAATCTTCGCGGGCTTCACTGCGAAGTACCCGTGGATCACTGTCGACTCCAAGGGTGGGATTCCCGACGACAAACTCATTGCGGGAATCAACTCCGGCAAGCCACCTGATATTGCGATCTCATTTGGTGTCGACAACATCGGAAAGTACTGCCAAACCGGCGCATGGCAGAACCTATCTTCAAGAATCGCCGGTGGTGATGGAATTGACCTAGCCAAGGTATTCCCACCGTCAGCTTTGACCTATACGTCATACAAGGGACAGCAGTGCGCGCTGCCGTTCCTCACGGACGCATTCGGTGTCTACATGAATGATGACCAGATGAAGGCAGCCGGCATCACAGCGCCCCCCAAGACGCTGACTGAGTTGCAGGACATGGCCAAGAAATTGACGAAGTTCGGCCCCGATGGTGCGATCACAACCGCCGGCTTTGTGCCGTGGTTCACCTATTACTGCTGTGCCATGACGGGCGTCAACATGGGCAATATGTTCGGCGCGAAGTGGTACGGGGACGACGGAAAATCTGCTTTTGCATCGGACCCGCAGTGGGCCAACCTGTTCAAATGGCAGCGGCAGTTTGTGGCCGATGTCTACGGCAATGGGGATGCTGCTGCCGGAACGGCCAAACTGAAGAAGTTCATTGCGGGATCCGGTGATGAGTTCGGGTGTTCGCAGGACTTTGTGAGGGGACGAGTTGCCATCACGATCGACGGTGAATGGCGCAATGCCTACATGAAGGACTGCTCGGTTAAGTTCGGGTACTCGACGGCAGCCTGGCCGGTGCCCGATGACCTACCGGACCGCTACGGATCTGGTTCAGCTGGCGGAACGGTCGTCGGTATTCCGAAGGGAGCCGTGCACGCTGACGCCGCGTGGTTGTTACTTCGATTCATGACAACTGACACTGCAACCATCGTGCACATGGCTAACAACATCAACAATGTTCCGACCACTTATGACTCTGCAAAGTCTCCACAACTGACATTGCCAGAGCAGTTCAAGCCGTTTCTTGATATCTATGCGAACCCCATGTCGTCATGGAGACCTAACACAGGTATCGGCGACACAGATGAGTCAGTCCTAGGTAAGTTGATGGACAGGTGGGACAACATGTCCGTACGGGACGGCGACCTGCAATCCGAACTACAGAAGGCAGCAGATCAGGTGAACACGGCGCTGAATGAAGTGAGTGGGCCGTAAACGCGATGACAGCTCTGGAGAGTGTCCCGCGCCGAGAGGTTACTCCGCAGGCGCGTCGCCAGCACCGTAAGCAGATGCTTACGGTGCTGGCTTTCATGTCACCGTGGATTCTCGGGTTCTTGATCTTCACGCTCTACCCGATGATCTCAAGTCTGTACTTTTCGTTCACGCGATATGACTTGCTGGGAAAGCCGAAATGGGTGGGGCTGCACAACTATCAGTTCATGTTCACCCAAGATGTCGACTTCTGGCTCTCGGTTCGAAACACCCTGTGGATCGTGGTGGTGGCGATTCCCATTCGGGTTGTCTTTGCGATTCTCACCGCGATGCTGTTGGTGCGAGCCAACAAGGCAATCAAGATTTACCGAACAATGTTTTTCCTGCCGTCAATTGCCCCGGCAGTGGCTGCCTCGCTGGCCTTCGTCTTTCTCCTCAATCCGGTGTACGGTCCGGTGAATCAACTCCTGAGCAAGTTGGGCGTGGCAAATCCGCCGCTGTGGTTCCAAGACCCCAACTGGTCCAAGCCCGGTCTGGTGCTGCTGGGACTGTGGGGAATTGGCGACACCATGATTATTTTTCTCGCCGGGCTACTCGATGTTCCGCGGCAGTTGTACGAAGCCGCGGATATTGAGGGCGCCGGTGGTTGGCAGAAGTTCCGGTACATCACCCTTCCGATGATTTCCCCCGTGATCTTCTTCTCTGTTATCACCGGAATCATCGGAAGTTTCCAGTACTTCACAGAGGCATTTGTCACCTCCTCGCAAGTCGGGGGGCTCGGCGCGCCGGAAGGATCCCTGCTGTTCTACGCAACGCATCTGTATGACCAAGGCTTCCAGAGTTTCCGAATGGGTTATGCGTCCGCTCTGGCTTGGGTGCTGCTCGTTGTGACGTTGATCTTCACCCTCCTTATCTTCCGCGGATCTAAGCGGTTCGTTTTCTACCAGGGTGGAATGTTCCGATGACAGCGACGCTGGATCGAGAGGTAGTCGTCACTGGGTCGGATGCGATGACGATGCCGGATGGACGCGTCGTGCCCGTCCGGTCGGTGCCGAGTGGAGAGCGACGTCGCCGTTTCCTGCGATTCGTTGCCAAGCACGCGATTCTGATAGCAGTCTCAGCGATGTTCATGGTCCCTATCGCCTTTGTGGTCCTGACCTCGCTGATGACCGATCAGGAGGCCCTGTCGACGACGATCTGGCCAAGTAGTTTTCAGTGGAGCAACTACTCGCAGGTGTTTGCTGAGGTCCCCTTCCTGAGATGGACCTTTAACACCTTCCTCATCGCGATCCTTGGCACGATCGGGACAGTCGTTTCGTCGGTTCCACCGGCCTATGCACTGTCGAGGATGCGTTGGAAAGGGCGGACTGTCACCTTCTGGTTCATCATCGCGACGATGATGCTGCCCTTTCAGGTTACGGTGATTTCGCTGTACATCATCTTTGTGCGCCTAGGCTGGGTGCCGGGCATGCTGCCGTTGATCGTTCCAGCGTTCTTCGGCGATGCGTTCAGCATCTTCCTTCTTCGTCAATTCTTCGCCTCAATCCCCGAGGAATTGAGTGACGCGGCCAGAGTGGATGGCGCAAGTGAATGGGCCATCATGACGAAGTTGGTGATTCCCCTTGCCAAGCCGGCGATAGCAGCCGTGGCGTTGTTCTCGTTCTTGGGCGCATGGAATGACTTCTTCGGTCCCTTGCTCTATCTCATTGAGAATCAAGACCTGTGGACGATTGCCATCGGACTCAATGAGTTCAAGGGCCTACATCACGTTGAGGCTAACCTTCAGATGGCTGCCTCGGTGATGTTCATGATTCCGGCCATCATTCTGTTCTTCAGTGCCCAGAAGGTGTTTATCGAGGGTGTGACGCTTACCGGCGTCAAGGGTTGACCTGCCTGCGACCACCTGAGTGGGGAGCGGGCATCTAGCAGAGCGGGATGACGGAAAGCATGCTGTCTAACTGGGGTTCCCAAAGCCCGCTGATGGGCTCGCACTGGCGGGACACTCTTCGCGCGGCCGAGGTGCACTACTACCGAATTCCGCGCGAGCGCTGGGAACTCATGATTCTTCGGGCGGAGCAGTCGGGAGCTAACGTCATCTCGACCTACGTGCCATGGTCACATCACGCGCCAAGCCCGGAGGTTCTGGACTTTACCGGTGAGACGTCTCCCCGCCGCGATCTGGTGTCCTTCCTTGCTTTGGTTGCCGAACGAGGCCTGGGCCTGATCGTAAAGCCTGGACCTTTCGTCGATTCGGAAATCATCGGCGGCGGTGTGCCACCGTGGCTCATCGGTAAGCACCCGGAGCTGTGGGTACATGCCTATGACGGCCGCGTGATGGTGCACTCAGACTCACAGGATCCGCGGCTGAGTTATGACGCTCCGGATCATCATGCGCTCGCCGGCGACTGGCTTCGAGAGGTGATGCGGATTGTTCAGCCGTACGAGGGCAGTGCGCTGGTTGCAGTTCAAGTCGATAATGAAACCCCGGGTGATGGCATGCTCATCCACGAGGATGACATTGATCCCTCACCATTCCGCGCCGACTATGCGTCGCCGGACAGATGGGCTGCTTGGTACCGCCAGCGTCATGGTGCGGTCGATGTGCCGGAGCAGCCGACCCGCTGGCAGGTTCCGACGGGTGTGGACGACCTGCAGTTACTCGCCGATGTGGATCGCTATGCAGATCATCAACTAAAAACTGGTTTGTCGGCCACAGCGGCGGCCCTGCGATCCACGGGATACTCGGGGCTGCTCTTTCACGATTGGCTGTGTATGCGTTGGCAGATCAGCGGCATGCTGATCGACCCGGGCGTCATGGCTGACACCTGTGGCTGGGTCGGACAAAATGTGTACGCCGAAGATGTTGATGACGCTGCGATGATTGCCGGTACTGACTGGTATCGAATGAGCATGGAGGAGTACGTACACCACGCGTGGTGGAGGCAACGCCTATGTCACACCTTAAGTGGAGGCCAACTCCCACGCTTCATCCCCGAGATCAGCGCTCGGGAGGGCTTCTATCTACATTGTCATTTGATCGGCGGCCTCGACGCTCCATGTATCTACATGATGCACACCTCGCAGGATGAACCCTCGGATATCGGTGCAGGGCAGCGCTGGGCGATGGAGGCACCCATCACCGATGACGGAACTCCGCGTCGGCACTGGGCAAACATGCGCACGCTGTTCCATGTTCTTCAAGCCGGTGGTGAGGATCTGGTGTCGTCTGCCCTGCCGGCTCCGGTCGCCATTGCCTACGCACATGAGGGTGAGCACATGGCTCGCTGGGCTGGGGCTATCCCTGGAGCACCATGGTCGGGTGATGATGAACTTAAATCATTGGCGGCCGCCTCCAATGCCTCTGCGGCAGGTAATCGCGCTGCTAGGGCTTTGGTGGACCGAGGCATCGAGTTCGATGTTGTCGATGTGACGCGCAATAGTCTGGAGGGCTACCGGGTCGTCGTTGTGCCAGATCTTGAGGTTTTCGCTGGGGACGGTATCGACGCTCTTGTGAGTCATGCACGTTCGGGTGGCGTGTTGGCTTTTGCGGGAGCGGTGCCCGAGTGGGACGTATCACTGCGTCCCCGCGCGGATCTCGGTGATGTCACGAAGGTACGGGTGGAGGAACTCGTGTCGACTCTCGACCCACCGGCCGCGGTGACGGACATTCCACGCACCGCTGACTCCGGCTGTGCCGGCGTGGATGTCTCGTGCCGAACGGGCGACCGAGCTCGATATCTAACGTTGGTTAACCGTCGTGGTTCAGCGTTTGCTGGTGACGTTCGCCTTGCCGGTGGACAGTCCATCGTCGTGGCAACGGATCACGGAACGGTTGCCTGGGCGCGCATCGAATCAGATGGAACGGTGAGCGCGGCAATGGTTGATGGTGCGCCAGGCCGCGCAGGAGATCTGAGCGTTAGTCAAGGATTGGCCTCCATCGTCAGGCGAGAGGGTGGATGGGACGTCATAACCGCTGACAGAACTGACGTGTTCGTTCCGACCGCTGCAGGTTTGCCGGTGTGGCGAGTGATGCTTGATGGACGGATTCTTGACTGTGGTGAGGTCGATGGTGCTGGCTGCATTCATTGCCTACCTGAAGACGACGCCGGACTCACAGATCGGTACGTTCTAGGTGATCGCGCTCTGGCTGACGAGGCTGTGTCCGCGGTAACTGCGTTCGTCGAAACCTCATGGCGTGAAAGTGATAGCGCGATCAATCACCTTGCCCAAGATCTCACCAACGCTGATGATCCGGATCTGGTTGATTTGCGCACCAGACTGGGTAACCGTGATCTCGGGGAACTGGCCAAGTCACTTGCGCGCCTTCGAAGTCGCATCCATGCAGGCACTGCTGATGCGGACATCGTGGCCGCACATGAGCAACTGACCTCGATTGCCACCCGAATACTCGACCTCGAACTGGGACGGACGTAGTGCACAGCATTGACCTAGCGGGGACGTGGGAGTACGTGGTCTCTGATCTGCAGACCCCGCCAATCGATGTCACGTGGAATCCGATCGACCTTCCCGCGAGTTGGTGGCTCGCGGGTCTGGATACAACCGGTCCGGTGTGGTTCCGTCGTCGTATAGAGATTCCCGATGAGTGGACGCGGGGTGAAACCCGGCTAGTTTTTGAGGCTGTTGATTACCAGGCAGACGTCTTCCTAGACGAGCGTCGCATAGGCGGCCATATCGGGGGCTTCGCCCCGTTTGACCTCCGCATCCCAACCGATGCTGGCGCGCATCTACTGCAGGTGCGAGTTGACGTGCTGCCAGATGAGTTCGGGTCGGAGTTCCCGCATACCAAGCGCGCCCTGCGCGGTGTTCTTGGCCACCATGACGCCAGACCCGGCGCGTGGGGACCGCGCGGTCAAGAGCGGTGTGCAGGCGGCATATGGGGACCAGTGTCGCTACGTCACAATGATGCGATTGAGTTGGTCAACTTTGGTTTCACCTCAACGATTATTGGTGCCGATGCCAACGTTCAGGTTCGGTTGCGCCTTCAGGTAGCCACATCCGAACCCGTGTGGGCCACGTTGCTGGTTCAGCTCGAGGGTGAGCATGCAGATTCGTACGAGTTGTGGACTGAAACCTGGTTGACCCCGGGTGAGCAGGAGGTGGTGATCACCGGGTTCCTTGCCGGGCCGCACCTGTGGTGGACCTGGGATCACGGTGATCCACATCTGTATCGCGCCTCGATCTCGGTACTTGTTGATGAAGGTGAGGTGGCGCTCGGTAGCCGGAGCGTTGGTATCCGGCAGATCGACGTCGATGCGGGCTGGCGTTGGACACTCAATGGCCGACCGCTATTCGTCCGTGGCTCGAATTACATTGGTAGCCAATGGTTATCGGGACTTACCTCTGAGCAAACGAGCGCCGACGTGCGATCTGCCGTTGATGCCAATCTCAACATGCTCAGAGCTCATGCACACGTCACGGTTCCTTCCTTCTACGATGCGTGCGACCGAACGGGAGTCTTGGTGTGGCAGGACCTGCCAATGCAATGGGGTTACCGGGACACGGCCGAGACGTATGTGGTTGCGCGTCAGATGGTGGGTGAGCTCATCGATCTGCACGGCTGGCGACCCAGCGTCGCCTTCTGGTGTGCGCACAACGAATCACCATGGAACGAGCCGTGGCTTGCTGAGGAAGCCGGTGCGTTCACTCCCGACCAAAATCAGCGGCTCGATCATGAACTCGCTGCGCTGTTTCGGCGACTAGATCCCAGTCGTCCGGCGCTGGCGAATTCCGGCGCTGGGGACGGCCACACCTATCCGGGTTGGTATTGGGGTTCGTGGACTGATGTTCACGAGTTGCCCGGCGGTGCACTGGTAAGCGAGTACGGAGCACAAGCCGTTCCTGCGCTGGAAACACTCAGAAGATTTCTTCCCGAAGGTAGCTCGGCCGATGACTGGGCGTATCACGGCTTCCAACATTACGAAAATGAAGCCAAGGCTGGCGTCACGTGGGATATGCCGATTGACGAGGTGATCGAACGCACCCAGCGATACCAGGCGTTGATCATTCAGAACAGCACCGAGACGTACCGACGTAAGAAGCGTGAGCGTGTTCAGGGGGTCTTGCAGTTCATGCTGGTCGATCCGTGGCCATGTATTTCCTGGAGTGTCTTGGACATCGAGCGTCGACCCAAACTGGGATACGAGGCACTCAGGAGGAGTATGCAGCCGGTTCTTCCCTCCATCGAGGCTGACGGAAACAGCCACACTGAAGGTGAACCGGTGAATTTTGGCGTGTGGTGGATCAACGATCATCCTCGATCATTTCGAAATTCAACTCTCACGTGGTCACTGCATAACTCTGCCGGGACAGTGCTGGATACCGCGAGCACCGGGGTGCATCTGATGGCTGATGATGCCCGCCGGGTGATGCAGGCTGGGCCATTTCTTCTTGCCCCGGGCAGTTATCTGCTACGAACCAGCATTCGGGATGTGGCCGGAAAAACGTTGGGAGAGAATGAGTATCAGTTCACGGTGACTCGACCGGAGTGACTCTGCTGGACTGTGGATCTGGCCATTGCCTTGGTGATTTACCGGCCTCAGTCGTTGCCATAGGGCAGTGACGCGACACTGTCCCACAGCATGTTGATTGTGACCACATCCAGGGGTGACATTTCGTCGATGACGCTGTGATCAAGGTTCTCCTGCCGGCAGAAGCTCGCAAGATCAGCCATCACCGCGTTGAAGGTGGCTTCCTCGATGCCGAGGTGGTGAGGATGAGCCTGCACTCCCGCGCGCATGACG
>Ga0007796_10000222_pt1 | contig 16271 bp, 4 predicted proteins | sample CryBogmetaGMA0M_FD_60373 | JGI IMG/M metagenome (GOLD analysis project Ga0007796, IMG submission 60373) | Freshwater microbial communities from Crystal Bog, Wisconsin, USA - MA0M | ecosystem: Environmental > Aquatic > Freshwater > Lake | place: Crystal Bog, Wisconsin, USA | collected 2009-07-06 | reverse complement strand
GGAGTGCGGTTCTTCGCCTCCAACGGCGATCAATCCACGTCGGTCTCCACCACCGTGCTCATCGCCGCCCAGAACCTGGCTCCCACGCTCACCCAACCGGCCGACCAGACCGTGCGCGAAGGGGACACCGTTCGGCTCAGCCTCCGCGCCAGCGACCCCGAAGCCGACCCGCTCACATTCTCCAGCGACTTCCTGCCCCCAGGCGCGTTCCTCGACCCACACACCGGCCTGTTCTCCTGGACCCCCGCGTTCTTCCAGCACGGCACCTTCCAGGTGCCGTTCCGGGTCAGCGACGGCACCAACTCCACCACCCAGACCACCACCTTCACGGTCCTTAACGCCAACAGCGTGCCGGTGTTCGATGACCTCGGCCCGTGGACCGTGCAAGAAGCCCAGCTCGTTTCCTTCCAGGCGCTGGCCGTTGATCCCGACAATCCCGGCTACATCCCACCGTTCCGGACTCTGGACGGCAAGCTCACGCCACTGCTCGGTTCCGATCCCACCGTCTCGTACCGCGTGAGCGGGCTGCCGGCAGGCGCCTCGTTCGATCTTCAGACTCAGATGTTCAACTGGACCCCCGGTTACACGCAGGCCGGCAACTACGTGGTGACGATCACCGCGACCGACGATGGCGACAGTACCGGCACACCGGCCGTTACCACCGTGACCGTGCCGATCCGGGTCTTGAACACCAACCGCGCGCCGGTGTTGGATCCACTTGATAACATCGTGATCGACCCTGGGGCCACTCTTGATATTCCAGTGCGCGCCACGGATCCAGACAACAACCCGCTGACCGTTCGCGTGGCGGGCCTGCCGTCGTTCGCCAAGTTCGAGGACCACGGGGACGGGACCGGCGTGATCCACCTGGCCCCAACCGCGCACGATCATGGCGACCATCTGCTCACGGTCATCGTGGCCGACGACGGCGACGGCGGCGGCAAGGCGGCCGTGCTCGCGGCCAGCGCCGGCTTCATTGTCACCATTCACGCGCCCAACAGCGCGCCAATGCTGGACCCGATCGGCGACAAGGTCGCCGTGATCGGCCAGCCCCTGACGTTCACCATCAACGCCAGCGATTTCGACCAGGATCCGCTCAGGTTCGCCGCCGAGGGGTTGCCCGCCGGCGCTACGCTCACGCCAAGCCCAATCTACGGCACGGCCCTGTTCTCCTGGACGCCCACCGCCGACGATGCCGGCAACAGCCTGATCACGTTCCGCGTGACCGACAGCGGCAACGGCGACCCCAGTCTGGTCGCCTCCGATCTGACGGCGATCCATATCGTGGTGCGCACCTCTGACCGCAGACCAGAGTTGCCGGCCATCTCCGATCAACGCGTGAGCGAAGGGAGCACGCTCAGCCTGCCGTTCCTGGCCGTCGATCCCGACGCCGACCCGCTCTGGTACACGGCGACCAACCTGCCCCCAGGCGCAGTGCTCGACCCAGCGCGAGGGCTCTTCACCTGGACGCCAAACTTTTTCGAGGCCGGCGTTTACAGCGGGATCACTATCTCGGCCAGCGATGGCCTGCTGACCGCATCACGCAGTTTCACGATCACCGTGGTCAATACGTCGCAACCACCCTTGCTGACCCCGTTGTTCACGCAGTCGGCCCGCGAGGCGTCGTTGCTGGCGTTCCAGATCGCGGCGTCGGAACTCGACGGCGCGGCGATCCGCTACGCGGCCCAGGCCGGGATGCCGGCGGGCGCGACCCTCGACCCCTCCAGTGGCCAGTTCCGCTGGACCCCCGGCTCTGACCAGGCCGGTGATTACGCGATCACGTTCCAGGCCACATCCTCGGCCGGCCTGAGCGATACCACGGTGCTCCAGATCCATGTGGAGAACGTGGACCGACCGCCGACGTTCCGCTTGTCCAGCCACATGGTGGCGCTGGGCCAGACACTCCGGTTCTCGATCGCCGCGACCGACCCCGACGCCGGCACAATCCTCAGCTACGCGGCCGATGGGCTACCGGCGGGCGCCACGCTTGACCCAGTCACCGGCGCGTTCGCCTGGACGCCCGGTCCGGCCCAGGCCGGCGACTATCCAGTGATCTTCAAGGTCTCTGATGGCGAACTGGCCGCCACCCAGTACGTGCTCCTGCGGGCGGCGGTCAGCCCGCAAGCGCCCCGGGTGAGCATCGAGCTGACCCCAAGTTTCCCGGTCACGCCTGGCAAGCCGGTGCTGGTGCATGCCCTGGCCGCCAGCCTGGCCGATATCACCAGCCTCGGCGTTCAAGTGGATGGCAAGCCGCTGGTGCTTGATGCCCAGGGACGCGGCAGCTACACCCCCACCAGCCCCGGCCAGGTACCAATCGTCTCCACCGCCAGCGACGCCGACGGCCTGATCGGAACAACCACGGTCACGCTCAAAGTACTGGACCCGGCCGACCAGTCGGCTCCGGTCCTGTTCTTCGGCGCCGGCATCAGCTATGCGCGGCTGACCACGGTCACGCCGCTCGTGGCCACCGTGTCAGACGTGAATCTTGATTCCTGGACGCTGGAACTGGCGCCGATTGATTCCGACAAATTCACCGTGCTGGCCCAGGGAACGCGCGCCGTCAGCAGCGCCACGCTGGCCACGTTTGACCCCGCGGCCGTCCTGAGCGGGTTCTACCGGCTGCGGCTGAGCGCCACCGATATCGCCGGCCGCCGCGCCCAGCTCGAAACGCAGTTCGAGGCCAACGCCGCCTCCAGTGCATCGCGGTTCAGTACCAGCCACGTGGACCTCACGGTGCAACTGGGCGGGACCACGCTGGACCTGGTGCGAGCCTATCAATCGTCGGCAGCCAGCGTGGCCGGCGATTTCGGACCGGGCTGGCGGCTGGCCAATTCCGACTTCCAGATCCAGACCGCGCTGCTGCCCACCGGGCACGAGGACACCGGGATCTATGCGCCGTTCAAGGTGGGCACGCGGGTCTACCTGACGTTACCAGACGGACGCCGGACCGGCTTCACGTTCGCGCCGGTGGCGCGCACGGCGGGCGGCCTCACCTATTACACGCCAGCCTACACGGCCGACGCCGGCACCGGCGGTTACTCCCTGACCTCCGGCGGTCTGGCGCTCAGCCAGGCCGGCAGCCGGTTCTACGAGCTCACCAGCGGGCTGCCCTATAACCCCGCCAGTGGCCAGTTTGGACCGGCTGACTACACCCTCACGGCACCCGATGGCACCGTTTACCACCTGAGCGCAAAGCGTGGGCTGATGGACCGGATCACGCCGGCGGGCGTGAAGCTTACCTACACGAGCGCTGGGATCATCGCGCCCAACGGCGATACCGTGCAGTTCGTGCGCGATACGGCCGGTAGGTTAACGTCGATGAGGGGTCCCGACGGCACGCAGGTGGTGTACAGCTACGACGCGGCCGGAAACTTACTGGCCGCACGCAACCTGCTGGCCAGCCAGTCCAGCCGGTACGGCTACACGCCTGGCACCCACCTTTTGAGCGTGGCGGTGGACCCCGCGGCGGGCACGGGCAACGGCCAGGCGATTGTGTATGGGCCAACCGTGCAGACCTTCGCGCTGGATGGCGATCTGGGAGGCGCGGGGCAGTTCTCGGCGGCTGCCACCGCAGGCGAGCTGGCGGCGGGCGGGACACGGCGGTACAGCGTGGGCTTCCGCCCGTCAGAGGTCCAGGGGCCGGCCGGTGGCCAGGTCTTCCTGGGCGTTTCGGTGGTCGCCAGCGCCGGCAGCGTGTTCCAGCCGGCGGTGCCTATGATTCCGGGCCTCTCGCCGGTCGCCAGTCGAACCACGGCCAACTCAGCGTTCGCCCTGTTCGCCATCGACCGCGACGGCCTGCGGCGGCTGCAGATCAGTGGCCGGAACGGCACCACCGCCGGTGGCTATTCACTGCAACTCTTCATCGCCGGCGACGCCAACGCCGACGGCAACGTCGACGGCCTGGACTCTGGCCTGGCCATGCAGGCGCTAGGAACAGCGGCCGGCCAGCCCGGCTACCTGCCAGCGGCCGATGCCAACCGCGACGGAATCATTGACACCGCCGATCTCCAACTCCTGGGCGCGAACCTGGGCTTCCAGGCTAACAGGCCGCCCACGGCCGTGGCCGCGCAGGCACTCACGCACCAGGACCTGAGCGTGGTTATCGACCTGGCGAAATTCGCGACCGATCCCGAAGTCGACCCGGTGTTCGTGCGAATCACCAACCCGCGGCATGGCTACGCCACCCTTAACAGCGACGGCCACACGGTAACGTTCGCGCCTGCCGCCGGCTACACCGGCCCGGCCAGCTTCCAGTTCCAGCTTGACGACGGCTACGGCACCTCGCCGCTGGCCACGTGCAGCGTGAACGTGAGTGCCGCGCCCCTGGTGGGGCTGGATTTCGTGGTCCGGCAGTTCCAGTTCAATGTGGGCGGCTCCACGCTGGTGCGGCTGGTGGGTGACTTCGCGGACCAGCCGGGCGTATTGCTGCCCACTTCGTATGCGAGCCTGCGCACGACCAACGCCGTGGTGGCGACCGTGGCGGCCGACGGCCGGCTGACGGCGCTGGCCCCGGGCAGTGCCACGCTGGTGGCGGTCAGCCACGGAATCACGGCGGCCACTGTGGCCCAGGTCGACTTCCCCACCGAGCGGACCCAGCAATTCCTGGCCGCGCTCGGGCTGACCGTGTATCCCCAGGCCCTCAGCCTAGCCACGGGTACCGGCGTACGCCAGCTCAAGGTCGGGCTGAATGATCAGCTTGATCTCTCGACCGGTGGTTCCGGCACGGTCTACTACGTGAGCAACACCAGCGTGGTAGAGGTGAGCGCCGACGGCCTGGTGCATGCACGGGCCGCCGGTCAAGCGATCATCACCGTGATCAACGGCTGCGCGGAAGCCCAAATTCAGGTGAGAGTCGAGGCGCCGGTCTCTGGGCCGGCCACGGTGGGCGCGCAAGGGGCCTTGGTGCAGGGCGCTCGCGGTACCATCGTGGCCGTGCCGCCGGGCGCGCTGGCCGAAAACACCAAGGTCTCCATCGAGCCGGTCATGCAGGCCGATCTACCGTTCACGCTCCCCGGCGGACTCGCCTTCGCGGGAGCGGTCAACCTGAATCTGGGAACGGAACCACTACCGTATCCGGTGGCGCTCACCCTACCGGTGGCGGCCGGCATCGAGCCAGGCACGCGCGTTCTGTTCTACCGGGCGGCCACGCTCGTCGATGACACGGGCACGGTCATCCCCTACTGGGAAGAGGTCGAGAGTGGTGTGGTGGGGACCGACGGCATGGCCCGCACCAGCTCACCGCCGTACCCGGGGGTCACGGTCTCGGGGTATTACACCTGCGGTATCGCCCCCGAGGCCAATCTGGTAAAGGGGCACCTTCAGATCCCTGTGGGCATCAACGATGGCGGCAGCACATTCACGATGCTCGCGTCTCTGGGCGGCGGCGTGGCCATGGGCGCGGCGATGTCTCTGACCGCCGGCTACATCATTGACCTGTTCCTGGGTGAGAACCCCGTGAAGATGGTCGAGATTCCTCGCGCCGGCCGGGCCAGGGTCACAAACACCGTGATCACGGTCACGCCCAACGGGCCGAACACGCCGACGGTCGGCCTCGATCCGATCAGTAAGGACGCCGGCACACCGCCGGTGATCGCCTCGGCCACGCTCAGGTTCCCAAGTCCGGGAAACCCCACGGTTGAGATCGTGGGCAAGAACTTCACCAACCCGGGTGACACCTTCGATGTCTCGTTCATCCTCGGTGGACAGGACTACACAGATGCCAATGGCAAGTTCGTTCAGCGGGGTGGACTCGACCAGGTTGTGACCGGGCAGAGAGCCGATGGCACGGGCAAGCTACTAGTCGCGGCTCCCCAAAGCGTGACACTGGGCGTGGCCCGAATCCTGGTCACACGCGTCAGCACCGACAGCAAAGGCAAACAGACTCGCTCTGCAGGGGTAGCGTTCCAGCTCGCTTCCTCGGCAGACTATGGGTTTGTGGTGACCGGCCACTCTCCCCAAAAAATCACCATTCTCGATCTGCGCGATCAAATTCCCAAGCTCAATGGTTCGGGCTGGGTGGTCAACGACGACTTCAACAAGGTGGTCGACGAGATCCCGATCCCGGGTGACACGTTCCTCCGGTACATCGCAACCACTGATGACAATGCCCATGTTTACGCAGCAGACGCATGGGGAAAAATCTGGGTCATCGACACCCTGGCACGGCGAGTGCTCGACGTCGATCCGTCAACTCCAGAGAGCGATCCGATCCAGCTTCCCGCCGGCACCCGACCGTTCCAGATTGTGATCGATCAGAACAACTCATACGCCTATGTTAGCGATGAATTGCGCGGTGCCGTTTATGTCATTGACGTCAACCCTGGGCGATTGACATACAACACGCTCGTCAAAACCATGACTACGACCATCGCCGCGGCTAACGGACTTCGTGGGCTCGACCTTACCTCTGATGGCACGCGATTGTTCGTCGCCGTTCCGAACCGGGCTCACTACATCTACTCGCCTCTCAGCGAGCCCAATGGCCACATCGTCGTCTTTGACACCGATATCGCGAGTAAGACACTCTGGAACCAGGTGGATTCGATCACCGTGGACCAGGCTCCGTTTGGCGTGAAGGCCAGCCGAGACCCTGGCGCGGTCGTCTTCACGAACTCGCTCTCCGACACCACCGGCTTTGGCGTGATCAAAGGAACCAAGGATGGTTCCCGCGTGGTCAGCACGATCCAGCTTCAACTGGGTGAAATGATCGATCCGTTCGACGTCAACAACGCCCGGTCCGTGGCCATCACGCCCGATGGGAAGTACGCCTTTGTTGTCGGCTACAACCTGCCGCTGATGGATTCGCCCAGCCATGATCATTACTACCCGCCAGACAACCCGGCCGGTACCAACATCGGCATCATCAAAGACCCGCTCACCAACCCGGTCCTCGTCGGAGCCACCCGCTCGATCCCGATCGGGTTCTTCACCGACCTGATGGTCACGCCCGACGGCAAGTACCTGTATACTTCCTCAGTTTGTACGGCAGCCGTTTATGGGTTCGATATCCAGGCGATCGATAAGGCCGTGAAAGATCTCGCCGGCAAGCCGAACCTGCTACGGTATGGCATTGACGACCTTAACTCCTGGGGGGCATACAAGGTTCTCGGCTTCCGCCAACACAACGTTGATATCGACGTGGCCGCGGCCTACGCTTTGGTCGGCAGCCTAAACCCGTTGGCCGACCCGCAGTTCGAAGTCTACGACCCAGACCACGCGCCGATCGGCCTCTACGGTCCACGCGGCCTTGCCATGCAAAATGGGTTCCTCCACCTCGATGCTCCGACAGGATCGCTCACCGGGGAAACCAATCCGACGTTCACATGGTCACTCTATGGCGCCGATGCCGATACGCAGAACATGAAGCTCTACGTGAGCACGCACGGGCCCGGTGATGGTCTCTTCCCCACGGACAAAACCGAACAGGGACGAGACCTCAACCCTAACCGGATCGTCAACGGCGGCGATTCCACTCGGATCTCACGCAATACGGATGGCCAATACCAGTACACGCTCGATCCCAACCGTGCGCTCACGCAAGGCCAGACCTATTACTGGGGTGTAACGATAAAATCGAAAGACGGCCGCACTTCCACTCGCTGGGGCATGTTCAAGACCGAGCCCACACCCACCAAGACCGGGAATTTCTCTGAAATCACTGTAATTACCCACGGGTTCCAGATCGGCGTCTACTCCGGAGATCCGGCACTGGTCCATATACCCCAACAGTTCATCCAGATGGGACAGCAGATCTCCGCGGCTGGGGGCGGTGGGCAGGTTCTGCTCTACAATAAAGCGGACGGAACCTGGGTCGACGAAACGACCAGGCTCCCGTTCGATCCAGGCAGTGCCAAGGTCGACAAACCTCTCGTCTTGGTCCTCGACTGGTACAAGGAATCCGACATCAGCGACTCCGGATTCAGCGAAGCAGCCGCTGACGCCTTTTTTGCCTCGTTCGAACAGCTCGATAAGAAACTCGGTGGCAAGCTGTTCGCCTCTCCCTGGCACTTCATCGGCCATAGCCGCGGAACGGTGGTCAATAGCGAAATCATTCAGCGTCTCGGTGCCTACGAGCCCGGCATCCCATCCATCCAGATGACCACGCTTGATCCTCATGACTTTAACCAACCCTCGCTCAATGTGCCGCTTGGGCTCATTCTTAACGCGGCGGCCCTGCTCGGACCCGCCGCGCGGGCACTGACCTCGATCGCCAAGATCGGACTTGGTCTCCCCTCCGTAGTCTCCTATGGCGATTTCAACGACCCTGACGTCAAGGTCTGGTCGAACGTCACATTCGCTGACAACTACTACCAGACGGCCGCCAATCAAAATGCTTCGACCTTCACACCCAACGGTCGTTCCGTGACCGATACCAGCGGTAACCCAGGTGCGGCGGATCTTGAGATCAACTTCACACAGCAAAAACGAGCAGGTTTTATCACCGATGACCTCTCAGCATTTGGTATCTCGTTGTTCGGCGTGGGAGGACCACATAGCCGTGTCTGGGTGTGGTACGGCGGAACCACCGATCTCTCCACTTCCGACTTTCAGAGAGGCGGTGAGCGTCTCCTCCGCACCCTCGAAGACGGTGAGAGCCGGGGACTCATCCTGAGGAACTTCCCTGATTTCAATGGATCGAATCCCTTCTACACTCCCACCTTCGTCACCGGCAGCCCGTTCGCCTACGGCGACACCTCCGCACCCTGGGAAGGGATCGGCGAAGGTTTCTTCTTCGATGCCTTCGGCGGCGGAGCATCCAGCCGGCCAACCTCCGCCAAGTCACGCGCACCCCTGTCGCTTGACAACACAGAGACCAAAAAGCTTACGCCGGGCTCCGAAACCATGACCACGGCGGCGGTGCCCAGTATCTTCAACGGAAATTTCGAGAACGGTGTCGACCATCTTGCCGAACGGTTCCCTCCCTTGTCAGGCGAAATTCCTGGATGGGCCTTCCACGGCGGGTCTGACGCCGACGTCCGCAACATCGTGACCCTGAGCGGCGGCAATCACGCACTCGAACTCTCGAGCAGCTTGAGCACGATCACCCACAACCGCATGTTCGTCCCCCAAACGGCCAACACCATTCGCATCGATGCCCGGCTGGAACAAACCTCGCCCGACGACTACATTCGGATCGTTCTCATACCCTCGAACGGCGCCGGCATGTCCGAGCTACTCGTAGAGAAGATCTACGTCCGCGACCTCTTATCGAGCACGTTCCTCAGCCGGTACTTCAACGTCCCGGCTTCCTATCGCGACTCTAATGCCATCCTTTCCGTTGATCTGGTGAACCCCTCGGGAGGCAGCCCTACATCCAAGGTTCTCGTCGACAATATCTACTTCCAGCCGGGTCTGGTGATCACCGACGATAGCGCAGTAGCCAACGATGCCGCAAGTTTCGCCGCCAAAGACGGCGACACAGCCACCTTCACTCTGTCGAACCCGAGCGCCAGCACAATCATCCTGGTCGGCGCCAAGCTTGAGAGCAACTGGTTCGTCGACTCGGTCAAACTCGGCGGCACGGTCATCGCCAACCTGAATAACGACAGCAACTCCAACCTCATTGACACCACCGGCCCCATCTCCATCGGACCCGGCGCATCGATCCAGCTCACGGTCACGTCCAAGGTGCCCACCGCGTTCATCAGTCACCTCAACGCCCTGGCATCCACCGAGATTACGGATGATCAACTGTTCCACGCTCAGCTCTTGCTCGACTCGGTGTTCGGGTCAACCGGCGGTTCTCAACAGCCCGCCACCCAGACGCTCGACCTGTTCCGGCTCAACGACGCCGCCGACCAGAATAACGACGGCACCACCCTTGTCTTCGCCAACACCTTGGTCTCTAAAACGCGCAGCCTGAACCTGCTCAACCCCGGTGATGCCTCGTTCGAGGTGGTCGCGGGCCTCGACTCCTTCTTCTCGACAGGGAAGATCGTCAACTCCGATGGCACCAGCGACCATGCCTGGGTGCGGTTCAACCCCGGTTTCGAAACAACGAGCAACGCTAACCTGAAGATACTGTTCCACGACCAAGAGATCGGCCGCGTTGCACTCCGCGCAACCGGCGTGCCCAAGCAAACCGTGGGGCTCTCTCTGGACACGCTCCGCACCATGTTGGAAGCAATCCGGGTCGATCCCGTGGGCAACGACCCCAGCGGCTTCGCCCGAGGCGCCTACAACTATTTCCTGAGCCTGTTCCCATCCGCCATCACCGTCAGCAGCAACGCATGGACCCAGTTCAAGACGGGCCTCGACGCCGCCATCAACAGCATCTATACCACCTACATCGCCAATGGAGACATTAGCTTCGAAGATACCGGGCTCAACCCGATCGTGATGGTAAACAGGCCGGCGGACTACGCGGCAGACGCCAATGATAACCGGGCCCGGAGTTACGCCGGCGTCGATTTCGCGTATACCGACTTCGACACCTACTTCCGCGACGCGTCCGGCAACTTGAAAACCGACCTCACACTGCCCGCCCAGCGGTACTTGCTCTCGCAGATGCTCAACACCACTCGCAGCGGATCCAGATGGCAAGGCCCCATGACCCTGGTGGTCGATGGCATGGTCCGCCAGTCGAATACCAAAACTCCGTTGCCGCCCACGGCCACCGACGCCCAGTTCTCCACCGCCCGCTACGCCCTGGGCATCGCCTTCGGCTGGGTGATCGGCCACGAACTCTCGCATAACCTGGGGCTGCTGGATGAGTACGACTACACGACCTTCGCCAAGATTTCGCCGGGTCCGAATACCTACATGAGCACCTACAATACACTCACGACCAGCGACAACGAGGTCTGGGGTGTCACGCTCGGTCTGAGTGACCCCAACCACACCGTCGGCCTCGAGAACATCGACAGCGTGGTCAGGTTCTTCAACTCCTTGGACAAGTACGACCGAGACTACAACCGGCCCACACGTACCAACCAGTCGATCGGCCTGGCCCCCGCCGGGCCCGGCTCAGGAGGCAGCCCAGCACCCACCCGCATCACCGGCCCCACGCCTATTGCCGCGAGCTTCTCCCAATCCTCACCGGACGACCATATCTCTCTCGAAGCCGCCGACAGCTCACATGTGAGCGAACCCGTCGCCGGAAACGCTGTGCAAGCCAGAGCGGCCACGAAGCCAGTAACCTCACCGCCTGCCCCTTCTCTCACCCCCATCGCCTTCGGCCAGGCCGTGAACGTTTCGATTACACCGGCCGGCCGCCCCTGGGTCGGTGACGTGGCCGGTCTCTCGACCGTGACCACCACCAAGCCCAGCCGACAAACGCGGGTGAGCCACCCCATCTGTCTCCCCCGAATGACCACCCTGGGCGACCCAGCACTCCACAATTCCACGTCTCAGACACCCGGGACTCACTCCCGCCTATCAAGGCCACGCCGGCAGCCCATTCCAATCCACCTCTCCAACGCAACTGTGAGATTAGCATCGCATCACACGACGATGCATGTATCTCTTGATGGGTTCGACCAGCACGTTAAACCGGTTCGCGGTGTACTCTCCGATCCGGAACTCACCCACGAGCTCGCCGCCAGCCTGGCGATCGATTCCGCCCAGGCTAAGCAAGGCAGCCACCCATCGGGCACACGAACAGATCAAGCGTTGCCGGCCAACAATCACGCGCCAGCAGATGCGCGGAAGCTACGAACCACGGCCGGCCGCAAGCTCTGGACCGGTAGGTAACAGCTCAGCGTCCCGACCCAGGCCGGCCCACGCCGGCCTTCATGCAGAATCAGATCCCAAGCGGACGTGAATGCATCCAACCCGTGGGGTTGCGCCTCAAGCCATGGCCATGTGCCTAGGCACGTCCACCGTTGTTCCGTGCACCAGTGAATATCCACGGGTGTGCCACGGAAGCTGTGGATTGCCACTGGATTCGAGCGAATCCCCTTGGACTCCAACCCATCCTTTTGTTCCCGATCCATCCTCAATAGCAAGCACAAAACCCGACTTGTTGCCTGAAAGCTTCAACAAAGATGCTTTTGAAAAACAAGAGCCAAAATGGAGACATCCATGGTGTATTTTAATCATCGACTCCATTCTTGAGAAAATATCCTAGAACAGGCGAGGGTACCCGCAACATGACTTTTTTTCGACAGTGTACGCGAATGACCGTCGCGGGATTGCTCGTCACGATCACGCTGCTCGGTTCGAGATCCAAGGCCGAGATGGCGTTGGGATTCTCCAGCGGGCTCGCGGGATGGTCGGTGTCCGACTCCAGTCTCGTGAGCGTGACCAACGGCGTGGCGACCATCGCAGAGAGTCCCACAAGCCAGGAAACCTCGCTCTACCTGGATTTCGTGATTCCGAACGATGCCCTGAACCTTTCATTCGTGCTCAATCAGGTCAATCCCGATCAGGACACGCTCAATCCACCAGATGCATTTGGCGTGGCGTTACTGAATCCCGGAACAGGTTTTTCAATTGTCTCTACGATTGATGCAACGACCGACTCATACTACATTCGCGACGTTCTCGAGGGAATCACATCCGGCCAAGCCGCGGCTGGCGTGACCACACTACCTACCTCCGACGCTCTTCCCCTGCTGGTGTCGGTCGATCTGGCTGGACTTCAGGGCCAGACTGCACGAATCTATTTTCGGCTACTCGCGGGTGGCGATAACTCCAATGCTTCTGTGGAGTTGTCTGATGTGATCGTTCACACCACCAGCGCGGCAGTCCCTGAACCAGGCGCATTCACGCTGGCGGTCATCGGTGCCGGCTGCATGCTGAGGCTCGGAATTCGCGGTCGCCGTTGGATTGCCAACACCGAAGCTGCTGGCGAATTCTCCTGGAACGGATGATCGGCATCGATTGCCGATCATCCGAGGAAGTCATCTGATCTGGCCGCGTATTGAGTGCAAGCCTGCCGAAATTGATCAATTAAAGCTGGGGTCGAGCGGCAGGTTCTTGATCCCCGTGATCCGCCGCATATCCACGCTCCGGATATATTGCATGACCAGGCTCCAGACCTCGTCGTCTCCCATCTCTTCGTCGATGAACACCAGTTTGGGGGCGGCCGGCAACACCAGCCAGGAGTCTTCCTCCATCTCTCGCTCAAGCTGGCCGGGGCCCCAACCAGCGTAATTGGCCACCACGATGCTGGGCTCCGGTTGCCGGCGAAGCAATTCCTGAACCTTGGTCGCGTCGACGCTGCTGTAGACCTCGTCGAAAATATGCTGATCGGCCAGGTCAGCTTCGCCGTGCAGCACAACCAGTGGGCCCGTGACCGGGCCGCCCACGTGGATGGGCTTCTCCCAGTCCAGCGGTTCGTTCAAGACCTGTTCGGCGACATCGCGGATTGTGGCATCGGTCGAACGGTTCAGAACCAGCCCCATCGCCCCTTCAGGCGTATGCTCGCACATCAGAATCACTGTGCGCGAAAAAAAGGGCGCCTCCAGGCTGGGCGACGCGACCAGAAGTTGGCCTTTGAGCGAATTCATGGCGTTCGGGCGGTCCACTCCAGAAAAGAAATTCGGGGCAGCTCAACCAAATAGCCAGACGTTTCGTGGCACGCCTGCACTCACGGCCAGACAGCAAACCAACCAAACGAACAAACCAACCTGGCGGATTTGAATTCTATCGCAACACACGCCGAAACGGAAACCAGGGGCCACGTCAACCGGTGAACAAAACCTGAATCCCGTTTCTCATAACCCACGTGGGCCCTGCCGAAGTCGCCAAACCTTGCTAATCGCGGACCCGCCCACGTCCGCTCAGAAAGGTTGACCACGTGCCGGAAACTCCTCGGACCACCTTGCGGCCAGGCCGGAACCGTGTCAAAATTACGAGATCGGGTCTCGTCGTGTACGGATCTCCTTGCCACCAGCCAGAGTATCCAGCCCTCATGCCGCGCACCGTGCTGATCGTAGATGATGAGCGCGATACCAACGAGATCCTCGCCAGCTTGGTTCAGGCTCGAGGCTACGATGTCGTTCAATTGTTTGAGGGTCAACACGTCGTCGAGACCGTGCGACGTACCGCTCCCGACGTCATCCTGCTGGACCTGATGCTACCCGATGTCGATGGGTACACCGTTTGTGAACAGCTCAAACGAACCCGTGAGACAAACCTCATCCCGATCGTCATGGTCACGGCCCTGGGTGGCCAAGGCCACCGCACGCAAGGCGTAAGCGTGGGTGCCAACGTCTACATCACCAAGCCGTTCCTGCCCGAAAATCTGTTCAAGGCCATTGATGAGGCACTCGCCTGGCGCAAGCTGCACGAGGCGCATGGCACTACCGGCGAAATCCAGTTCGATATCCGCGGCGAGATGGAATACCTCCATCAGGCCAATGACCTGCTTACCGATCTCTACACCCACACCCCGCTGACCGAACGCCAGATCCGCGACCTGCGCCAGGCGGTGATGGAGATGGGCGGCAACGCCATTGAGTGGGGCCACCGCCGGAACGCCGAACTGCCGCTCCGCATCACCTACCGGATTAATTCCACCGGCGTGACCCTGGTCATCCAGGACCAAGGTCCCGGGTTCAACCCGGGCGATATCCCCCACGCCGCCAACGACGAGGATCCCATCGCCCACCTCGAGGTCCGCTCCAACCTGGGGATTCGTGAAGGGGGGTTCGGGATCATGCTCGCACGGGGACTTGTCGACGAATTCCGATACAACGAGTCCGGCAACGAAGTGACGCTCATCAAGCGGTTCGAAGAGGCCGTAACCCAGCCGCCTCAGTAAAATTTCAAAACAGCTCGCCCCAGGATGAGCCCGCAAATTCATGCCTGGTCGGGGTTTATTGATTGACGGCCACGCCAGACTACCCTACGGTGGAAGGACCAGTCCACCGATTTTACGGCCTCTCCTGGTCCTCGAATTCAACACATCCAAGCGGAACAGACGCGGGACGACACGATTTTGACCTTGCCTTCTCTTATTAAGGAGTACGGACGGATGCGACGACAACTGTTTGCCCCGGCCTGGGCCGCCTTGGCCATCGCGGGCCTCTTCTTGACCGGCCCCGCCCTGGCGCAGGGTGAAAAACGGAACGCCGAGGTCATTCTCAAAGAGATCGCGGCCATCAAGATGCCCGAGGTCCCGGCCAATCGCCAGGACCGGGCGGCCGTCCAGGAATACATCAAGAAGCAGACCGAGGCCGTTCAGAAGCGGTCCGATCTGGCTCTCGAACTGTTCCAGGTCGATCCCGAATCGGCTGAACTGCCCGGCCTGATGTCCGCCCGCTGGATGGCGATCCCGCCGTTCGGCCCCCAGGCCGAAGCGATGAATAAAGAGATCGAGCAGGTTCTGACCAGCTCCAAGAACGCCAAACTCAAGGTCGAAGCCCAATTCGCCAAGGCACTTGTGGCCTTGCGCAAATCGCAAGGGAAGTCGGACGACGCTCTGCCGGCAATCGACGCGTTCATCAAGGCCGCACCCGAAGATCCACGCGGTGGCCAGTTCCTTTACGCCCTGGCCAGCATGACCGAGGACAAGGACAAGAAAACCGCCCTCGAAGACCGCCTGCTCAAAGATTTCCCCGACAGCCAGTTCGGCGCCATGCTCAAGGGCCAGAAAAAGCAGCGAGAAGCGGTTGGCAAACCGTTCGACCTGCCCGAGTTCAAAGACGCCATCAGCGGCGAAACTTACTCGATGGCCAGCCTCAAGGGGAAAGTCGTTGTGGTGGACTTCTGGGCCACCTGGTGCGGCCCCTGCGTCGCCGAAATGCCCACCATGAAGAAGCTCTACGCCGATTACAAGGCCAAGGGCGTTGAGTTCGTTGGCGTGAGCCTTGACCAGCCCGAAGACGCGGGTGGCCTCACCGCCCTCAAGGAGTTCGTCAAGAGCAAGGAAATCGGCTGGCCGCAGTATTACCAGGGCAAAGGCTGGGAAAGCGAATTCTCAGGGAGTTGGGGCGTGAACGCCATCCCCTGCGTCTTCATCGTCGACCAGGAAGGTAAGCTCTACTCCACCGAAGCCCGCGGCAAGCTCGAAACCCTGATTCCAGAACTGCTCGAAAAGAAGGCCGGCGCCGGCGGCCAGTAAGGCCTGGCTTCGCCAGAGAACAACCGAAAACCAAAAACACCGATCTCCGGACCCGCACGGAGGTCGGTATTTTCTTTTGTCAAGGAAGTGAAGAATGGACGGTATGGACAACGATGATCCCCCACCGGCGGCATTCTTGTTGATTCCGTTCATTCCCAACCTGACTTTTCAAGGCTTTCAGGGCTGCCGGACCGTCCGTTGCGGTGAACCGGCGTTTGTTCGCGCAGCCCGTTCGCGCCTGGCCCGTCGCACTGGCTGAACT
>Ga0007796_10000220_pt1 | contig 16352 bp, 16 predicted proteins | sample CryBogmetaGMA0M_FD_60373 | JGI IMG/M metagenome (GOLD analysis project Ga0007796, IMG submission 60373) | Freshwater microbial communities from Crystal Bog, Wisconsin, USA - MA0M | ecosystem: Environmental > Aquatic > Freshwater > Lake | place: Crystal Bog, Wisconsin, USA | collected 2009-07-06 | reverse complement strand
TCTGCGTTCTGCGGCTGCACAATCACTTGCACGCCCGACATCCACTTGGCCATGGGCTTGCTGATCAGGAGGGAAATGGTCGCGCCGCCAAACCCGATGACCAGGGCATAGCCAAGCAGCAGGCCGAGGTTCAGGCCGCTGGCGCTGAGGTAGCGGTTCAGGCCCAGCATGCTGACCACAATGCCCAGCACGGCAACCACCAGCACATTGGTCAGGACAAACAAAATGATACGTTTCATGGTTTCCTTGTGTCGCGGCGCGGCTACGCCAATGCCGCAGATGGTAGGGCCGGCCGCCAGGAATTCAAGCGCCGGTACTCAAGGACCCGGAGAAAGTACGGGCTTTGCAGCCCGCGGGTGCCGTCCAGGCGGGCGGAACACGGATGCGTCGGTGTAGAAACCAGGGTCTGTATTGGGCGCCCACCACCCCGGCACGCCCAGCACTGGCAGATGGGCGAAAGGCTTGGCGGCCAGCTTGCCGGCGTCCAGGTCACGGGCGACCCAGTCATCCAGGTCTGCTATGGAATGAGTAGCAGCAAACGTACGGTAGACGTGGGCTGTCATCGATTTCCGCGGTGAAACCAATTTTTCCATCAGCGCATGCCCAAACAGGACCAGCCGCGCCTGCTGCCATTGCGGACGCAAGGTGATGAACAGTTGCAGCCAGTCTTTGGCAACCAGTGCCTGCCACAGCGCATCGGGCGCCTGGAGGAATGCAGCGTTTTCGTCGAACACGGTCAGGGCATCCCGCGCGGGGCCGCGCTCTGGCCGAATGCCGGCTTGGGCGATTTGCGCCGCCTGCAGCACGTTCAGGCGCTTTTTGGTCTTGGGGAACTGGATCCAACACAGGCCATTGAAAAAGTCATGCAGCCCGTCGCGGGTGGGGACCCGGCCCTGGTCATGGATGAACTGCTCGTAGGCCACGCCCCGCGGCAGGGCGGACTGTGGCACGAACTCCTTGCACGGGGCGGCGTGCGCTTGCAGCCGCTGCGCATTCAGTGCCGCCGCACACGTGCTGCCTTGCGCAATCTGCTGGGCCGCGCGTTTCCCGACCAGGCACACAGGCTGCAGCCACGGCGAATGCCAGTCAATGCACTCTAGACCATGCGCCACGACAGTTGCTCACCTGCCGCCAAGGGCTTGAGCCAGGCATCACCGAACGTGAAATGCTCCGGTGGCGTCCAGCCCTCACGCAGCAGCGTGATACTGCCCTGGTTGCGGGCCAGGCCATAAAAATCCGCGCCGTGAAAGCTGGCAAATCCTTCGAGCCGGTCCAGTGCACCCGCCGCATCGAAAGCCTGGGCGTACAACTCCATGGCCGCGTGGGCGGTATAGCAACCGGCGCAGCCACTGGCATGCTCTTTGAGGTGGGCGGGGTGCGGCGCGCTGTCAGTGCCCAGAAAAAACCGCTGGCTGCCGCTGGTGGCTGCAGCGACCAAAGCCAGCCGGTGCGTCTCACGCTTGAGCACCGGCAGGCAGTAGTAGTGGGGTCGGATGCCACCGGAAAAAATGGCGTTGCGGTTATACAGCAGATGGTGCGCAGTAATCGTCGCCGCCGTAAAGCGGTCCGCCTCCTGCACATACTGCGCGGCCTCACGCGTGGTGATGTGCTCAAACACGATCTTCAGTTCCGGAAAGTCACGACGCAGCGGAATGAGTTGGGTGTCGATAAACACCGCTTCGCGGTCGAACAGATCGATGTCGGGGGAGGTTACCTCGCCATGGACCAGCAACAGCATGCCCGCCCGTTGCATGGCCTCCAGCGTTTTGTAGGTTTTACGCAGATCAGTGACACCGGCATCGCTGTTGGTGGTGGCACCCGCCGGATAAAGCTTGGCGGCCACCACCCCTGCGTCCCTGGCGCGCGCAATTTCATCGGGCGGCAGGTTGTCCGTCAGGTAGAGGGTCATCAACGGCTCAAAGGCCACTCCCGCCGGCACTGCCGCCGCGATGCGGGCCTTGTAGGCCAGCGCCTGCGCCGCGGTGGTGACGGGCGGCCGGAGGTTGGGCATGATGACGGCCCGTGCAAACTGCGCGGCGGTGTGGGGGACGACCGTCGCGAGGGCTGCGCCGTCGCGCACGTGCAGATGCCAGTCATCGGGACGGGTCAGGGTCAGGGTGTTGGTCTGAAGTGTCATGGTTCGATTGTCCCCGCACTTGGCCCGAAGTCACTCAGACGTCTGCTGCAGGGCCCACATCTGGGCATAGCGGCCGTTGGCCGCCAGCAGCGCTGCGTGGGTGCCGTGTTCAATGATGCGCCCGGCTTCCATCACCAGAATTTCGTGGGCGTCGACCACGGTGGACAGGCGGTGCGCGATGACCAGCGTGGTCTTGTTCTGCGCCACGCTCTGCAGTTCGGCCTGGATCGCTCGCTCGTTGGCGGAGTCGAGTGCCGAGGTGGCCTCGTCGAAAATCATGACCGGCGGATTTTTCAGCAAAGTCCGGGCAATCGCCACCCGCTGCTTTTCTCCGCCGGAGAGCTTGAGCCCGCGCTCACCGACCATGGTGGCATAGCCCTTGGGCGTCGCGTGAATGAATTCATGGATATGCGCGGCCCGGGCCGCCGCCTCGACTTCCTGGTGGCTGCTGCCCGGGCGCCCGTAGGCGATGTTGTATTCGACCGTATCATTGAACAGCACCGTATCCTGGGGAACGATGCCGATGGCCTGGCGCACCGATGCCTGGGTCACCTGCTTGATGTCCTGTCCGGCAATGCGAATGTGGCCTTGTTGCACGTCGTAGAACCGAAACAGCAAGCGCGCCAATGTGGACTTGCCTGCCCCCGAGGGGCCGACCACGGCCACGGTTTTTCCGGCGGGTATCGAAAAGCTGATATCGCGCAGGATGGTGCGCTCGGGCTTGTCGCTGGCAGCGCCTGCGCTGCCAGCAGGGTCGTAGGAGAAGGTCACGTGGTCAAACTCCACTGAGGCATCACCCCCGGTGGCAGACAGCAGCAGAGGCCGGGCGTCAGCGACATCGGCGATCTCACGCTCGCGCTCCATCAGCGTGAACATCTTTTCCAGATCCGTCAGGCTCTGCTTGATTTCGCGGTAAATGACCCCCAGAAAGTTCAGGGGGATATAGAGCTGGATCATGAAGGCATTGACCATGACCAGGTCACCCAGTGTCATCCGCCCTTCCACCACGCCCTGGGTGGCGCGCCAGAGCATGGTCACCAGCGCCACCGCAATGATGAGTTGCTGGCCGGTGTTGAGCAGACTCAGGGTGGTCTGGCTCTTGACGGCGGCGCGGCGGTAGCGCTCCAGGTTTTCACCGTAGCGCGTGGCCTCGAACTCTTCGTTGTTGAAATACTTGACGGTTTCGTAGTTCAAGAGCGAATCGATGGCGCGGCTGTGGGCCGTTGAATCCATCTCGTTCATCTTCTTGCGAAACTGGGTCCGCCATTCGGTGACCGTAATGGTGAAGCTGATGTAGAGCACCAGCGCGACGATGGTGATCCAGGCAAACCAGGCGTCGTACTTGATCGCCAGCAGGCTCAGCACCAGAGTGACCTCGATCAGGGTCGGGATGATGCTGTAGAGGGAGTAGCTGATGAGCGAATGCACGCCACGGGTGCCGCGCTCGATATCACGGGTCATGCCGCCGGTCTGGCGCTCTAGATGGAAGCGCAGGCTCATTGCATGCAGGTGCCGGAACACCTCCAAAGAAATGCTGCGTGCTGCCCCCTCGGTAGCCTTGGCAAACACCAGTTCACGCAACTCGGTAAAAAGCGAAGTAGACAGCCGCAGCGCACCGTAACCGACCAGCAGTGCGGCTGGCACCACCAGCAGGCTGACCGGATCTCCAGGCCGGATCGTCATCGCATCCACCAGGTTTTTCAGCAACAGGGGCACGCCCACATTGGCGAGCTTGGCGCCCACCATAAAGGCCAGGGCAGCCATCACGCGCCACTTGTAGGTCCAGAGATAAGGGAACAGCCGTGCCAGGGTTTGCCAATCGGAGCGGGTCTTTGTGGCCGCAGGAGCGGCGTTGGCGGGGGCGGCGTGGTGGCCTGAGGGATGCATGAAAAATTTCTTTCCGGGTGAGCCCTGGATTGTGCCTGTACGGCGCAGGGAAATCAGTGTCTTCCCTATGCTCTGTTTCAGAGCCAGCCTGTATAAACGGGTCCAGAATAAAAGGAGACAGAGTGCAGTTGCTTCAACTCGTCATCAGCGGGGTCGCGCAGGGTTGTATCTATGGACTGATTGCCCTGGGCTTTGTGCTGATCTACAAAGCCACTGAAACCGTCAGCTTCGCGCAGGGCGAGCTCATGATGCTGGGCGCATTTGGTGGTCTGGTGGCGATGACGCTGCTGGGCTTCCCCTACTGGTTGGCCACGCTGTGCACGATCGCCGCCATGGCGGTATTCGGCATTGCGCTGGAACGCATCGTCATACGCCCCATCCTCGGCCAGCCCGCCTTCTCCATCGTGATGCTGACCATCGGCATCGGCTATGTCGCGCGCGGTGCCGTCACCATGTTGCCTGGCATCGGTACCGAAACCCAGGCGCTGCCGGTGCCCTACAAGGATGAGATCTGGAAGCTCGGTGGCGACGCCAACGGGATTGGAGCGCTGGTTCTCAATGTGGAACAGATGGTGGTGATCGGTGCCACCAGTGTTCTCTGTCTGTTGCTGTTCGCCCTGTTCCGCTACAGCAAGCTCGGTGTGGCCATGCAGGCAGCGTCCCAAAACCAGTTGGCGGCCTATTACATGGGCATACCGGTGCAGCGCCTCAATGGCATCGCCTGGGGCCTGGCTGCTGCGGTGGCGGCGATCGCAGGGCTGTTGCTGGCACCCATTACGTTCGTGCATGCCAACATGGGTTTCGTCGGCCTCAAGGCCTTTCCGGCGGCAGTCGTGGGTGGCTTTGGCAGTTTGCCCGGTGCCATCGTGGGCGGGCTGGTGATTGGCGTGGTGGAGTCGCTTTCGGGCTTCTACCTGCCCGACGGCATCAAGGACATCGCGGCCTACATCGTGGTGCTGGTGATGCTGATGGTCAAACCCAACGGCCTGTTTGGCGAAAAATTGCGCAAGAAGGTCTGACATGCGATTTATCTTCAAGACCGACTATGCGCAGGACATCAAGCTGGCGCGGCATGGCGGGCATTTATTTTGGTACGGCAGTCTGCTGCTGGTGCTGGCTGCAGTGCCCTGGCTCTTTGACGAATACTGGCTTGCACAGCTCACCTTTGTGCTGATCTATTCGATTGCCGGCCTGGGCCTGATGCTGCTGGCCGGCTTTACCGGCCTTTTCTCTCTGGGGCATGCTGCTTTTCTGGGCGTCGGCGCCTATACCCAGGCAGCACTGACCAATGCAGGCCTACCGTTTCCGCTGGCGCTGGCGTGCGCTGCCGGGTTGTCGGCGGGTGTCGGCTGGCTGGTCGGGCTGCCGGCCCTGCGGGTCAAGGGGATTTATCTGGGCATTGCCACCCTGTCCCTCGGTTTCATTGTGGAGGAAGTCTTTGCCCGCTGGGAATCCGTCACCGGTGGCAACGCCGGCACCCACATCCAGAAACCGGATCTTTTTGGCTGGGTGCTCGAGAGCGGGACCCAGTTCTATTTTCTGTGCCTGTTAATCACGGTCGTCGCCACCCTGGCGATCCTCAATTTGCTGCGCTCCCCCACCGGACGGGCCCTGGTCGCCATTCGGGATTCGGAGATTTCTGCCCAAAGCATGGGCATCCACCTGGCCTATTACAAGACGCTTTCCTTCTCGCTGTCTGCGGCGCTGGCTGGCATTGCCGGTGCGCTGTACGCGCACAAGCTGCAATTCATTTCTCCCGATCAGTTCAATATCCTGCAGTCGATCGACTTGCTGCTGATGATTGTGATTGGTGGTGTTGGCTCGGTCCATGGCGCTTTTCTGGGTGCGATCTTTCTGATCAGCATGCCGCAGGTCATCGCCCTGAGCAAAGACCATCTGCCCGCCGCCGTCGGGCAAGCGCCAGGCTTGCAGGGGCTGGTGTACGGGGTGGTGCTGATTGCGTTTGTCCTGTTTGAACCCCAGGGCCTGTACGGGCGCTGGCTCAAGATCCGCACCTACCTGCAGATGTTCCCGTTTTACCGCAAGGGCATGTTCAAACGGCAGAAATCGTTCCAGAAATCGGACCGCCTCAAATGAACCCAGACTCCCTTCTCTCGGCCCGGAACCTGAGCGTGCGCTTTGGTGGCGTGCTGGCGGTCAACGACGTGAGCTTTGAAGTCCGCCAGGGCGAGGTCTTCACACTGATCGGTCCCAATGGGGCCGGCAAGACCACGGTTTTCAATTTGATCAGCCGGATCTATACGCCCACTGCCGGAGAAATCGAGTTCAAAGGACCCGATGGTTCCCTGTCGCTCACCGCACAGCCACCCCAGAGCGTCGCAGGTCTGGGCATCGCACGCACCTTCCAGAACATCGAACTGTTCGAACATGCCAGCGTGTTGAACAACTTGCTGATCGGTCGACACACCCACCGCAGAACCGGCCTGTGGCAGGACCTGCTGTTCACTGCGCGGGCGCGCGAAACCGAAATACTGGCAAGAGAAAAAGCAGAGGAAGTCATCGATTTTCTGGGCCTGCAGCATTACCGGGACACCTTCGTTGCCGGCTTGCCTTATGGGGTGCGCAAGGTGGTGGAAATGGCGCGGGCCCTGTGCACCGAACCCCGCCTGCTGCTGCTCGACGAGCCCTCGAGCGGACTCAATGTGGAAGAAACCGAGGACATGGCATTCTGGATCCAGGATATCAAGAACGAACTCGGCATTACGGTGCTGATGGTCGAACACGACATGAGCCTGGTGTCCAAAGTATCAGACCGGGTGCTGGCCATGAACCAGGGCCAGGTGCTGGCCCTGGGCACGCCGCGCGAGGTTCAGCAGGATCCTGGCGTCGTGGAGGCCTACCTGGGCTCGATAGACGATGTGTCCTCCCTGCGCCGAGCCACCAGCCAGTCGCCCGTCAGGGAGGGGCAGGTATGAGTGCCTTGCCGCCCCCGATCGGAGACCAGCCCGTGCTGCAGCTGCTCAACGTGGAAAGCGCCTACGGTCCGATCAAGGCCATCCGCGGTGTCAGCCTGAAAGTGCGGCGCGGCGAGATTGCCACCGTCCTGGGTTCCAACGGTGCAGGCAAGACCACCATTCTCAAGACCATTTCCGGCATCATCGATCCACGTAAGGGCTCGATTGAATTCAAAGGCCGCGACATCACCGCCAAAGATCCAGCCCTGATCGTGCAGCAGGGGCTGAGCCATGTACCGGAAGGCCGGGAAGTGTTTCCGCTCCTGAGCGTGCGCGACAACCTGCTGATGGGTGCCTACACACGCAAGGACCGGGACGGGGTAGCCCGTGACATGGAGGCGGTTTTCGGCTACTTCCCCATCCTGAAAGAGCGCGAGACGCAAGATGCAGGGTTGCTCTCCGGAGGGCAGCAGCAGATGCTGTCAATCTCCCGTGCGCTGATGGCAGACCCGGACCTGATCCTGCTTGACGAACCCAGCCTGGGGCTGAGCCCGAAGCTGACCAAGGAAATTTTTGAAATTGTGGTGCGCATCAATCGGGAGCGGGGCACGACGATTCTGCTGGTGGAGCAAAACGCCAACATGGCGCTCAATGCCTCGGACTACGGCTACGTGCTGGAAAACGGCCGCATTGTGATGGAAGACACCTGCGCGCGACTGCGGGAAAAGGACGATATCAAGGAGTTCTATCTGGGGCTCAAGGACGAGGGCGTTCGGGGTGAGCGACGCTGGAAAAAGAAGAAGACCTGGAGATAAGACACCATGCAAGGACTCTGGGACACCAGCGACATCCAGCCCCGGCACGACATCGTGATGCCGGGTGAGACCATTCCCGCCGTGTTCTGGAACGCTGTCCGCTCGCGCGGCCCGAATGTCTGGATGCGGCAGAAACATCTGGGAGTGTGGCGCAGCTGGACCTGGAACCAGACCGCTGACGCCGTGCGCGAAATCGCAGGCGGCCTGCTAAGCCTGGGCTTTGCAAAGGGGGAGTGCGCATCCATCCTGGCCAACACGGCGGTGGAATGGGTCTGGGCCGATATCGCGGTGCTCAGCGCAGGCGGCGTTTCGAATGGTGTTTACCCCACCGATGCGCCCTCGCAGCTGCACTATATCTGCGAGGACTCCCGCACCACCGTGCTGTTCGTGGAAGACGACGAGCAGCTCGACAAGGCGCTGGAAGTTCGCGGACAGCTGCCGCTGCTGCGCAAGATTGTGGTGTTTGACATGGAAGGCCTGCGCGGGCTCGAAGCCCCCGATGTGATCAGCCTGGAAGCGCTGCGGGCCCTTGGCCGGGACTATCTGGGCCAGCATCCGGCAGCACTGCAGTCCCGCATCGACGCCTGCCAGCCCGGGGACCTGGCCATTCTGGTGTACACCTCGGGCACCACTGGGAAACCCAAGGGGGCCATGCACCTGCACAGCGGGCTGGTGTATTCGGCGCGCGGCTACAACACCCTGATCACGCAGGACGAAAGCGATGAGCGCATGTGCTTTTTGCCCCTGTGCCATATTGCAGAGCGTATGGGCGGTGAGTACTTCTCGCTCTACACCGGCACCAGGATCAACTTTGTCGAGAATCCGGAAACCATTCCGGAGAATGTCCGGGAGATTGCGCCCACCGTTTTTACCGCCGTGCCACGGGTCTGGGAAAAGTTTTATTCGGGCGTGATGATCGCGCTCAAGGAAGCCGGTCCAGTACAGCAGGCCGCCTATGCCTGGAGCATCGGCGTGGGTACCACCATTGCCAACAGGGTCCTGGCAGGCCAGCGTATCAGCGCGTGGCTGAAAGTGCAATTCCTGGTGGCTCGCTGGCTGGCGCTCAACAACGTCCGCAAGCTGATCGGTATCCACCGGGCCCGATTCCTAGTGACCGGTGCGGCGCCGATTTCTCCGGACCTGGTACGCTGGTACCTGGCCCTCGGCGTGCCCATGCTCGAAGTCTGGGGCATGACCGAGACCTGCGGCGCGTCCACCGCCGTTCCAGTGGGCCGCATCAAACCCGGCTCGATCGGGCCTGCCGCCGGCTTTAACGAAGTCAAACTCGATCCGGTCACCAGTGAAATCTTGGTGCGCGGCCCGAATGTGTTTGCCGGTTATCTCAATCAGCCGGACAAGACGCGCGAGACTGTGACCGAGGACGGGTGGTTGCACACCGGCGATGTCGGACTGGTGGACGCGGATGGCTACTTTCGCATCACCGACCGCATGAAGGACATCATCATCACCGCCGGTGGCAAGAACATTACGCCCAGTGAGCTGGAAAACGAGTTGAAGTTTTCACCCTACATCACGGACGCCGTGGTGATCGGCGACAAGCGTCCCTACCTCACAGCCATCGTCATGATCGACCAGGAGAATGTAGAAAAGTTTGCCCAGGACCAGGACGTACCTTTCAGCAACTATGCGTCCCTGACCCGCGCGCCCGAAGTCCAGGCGCTGATCCAGGCGGAAATCGACCGGGTCAATGGCAAGTTCGCCCGCGTGGAGCAGATCAAAAAATTCTTCCTGCTGGAAAAGCAACTGACGGCAGAAGACGAGGAACTCACCCCCACCATGAAGCTCAAGCGTCGGCTGGTGGAGACCAAGTATGCGCCCCAGATCGAGGCCATGTACCGCTAGTTTTTTACCAGGAGAACCACCATGAAAATGCGTTTTACCATCAGCACCGCTGCGGCTCTGGCTGCGTTGGCTTTGACCACTGCACCGGCTCTGGCACAGCAAGGCGTCAGCAAGGACGAGATTGTGCTCGGCTCCATCCAGGACCTGTCGGGTCCCATCGCCGGCTTTGGCAAGCAGGCCCGGCTGGGCATGATGCTCGCGGTCGATGAAATCAATGAGCGCGGAGGCATCAACGGACGCAAGATCAAACTGCTGGTCGAAGACTCCGCCTACGATCAGAAAAAAGCTGTGCTGGCTGCCCAGAAACTGGTCAACCAGGACAAGATTTTCATGATGGTCGGCCACATCGGAACGGCACAAAACATGGCTGCGATGCCAGTGCAGTTTGAAAAGAATGTGATCAACTTCTTCCCCATCACTGCGGCGCGTGAAATGTACGAGCCGTTCCACAAACTCAAGTACTCGTACGCTGCGCCCTACTATGACCAGATGCGCCTGTCCGTGCCCAAACTTGTGAGTGAAAAGGGGGCCAAGAAGGTATGCACCATGTACCAGGATGATGACTTCGGTCTGGAGGTACTCAAGGGTGGCGAAGATGGACTGAAGACCATTGGCATGGAGTTTGCCGAGAAAACCTCCTACAAGCGCGGAGCCACGGACTTCTCGTCGCAAGTCTCCAAAATGCAGGCCAGCGGTTGCGATTTCATCGTGCTTGGGACCATCATCCGCGAAACCATCGGAGCGATCGCCACGGCGCGCAAACTGGGCTACAACCCCACATTCGTCGGCTCCAGCGCGTCCTATACGGACCTTATCCACAAACTCGGCGGCAAACCCATGGATGGCTTCTATGCGACCATGACTGTGCAAAATCCCTACACTGAGGGTCAGTCGGGGCCGATCCAGTTCTGGGCCAACAAGTACAAGACCAAATTCAACGAAGACCCGACGGTGTTTTCGGTGTACGGCTACAGCATCATTGACACGTTTGCCACCGTGGCCGGTAAAGCGGGCAAGGGCCTGAATACGGAGAGCTTCATTAAAGTGATGGATACGCTGACGGTACCCTCCGACATTTTCGGCAGCGCGCCGCAGTCATTCAGCGCCACCAAGCGCCTGGGCAGCAGCGCATCGCGGATCTCGCAGATCACCGATGGCAAGTGGAAGGTAGTTTCAGAATACGCCGGAGACCCTGCTGTCGCCAAGAAGTAGGCATTGATCGCTCGCGCACCCTGTCACCTTCCGGTGGCAGGGTTCACGACACGATGTAGGCTGCGGACCCGGTGGACAGCAGTTTACCGTCTGCGCCCATAAACTCCATGCGCGTGGAGGCCACCCTGCTACCCAGACGCAGTACCTCGGCACGCAGGTCAAAATATTCACTGATGCCAGGGCGCAGGTAGTCGATGCGCAGGTCTATGGTGCCGAGCTTGCCAAAACGGTGCAGGCGCTCTGCGGGGGACTCGTCCATATGGCGCGCGCCAATGGCCGCCATCACGGCCAATCCGCCCATGGCATCGAGCCCGGCACTGATGACGCCGCCGTGGACGCGGTTGTAGGTGTAATGCCCGACCAGCGCATGGCGCATCGGGATACGTGCGGTCACCAGGGTGGGCGTGATGCCCGTGATTTTGAGCCCCAGCATCTGGTTGAACACAATACCTTCCTCAAAAATGCGCGTCAGACCGGCAATGAATTCGGGCTCGAACGCCTCGGCAATGGCGTGGTGGGGCGCATCAGGGATGGATTTAGGCATGGGTGATTGTCACAGGCCCAACTGACGCGAAGCCAACTCTTTCATGATCTCTTCGGCTCCGCCACCGATCATCATCACCTTGACCTCGCGGTAGATACGCTCACAGGCAGTGCCCCGCATACAGCCCATTGCGCCCAGGATCTGGACGCCCTGGTCGGCACAAAACTGCATGGTTTGCGTCGCATGGTTTTTCAGCAGGCACACTTGCGCCACCCATTCCGCGCCGGTGGCGCCGGTGTCGCCCCGGTCTGCGGCATCCGCCTGGGAAGCGACAGCGTCCAGCCAGGCACGGGTAGATTCCATGCGCATTTTCATGTCCATCAGCTTGTGCCGTATCACCTGGTGGTCCACCAAGGGGACGCCGAAGGTTTTACGCTGCTGTGCCCACGCGAGCGCTTCATCGAAGCAACATTGAGAAAACCCCAGCGCCATGGCCGCCATGGAAAGCCGCTCACCGTTGAAGTTGGTCAGGATGATCTTGAAGCCCGCGCCCTCTTCACCCACCCGGTAGCTGGCAGGCACGCGAACTCCGTCAAATCGCAAGTGGGCAGTGTCCGAACACAACCAGCCCATCTTCTGCAGCGGCGTACGGCTGAGCCCCGGTACCTGGGTCGGCACCATCAGCATGGAAATACCCGTCGGTCCCTTGTTGGCGGGATCGGTGCGCACGGCAACCGTAAGCCAGTCGGCGCGCATGCCGGAGGTGATGAAGGTCTTTTCCCCGTCAACCACATAGACATCGCCTTCAATGCGTGCTGTCGTCCGCAGGGCGGCTACATCGGTTCCGCCACCCGGCTCCGTAATGGCCAGCGCGGCGATTTTCTTGCCTGCGAGCACATCCGGAATCACCTGCCGCTGCAAGGCGATGGAGCCTTGGCGCAAAAGGGGCGGCAAGGCAATGTTGTGGCTGAACAGGCCGGCCATGAGCCCGCCACTCCCCCCCTGGCGTGCGAGGGCAATGGTCATGGCGTTGCGCAGGCGCCAGGAGGCCGGCGTGCCGCCCAAGGGCTCGGGGTAGCCCATACCAAGCCAGCCCAGGGCCGCGACGCGTTCGTACAGTCCCCGGGGGAACTCCCCTGCCTGCTCCCAGGCTGCCAGGTTCGGCGCAACCTCCGCCAGCACGAACCGGCGCGCAACTTGCGCGACGGCCGCGATGTCGCTGGCCTCGTCGCCGGCATCAATGGGGCCCAAAGTGCTCATGCCGGTCTGCGCTTGGCCACGCCCATGGTTTTGGCAATGATGCCCATCATGACTTCATCGGCGCCACCGCCAATGGAGCCCAGGCGGCCATCACGGAACATGCGGGACACCTTGTTCTCCCAGGTGAACCCCATGCCACCCCAGAACTGCAGACAACCATCGGGAATGAGGCGGTTGAGCCTTCCGGCCTTGAGCTTTGCCATGGATGCCAGTTCCAGCACATCCTGCCCCCCAACGTAGAGTTCGCAGGCCCGGTAAGTGAGCGCGCGCAAACTCTCCAGCTCTGTTTTCATTTCTGCCAGGCGGAACTGCACCCATTGCTGGTCTGCCAGGGTGGCGCTGAACATCTGGCGGCTCTGCGCCCACGCGACGGTCCAGTCAATGCAATTGGTGAGGGACTGCAGGCAACTGGCTGCACACCAGAGGCGCTCCTCCTGGAACTGCTGCATCTGGTAAACGAATCCGGCCCCCTCCTCGCCGATGCGGTGCCGCTGGGGTACCCGTACCCCATCAAAATAAATAAGTCCGGTATCGCTGGCATGCATGCCGATCTTGCGGATCTTGAGGGCTATTTCAATCCCGGCACGCAGCTTGCCGTTTTCGCGCAGCGGCACCAGGACCAGGCTCTTGTTCTTGTGCGCCGGACCTTCCCCGGTATTGACCAACATGCACATCCAGTCTGCCTGCAGGCTGTTGGTAATCCACATTTTCTGGCCGGTGATCACATAGTCACCCCCGTCCTTGCGGGCGATGCTCTTCACGCCAGCAACATCACTGCCGGCACCAGGCTCGCTGACACCGATACAGCCGACGGCATCGCCACTGATCGCCGGGGCGAGAAACTCACGTTTGAGCGCCTCGCTGCCAAAGCGTGCCAGGGCCGGCGTGCACATGTCGGTCTGCACCCCGATGGCCATCGGAATGGCGCCACAATCAATATGCCCCAGCGCTTCGGCCAGTGCCAGGCCATAAAAATAGTCCAGCCCCGCGCCGCCATAGGCTTGCGGCTTGGTCAGGCCCAGCAGCCCCAGCTTGCCAAGTTTCTTGAACACCTCGTGCGCCGGAAAAATCCCGGCCTCCTCCCAGGCATCGACATGGGGGTTGATCTCGGCATCAATAAAGCGCTTGAGTGTCCTCTGGATTTCGAGGTGTTCGTGGGTGAATTGCATGCTCAGACTCCGGAAAATACCTTGGGCGTGCTGGCCCGGTGAAAGCCGTTGAAAGGACGTATGGCCTCGCGCTGCTGCACCTGGGCATCAGCGATGCGAGACGGCCAGCCCATGCGCACCTGCGGCCGGGCACCATCAATGCGCAGCGTCGTGCCGCTGATAAACGCGGCAGCAGGGCTGAGCAGGAAAACAATGCCGGCAGCGGTCTCGGCTTCAGTACCGAACCGTCCCAGGGGAACGGTTTTGGCCATCTCGCGCAGCATCGGACCCATCGCCTCCGGATAATGATCCATGCCACTGGAGGCGATATAGCCCGGGGCCACCGCATTCACGCGCACCCCCTGACCCGCCCATTCCGCGGCAGCCGTCTCGGTCAGGCTGACCATGCCAGCGCGTGCTGCACCGCTGTGGCCCATGCCCGGCATGGAGCCCCACATATCAGCCACGATGTTGACGATGGCGCCGCCGGCCTTGCGCATGCTTTGCCCGTAGCATTCGCGAGCCATGAGGAAGCCACCGGTCAGGTTGGTGCTGATCACCGCGTCCCAGCCTTTGGCACTGATGGTTTCCAGCGGCGCCATGTACTGCCCGCCGGCATTGTTCACCAAGCCGTGAATCCGGCCGTGCAGCGCCAGGATGGCGGTGACCGTCGCTGTGACCGCATCTTCCTGCCGGATATCGCAAACATGCTGGCTTGCCTGGCCACCATCTTGGGCAATTTCCAGCGCGACCGCCTGCAATTTCTCGCTCTTGCGACCGACCAGCGCAACCGTGGCGCCCAGGCTGGCCAGCTCATGCGCGACGCAGCGGCCTATGCCTGACCCTCCACCGGTGACTACTACGACCTGACCGGCAAACAGCCGGGGCGCAAAAACAGATTGGTAGGGCATCAACTTTCCTTTATGAACAGTCCTACAGCGGCCTCTGTCAGGTCCTGCAAGGACGCATCTTTTTTCGCATCGAACCACTGTACCGACCAGTTGAGGGCGCCCAAGATGAGCAGGCGGGCCAGCCCGACCGGCGCCCGCAACTGGCCGTTCGCATGCAGGGCTGCCAGGATCGGCGACCACAGCGCCTCATATTCCGTCACCAGCCGCCCCAGCTGCTTGTGCTGGCGCAGGCTCAGAGAGCGCTGCTCGTAGAGCATGACCGGAACAAAGTCATTGCCAGGCCCCAGAAGAACTTCGAAGTGGGCCTGGATTCTTTTGTGCAGCTGTCCCATCGGGCTCAAGTCTGCAAGCGTCTCTGGTGGCAACGCTGCACGCTGGTGTGCCAGCGCGGTATGCATACCCTCCTCCATCACCGCGAACAAAAGCGCATTCTTGCTCTTGAAATGGTAGAACGGGGACCCGCTTTGCATGCCGGCGGCGGCGGCAATGTCACGGGTGGTGGTGGCGGCAAAACCTTGGCGCCGGAAAAGGTGGGCAGCGTGGGACAGCAAGGCGTGCCTTCGGTTGCCGTCATCACGCTCCCCTGCGGTCTTGCGCGGGCGACCGCGCGGACGCCTGCCTGCATCGGCGGATGCTTGTACGTCAGCAGCCATCATGGCGCTGACGATAACAAACAACAGTATTTATATCAAGCGCTTGCTTGGTATAAATAAGGGCTCATTTGTTCTTCAACTTTCCCCGCGGAATCACGGCAGTGGTCACGGTCGCACGGGCGGGCTCGCCCAGACCGGAGGCAGGCTTGGGCGGGGACGTGTCCTTCTTGGGTTTCTTGGCTTCCTTGTTGGTTTTTTGCTGACCTTTGGCCATGGTGTGCTCCGCGGTGGTGAATGGATCGGGCTTGCAGTTTAATACGGCTACGATGCGCGCAAACTGGACAGAACCTATTGCCATCGATGAGCAGAACGTGGTGATTACCGCCGTGCGCGCCCAAGGAGCGGGTGGTCAAAACGTTAACAAGGTCTCCAGCGCCATTCACCTGCGATTCGATATTGTGGCCTCCCGGTTGGAGCCCGAGGTCAAAGCGCGGCTGCTGTCCCTGCGCGATGGCCGCATCACCCAGGCGGGTGTGCTGATCATCAAGGCGCAGCAGTTCCGGACGCAGGATTTGAACCGGCTCGACGCCTTTGCGCGCTTGCACGAGGTGGTCAACAGCGTCGCCCGGGCGCCGCAGGTGCGACGGGCAACCAAGCCCACGCGGGCATCCAAGCAGCGCCGTCTGGACAGTAAAAGTTTGCGCTCCGGCACCAAGGCCACGCGCACCAGGGTCAGCCTGGACCCCTGAGGCCGGCCGCAATCGGCTGACTCCCCGCGACGCTCACAATTTGCTGAAATCGGGCCGGCGCTTTTCCATGAAGGCCGTGAAGGCCTCTCGCGCTGCCGGTTCCGCCATCAAACGGCCGAAACTGACGGCCTCCTGCCCGATGCGCTCCAGGACTGCAACCGTCTGCGCACCTTTCATCAGCTGTTTGGTCTCCAAAAGGGAACCCAAGGGCTTGGTCGCCAGCTTGCGCGCCTGCATCTGGGCCAGAGCGTTGGCCTCAGAAGGCGGGACAACACGGTTGACCAACCCCACTTCCAGCGCAGTTTCGGCCAGGAAGGGTTCGCCGAGCAGCAGTGCTTCGGCAGCCCGGTGGTAACCCATCATCTGAGGGACCAGCAA
>Ga0007796_10000219_pt1 | contig 16352 bp, 9 predicted proteins | sample CryBogmetaGMA0M_FD_60373 | JGI IMG/M metagenome (GOLD analysis project Ga0007796, IMG submission 60373) | Freshwater microbial communities from Crystal Bog, Wisconsin, USA - MA0M | ecosystem: Environmental > Aquatic > Freshwater > Lake | place: Crystal Bog, Wisconsin, USA | collected 2009-07-06 | reverse complement strand
ATGTTGAAAGCGCAACTTCAAAGAGCGCAAGCGAGCGACCCGCTTACAACGATTGAGTGGGACCGTGAACACCAAGTTCGGATCGAGCGCGATTTCGTGGATTCGAGAGGTGCCATGGACACCCGCGATGCGGCATTCATCGTCATCGAGCCAACAAGACGTAAGCACGCGTCTTATGTCACACGTCATAGATGACTCTCGGAAGAGTCATCCATGGCACCATCCAAGAGAAGGCTGGGCTCAGACACTAGCCAAGACTCTTGACGTCAGGCGGGCGACCCGGTGAAGAGGTGAATGTTCTCTTCGACCCAGCCATAAAGCTTGTCGATCCCTTGCTTCCAGGACGTACCTGGGTTCCAGTTCAACTGCGACCTGGCCTTGGAATTGTCGGAGATGAACACGCGCTGGTCGCCTGGCCGCCAGTCCGACCATTTGATTGAGAGTGGTTTGCCTCGCTTGGTCTCGAGGTAGCCGAGCAGATCCAGGAGCGAGATCGTATTCGCGCGGCCTCCCCCCACATTGTAGACCTGCCCCAAACTCTTGCCCGGGTTCTGGATCGCGCTGTCGTAGGCATCGAGCAGGTCGTCGACGAAGAGCACATCACGTACCTGCATGCCGTCGCCGTAAACGCTGATCTCCTGATCCAGTTGCGAGGCGATTGTGAACCAGGCGACCCAGCCCTGGTCTTCCAGCCCGAACTGGCGATAACCGTAGATGCAGGATTGGCGGAAGACGATCGTATTGAGGCCGAAGATCCGGTAATAATCGCGCACGTACTGGTCGGCGGCCCCCTTCGAGCAGCCATACGGCGAATGGAAATCAAGCTGGGTCGACTCCGTGATCCCTTCAGGATACGACTCGAACCGATAGTGCTTGTTTTCGAGCTTGACCCCGACGTCATCGAGCCCGCCGTACACCTTGTTGGTCGAGGAATAGAGGAACGGGGCCTTGGTGCCGATCTTCCGCGCGGCTTCGAGCAAGTTAAACGTGCCCAGGGCATTGGCCATGAAATCGCCGCGCGGGTCTCGCACCGAGGTGGTCACCGCGACCTGTCCCGCCAGGTGCAAAATGAAGTCGACATCGCGATGCTGCTGAAAGGTCTCCTCGACAGCATCCGTATCGGCGATATCCAGGTTGACAAAACGGACCGTCCCGCGACTCCTCAGCCATTCCAGGTTATGCTCGGTTCGGGGCCGCGAAAGGTTGTCAAGGATGACAACCTCGTGCCCCCGGGACAAATAGCGATTGGCCGCGTTGCAACCAATGAAACCAGCCCCTCCGGTGATCAAAACCTTCATGATTGTTTGCCCCGCAGCATGGTGAGAGTCGATCGACAAGTGTTAGTTGTAGAGGGAGAAGCGAACAGCAGTCTAGGAACCGAGATTCTCGTAGGCATTGAGAATCGTGGCCGCATGATTCTTCCAGGTGTACTGCGAAGCAACGGCCAGCCGGTCTTCCTTGGGTGGCGCGGCCCGTTCGCCTCGCTTGATCGCGACGATGGTTGTGGCCCACTGCTCGATATCGGCCAGGGGCGCGTAAACGGCGGCGTTCCCCCCCACTTCGCGCAGAACGGGAATGTCGCTGGCGACGAGAACCGCCCCACAGGCCAACGTTTCCGCAACGGGCAATCCGAACCCTTCTCGTTCGCTCGGCAGCAACACCAGACTGGAGCGGCGGATGAACTCCGCGATCACATCTTGAGGTTGCCGCCCAACCTGGCAAACACTGTTGCGGATCGAAAGCCGATCGATCAGTTCCTGCTGCCAGGGTTGCCACGTGCCCCCAACCTGGAGCAAGAAAAGGTCGGGTTCCGCTTTCCGGACAGCGGCGAAAACCTCGAGCAGCACATCGATCCGCTTACGCGTGATACAGGTACCCACGTGCAACAAGAACGGGCGACCGGCGAGCGCGTCTGGCAAAACCGGCATCGGCGGCGTGGGGCCATCGGGCTTGAAGTACTTGCCAACCCCGTAAGGGGCCTTTACCAACCGCTTCGGATCAAGCACGTGATGGTGCTCAATCTGCGATCGAACGCTCTCGGTCGTGTAGAAGACGACGGCCGCCTTCTTGAGACCTTCCAGAGTCCGTTTCGCCTGGTAGCGATACCAGCCCGGGCGTCGCTCGACGTCGGGTTCGAGAATCGAGCGAAAAGCATCCAGATCGTGACAGAAAACACCCGTCGAACCCTGCGGCAGTGCATGCACGACCATCGCGTAACTGTGGTCGACCACATGAAAATAATCGTACGACTTCGCTAGCGTTTTCAGATAGGAAGGGTAGACGATGTGCCGGTTCAGCATGCGATCCGCGTTGAAAAGCGGTTTGCATCGCCTGAACGCGGGCAATGGAGCAAATCGCCATTTCCAGGGACCCACGATCTTCTCCACCCGGTATCGGTCGGAATGGTCGGCCACGGCTTGGTCATAAAACATCTGACCCACCAAGTCCATGCTCGTCCAGTTTTCCTGTGGATAGTCGCAAACCACTGCTAGTGATTTCACAAAACCTCTGCTGTTGCTTCCCAAGACTTGACGACTCATCAACTTGCACAGGATAGCCAGGATTGGCTCACGGGGTCTGTAATCGTCGCAAACCGACTTGCCAGATCGGGTCAACCAAAAGTACGCACTTGTTGCGGTGAGATCACGTCACTGACCATGCACGAATGTTCGATCTTCAAGTTATCGCATTGCTGCTGGATTCTCAACGCCTTTGGCATCTTTTCGAAAACCACAAGCATGGCGCGCCTGGCGATGGGGGCCAATATCAGGCTCCTCTCAAAGAAATAGAAATGGCCGCCGCAAGCAATCGCCAGCGCTCGGGTCCTGCTCGGGATCCAACCCGCGACTCTCCTTGCTCTGCTCAGTAGGCATCGCTGCCCGTGGCCCGCTCACGAACTCGGCCGACCGGCGATGTGAAACCGATCCCGGCATCGACAGGTTAATCCCCAATATCCCCATTCAGGCAATATTGACGCCATAAAAGGCAATTGCTAAAAGCTGAATACAAACGGCCATACATGGCACGACCTACCGAGACTGGCAGGAGGCCGCTCTGGGGGGTCGTCAATGGTCAAGGGGGGGATAGGAATGTCGGATAACCGCGGCTTGGCGGCTCAGGATGGTAGCCCCGTGAGGCTCATTGCGTTCCATTTGCCACAATTTCATCCGATTCCGGCGAATGATCGCTGGTGGGGCCGGGGATTCACGGAATGGACGAACGTGACCCGGGCCCGCCCGTTGTTTCGAGGTCACGACCAGCCGCGGCTACCGGCCGACCTGGGGTTTTATGACTTGCGGTTGCCGGAAGCGCGGGCCGGCCAGGCGGAGCTGGCGCGGGCGTATGGTATCGAGGGGTTTTGTTACTGGCATTACTGGTTCCACGGCCAGCGGTTGCTGGAACGGCCGGTGGATGACATTCTGGCGAGCGGTGAGCCCAACTTCCCGTTCTGCCTGGCCTGGGCCAACGAGTCGTGGTGCCGAACCTGGCTCGGGCTCGACCGCGAGATCCTGGTCAAGCAAACCTACTCTGACCAGGATGACCGCAACCATGCACGCTGGCTGGCGCGAGCCTTTGCCGACCCGCGTTACATCCGGATCCACGGGCGACCGGTGCTGGTCGTTTACAAGCCCAAGGCGCTGCCCAACAGCCTGCGGACCACGCATCTGATCCGTGAGGAATGCTTGCGGCAGGGGTTGCCCAATCCTTACCTCGTGGGCATCGACGCCCATTGCTCGGGTACCGACATGCGCACGCTCGGGTTTGACATGACCGAGCATCATGAGCCCCAACTCGGTGCGCTGGGCGCCGATGTGCTTGAGGACAGACCCACGTTTTCAAAATTTCAACGCAATCTCCGGCTGGGGATTCCGCACGCGGGATACAAGATTTACTCCTACGCCGAGGCCACGCGGAAGATGGCCACCATGCGCCCCAGCTTTCCCCATTTCCCTTGCTGTTTCGTGGGCTGGGACAACACCGCCAGGCGCGGCAAGAACGCCATCGTGATGGTCGATGGCTGTCCTCAACTCTTTGAGGAACAGCTCTCCCAGATGGTCACGGGGGTGCTGCACAAACACCCCCAGGAACGGATCGTGTTTATCAACGCCTGGAACGAATGGGCGGAAGGGATGTGCCTGGAGCCAGATCAGAAGCATGGCCACGCGTATCTGCACGCGGTTCAACGCGTGGTTGAGAACGCCCGCTCCACGCCTGAACGGCTCGATACTGGGGGACGGCCGACATTGGAACCGGAACTGGAACCAATGCGTGCCTCCTCGATGCGGGTGCACCGTCCAACGGCTTCTCCTTTGGGCGTACCGCAACTGGTCAGGCGGCCCAGGCGAAACGATGATCGCGCGGCATCGGCGCGGCAAGCCGATGATGGCGACCAGAAGAACCAGGAACCGTCCACAGACTTACCTGTTTCCGAACGCAACTGGGCCGATCTATACACGCTCTCAGCGGATCATGATCTTGATCAAGATTCGTTTCGACAGTTCGACATACTCGAGGCCGCGCACCATCTGTTGATCCAAGAAAACCTGGCATTGAAAGCACAACTCGCGAACATGGGGAGTTCGCGTGCGTTCAAACTCGCATGCAAGCTGAGCCGGGCAACCGCATGCCTGGTTCCCCCAGGTTCAAGACGCCGGCGACTGGCGAAATATGGTTACCAGGGCCTGAAGTCTCTCTCGACTGCCGGGCGCCAAGTGCACCAGAAAGTGACGCAGAGATCGGCCGGAAACAATCTTCCACAACTCGATCAAGCGGAACCGATCAGGCAATCTCAGCGCCCTCGTCAGGGGCATGGGGGAAGCATCCTGGTTGTCGACCATGCCGTGCCAAGACTGCATCACGATTCCGGTTCGGTGCGGATGTTGAAACTCCTGGAACTTCTGGGCGAACGCGGACACCATGTGACCTTCTTCCCCGACCATCCGGCGATGTCGAAAGCTCAAAGCCAAACCATGGACGAGCTTGGGGTCGAGGTGCTGCAACCGCCCGATGCCTGCGACCTGCGGGCCTTCCTCAAGGAGTTCGGATCCGAGTATTCACTCATAATCCTATCGCATGCTGATATCGCAACGCGACATTTCCATGCCGTTCGACATTACGCGCCTCAGGCCAAGGTCGTATTTGACACGGTCGACCTTCACTACCTGCACGAAGAACGGCAGGCAAACCTGGAAATGGACGCTGAGCAGACCCAGCGTTCACAAACACGCAAACGACAGGAACTGGCACTGGTACGACACACCGACCTGACCCTGGTCGTCAGCCCGGTAGAAAAAGCCACTCTAGAGTCGGAACTTCCGGGCTGCAACGTCGAGATTCTGACAAATATTCATGAAATATCGCCGGACCGCTCCCACTATGACGCGGATCGAGCCGATCTCGTGTTCATTGGCGGCTTTGATCATCCGCCCAACGTCGATGCGGTGCTTTACTTTGTCTCTCAGATCTTGCCACGCATTCAAGCAAAGATCCCCGGCATTGTCTTTCATGTGATCGGGTCCAACACACCGACCAGTATCCTTGAGCTGGCTGGGCCTCATGTCCGGGTACATGGCCAGGTTCCCAACGTGGATCCGGTGTTCGAGAGATGCCGTTTATCAATAGCCCCACTCAGATACGGCGCGGGCGTGAAAGGGAAAGTGAACCAGAGCATGGCCCTGGGCGTACCCGTGGTGGCAACCTCCATCGCCGCCGAAGGGATGCACCTCACTCATGAGCACGACATTCTGATCGCCGACGATCCGGAAGCTTTCGCCAACGCGGTCGTGCGGCTCTGGAGCGACCCCATCCTCTGGAAAAAACTTGTGGAACATGGGTATGAAAACATCCAGGTCCACTTCTCCGTTCAAGCTGCCCGCGCCAAGGTAGAAGCCCTGCTCGACTGGGCCGGCCTGAAGACAGCGGCGAACCAGGATCAACCAAAGGCTTTCGCCCGTAGCTCGGATCCAGTTGAGGTTTGATTCAGCACCGAAGTCGCCACGCGATAGAGCGTAGTCAAACTGATGGACAGAATGGACAGGGAAGAGAAAGGGATTCGCCCGAATGAGTCCCGTTTTCTCTTCCTCTTTCCGTGTTCCTTCCGTGTTCATCCGTGGCAAAAATCTGTACTTCTCCGATCATCCGCTCCGACGCACCAGGTTTCGCACCCGGCGGGCCATGTGCATCGCCGGCTCGGGGGCATGTTTGCGTACCAATTTACGTAGACCCGACCACCGCGGTTCGCTGGCCACCGCACCCGAGGCTACCTCGTCCGGGTGCGCCTGGCACCAGTGAAGGAAAGACCTGGACTCAGACGCCGTCTCGTACGGGTTCGGGAACTTCGCTTGTAAGTCGGGCCGGTTCCGATAAACCAGGCGGTGCGCATCGGGCACACGCTCGCCGTTCGCGTAAAACGCGTGGATGCAGGATATCTTCCCCAGTGTATCCTGACCAAATTCGTGGCAACGGGCGATATACCAGTCTCTCAGCTCGGTGTAGACAGGGCTGTGCGAGCCGTACCGTTCCAGCATGATCCGCTGGCCGCCGCTATCGAAACCCGAGAAGTGGTAAAAGCCTAGCGGTTGGCCGTTGATCCGCACGGCGTCTGGCACCCGGCCGGTGGCCCGGCGGTGCGTCATGTTCCAGGTGGCCACGTTGTACTGCGGGTCGCGCAGAATCTTGATGTCATCAAAAAACGCTGGCGCCAGGTCAATCCACCGCTGGTCCGTGAACAGACCGCCCGGAATATTGTCCACGCAATAACTCCGCAGGCGATCGGCCCACCAGTCGATGAACCGCCGCCCTTCGGTTGAGGTCCGCACAGCCAGAAAACCCAGGTTATACACCCCATGCTGAAGCGAACCGATCTCGTTATCCTGAATCGCCTGCTCGGCGCTCGTGGGTTCCGGCTCGGTCTGGTGCGGAGTCAGCAAAACGCTTGCGGTATCAAGCGCGGCCTGCAGGCCCTCCAATCGCTGGAAAATCACGATATCGGGATCAAAGTAATAGATTCGCTCTGCGCCAAACCGGTCGGCAATATGCTGAAATGCCGCCCCCTTCACCGCCGTGCAAAGTTCCACCAGCCTGTGCTTGAACACCCAGCCGGACCGGTTGGCCGGCAGCGGTAACTCGTCGAGCCCGATGATCGTGTCAAACGCGGCCAAAGTGGCAGGCGGGCAAGCGTCGGGCAAGCGGTCAGAAAGAACCAGGTGAAACTGCGCCTCGGGGTGGTACTTCTTGACCGAGTGCGCCAACACAGCCGCCTTGGGCAAGTAGTTACTTGTGATGCTAGTGAAGACGTGCATGGTGGTTGCGACCGCCTGATGATAAATGGGGGGGAGTTATCGCCCTGGTCCCGGCGGCCGCCGGCACGCCCAAGGCTGCGACCTGCGCGGGCGAAAAGTCATAGTAATCGCGTAAAATGCTGGGATACGTGACCCGGACGTAGTCGGGTGCCTGGGCCTGTGTCCTTACCAGAAGATCGGCCGCCTGTATCAGGGCGTTGTTCATCTCTGCCGGCGTACTGGCGAGCGGCAGAACCTGGCCATACCCATGGCTTTTGAGTCGATCAGCCTGCGCACCCAGATCAAAACAACATGTATAGAAACCTGCCGACAGCGCCACCGACAGCGTGAACATGAACGTCTCTGGCCAGACCGAGGGCAAAAACGCCAGATGGCAGCCAGCCTGCTTCAGGTGGCTGAACACGTCGGCCTCTCGATAGGGGCCAAGCACCTCCACATTCCCCAGACGCACGAGGTCACGATCCAGATCGGTGGAACCGATCACATGAAACTCCAGATTCAAGCCGCGTTCCCGAGCATCCTGAGCGCAGGCAAGCAGCACGTCCGAACCCTTGGCCTGGGTGAGCGCGCCGATCACGGCCACACGTACAGGTGCACCTTGTTGGCGTATTTCGGCCAAGGGTGCTGAGGGCGATGGCAAGTCTTCGAAGTGGGGCCGCACGGCCAGGGGCAGGCCCGGCATGTACCGCTCGTACCGCCTGGCCACATCCTGGCTGGGCACAAACACGCGACGGGCACCCTTGAGCCGAGCCAGGTGAACCTCTCGCCAGTGCTCAATCGTCCCCGTGAATGGCTGACCGAAGAAGTTTCCATGCGTTGCCAGGCAACTCTGGCAACCATCAGGGCCCGGCTCGCCGCAGTAACCGCCATCGGGCTGACACAGGTTGATCCGCGGGCAGATCGCGTGATAGTCGTGAATCGTCCAGTCGGGCGTTAATCCCTGGGCCGCCAGGCGATCAAGCAACATGGCCGGCAGCTCGATCAAATGATGAATGTGCGTGTGCCGCGGCTGGATCAAAGCCAGCAACCGATCAATGCTGGCCGCATCTGGCCCTGTGCGCCGACACCAGATCAACCGGCCCACGCTATCAAACTCTTGCCAGAGCAGCTTTCCTTGCCGATCGGGCGTGAGCAAGATCGGCCGCACCTGCTCGGCACGCAGGCGCGCCATAAGTTCATTGACGTGTTTCTGGGTACCGCCGCCCCAGGCATGACAGATTTGCAAGAAAACCGGCCGCTGGTCCTGGACCCAGGCACGCCGGCTCAGCCGCCAGGCTTGATACCGCTTGTTCACGGCGCTGGCGACCTTGCGCCCAGCCTTCTGACCAACGGCCCCTGCCCCTTGGCGTTTGAGCACGGCCACCGACCGCCGCACCAGGTGCCAGCGATCGGTCCACAAACCCGACTCAGCCTCTGTTCCCCCAGATCCCCTGGCCTGCGCAGCCTGCGGCGGTTGACCCACAGCCGCGGCCAGCGTGCTTCCTCGGGGTTGATCAGTTGCGGGGTTCGACATCGAATGAACGTCCCACCATCCGTGGATCGGGACAAGGCGTGGTTCCAAGCAAAGTCTTTCTAGCCTGAGCCCCTTGAAGTGTCAACCGAGGCTGAATTGGCCACGGCTGATTGAAAACCTGTAAGAAGTGACCTCAATAGCTGATTTCACGAGTTGGTCGAACCGCGCGTTCAGCTTGTTGGTACGACGTCTGACAAGTTTTCGGAAAAGGATTTGCACGATCAACGCCTTGTATGAACGGCCGGACTCGTTTCTTCAATCGCAAGGGTGCGCAAGAACCAAGGGACTGGCGATGAAATGAAATGGGAACGGCCGGACCAGTCATAGTGGTCAGGCCGTCCTGAACACGGGACGGGAAGCATCCTGACCTGGTTCGGCGGCTTCACGCGGGCGTATATTTTCGTTGCCCGTCTTGCATGAACCGTAGCGTTGGAGGATCGGTTTTTCGAACAGGTGCCAGGAAAGGGCACCCAGCAGGATCGAGAGGCCAAGGATCCACAGGCAGGCCCGGGCCGGGTCGGCGTGCAGCAAGGGCCTGAGCGACAAGAGCACCAAGATGTGCCACAGATAGATCCCGAAGCTGATCGTGCCCAGGTAGCGCCAAGGGGCGAGCAACCGCAGGAACCAGCGACTGTTGAGGGCGCAGGCCGAGATAACCACGAGTATAAAACTGGCTCCGATGAGGGTTTTCCAATAAATCACGAGCCCGCGGTTGCCCCAGAAGGCAGCATCTCGCGCGTGGATCTGGGTAGCCAGCGCAAACACGGCGGCGGCGGCCAGCGGCCAGAGGAACCGGGTTCTGTGCAGGAAGCGGTGGAGCCGGCCGTCATGGTCGCGGTTCAGGATCATGGCCAGCGCAATTCCGAACCCGAACTCGTCGAGCGCTCCTGGAACCTGGCCCAGGCCATACCAGGTCAGTTTGACCCCGTCCAGCACCAGGCCGTGGGTCTGGGCGAAGACCCAAGCACGCCAGCACCAGGCCGTGCCCACACAGACCGTGAGCACTGTGAGCGGATGCCAACGCCTGAACCAAGGGGCGGTTAGCAGGATCAAAAGGTAGAACTGCATCTCGACACCAAGCGACCAGTTTGGGCTGTTCATCGCGCTCATCGTATGCCAGAACCAGTTTTGCGTGAACGTGAGGTGAGAGATGACGTTGGTCCAGAAAGAATCTTCAAAAAGCAAGAACGGCGCGACGAAAAGCGAATAGGTCAGGCAGGTCAGGTAATGCAAAGGCACGATCCGCGTCAGCCGTTTGCGCGTGAACTCGCGGGCATAGTCGGCGTGGTTGCGATCGAGCACATTGAGCGCACTCCGTGTAATCACGAAGCCGCTGATCACGAAGAAGAGGTCGACCGCCATCCAGCCCCGGCGGAACCAGGTCGACAGGTAGGGAATGGCAGGAAAACTTCGCCACTGAAAAAACTCGATCACATGGTAAACGAGCACGGAAACGGCGGCAAAACCGCGAACGGCATCGAGCGCGGGATAGAAACCGGGCCGTATCGGAGTGTGGTCATCAGGGCAAGCCCAGCCCCGAACCTGCCACCAAGACCACATGGGTGCCGAGAGGCCAGCGTGGCGTAAGTGCGTACCAAGCAGAGACGCGGCACGGTCCTGGCGAATCGACGTATCTCTTGCAGTGCTCGCATCAGACATCACTCTCAGCCTTTCGTCGGAAGTGTTCGATTGCCGTCTTGGAAGATCGCCGGCCGCTCGGCCGGTTTCTGATCAAACTGCTGTCAGGCTGAACGCCGGACTTGCGCTGGAAGCAACCGCTTCACTTCGCGACGAACCCGCCGTTGCACGGCCCCGTTGAGTTCCTGCCAGGCGATCCGGATTCCAGGGGCTGTCAGTACCTCGATCGGCCGCTGAGAACTGTCTGCGCTCGTCTCTGGCGCGGACCAGGCGAGTAACGCTTCCCAAAGCTGTCGGCGGACAACGAGAGAGCGACGGCTGGGCCGGAGCACAGTGGCCCTATAGACCTCGACTGTCTGGCGGGCCGTTCGTTCCCAGGTGAATTCCCGCACGCGACGTTGGCCAGATTCATAAAGTTGTCGGCGCAGCTCGGGCGAACGAACCAGCCGGTCCATGGCATTTGCCAGCGCCTCGGCCGAGAAACCGTCTGGGTAAAGAATGCTGTCTCCGCCCACTTCGGGTAGAGACGAGATCGGCATGGCGATTACCACGGTCCCGGCGGCCATGGCCTCAAGTGGGGGCAAACCGAACCCCTCGTAAAGTGATGGGAACAGCAATGCCTCCGACCGCTGGTAAAGAACGCGCAACTGGCTTGCCGAAACGGCGCCCAGGAACGTAACTCCCGGACCCACGTCGCCACATTGCATTTGCTGGTAGAACGCGCCTCGCGCGGCTGTCGAGTAGCCGGCCAGGACGAGCCCCGGACAGGGCCCGTCTTGCCAGCTCGCCCGGAAGCAACGATACGCCTCGAGCAGGCGGGGCAGATTCTTATGCGGGAAATCGGTTGCCAAGCTGAAGAAGTAACGCTCGGGTAATTGCAACCGATCGATCATCTGGTCGTCCCCTGGCTCGATCCGGGCGAATCGGTCGAGATCAACACCCAGCGGGACCACCGGCACTTCTTCTTCGGGAATACCGAACTCCCGCACGATCTCCCGCGCCGCGCTTTGCGAATACGCCAGAACCCGTTGCGCGCCTTGCAAACTGATGCGCGAGATCGACTGGTAGTCTCGGTAGATCGTGTCATCAGAAAACACCTGGGGAATCCGGTAACCAATCAGATCCTGATAGGTCACGATCAGGTGGGCAGCAGAGCCATAGAGCAGCGATAATTCGCGTATCCCCCCGATCTGCGATGGGCGATGGATCACATCGACGTCGGCCTTCCAGTTCTGTTCCGTGACCACACGGCCATCAAGCCCATCCGCCTGCCTTTGATCCTTCACGAGCAGTGTGAGATCGACCTCATCAATCGCTGCCACCGCTTTGACCAGACTGACCGCATACGTACGTGTACCCACCTGCTCCAGGGGGAGAGACCTCAGGTCATAGGCCACCCTGGGCCGCCCGGTCGAGGCCAGGCGAAGCGCCCGCTCCACCACCGCTCGATCCAGTGAAGCTTCGAAGCGATCAAGCTGCGGCTGAAGCTGGGGATAGCGCCGGGCCAGTAACCCACGCTCATCGTCATGGGGCGGGTGTGGAGCCTGCCAATCAGGCTTGATCGGCCAGTGGAACGCGTGATTCGACCGTTTCACATGGAATCCCAACGCCTGGGCACGCATCACCCAGTCCAGCAGGGCGGCCTCGAAACTCGCGAACGTTTCGTCCAGTAGACCGACAGCGGCGAACAGGCCGCTACGCAGGTAACCGCAGCTCGAAATGGGCGCCGGAACTCCCAGTGAACATGGAAGATTTGACACGATCGATCGGATCTTCGCCTGGTCCAGGACCGGCCAATTTCCATCGTCCCGCGAGACCGCCACCGGCGTTGCGCAGATGACGCGTTCTTCGGAGTAGGCGACGGCCGCCAGTTCATCGAGCCAACCGCGAGAGACCCCGGTGAACAGGTCGAGCCAGGCGATGTCACAACTAGCGGTACACGCTTGCATCCCCAGGTTCCACAGGTGCGCAGGGCTCACAGACTTCACCCCCCGCACGTGCTGAACCTGCGGTTCAGAAGCGATAAAGGCACGAAGCCGGAACGCCTCTGAGAATCTGGGATCGCTGCAGTCGACGACGACCAGACGATGCAAAGTACGACCGGCGTCGGCCAGTATCCCTCTGAGCTGCTCGATAACCGGTTCGATGTCGATGTCGCTGTCGCGCTCGATCACCACCACCACGTCCGACCTGGTCTCGATCGCCATATGCTTCGCCTTTGCCAGAATCCACCAACACGCCGGTCAGGCGCGTCGGCATGGATTCGAATGTTGCCCCCATCGGAACCACTATTGCCATACAAAGCGAACAAAGCGGACCACGTTTTCCTGCTCGTGTCAAGCGGAATCGACCCCGAGTATTCTACAAAATATCCAATGGATTCAGGATCCAGAGGGTAGGTGTTCAACTGGCCCCGCGCGGATTCGGGCAGGGACCTATCAAGCTTAAATTAGCATTGACAGCTCTGGGCGAGCGGAGTAACAAATCCGCACCGCCGCACATTTGGGACTGAACCAGGGCGGCCGGGTTCCCCCGAGTACTCGGAGGGTTGGTTCTCTCGACCCACCAAAGCCCTGTTACCAGGCGAAGGAATGCCCATGCACGTCTTCACGAGCATCACGGCCAACTATTTACCCAAGGCCGCCGCACTCGCTCATTCCGTCAAACGGGTCCATCCAGAGGCCATCTTTCATTGCCTCCTGTGCGACGAGCTTCCTCCCTGCCCGGCGCACGTCACCGCCGCGTTTGACTCGGTCATCAATATCCGCGATCTTCCGATCGAACAACGACCTCGCTGGATTTTCAAACACCGGATCGTCGAACTTTGCACGGCCGTCAAGGGGACCGCTTTTCAGTATATTGCCCAGAAATTCGGTGCGCAACGAATCTACTACTTCGACCCCGACATCATTGTGTTCAACCGCCTCGATGCACTCCAGAAGAAGCTCGATACCAACACCATTTTGCTCACGCCGCACGGCTACGTACCAGAGACCGACTTTCAGGCGATTCTGGACAACGAGCACTGCTGCCTGCAACACGGCGTGTTCAACCTTGGCTTCCTGGCCGTGCGGATGGAAGGGCAAGGAACCCACTTCATCAACTGGTGGGCCGACCGACTCAGGCACGCCTGCTACGACGACGTCCCCGCCGGTCTGTTCACCGACCAGAAATGGGTCGACCTGGCCCCCGCATTCTTCGACGACATCGCCATCCTCCGCGAACCCCAGTACAACGTCTCCACCTGGAACCTCACCCACCGGGTGGCCACCGGCCAAGCGCCTGACCATATCCAGATCAACGGCCAACCCCTGGTCTTCTACCATTTCTCAGGGTTCGACAGTGGCGCGCAGAAGATCATGCTCGACCGCTATGGCCGCAAGAGCCCCGTCTTGTACCAACTCCGAGACTGGTACATCGAGCGCTGCGAGCAACTGGGGCAAAGCACGCTCGGAACCACCCCCTGCGTTCATGGAGTTTTCAACAACGGTCAGCCGGTCACCACGCCCCATCGCCTACTCTACAGGCACAGGCTCGACCTCATGAACGCCTTCCCCGATCCCTACGACACACACAGCCCAGGCCAGTCGTATTACCACTGGTTCCAGACTCACGGTCCAGGCCAGCTCGAAAACCCGCCACGCCAGCAGCTTGCGCAGCCAATCCGACGGTTCCTCAAGGCCCATGCCCCGGAACCTGCTCTGCGCCTGGCACGCTCGGTCCGGCAGGCCTCTCGCCGGCTGAGCAAACCTGCATACTGAAGCCCTGAAGCAAAGGATAGGGGCAGAAACGGGGGTGAATCGCCAGCGTTTGAGCCCCCGGGGGCCACACCCTGTTCGTTCAGTCCAGGCTCTTTGAGACTGGCGGAACGCGGCCGATCTGCCTCATCCTTGCCTCTGGATCACCCAGAGGTCCTGGTGCCCTGACCAGTAGCCGTGGCGGTACTCCACGATCGGGGCGGCGGTCTGGCGGAAGATCTCGCCAATCACGAAGTCGGGGGTGGTGACGCTGGTGCCATATTCGGCGGGATCGAGGTCCTGTTCATCGCTGGCCTCACGGTACCAGAAGCCGTCGGCTGGCAGCTCGGCCGGCGTGATCCCCTGGTGGGCGCAGCTCTTGATCCCATGCGTGGTAAACACCAGATAGCCGGGCGAATTCAGACTGTCATGAAGCGCGCGAATCCAGCGCCCGAATGACGACCGGGGCATCTGCGTGAAGAACCCCAGCGCAAACACCACATCATACGTTTGTGGAACGGCCAGCATCTCGGGCACGCTGTCCGAAACGACCGCACGCACACCGAGCACATCTTGCAAAAACAGCGTGGCCGGCTCGTGAATATCACAACAACTCAGCTTGAGGCGCGGATACTTCTTGAGATGCCGGCTCACTCGCCCATAACCCGACGCGAATTCGAGCAAGTCGATCGACCGGGGATCAAGGTCGGGCAGATGACCCAAGATCTCAACCAGTTGCCGCGCCGACCGCGCACCATCGCTGAAATAATGCCGCGCCCCCTGCTCTTGGGTAAGCATCGGGTGCTTGCAAAGCGCCTGATAAACGTGATCAGCCGGATGCACATCGGAGAACACGTCTTCCTCGGCCGCCGCATCGCGGTTGAACTTGATCTGAGCGCGGGTCAGTTCGCTCGCTGACTCATGCCCGTGAGCTTCCGGATCCGGGGTCGGCGTGGCGACGGGTACCGGCCGGACGGCAGCCTTTGTGGCTTGGGCCCGTGCGGTTGGCTTGGCGGCGGTTTTTTTCGCCGCCGGCGCCGCTGAATCGCTGGCCGCGGGACCAGACGCAGGCGTAGACACTGGGGCGACCATAGCGGGTGCTTCGATCGGGCCGGTTTGCTGGGCAACAGGCTCACTCGGAGCGACGGTCTCCTCAACAGGCATGACCGGGGCAGGCGTTGCCGCAACCGCCATAGTCGCAGCCGGGGCCGGTTCATTACCTTGGGTCGAGACCTCGTCCCGGTTCACCGTGCGCTCACCCACCACCTTGGAAAACAAACGACGCAGGCCCGATCGTTTGGGCTGAGCGTCCTGAGTTTCCACTCCCTGGCCAGGTGCCCCCTGCGGTCCTGTCGCTGCTTGCATCGTGCCAGCCAACCTTTCCTCAATCACCAAGACGTTGTCCAAGCCCGTGGACGTTCCCGCCAGATCAAGCCCCAAGGCACGGTCTGCTGCTCACCGATCTGATCCCGGCCATCCAATCTCGCAGGGTGGCCAACCCACCAGGTACACAGGTCAAGCCCGGTTGTGCGCCCGATAATGCTCGGACATCCGAGCCTTTTTCGGTGAATAATTCACTCCATCCTGCCATAAATTTCCATATATCGCCATATAAAACTTTAAAGGAAGACTCTTCTTCACGTGCGGGTCTGATTGAGTTTGAAACCTTCGGTTCACAGACCAGCCCTTCGGGCAACCGCTTTTCTGTGGGTCACCAGCAATCTTCATGGACTCTTCGGGAATTCCAAGGAATCAATTCAGGGCTTTGCCAGTTCGGGCACCGGCTCCACCATCAGTCCAGGAGGAAATGGGTGGGTTAGGTTGAGTTTGGTACCAAAAATAAAATCTGGGGCCGAATCTAGATCGAAAGTCGCATATAAAGCTGTGAATTTGACCCAAGTTCTGTTCAATATTCCGATCTTTGGTGCCGATTTTTGGGATAGAAAGCCGGAGGTCCGGCTGGACTTATCCGCTGAATTTGCACATGAATGTCACTGGAAGCTTTTAACCCATGGACAAAAAACGAAAACTGATCCTATCTCTTTTCAAAAAACCTACCAGCGCCAAGATAAGCTTAAAACATCATGTCATTATTTCAGGAACAGGTCGGTCGGGAACAACGTTTTTGACTCAGCTCCTGACCGAACTCGGCCTGGATACAGG
>Ga0007796_10000214_pt1 | contig 16442 bp, 14 predicted proteins | sample CryBogmetaGMA0M_FD_60373 | JGI IMG/M metagenome (GOLD analysis project Ga0007796, IMG submission 60373) | Freshwater microbial communities from Crystal Bog, Wisconsin, USA - MA0M | ecosystem: Environmental > Aquatic > Freshwater > Lake | place: Crystal Bog, Wisconsin, USA | collected 2009-07-06 | reverse complement strand
GCGATGCTGCAAATCGTCCAGACTGGCATAGCCTGATGCGCCAATTGCCAGTCAAAGGTTTAGTCCAGCAATTAGCGTTTCAGACAGAGTTACAGGACTGGAAAGATTCTGCAGCAGGTGTAAAGGCAACGATCGTGACACCCATGCCGCAATTGGCCTCAGAAGCTTCTATTACTCGCTTAGCTGAGGCGCTTACAACGCATTTTGGTAAGCCTATTAAGATCGTGATTGAAAAAGGCGAGGTGGAGGGCAAGACTGTTGCTAAGGTTGATGCCCAGATTCATCAAGAAAAAAGAATGAATGCCGAGCAAATGATTGCAGCCGATCCTTTTATTCAGCAATTGGAAAAAGAGTTTGGTGCCAAAGTAGTTGGCGGATCTGTGAAGCCGCTGTAATGCACCCTTTAATTTAGATTTCGTACTACAGCACTAAGGAAAAGAAGCGATGATGAAAGGTGGACTTGCTGGCCTCATGAAACAGGCTCAGCAGATGCAAGAAAAGATGAAAGTAGCGCAAGAGCAGTTGGCTGCGTTAGAGGTTACTGGCCAAGCGGCTGGAGGCCTAGTTAAAGTAACGATCTCTGGCAAATACGAACTCAAGCGCGTACAAATTGATCCAGGCGCGATAGACGACCGTGAGATGTTAGAAGACTTGATTGTTACTGCTTATGCGGAAGCATTTAAACAAGTAGAGGCAGCGAGCGCACAAATGATGTCTGGTGCTACTGCCGGAATGCCAATGCCTCCGGGCTTTAAGTTACCTTTTTAAGTCATCATTTATGGCACGTCTTGAAGCACCTGCTGATGCACTCGGTCGTTTGATTGAGGCCCTGCGTGTGCTTCCGGGAGTAGGGCCAAAGTCTGCCCAGCGCATGGCATTTTATCTGTTGCAACATGATCGTAATGGCGCTGCAGTTCTCGCTCAGTCCTTAGGTGAGGCAGTGCAGACTGTTGGGCACTGCGCGCGTTGCAATACTTTCTCGGAGACCCAAATCTGTAGCACTTGTGCAGATGAGCGCCGCGATCCATCCTTGTTATGCATTGTAGAAACACCAGCTGATCAAGTGATGGTGGAGCAGACCTTAAGTTTCAAAGGTAATTACTTTGTATTGATGGGCCGCCTCTCGCCACTCGATGGTATGGGGCCCAATGAAATCCATTTTGACCGCTTGCTGACTCGTATTGAGAATCCAGATACGAATGTGCCTATTCGGGAAGTGGTGCTTGCCACCAACTTCACCAGTGAGGGTGAGGCTACTGCCCATTACATTGGTGAAGTGCTCAAAGCCAAAGGTATCAAAGTCACACGTATCGCAAGAGGTATTCCAGTGGGCGGGGAGCTGGAGTATGTCGATGCAGGTACCCTGGCTCGAGCTTTGATGGATCGTCGCTAGCTCCTGGAGTTATAGGGGAACTACTTAATTACCTACTGGAATAGATAGGATAGAGTCAGCCTATTATAAGAAAGTAGTTTAATCAGGGAGATGAATCGTGCGTAAATTTCAATCAAGCAAAATGTTGGTAGCTAGCCTAATGAGCGCCGGCTTAATATTGGCTTCTAATATTACTCAGGCACAAGTAGGTTTTCCACCACCACCACCTAAAGTGAGTCCTGCAGCAGGCGTGATTGATATGCACGTGCATCCCGATCCAGATGTTTTTGGCCGATCCCTAACTGATTACGAATTAGCAACTATTGCTCGTCGTAAAGGGATGCGCGGCATCGTAATTAAAAACCATGTGGTTACGACCAACGATCGAGCCGCTTTAGTGATGCAACAAGTTCCTGGAATTGAAGTATGGGGCGGTATTGTTCTAAATAAATCTGTTGGTGGTGTCAATCCTTCGGCAGTAGAGTGGATGCATCGTATGTCTGGCGGTCGTGGCAAAGTTGTTTGGCTCCCTACCTTTGATTCCGATAAGCACGTCAAGACATTAGTCGATAAAAATCAATCCGGTATTGTGGTTGCCACAAATGGCCAAGTCACGCCTGAACTTGAAGAAGTATTAAAAATCATTGCGCGTGAAGATTTAATTCTGGCTACGGGTCATATTTCTGCTGACGAAGTAGTTACAGTTGTAAAGCGCGCTAAAGAATTGGGCGTGAAAAATATTTTAATTACCCATGGCCTTACCAACATTCCAGGTCTTTCTTTTGAGCAAGCAAAGCAAGTGGCTGCGATGGGTGCGTATATTGAAATTTGCTATCTGCAATTTATGACTGGTCCTACGGCGCAGTACAAATGGATGACGCATTGGGAGAAGGTGGATGCAACAGTAGTTGCTAGAGCAGTTAAGGAAATTGGCGCAGACCATTTAGTGCTCTCAACCGACTTGGGTCAACAAGGCATGATGACTCCACCAGACGGTGTTGAGAATGAAATCGCAGCAGTTAAGGCAGCAGGTGTATCCCAAGCTGATATCGATAAGATGATGAAAAAGAACCCAGCCAAACTGTTGGGTCTAAAAGACTAAGACGCATTTCTTATTCGAACCATTGCGTTTTTTGTCATGACCTTGCCATAAAGACTAGGTAAATTCCCCCTTTTTGGGGATAATTTGGGTTGCGCCACCCTTGAGCTTCAATCTCAAGCTGTGTTTGCCTAGTTTTTCCTATCGGCATGTTGCTATTGCATTGCACTGGCATCCCAATTAGAAATTGTGAATGACCCGCAAGATTTATATCCTTCTCCTGTTGAGCATTATCTGCACCTTTCTAGGCGTCTCTGCATTTGCACAGAAGGCAGGCTCAGGCTCGGACCAAATAGCTACCTTTGCATCACCGATTCAGGATCTGCCTACCGAGGGCGATCTTTTTGGTTTGCCGGTTAACGTCCACGGTCAAACGACGTATATCAACCAGCGCTATAACAATTTCACATCTAGCTATTCCGGTATGAATAGCTTAGCTGCTCAGAAGTCAATGGCCTATACCTGGTCAGGAACATTATTTTTTGGTGCGCGACTTGCTCCAGATACTGATGTGTATTTCAATCCAGAGGTTGTTTCAGGGGTTGCATTCTCCGGCCTAACAGGTTTAGGTGGCTTTACTAACGGTGAGGCAACTAAGGCGAGTGGTGCACAAGCAAAGTTTTATTCCGCAAGAGCATTTGTACGGCACACCATCAATCAAGAGGGTAATAAAGAAGTGCTTGAGAATGAGGCTAACCAAATTACTCAAACAGTCAGCAGCAATCGTGTTGTTGTGACTGCTGGTCAGTTTTCTACTTTAGATATTTTTGATGACAGCCGTTATGCAAAAGATCCGCGTGTTCAGTTTATGAACTGGGGCAATATGACCTATCTGGCTTATGACTATGCCGCTGATGCACGTGGTTATAGCACTGGCTTGGCTGGGGAATGGTACTTGGAGCACTGGGTAATGCGCGCCTCTCGCATGCTTGCTCCTAAGAGCCCGAATGGTCGCGACTTGAACTGGCAAATTTTTAATACTTATGGCGATCAATTTGAGATTGAGCGCCAACATCACATCGGTGAGCTACCTGGCAAGGTAAGCGTACTTGCTTATCGCAATAAAATGATCTTAGCGCGTTTTTCTGATGCAACCAATTATGTGGTGGCTAATAATGCACAAGGTACCCAAGCCATTAATAATGTACGCACTAATTCCCAATACAAAACCGGCGTGGGTATTCATGGGGAGCAGGCCTTAACTCATGACCTCGGCGTCTATGCTCGTGCATTTACTTCCGATGGTCATACAGAAACGATGTCTTTCACAGAAGCGGATAACTCAATTTCTGTTGGCATGGGGATGAACGGTACAAGGTGGGCGCGTCCCCACGACAGCATTGGTATCTCTATGATGCAAAATGGTTTATCCAGTTATCGCCGTTCATATTTACAAGCTGGAGGGGTGTCTTACTTTATTGGCGACTATGCTGGTCCTGGTCAGACGATTTCTTATCGCCCTGAAAGGGTAGGCGAGGTCTACTACAACGCTACTGTGATCAAGAATGTTCTAGCAGGCTTGAACTTTCAGCACATCAATAACCCGGCTTACAACGCAGCCCGCGGCCCTGTAAACATCATCTCTTTTAGGATTCATGCCGAGTTTTAAGGGCTACAGGGACCAAGCTCTTCATTATTATCTTTAGAATCAATAAGATAGGTATTCCTAATAATTAGACTTTTGGCTTTTGTCACCTATAATCGATAAAACCCCCTGAAACGGGTATTTGCAAGATTGAATCTGCATCAGGGGCTATAAAAACAGCATTTCATTGATTTAGAGGCGGTCGCATTTGTTGATTAACGGCAAACGTAAAACGAACGTAGTCAATCTACTGAAAAGCATTGCACCATACGCAATGGCTACTTTCGCTATTTCGTCGTTTGCACAAGGATCTGGTAGCAGTACTCCTGCAAGTGTCACAGTGCAATCGGGCGACTCCTCTTTGGCGACTCCACCATCGATTGGCGCGCAGCTCAGTGCCCAAGATCCAAGCTCAAAGGCAACTGAATTATTTGCTCCAGCAACTAAGGCAAACACTCCCAAGATTTATGTCAAGAGTGCACCATCAGGTCCAACAGAGATGGATTTGCGCCAGCTGTGGAATGAGCTCAAAACGAACAACCCGCAACTCTCTTCATTACGTGAGTCCTATCTGTCCGCTAAGGCAACCGTTCCACAAATTGCAGCGCCAGCAAATCCTCAAGTAGGTTTGGTGTGGTCTGGTATGCCGGCGAATTCACCATTTGCACTAGGCGGTGCAAATGCGCCATCTACAGCTTACCCCGGTGGTATCAGCAACAATAACTCAATTTCTGTAGCACAACCGTTTCAGTTCCCTGGCAAGAAAAGCTTGGCTGCAGATATTGCCGACACCAATGCAGAAGCGCTTCTGGCCAGCTCTGAATCTACCTACTTGCAGTTGGGTGCGCAGCTCTCAACCCTTTACTACAATGCCCTGGCTGCGCAGAAGCAGTTGCAGGCACTCAGGGAATCAGTCGTCCGTCTAGAGATGATTAAGAATGTTGCTAAAGCGCGTTACTCCAATAATGCTGCAGCCTATGTGGAATACCTTAACGCCCAGGTCGCACAAAGTGCAGCACAAGCAGACCAGTTCAATGTTGAGCGCCAGCTACAAGTAGGGATCAATAACATCAATACTTTGGTAGGTCGCCACTCACGCGAGAAACTAGTTTTGCGTGGAGATGTGCGCCGTGCGATGAATAGTGTGCCAACCCTTGTGGAGTTAGAAGATTATGCTGAATCGAGCCATCCTGCATTGAAGAGTTCAGCTTTGCAATTAGATGCTGCACGCAAGGGTGTGACACTTGCCAAGAAAGCGTACCTACCAGATTTCCAAGTCATTGGTTCTTCGTATACGCCACGCGGACCATTTGCCTCAAACAATGGCGCCTTGTTTTATCAACTTGAATTAGATCTCATCATTCCTCTTTATTTCTTTACCAAAGAAAAGTATGGGGTAGAGCAGGCGCAGCGAAATCAAGCGGCTGCTGAAGCGGGCAATATTTCGAATCGTCAGCAGATTGTGCTTGCTGTCAATTCTGCATATGCCGCCTATGAGCAGGCTAAGAATCAAGCCCAGTTTTTGAAGGAGCGTCAGGTTCCTCAGGCAGATGCTGCATATAAAGTAGGATTGATACAGTATTCTAATAGCGGTCAAGGCTTTAATGATTTATTGACAGCACAAACCCAATTGCGTAATTTGGAAGTGCAATTGGCCTTTGCAGAAGCTAACTTATTGCAGGCTCAGGCGGTATTGCTCGTCTCCGCTGGTAAAGAACCTTTTTAAGGAGTTGTTTTGAAGGACAAGCTAATTAAAAACCTGAAGCTAGCTTCTGAAGAACTGAAGAAGTTAAAGGATCGATTTCTTGCTCGAATTGAAGCGAACACGAATGAAATCCATCGCTCCTATTGGGCGCTTACGCCAGAGACGCGTGCGCGACTAAGGCTGGTGATTATTTGTCTATCCATTTTGATGCTAGGTATTGTTATCGGCCTACTCGTCAATGTAAATCGCCCTGTCAAGATAGATAAAACAGCGAGAGCTCTGAGTGTTGAGGGTACAGGTGCGATGGAGTTAAAGCTTCCAGGCATTGAACTCAACCCTAATATTTACGTATTCCAAGATGCCACTATGGTGAAAGTACCAGTCGAACTCAAGGTTCCTGGTCGTTTGGCCTTTAATGCTGAAAAAGCCAAGGTACTGTCTGCAAGAGCGCCAGGCAGAGTCGAGCGGATCTTTGCGTTTGATGGGGCCCCTGTAGAAGTTGGTTCACCCGTAATAGAACTCTATAGCCCTGAATTTCTATCTGCCCAGCAGGAGTATCTGCTGTCGTCCAAAACCGCAAAGGTCTTAGAGACTAATAAGACGATGAGCGATCTCTTGGGTGATGCGCAAATCACCCAACAAGCTGCAGGTAACCGCATGCGTAATTTGGGCGCGAGTGATGGTGATATTAAGGCGCTTGAAAAAACAGGCAAGACACAGTCCAACCTGGTCATGCGCTCACCACTGCAAGGGGTTGTGGTTAAGCGCGCTGTTGAGCCTGGTTCTATTGTGAATGCTGGCGACATATTAGTTTCCCTTGCCAATCCAAAAGAGCTTTGGTTCTTAGGTAACGTGTACGAGCAAGATATTCGTAAGATTTCGAAAGGGCAGACGATGGTTTTACGATCAGAGTCGTATCCTGATAAAGAGTTTATTGCGACGGCTAATTACATCGCACCTACAATCGATCCTGAGACTCATGCCCTGCTAATTCGTTGTGATGTGGAGAACGCTGAGGGACTTTTACGTCCTGATATGTATGTCAGTGCGCGTTTGAAAACTGCTGAAACTGAAGCAGTAGTGGTGCCACAATCGGCCATCATTCGGGTACGTGAGATGCGCTATGCCATTATTAAAACGGCCCCCGATACTTTCCGCAGATTTCTTGTGAAAGGCTATGACCTCGATGGCAAGCAGTTTGCTGTAACTGAAGGTCTTGAGCCTGGGATGAAAGTACTAACGGATGGCGCGGTCTTATTGAATGACCGTTTTGCCAAGCAGGAGGAATAATTGAGTTTTGCTACCTCCTTCATTCGGGGAGTTATAGAAAAGCGCATCATTATTCTTGCTGCTGCGGCTGTGCTATTGGTGTTTGGAGCCTTTAGCTTAAAACAATTACCCATTCAGCCTTATCCTGGTGTTGCGCCACTCACGATACAGGCGATCTCTCAGTGGCCCGGCAGAAGTACAACTGAAGTAGAGCAGCAAGTCACCATTCCAGTAGAGAATGCCTTAGCTGGCATTCCAGGTGTAAAGACCTTTCGCTCTGTTTCCTTGTTTGGTCTTTCAGTGGTTACGCTGAAATTTAATGACAATGTAGACCCCTTTAAAGTTCGCCAAATATTTATTGCCAATTTAGGTAATGTGACATTTCCTGTTGGTGTGAGCTCAAGCGTCAGCCCTGATTCAGATGCTACCGGTGAAATTTTGCGCTATCGGGTCACCTCTGACTACGCATCGCCCACCCGCTTAAAGACATTGCAAAATTATGAGATTTATAAAGAGTTGAAGCAAACTCCAGGGGTTGCGGATGTTTCCTCATTTGGCGGTAAGGTTCGGCAATATCAGGTGATTGTCAGCCCAGAGAGTTTGCAATCTAAGGGAATTACGGTTTCACAATTAATTGATGCCTTATCCAAGGCGAATGACAACACTGGTGGTGGCGTTCTGCCAAGTGGTGAGCAGCAATTTGTTATTCGTGGCGTAGGTTTGCTGCGTAATATTGAAGATATCAAGCAGGTTGTGATTGCAGTCAACAAGGGCATACCAGTTCGTATTGGCGATGTAGCTACTGTACAAATTGGTAATGCACCCCGTTTAGGATTATTCCAGTTTGATGAAAATCCTGATTCTGTTGAAGGTATTGTGTATCTTCGTCGCGGTGAGAATGCATCTGAAGTACTGGCTCGCGTACGAGAGAGGATCACTAATATCAATGGGAATATATTACCCCCTGGTATCCAGGTGAAGCCGTTCTATGACCGCCAAGTGCTTCTAGATATCACGGTAGGTACTGTGAAGCACACCATGTTTTTTGGTATGACTATGGTCCTAGTCTTGCTCTATGTTTTCTTAGGAAACCTGCGGGCTGCCGCAGTGGTTGCTGCTGTGATCCCACTTGCTCTGGGTTTTTCTTTCATCATGATGTATGTCTTTAATGTGCCAGCCAATCTGATTTCTTTGGGGGCCATTGACTTTGGCGTGATCGTCGATGCAGCTGTGATCATTACAGAAAACGTGATGCGCCATCTCGAAGAGGGCGGTAAGCGTGTAAATCAAAGCATTATTTTGGCTACTAGCGAAGTGCAGCGTGCCATGATTTATTCCACTAGCATCATTATTGTTGCCTACTCACCATTATTCTTGATGGGCGGTGTCGAAGGCATTATCTTTAAGCCGATGGCATTTACTATGGGCTTTGCTTTGGTGGCCTCTATTGTTCTGAGTCTGACATTCTTGCCGGCCTCAATGTCATATGTCTTTGGGAATAACTTTAGCCACAAGCCACCAAAATTTATTTCTTGGATGCTAAACCACTACCGACCTTTGTTGAGGAGATGGATGGATCATCCCCGTCATGTCATCACTGTTTCTATTTTTATTTTAGGCCTGACATTATTTAGCGCTACAAGATTGGGCACGGCCTTCTTGCCGACTCTAGAAGAAAACAATATTTGGTTACGTGTTACCTTGCCCAATACAGTCGATCTTAATTACTCTGTTAAGGTGGCCAACCAATTACGCGAAATTTTCTTAAAGCAACCGGAGTTAGAGAGAGTTGCTGTCCAGATTGGTCGTCCTGATGACGGTACTGACTCAACAGGCGTATTTAATCAAGAGTATGGTCTGTACTTAAAATCTCCAGAGGCAATGCCAAAGGGCACAAGTAAGCATCTACTGGTTCAGCATTTGCAGACCGAGCTCAGTAAGATTCCTGGAATCAACTTTAGCTTTTCACAGTACATTCAGGATAACGTGAATGAGGCTCTCTCTGGTGTTAAGGGGGAGAATTCAGTCAAGATCTTTGGTTCGGATTTAGAAGTGCTGGCAGATAAAGCGCATGAAGTAGTAGCGCAATTAAAGAAAGTTCGTGGAATCGAGGATGAGAACATTCTCAAAGAACTTGGTCAACCAACTTTAAATATCCAAATTGATCGCGAGAAATCTGCGCGCTATGGGGTAAATGTTGCTGATATTCAAACTGTAGTTGCTAATGCGATCGGTGGGGCACCAGTAACTAACTTCCTAGAGGATGAAAAAACCTTTGGGATTGCAGTACGCTTAAATGAGGCTAGCCGTAACGATATTCCTGACGTTAGTAGTTTGCTCATCGATACACCTAATGGTCAAAAAGTGCCCTTATCAATGGTTGCTAAGGTGCAACTAACAGATGGGCCTTTCTTTATCTATCGTGAGTCAGGTAAGCGTTACATAGCAGTTATTTTTAGCGTACGTAACCGAGATTTGGGTAGTGCAGTTGAGGATGCTAGATATCTTGTTGAGAAAAATGTGAGCTTGCCGACTAATTACATGATTAGTTGGGATGGTCAATTTAATCAAATGAAAGCAGCTCAGCAAAAGTTGATGATCATTATTCCTTTAACCTTGCTAGCAATTTTCTTACTGCTCATTACTGCCCTGGGCAATCTCAGAGATGCTGTGATTGTCTTGATTAACGTACCTTTTGCAGCGATTGGTGGAATCATTGCGCTTCACCTCGGAGGGGAGACTCTCAGTATCTCTGCCTTATTTGGCTTTCTCTCTTTATTTGGTATCGCCATTCAGGATGGTGTAATTCTGATCTCCTATATTAATAAGACAGTAGCGGAAGAGCATGGCGCCATGAAAGATGCCATGGTCGATGGCGCTGCCTTGCGCGTTCGACCAGTCATGATGACTGCAATGTTGGCTGGACTGGGTCTTTTGCCAGCGGCACTTTCTCATGCGATCGGATCTGAAGCACAACGCCCACTGGCCCTTGTGATTGTGGGAGGTATGGTAACAACTACAATCCTGACCCTCTTAGTGCTGCCAGTAATTTATGCCGCCATGAGATCCCCTGGTAAGCATTCGCCTGGTTTAGTTTGATGTCAAAGCAACCGCATATTCTGGTCTCCAATGACGATGGTTACCTCGCTCCTGGCTTATTAGCGCTAGTCAATGCAGTTCGTCCATTAGGGCGCATTACCGTGATTGCACCTGAGCAGAATCACAGTGGTGCATCAAACTCTCTGACATTATCTAGACCACTTTCGATTCATCGAGTTGCTGGCAGTGAGCGTGATGGCTTCTTCTTTATCAACGGTACGCCAACCGATTGTGTGCACGTGGCCATGACTGGCTTCTTAGACGAAAAGCCTGACCTCGTGATCTCTGGTATCAATCAGGGCGAGAACATGGGCGAGGATGTGCTGTATTCCGGTACGGTAGCTGCGGCGGTTGAAGGTGTGATGTTTGGTGTTCCAGGCATTGCCTTCTCACAAACTGACCGTGGGTGGAATCGGATTGAGGATGCTGCTAAAGCTGCCCATGACGTTGTAGCACAAATGTTAGTTTCAGCAATTGCCAGAACTGAGGGTACTGCTACATTACTCAACGTCAACATTCCTAATCGCCCTTATGCAGATTTATATCGCTGGCGTGTAACGCGTTTAGGTAATCGTCATCATTCACAACCGGTGATCGTTCAAGATAGCCCCCGTGGTGACAAGATCTATTGGATTGGTGCCGCAGGAGACGTTAAAGAAGGCTCTGAAGGAACCGATTTTCATGCGATTGATGAGGGCTGTATATCGATTACCCCAATGCAATTGGATTTAAGTCATCATGCACGTTTAGCAGCGATGCGTGCTAACGGCTGGGATCGCGGTTGAAGGCTCCCACCGAAAGATTCGCAGCTTATCGTCAAGCACTAGCAGCCAAGGTGCATGCTAGTGGTGTGAAGCACGGCAAAACTCTCGAAGCAATTGCTACAGTACCGCGCCATGCATTTATTGATGCTGGTCTGCATGCGCAAGCCTATGAAGACACCGCACTTCCGATTGGACAAGAGCAAACGATTTCCAAGCCATCGGTAGTTGCTCACATGATTGAGTTATTGCATAAGCCCAGACACAAACTGGGTAAGGTTTTAGAAATTGGTACAGGTTGTGGCTATCAAGCGGCAGTACTAAGCCTCTTGGCTGATGAGGTGTATTCAATCGAGCGTATTCGGCCACTCCATGACTTGGCCAGGGCAAAGCTTCGCCCATTTCGGATTAATAATTTGCGCTTGATCTATGGCGATGGTATTTTGGGCTTACCCCAGGCAGCCCCTTTTGATGGAATCATCTTAGCCGCAGCTGGTTTGGGGATTCCGGATGCCTTGTTAGATCAACTCGCCATTGGTGGGCGTTTGGTCGCCCCAGTCGCTAAAAATGAAAAAGAGCAGCAGCTCATCGTGGTCGAAAGAATGAGCTCCCAGCGCTATCAAAGAACTGTACTAGACGAGGTCTTTTTTGTCCCCTTACAATCAGGGGTAGTATGAGATCTAACCTGAATTTACTATCTAATATGCCTAATAGCTTATCGAAGAGCCTCCTCATTTCACTCCTGTCTGCGTCCCTGATGCTGACTGTGGGCTGTTCTACACCTCGTACTAAGCCTGCTAGCGTGACTGATCGTAGTGGTGGAGCATCAGAACCAGCGCCTCCTGGTTACTATCGCGTGAAAAAAGGCGATACCTTAGGGCATATTGCTTTGGATCATGGTCAGGTACTCCGTGATATTACGCAATGGAATATTGCAGCTAACCCAAGTTTTAATCCCAATATTATCGAAGTAGGTGATTTAATTTTAATTAAGCCACCAGCAGGCACAAAGTCTGTGAAAACTGCTGAGAAAAAAACGGCTGCTGAAAAAGCAGATACTCCAGTAGCAGAATCTCCAAAACCAGAAATCGTTGCAGAGCCTGGCATTCGTTTATCTTGGCCTGCTAAAGGCAAGGTAAGTGCTGAATTTAGCGAAACCAATAAGGGTATTGATATTGCCGGCAAGGTGGGCGAGCCAGTTTTGGCAGCTTCTGACGGTAAGGTGGTGTATGCCGGCAATAGCTTGCGTGGTTACGGTAATTTAGTGATCGTTAAGCATGACAATACTTACCTCACTGCTTATGCACATAACAGCAAGCTCTTAGTAAAAGAGGGTGATACTGTTCGCAAAGGACAGAGAATTGCCGAGATGGGTGATACGGACACCACTTCTACCAAACTCCATTTTGAATTACGCGTAAACGGTAAACCAGTCAATCCAACGCCGTATTTGCAGTAAGGATTTCGCAAGAGCCTATGGCCACTGTTCTCGTCTTTGATATTGAAACGATTCCGGATGTTGCTGGAATACGTCGTCTTGAGGGCTATCCGGACTCCATCAGCGATGCTGAAGTAGCGGCTAAAGCGATGGCTGATAAAGCTGCTAAAACAGGCAGTGAGTTTCTACCGCTCTTCTTACAAAAGATTGTTGCTATTTCTTGCGTCATCCGCAGAAGTACAAAAGAGGGAGCTCCACAAATTAAAGTAGGAACTCTGGGTACTTCAAAAGATGATGAGAAGGTTTTAATTCAGGCCTTTTTTGATTTAATTGAGAAGTACACACCACAACTCGTTTCCTGGAATGGTAGCGGCTTCGATCTACCAGTACTACACTACCGCGCACTTGCCAATCACATACAGGCGCCACGCTATTGGGAAATGGGTGAGAGCCAAGAGGCTGATAGTCGCGACTTTAAGTGGAACAACTACATCAGTCGTTATCACATGCGCCATCTCGATATGATGGATCTTCTAGCAAAGTTTAATGGTCGAGCCAATGCACCTCTAGATGGTCTGGCAAAGCTGTGCGGCTTCCCAGGCAAGATGGGTATGGATGGTAGTCAAGTTTGGCCTGCGTATCAGGATGGCAAGATTGACGACATTCGCCGCTATTGCGAGACTGATGTTGTGAATACATATCTGATGTATTGCCGCTTTCAATTACTACGTGGCGGTTTCTCATTAGCTGAATACCAAGAAGAAATTGAGTTTGTAAAAGCTTATCTAGAAAAAGAAGCCAAAGAGCCTCATGGTGCTCAGTGGCAAGAGTATCTCCAAGGTTTCGCACCGGATGCGTAGAGGGGCGAAGCCAGTCAATATCGAAGTGACTGAGCCAGTAATAGTTGAAGCACTCGATTTAGATGCCCAAGGTATTGCCCGTTTAAGCCCTAATGAGCAAGAGCAAGCGCTTAATCAAAGCGGTAAAGTGATTTTCATCAAAGGCGCATTACCAACGGAGTTGGTTACTTACACCATCACTAGTGAAAAAGCGCGTTTTAGCAAAGCAAAGGTACGTGAGATCCTAAAACCGGCCGTATTTAGGGCGGAGCCGAGGTGCGCAGCCTTTGGTGTCTGTGGCGGCTGCACGATGCAGCACTTAGATATTCGGGCCCAGATTGCTATGAAGCAGCGAGTGCTTGAGGATGACTTGCAGCACATCGCCAAAGTAAAGCCAGAAGAAATTCTAAGGCCCATGGGCGGTCCTACTTGGGAATATCGGCATCGTGCACGCTTAAGCGTCGTGAATCGCTCAATTAAGAAGGGTACGGTGCTGATTGGCTTTCATGAAGGCAAGAGTGGCTATGTAGCCGACATGCTGGCCTGCGAGATTTTGCCAAAGCACGTCTCAGATTTATTGCCAGAGATGCGTAAATTAGTCATGGGTCTCTCGATCGTGGATCGTATGCCGCAAATTGAAATTGCGATTGGCGAACCAGAAGAACTCCATTCCGAAGATCCTATCAAAGCTCGGCCCGTAACAGCATTGGTATTTCGTAATCTACTCCCCTTAACGACGGCAGATGAGCAGCGCTTACGAGCATTTGCAGACCATCATCAAGTCTGGATTTGGCTACAACCCAAAGGAATAGAGACTGTAGCCCCTTTTTATCCAGAGACTGGCAAGCTTTGTTATCGCCTTCCTGAGTTTGAAATCGAGATGCCATTTAAGCCAGCTGATTTCACACAAGTAAATCACATGATGAACCGTGCGCTCGTTAGTAGGGCAATTCGTTTGCTAGAGGTAAAAGAAACCGATCGTGTGCTCGATTTATTTTGTGGGCTTGGCAACTTTACATTGCCACTCGCCAGAAAAGCAAATCAAGTCTTGGGTATCGAAGGTTTGGAAACATTAACAATGCGTGCTAAAGAAAATGCAATCCATAACGGCCTGGCTGATAAAGCCAGTTTCATGCAAAGCGATTTATTCACAGTCACTACTGAAACGATTGCATCCTGGAGAAAAGCAGAGCGTTGGCTGATGGACCCGCCACGTGAAGGTGCTCTAGAAATTTGCAGGGCACTTGCAGATCTTCATACTCAAAAGAGCGACTTGCTACCGCAGCGTATTGTCTATGTATCTTGTAACCCCAAGACCTTGGCAAGGGATGTGGAGATATTGTGTCACCACGCAGGCTATACACTTTCTACTGCAGGGATCGTCAACATGTTTCCACACACCTCCCATGTGGAATCTATGGCGGTATTTGACCGTTTAAAGACTCTCTAAATCCCTGATTTAGTGCATTGGGCTTTTTTACGGTGCAATAGATCCAAGTACCCGTCTTGTAGAAGAGTAGATTGAACTTGTGCAGTGAGGTCTGACTGTTAACAATTTCATCAAACACTGGGAGTGTGTCATGAAAGCCTCAGATAGTTTTGCAATCATATTAATTTTGATTGCACTGTCTTATGCGGTCAGCATGTTTGTGGCCAACTAATTTAAGCTGGGTATAAATACCATCGTAATTTAAGACAGCGTAATACCATTGTGTGTTAAAAAGTGAATATCATTTTCACGCAAAGGTACTTTATGAAATCAATTTTTGGCCTCACGCTTGGCCTAGGCATTAGCTTCCTCGTAAATGCACAAACGATCCCAACCTTAGCCCAGGTTTATAGTGGAAATACCGTTGAAACTTCAATCAATGCATCCCAGAAAAATCCAAAAGCACAAAATCAAACGACAGTAGCTACATTAACTATTTTGAAGCAAGATGGTCAGCACGTCGAATTTATGTATCAAAATCCTAGCTATAAGGCTTATGAAATTGGCACCATCTCTGCAGATGGAAAGAAATTACAAATCTCCTATAAGGGTGGTTTTGGTACCTATGACATCAGTGGAAACAAATTAATAGGATGCGGCTCTGGCAGGGCTAGTGAGGGCCCTTTCAGCCAATGGATTAATACTTACTATGCATGGTGCGATGATTTAACTGCTAAGTAATATCAGCAAAGCATAAAAATAAAGGCGCATAGAGCGCCTTTATTCATTGAGAGAAAAACTATTACTTAATCTCGATTCCCACCAACAATACCTAAAAGTGCCAGTAAGTTAGTAAAGACGTTATATACATCTAAGTAGATCGCGAGAGTAGCCATGATGTAGTTAGTCTCACCACCATTGATGACGCGTTGTACGTCAACTAGGATAAAGGCTGAGAAGATTGCGATAGCCAAAACCATCACAGTTAACATTAAGGCAGGTAACTGTAACCAGATGTTTGCCAATGAGGCAACGATCAAGAGCAATACGCCAACCATTAGCCATTTACCCATGCCAGCAAAATCGCTTTTACTCACAGTTGCAATGGTTGCCATCGTAGCGAAGATCGCAGCTGTGCCGCCAAAGGACAACATGATGAGGGTAGCGCCATTGCTGTAGCTATTCAGGGTAAAGCCAATCAAACGGGACATCATGATGCCCATAAAGAAAGTGAAGCCCAAGAGCAGAAGAACGCCTACACCAGTCTCTTTATTCTTTTCAATGGCCCAGAAGAAGCCAAAGGCAACCGCCATAAAGACGATGAAGCCAATAAAGGGACTGCCAGCGAAAAGGCTAAAGCCCATTGCAACACCAAGCCAGGCACCAATTACAGTTGGAACCATGGATAGTGCCAAGAGAGCATAGGTATTTCGTAGCACGCGGTTACGAACCTGAATATTGCTTACTGAGCCGGTTTGGCCAAAGCCGTAAGAGTTAAGATCACTCATATTGACTCCTTCTTTCAAAGTAATGACATGAGCCCATCAAGGGCTGTTGTTGGTAAGTATAGACAAAACACCCCGATTTCAAGCCCCCAAAGAAAAGACCTACAAAATAAGGGCTTATGCCCTGTAAATTCAAGGGCTTAGCCCTACTTATATAAGGGTAAATACGGTCAGGCAATGTATAATTCGGGGGTCGTTGAGCTTAGTAGGGCTATTTTGGCCATTTTTCACTTAAGCCAACAAACATCATTGAAATCACTATTGGAGTCTTGCATGGCAATTGAACGCACCCTTTCTATCATCAAACCTGATGCTGTCGCTAAAAACGTCATCGGCAAAAT
>Ga0007796_10000209_pt1 | contig 16616 bp, 16 predicted proteins | sample CryBogmetaGMA0M_FD_60373 | JGI IMG/M metagenome (GOLD analysis project Ga0007796, IMG submission 60373) | Freshwater microbial communities from Crystal Bog, Wisconsin, USA - MA0M | ecosystem: Environmental > Aquatic > Freshwater > Lake | place: Crystal Bog, Wisconsin, USA | collected 2009-07-06 | reverse complement strand
TGGTCCATTTCGCCTTTGGCTGAATCAGATAAAAACTCGCTGTACTCTTCAGCGTGCAGGCCGGCCACCGCGGCAGCGTGATACAGATAGAATTGCAAATGCGTCCACTCGTTCTTGAGGTCCGCGTTCATCTTGTCGAGAAACTCTGGCAGCGTCATGCTGGCCTCCTATTTTAAAACGTTCCACGCGTTGTGCCACTCACCGCCAACGTACACTGTGTATTTCGTGCGGCTTAGGTCTATAGAGTCTACGGGAATTACAAATATCGCATTGTAGTCCACGTGCGCAAAGACAAACGCGTCGATTTCGTCGTCACGAAAGTGCCGGCGGCGCGTCATGCACAACTCTTCGTCCACGCGCTTTTTGCGCCGCGTTCGTAAAATAGAAAACGAGAAGGACGTTGGCATCGATGTCGGGTGTGGCTTGTCGGGATGCCAGCCCGACGCGCGAATCTGGACGCGACAAAACCGCCCCAGATAGTCAGTCAGCATGTCGTAGCAGTTGTCAGACGACGGGAAGTTCGGCGTAATACCTTCGCGCAAGGCGTAATTAGTGATAATCGACTCGCCGCGTTTACCGACCACAATGTTGTGCGCGATCTTCCTTGATCGCGGCTCGGCTTTGGTTGCGTCCATGCAACCTCCTTATTTTGTTATGAGAGACTTTGTAGAAACTCCAACCACGTTTGTTTAAGGACCGACCAGTCGTGTTTCTTGCCCTCGGCTAAAGCCGCGGCGCTCATCCGCTGATACAGGTCCGGGTTTTCTTGCAACGCGCGAATCACTTCGACCGCGTTGGCTACAAATTCGTCTTCTTCAAACGGCAGCACTCCGCCGCCACCAGACTTTGCAAGTTCAGGAAAGATACCAGTTGCTGTGCCCAGTACAGGCACACCGGCCGCGAAAGACTCAAGTGCTACGTATGGATTGCCCTCGATCAGTGAGCAAAACATAACTAAATCTACGGATTTGTAAAGGCTTTCTGTGACTAAAAAATGCACGCCCTCTTGGCGCACGAGTTCAACGCCGGCTGCTTTGGCCACGCGCTCGGCTAAATATCCGCGTTTGATATCTAATTGGCTCGGCAGTGTACGTTCATATTTACCGAAGTAACCAATGCGGGTCAGAGCCTGCGATGGCGGCCGTACATAGTCAGCGCACGTTACGCCAATAGGCAGCACGGCTGGAATTCTCGGAATGCCGTACACAAACGAAATCTGCTGCATCAGCGGGCAAATAACAGCGTAGCCGCGCAGTGCCTGAAAGTTCTCGTCGGTCATGCCGTTCTGAGTCACCGCCACATGAATATCCCAGTCAGCGTGCGCAATCGCCACAAGTTTGCTGTACGGAATGCCGCTTTGCGTGGCGAGATGGTGGCAGCCCTCGGGCGTACTGATAAATAAGTCGTACTTCTCATTGAAGTACTTCGCCTCTAGGTCAGACAAGTTCGTTGTCCAACAGCGAATGTCGCACAGGTATTCGGGATACAGCGTCTTGATCAACGCGTTATGTATCTTGCCGAAGACCCAATTATTGTTCACAAAAAACAAGATGCGCCGCATAACTCACCGCGTCGGATAGATGTGATACTGCGCGAGATCGTTGATCTGCTGCGCAAGTTTGTCCCAGTGCGCTAGAAACTCTGGATTGTTTGACCGCGCAAACCCGGGCGGCTCTGGCCCGACGGCGCTGACGAGAATGGCGTACTTCTCAGCCAGCATTTCGTCGCGGGTATCGTCGCACAAGAACCACGGGGGTTCGCGCCAGTATGGCTTCACAGGGACGGGCGAGACGGACTTCATGCACGTCTTGTCCATCCAAATGACTTCGTGCGGCTCAGCCTGCTGGCACGCTTCCCAGCAGAAATACTTGGTAAAGCCAAGATATGTGTTGAACAGGTACTCTTCGTGACATATCGCGTCGTCGCCAAGCGCACACTGCAACGCGTACGACTTGGGCTGCGTATCGGCGATGTCGAGCGTGGTGTTCACGAACTCAATGAAATAATCGGTGGCGACGAAGTCAGCATCCCAGCGAACGAGCCAGTTGTATTTGGCGTGCGAAAAACAGCGGGCAGAGAACGTCGAAAACGAGTTAGGGTGGCTCGCGGGAGTTACCAGCGTTTCATAGCCAGCACGCGACACCACAGTTTCGTCTTCAAATATCTGTATGGGCAGCCCCTGTTTTTGCCACGTTTCCGCGACTTCTTTGGAGTCGTCGCGGCACCGGTGGAGAACAACAATAATTTCGTGCGGTACTTGAATACCGCGCAAAGCCATTAAGTTATCAAACAGAATTCGGTCTTCGTTACGTGCGCGGATAACGAAACTGATACCGGGCAGACGGTTCTGTGACACGTGCATATCCAGCCGCATGTGTTGCGTAACGCGGCAAAGTCTAGCGCGGGGTCAGAAATCCGTCAACCAAAATATCAGAGTTTTTTGAGTATTTCTGCCACTAACGGGTGGCGCACTACGTCGTCGTTGCCGAACGACACCGTAGCGATGTTTTTGACGTTTTTCAGCCTTTGCACAACTTCTGACAACGGCACGTCTTTGTAGAACAGATCGCTCTGCTGCGGGTCGCCGGTGATGATAAATTGCGTATTTTGCCCAAACCGACTTAGGAACAATTTGAGTTGCGGATAGTTCGCGTTCTGGGCTTCATCAAAGATGCAAACAGAGTCGTTGAACGTCCGGCCGCGCATATAGCACAGCGGCGCGAGCACGACAGCGCGGTTAATAGCCTCGCGCTGTGGGCCAGATTTCCCGACCATGACGTCCATCGTATCGTACAGCGGCTGCATGTACGGATTGACCTTCTCGCCAAACGTGCCCGGCAGAAAGCCCAACTTCTCGCCAGATTCGACGATGGGGCGCGTGAGCACGATCTTCTCGCATTGCTTGGAAAGCACGGCGTTGATCGCGTACGCCATGGCAAGAAACGTCTTACCAGAGCCGGCTGAACCCAGCAGAAACGTCACCAAGTTTTTCTGCATAGATTCCCACGCGTCTTGCTGGGTTTCCGTGCGAAACTCGATGTCAACTGGTTTATAGATATTCTGGACTTGCTTCTCCTGTTTTTGTTCTTTTCGCTTGGCCCTCGCTGCTGACTTCTTCGCCGGGCGTCGTGCCATAGTGTGTCCTTCCGTGATTTATTTTTTCTTCGTTTCCTTCTTCTTTTTCTTGCTGCCGACAGGCCGGCACGAGTCGTTGCTGTAGGGCTTCTTGCCCGGCACTGGTTCGTAGCCAGTCCAGCAGCGCGCTATTTTGGCGCCAAACTCTTCTGCCGCGGAGCACTTGCAGTTCCACTTGCGCAAAGACTTGTTAATGCGCGAGTCGGGGTCTTTCTTAGTTTCGCTACCTGTTTCGTGTTTCTTCATTCCGCACATCCTTGAACAAAAAGAGTTCTGCCGTTTATCACGTTCACCGGTGGGGTTGCTTTCAGTCACGGGCGCTTTGAGATGGCCGCCCGTGGCCTTGTTGTAACTGGCGCGGCCCTTGGCGTTTAAACCGCCTTCGTCGTTCTTGCCTGCGGCGCGTTGCCATGCCGGCGAGGTGGCTGCCGATTTCGAGCACGCTACTACAGTCACTTTCTTGACGCTAACGGGTTGCTTTGCCGTCGATGTTTCAGCCTGCCGGCGCATTTCTAGTTCTTGCTCGCGGCGGGCGTCTTCTACCCGGTACGGCGCGCCCTTGGCCTGCTCGGTTTTGAGGTCGCTAAGTTCCTTGGCGTCTACGTCATTGAACGCCCATTTCTCAATAAGTCTGTAAATGGTCATGTCTTCGTTTTTCTTTGTTAAATAATCACGCGCACCATTCCACGCGTCGGATACCGCATTCGACGCAGAGTTCCACGCGTTCCGGCCGGTGTTTACAGCAGAGTTCACCGCCTGTTGCGTGACGTAAGCGCCGGGGTCTTTCGCACCAGCAAAATTGTGAGCACTTTGTAATTTTTTAGCCAACGCACTCTGCGGGTCATTCATTTGATTTGACAGCCCAATAAGATTGGTCGCGACCACGCCCGCTTCTTCTGGTGTCAATGACGGGTCCATTTTGCGCACCCAATCAACACGCATATTTTCTGGAACCATTGCAAAATTTTTGGCTTTCTCAGCCAGCGCCACCTGTTCGCTGATCCTCGCTTGGGCTGCTTGTGGATTCCAAAAAGCGCTGTTTTGCTCGCTCGCTGTTGGCGGCGCAGATAACGCCGCAACAGCATTTGGGTCTTTCAGTTGTGTAAACTTGCCTTTCATGGAGCCGGCGTCTGGTACCGCACCGAAAAAAGAACCTAAATTATAAGCCGCGTCAGATACGCCCTGCTGCGCATTAGGGCCGAACATGCCGCCAGCGGCGCCCGTCAAACCAGCCGCGCCCAAGCCAAGTAAACCGAGTAAACCCATGCCCATGCCGCCTTCGCCAAAGATCGACGACGCCATGCCGAGTAACCCGCCGCCTAATCCCAACCCCATAACCAGTTTCATTTCTGTCGGCATTTGTTCCCACGACGCCGTGGCTTGCTGCAACATGCCGCCCCAACCTTGTGGCGTTGAAGCCGCGGCAGGGTCTGCAGCGGTGGCTTTCGCCATCTGTTCTTCGATAAACGTACCGCGCCGTTTGTCGAGTTCCGCGGCAAATTGTTTGGCACCCGGCGTGTTAATGTTGCCGTCTTTGTATTCCTGCGCGCCCTGCAACAACGCTTTGTTCTCTGGCTGCTGCATCCACGTCAACGTTTCAGTGGCGAATTGTTTGTTCTGCTCTGGCGATATATTGCTATTCTTTGGCAACTTCGCCACCATCGTGTTAACGTCTTCTTCTTTGAACGCTGGTGGCGGCGGTGGTGTTGTCGGCGCTGGTGTTGGCGGCTGCTGCTGTGTTACCGGCTGAGCCGGCGTATTCGTGTTTGTGTTCGGTACCGTCGCCGGCACACCAGAAGTCGTAGGGATTTCGCTCTGCGTTTCTGGCGTCGTTGGCGGAGCAGGTGCGGTTGGCGTGACCGTTGGCGCGTTCTGGTTAGAACTTCCGGGCACAGGCGGCAGAGAAACCGGAGCAGGAGCAGGAGCAGGAGTAGGCGCAGGAGTAGGCGCAGGCGCAGGAGTAGGCGCGGCTGGCTGCGGTGTTTTCAGCGGCGGGTTAACTTTAAACTCAGGCGGCGGCGTTCCAATTTTAGGCGACGGGGCGGGAACAGGCGGACTTGTCGTGACGGTGGCGTACTTTGACACACCCGACACAAATGCCGTTCGGACTGGTTTTGATAGTTTTGTTCGCGAGACTTTGTGCATGTTATCGCACTCCCGCCATCGCGTGCCCAAGGTGGTCGCCGGTCTCCATAAGGTGCTCTACCATGTGCGGGCCTTCGTGGGCTAGGTTCTCAAATGGCGTCGTGTATTTATCTACACTTGGAAATGATTTTTCCACAGGCTCCATGATTTCCCCATAATGGTGCAACGCGTGGTGCACAGATTCTGGTGTGCGTGTGTATAAATTAGCGGCAATAGAATTTCCAAAATCTTGTGCAGAATTAATGGCGTTGTTCACCGCTTGGCCGCCGCGCTGGGCTTGGTTAGAAGCCCATGTGCCTGCAGCGCCTAAGCCAGCCGCCGCCGGTGTGCCGGCATTCGTGGCCGCCGTGGCAGCCATTCCCGGGACGGCGCTCAGCGGTGCAGCCGCAAGGCCCGGCGCTACCGCGGGCAACGCTAGCGCGCCGCCTGCGGCCAACCCGCCGACGGCCAATGCGCCCTGACCAATACGTTTCATCGTCTGCTCGCCGGCGCCTTGAACTTGCTCTTGCTTCGTCCACGGGTTGTACCAGCGCGAGCCGGTGCCGCCCGCGCCCGCGCCGCCCATGAAGCCACCCGGCGTTTGCAGCCATGACTGAAACGCATTCGTCGGCGCGGCGTGAATGCTCTTGCGAACAGGCGGAGCGACCGGCTTGGGCGCGGGGAGTGGCGCAGTACCGCCGGTGGTTATAGGCTTGGGCGCCGTTTGCGTTAAGTTTGGCTGTGGCTGGCCGGCTAAGGCACCGCGCGTGGGCACAGGCTGGGTCGGGTTTTCCGCGGGTTTGGGCGGCAATTCAAATGCTGTCTTTAAAGACCGACCGAAAGCAAAGGGCGTCATATACAGGGCTTTCTTTGTTGAAGAACACACGGGCGACACAGTTTTATTTTTCTTTGCCGTCGCGAAATACCAGCGAATACCGCGTTGCTACAACTGGAAGGATTTCATGGGTCCAATTGTACCGGATTTCGTCGCGCATCTGTACCAGACTTCGGGGCGGGAGTGCGACCGAAAATTCTTTCCCAGCGCGGCGAAAGACCATATCAGCCGGCGAACCCAGACTTAACACGGTAATAACGCTCCCGCCTTCTTTGGAGTCAATGTGCGGCAAAATAGCCTGCAGGGCTAAATACTGATTCATCGTAATCGAATCAGGCCGCTGAGGAACGAGATTCTGCTGCACTAACTTATCGAGCAAGAACTGAAAATGGTCTGGAATAACGTCAGACAACACATCGTTTACGTACGGCACAGAAGAACCCCAACGTTGCACGATGTTACGCGAGCCAGTTCTTCGGCGCGCCGTGCCGGTGGGAATACCGGCCACAATAGCGGAGATTAATACGCGTTCTTCGTCTCGCGAGATGAAGTCCTCAAGTAGCGTGAGCGTTTTGATATCATCTGGAACAGCCATAGGTTTCACCGAAATCGTTCGAGGCACTGACGTTTTGCGAGCGCGGCTTTAAACTCCGCCGCCATTTTGCGGACGTCTTTATTGTAACAGTGATAGCAAAAAAAATGGCCGAACATGAAGTGGCACGGCGTTGCGCACAATGTTATTAAATTGTGCGGGTCAAATTCCCGGAGCGGCTCAAACGCCACGGGAACAACGTGATGCACCTCGACGTCTTTGTTGCGGCCACACACAGCGCAACACGGCTCTTTCTCTAAATGCGCTAGCCGGAGTCTTTTCCAGCGGCCTGAGTTCTCGCGCATCTTAAGAACAGTGCGCGGAAGAAAGAATCTGAGCAGGTGCGCCCAGAGTTGCTTAAGTGTTTTCATGGCGCACCTGCACAACGCCTTTTGTATGCTTCGGCGTGTACGGGCAGTTGTGGCACTTATGGCCGCAACATTTGCCGTGCGCAAGCAGCGTTTCGCGTGAAAGCGGTTTGAGTTGTTTTTTCACATATGGGCTGTCGTAAACCGTTGCTCATACGCAGAATAAATTTCAGCGTAGGCTACACCCCACGCTGCGTCATGGGCTAACTTATTAAATGCCTCGTCCGTCGTGGCGGCGTCGAGCATGTGGTTCCACGCCCTTGCGTGCGCCCATTCGTGCAGCAACACGTCCATCGCCCGGGATTCGTCGAGGGCTTTATCTATCTGAATGTGGAACTTTTTGCCGTCTTTCCAGCACCGACCCTCTAATTTAGAGAGCCGCACCCGCCGGACGCTAACCGGGAAGGCAACAGAACACTCGGTTTTGAGCATTCTAAGTAGATACCGGTACTGTGTAAATCGAGCCGCCATGCTCTGTCTCCCGGTAGGCATCCTTGCCGACAGAGACTGATTGTATCAGGCCCAGAGAGTTCTGAATAACGAGTTTCGGATAACAGCCGGAGTTCGCTTTTCAGTCGTTTTTCACCCCGTTTTCAGACCCGTTTTCAAACCAGCCTGCGCGCCAAAAGAATAGGCGGCGGTCTTGACAGGCGGCTGGTTAGTGCCAATTTCGCGCAAAATATTGCGGAATTTCTCGTTGAACTGCTCTTTTTCAGCCGTGAGTCTTTCCAGCACCTCGTCGGCCGTCCGCTCCCGTTTTTTGCCCAGAAACTTCTTGCCAAAGAACCCCGGCTCTTCTGACTGGTTCAGATATCTTTGGACCGCGACGTTCTTGAGTTCTTCTGGCAAACCCTCGTGCGAGTCAAAGCGCAGACCACGACCCTTGGCTTGTTGCAGCCGGGCTTCGTTCCAATGTGGGTCTAGAAGTTGGATTAAACTTGTGCCCTTGGTCGAAATACCCTCGGCCGCCGCGGGGCCCAGAAGAAGCGCACGTAGTTTCCCGGTGTTGTAGTCGTTCAGGGACTGCTGCCGCTTGGCTGCGGGTATGCTGCCGTGGAATACACCGTACGGAATCTTGTCGCGCTCTAAAGCAGCCGCGTACGGATTAATCCCAGAGTCAACAAAGTTCGAGTAAATAATAGCCTTCTTGCGCGGGTCTTCGTCGAGCGTCTTGCGAAGATTTTTCATCGCAGTCGTAAGTTTTGACGACTGATCAAAGGCTTTTAGCGGGTTCTTGTCAGCCCGAAATGGCTGCGTGGACAAACCTACTTGGCGCATACCAGTGAGAAAGCCATTGAGCCGCGCTAACTCGTCTTTGCTTAGGGGAAACTCTTGGTCTAACTTCCAAAGAAAGCCCGGCGGAATATTAGTTCGAATCGCATGCTGAATACGTTGCTGCTCTTTTGAGAGCGGCGTGCGGATGATCTCTTCGTTGACGTTCACGCCTTCTGGAGTTTTGCTGGGCTGGTAATCCACGTGGCCCTTGAGTAAATCGCGCAGTTCTTGTTCGTTTCTGATATAGGGCCGCATGCCGGGCTTCACGCCTTTGAGCCAGCCCATCCAGCCGGGTTTGACCTTCTCGTAGCCCACATAGCGTTCTGTAAAACTATCAGGGTCGATGTTCTTGCCGTTCAGCATCGAGACTAAGGGGGCCAAGTCACTGGGCGCGTTGGTAATCGGCGTGCCAGTTAATAACATAACCCGCTTGGCTTCACGGGCTGAACGCATGGCGGCTTGCGTCATGGCTGAGTTGGGATTCCGTAGCCTTGCTGCTTCGTCCATGATCAGCGTGTCGGGCTGCTCTTTGAAGTTCTTACCCATGCCCAGCCCTGTGTAACTCATAATTTCGGGGTTAGAGTTGCGCGTGAATTTCTTTACTTCTTTCTGGAAATTGCCCCTAAGACTCGCCGGAACCACGATGCCGTAATTCCCGCCGTAGATTTTCTTGGCGGCCTCGGCAGCAGCAAGCGCAGAAAGAGACTTACCAGAACCAAGCCCGTGGTACACCAGCATGCGCGGGTCTTCGCCCGTGACCCTGTCCGTGATGCGCTGCTGATGGTCTTGCAGCGAGACTTCAGGAAGTAACTCGGCTGTTTTCTGTATTTGCGCGATTAGTTTATCAATATCCTGCCCCGGTTTGTACTTCAACGTGCCGGGCAGTTTATCGTAGGACTCAAATGCTGGTCTGTGAAATCCGTACACTAAGTCTGCTGTTTGTTTCTTTTCTTGCGCTATTTCGGGCGTCCACTGTTTCGTGGGGTCTTTTAAATAACGCTGTTTGGTGCGGGCCATACGCTGCCGATATGCCTGCCGCAGAGACGGGTTAACATGAATCCGCTTGTACTGCGCCAAAATATCAGGCGGCAAATAAGCAAGTTGTGCGCCCTCTATAATCGACGGTTGTTTGGCGTCATTGATGGTTTTGCGCGCCGTGGCTTGCAATAATTTGCGAAACTCGTCGTGTTTGGGCGCGTCAACGGGTAAATGATTATCTGGTGTGTTGTTCGCCAAGAATTCATTGAAAGCAGGCTGGTGATCTACTTGTGCATACGGCAAATTCAATTTTTCTGCCAGCGCTTTAGCCAACGTGCTTTTACCAGCGCCGCTATGGCCACTTACAAGAATATGCTGGGCAGGCAGCGCGTCAGCCTGTTTGCCCAAGCCCTGCACATACTTCTGCATGGCCTTGCGCTGATACTCGTCCAGCATTTCAGCCGTGGCTTGGCTCTGGTCTGGCGCAACTAATTTACTGGGATCAATGCCCCAATTACGCAGGGCCCAGCCTCTACGCGGTGTAGGGTTTTTTACAAATGGCCCGCCGTGACGGGCTTTGAAACTCGTCCAGCGCTTGATCTGCCGTTCGTCTTCTTCGGGAAGCCGACGGCCGCCGGCGTAACGCTTATACCACTGCGCCCAGCCCTTTGGATCGTGCTCAGAGACCCATTCGGGCTTCCATTCGCCCAGACTGGCTAATCTTGGCCCTTGGCCCCTGTAAAGCGCGTCGTATACGCCCAGATTCTCCAGTTGCTCCGGCGTGTAGTCGGGCTGGAAAAGCGTATTGATATCTGGCTTGGCGGGCGGCATAGACAGACCTCGGCTACAGAGCACTCCAGCCCTCTATCTTACTATTTTCGGGCTAATTCGCAGAGTCGCCGTTATTTTGCTGCTGTTCGGCTTTTGCGGCTTTAATTAGCAACTCAAAGCCGAGTTCACACATGCCGTGCTCGTTGCCTTTATCGTCCAGTAAGGGCCCGCGGCATTCGGGGCAGCCCAGCACGTGCTTGTCGTACGCTAACTGCGGTGAGTCAGGGAGATAGTGCACAGGTTTTTCTCCCACCAGCGAAAACACCGCGGCGGTCACTAAACCCATGGCAATACATAACAGAACCAAAAACTTGTAATTGCGATACATCACGGCAACATCCTTGTAAAGTTTGTACTAATCAGGCGCGCTAGAGAGAGGCAGAATAATTGCGCCCGGGTCAGTTACGTCTGACGCCAGCGTGCCTTTGCCCTGTGTTTTTAATACATGCTTGGCAATTTCTGACTCAATCCAGTCCGAGTACAAACTTACACGAGTGAAGGCACTTTCGTCACCATATGTTCCGTCAGGTTTTTTATCGACGGCCATTAGAAACGAATTAATGCCCGCTAACTTATTGCCGATGAACATCCCACCGCCTGAGTCACCCGGGGTAATCATGAATTCCAGCGGCATGCGGTTGGTAATACTGGGGCTGCAGATTAAGACGCCGCGTTCGCCTCTGTCTATTCTGTTATGCCCTGCGCGCTTCTTGCCGTCGATGGTCTGGCCGCCGCTATGAAACGTGCCGTGAAAGCCGTAGCCTGAAATCGTGATGGCTTTGTTATCTTCGTCTGTATCAGTGTAGAGAGCGGGGTAGAACTCCAGCCCAAAGTCTTTCTCGGAATAGCACACGGCGAGGTCCGAAAAGCCAAAGTTATCTTCAGCCCAGCCCGGATGCGTGACGACGTGCGAGAGAATATGCGCCGTGCCGTCTTTGATAATAACGGGATTTGTGGGGTTGTCTAATTCCAGCACGTGCGCCGCTGTGAGTGCCCAGTGTGGCCGAATTAAGACAGCCGAGCCATAGTTATATGAGGCGTATTCTTTGCCTGTTTCCGGGTCTGTGACTGTGACTTCAGCCCGGAACCGCTGCACGAAGGGAAACTTTTTGCCGAACTCGACGTAGTCGGCGTCGGAGGTATTTGGGTCGCGGGTGCCAGACAGGGCAACCTGCGGGAGCCACACAAAGCCTAGAAATAGGGCTAGCAATCGAAATGTGCGCGTACGCATACGGCACCCCCATGTGTTAAAGTTCACATAACAGTTCGCTCCAAAGAACTGTTAATTTAACACACGGAGTGCCGAAACGTCACTAAGTCGTGAGCGGCAGGACTTTCGCCGGCGGTATAGTCCGAAGCGCCGGGGGAATCGGCGGCTCTGGTAAGTTTATAGGTTTCCGCAAAATATCGTTGGCTAAACCGCCGATGGCCGCGCCGCCAAGACCGCCAATAGCAGAACCCCGAACTGCGGTGCGAATAGCGCCGGCTAGCCTGTTTCGGCGTTGAAGTTTAGGTTTGCCTTTTTCGTTTAGCACAGCAACGGCGCCCGGGTCATACGCGCCCCACGCAGCGCCGCCAAGAAGCCCGGCCAGCGCACCTAAACCAGAACCAGTCGTTGCCCGCAGTGGCTGCGGCTCAACCGGCCCGTCCGCCTCGCTGCTTTTCTCGTGTAGCCCGGCGAGATTCTGCGCCTGTAAACGCAGCCACGCCGCACCGGCCGCTGATTTTATTTGTGGATGAAACATAGCATTACCCGGCCAGCAGTTTATTTATCGCGGTGCGTCGTACTAACTATTGCATCTTGTTGAAAATGTTTTTACCAAACGCCGTTGGATTCGGTGTTTTGTTTAAACCAGCCGAACCTAAGCCACGTGGCGGTTGCGCGATAGGCGGGCGCGGTTGGCCTTGCGGCAACACCGGCGGCGGTACTGGCGCTGCTGGGGGCTTTTGGATCGCGTGTATTTTGTTCTGATAATCTACAGCGTTCATATCGTTTTGCATGGCCGATGTTCTGTCGGCTTTTCGGCGTTCGTACTCGCCAAGCAAACCGGCGCCTTGTAACCCGTAGCCTGCCATTTGCCCTACTGCTTTACCCGGCTCGCCGCCAATCATGCCGCCAAAATTTTTGAGCGCAGGATTGATAAACATGTTGTGTGAATTAGTGATGTCGCGGTAGTCATTGTAGCCTTGCTGCACCGCAATTTCGTCGGCGTAACGGCTGCGCTCTGGCATTAGTTTAAGCGCGTACGGGTTTTTGTACTTCAACGTACTTCCTGTGTCTTCTGGCGCCATACGCACACGTTTGGCAATTTCAGGATCATATGAGACGTCAGCCGCCCGCTTGTTCAAAAGGTCTTTTACCTGAGCCGCTTTTTGCGCTAGCGTGCCAGTGAGTACTTGCTTCTCATGCTCAGTCTCAGTTTGCTTGGGCGTGACGTCGGTGGTTTTCTCAGTGGCGTCATGCACCTCAACCTTTTTGTTATTTGTGGGCACGCTTTCACTTTTTGTCGCGGGCTGGGCGGGCACAAGATTGTTATTCTCAGCGAATTTATGGTACATGACTGCAGTTCCTGTTGTGGTTATTGCATGGCTGGAAAGGGATATTCAAACGACGGCTGCGAGATCGGCTGTCGCGTTTTGGTATCAAATTTTGTGTTGGGTAAGTACGGCGTTACAGGTTGATACGCCGGCGGTTTAGGTTGCTGCCCGCCGCCGCCCATCAAGGCTTTGTAAGCACCCGACCCGTAGTTCATTATTTGCTGGTTTAATTCGTGCATCTTTTCTGGGTACATGTGGCCTGCAACACCGCCGCCTACAGTGCCGAGAATTTTACCGATTGTCGAACCATACATTGAACCCATAAACCTACTGCGCCGCTTCTTGCCTATAAAATTACCGTCTTCATCGTATTCGTTGTACTCGCCGGGATGGAGCAGCCCGATTGTACCCCCGACAGTTGCCGCACCCACACCGCCTAGGCCAGCGCCTTCGAGGGCCGTGACGGGAATCATGTTATGGACTTTGCCATACATGTTTTTTGTTGCATTCCACGCGCCTTCTCCAATGTTTTTTAAAGGAGAAACTACGTCAAGAGCGATCTTCTCTTCCTCGTTTTCCAGCGGCAAATACTCGTCGGCGAGCCGTTGCGATAACGCTGCACCTAGCGCGCCAGCAGTAGCGGAGCCGAAGCCGCGGTTAAAGCCAGAGTGTTCGGCAGCAGAAGGATTATCTGAAGTCGGGCCTACGGGTTCGCCAAACGCAGCAGCGCCAGCGCCTAGAGCCGTGCCGGTGCCGCCGCCAATCAGCGCGCCCCGAAGGGCCGACCTAAGTAATTTTTTTTTTCCAGCGGTCAATGCGCCGTATAAGCCGCCGATGACAGCGCCGCCAGCACCAGTACCAAGAGCGTCGTGCAGCATGTTTGCAGCGGTTTTTTGGTTTTGGTTCATTAAATAGTTTGCCAGCAGACCAGCGCCGCCGCCGAGACCGGCGCCCAGTAACGCGTTACGGCCACGTTTGCCTCTGGGGCTCATTGTGGCAGCCAGCAAGGCACCAGCACCAGCACCACCAAGGCCGTAGGCTAGGTTCGGGTCCATTGGGAACATAGCCCCGTTTGCTGGCTTTGAAGCAGCAGCAGCAGCCGCTGGAGCCGCAGACGCAGCAGGAGCGTCACCGCCGTTGACCGCCGCGTTAATCGACGCACTCACAGCGTTGTTGCCGTTTTTTGGGTCCGTGAGCGCATCTGCACCGCGCACCAATGCGCGGCCGGGAGCCGATGCGTTGATATTGTACAGCGGATTTCTGTCAGCAAAATGTTTAAAAACACGGGCATTGTCTTTTACGCTTTTTGACGCCGAGGCATATGCGTTGCTCAAATTCTCTACAGCGGGTGTGTTGTAAAATCTATCTAAAAGCCTGTCGCGGCCTTGAGGCGTAAACGGGTTGTAACTTACCTCTGCGCCAGTGCCGGCGTTGGCAAGTTCTTGCGATGTCAGCGGCGCAACTTGTTCGGGCGCATACCGATTATAAATGTCTTCGGCAGCGGGGTGCGACGGGGGCGCTGAATGTGGGGCCGAAGAGAACGAATCGGTTAGAGACGGCTCAGCCTGCGGCGCCGTTCGCAAAAACGGATTGGCAAACTTCGTACGCAGATATTCGCGCAACTCTGGCGCAACTGATTTAGTCATCGGGCGACCTTTCGTCAGATTAACGAGAAACCTTGTCCAAGCATTCTAGCAAAAATATTGATAACGCACACTGCTGATCAGCCGCGGCTTTCGCCGTAGCAGCCGGTAGCAGTTTAGCAATTTGTTCTTCACGCTGTTTCTTTTTGAGCGTTTTTTGCCGACGTTTTAATATGTTTTGTACTAGTTTTGTAGTGCCGTAGCCTGCAGCACCCATAGCAGCAGCGGCGGCCAATCCAGCCATAATACGCCGGTTACGCGATTGTGGCATCCATTCATTGATAATTTTGTTCTGGTAGTCTTTTTTGTATTTTTCCATTATCGGCTTATCTGTTTCTTGATTTCCAGTAAGCCCGAGGCCGGCGCGCTCGCTTTCACGTGGCTGTGGCACCATCAAGCCGACTGGTTGGGCGCTTGAATTGGCAGCGAGGTCGGCTGGCAGGACCATTGAGGGCCGGACGCCAACAGGGGCGCCGAGGTGTTGGAGCACACGTCCAGCAGGCTGCACGCAATAGTCTTCATTGCATTTTGGCGCCGGTAAAGGCGCTATGCTGTCCGGGCCGCCGGAGCCGGCCAATGTGTCAGGGCCGAATTCTGGCACGTGTGGAAAGAGCACACGGCGAGTTCCGGCTGTAATTGCGCCACCAAGATTGTAAGGCCGCATTGGATATTGTTGATCAAACGCCGTGTCGATAACAGACTTCGCTTGCTCTGGAACGCCCGGTTTCTTGGACTCCAGCAGTTGCGTAACCTGCGGCTGTCGTGTAATTAACATTGGGTGGCGGCGGGTGCTCACGAAATCGTAACCGGCCGCCATGTCTTCAGGCGTCGCGGCTTCGCTTTTGTATTTGTCCAGCAGATTACTTTGGCGTTTGAAGTGTTTTAGATAGTAATTCATACGCTGCAGAAGCGACGTGTCTTTCATCTCTTCTGGCTGGTTTTTGTCGTAAGCGTGCGTAAAGGCGTTGTAATAGCGATTAAACGGGTTACGGCTGGTCGTGTGATCCCAGTCGTCAAGGTGGCTGTTGTAATTCGGCGCGCCTTTTGCTGCGCTTAAAAGCCCAACTTCTTTTGCAGGAAGTCGGCCCGCAGCAGCGTCAGCAGCGTCTTGTTTATCGACAAAGCGGTGGAACGGCGAGTCGTATTTGCCGTTGACGTTCGGCGCGTCAAACCACGCGTCGCCGCCTTCGAGTGCTTGAAAGTCTGGCTTACCGTTGTTTAAGGCTGGCCGTAAAAGCATTCCGTGATAGGTGCCACTACCGCTGGTCCACTCACCGCCTTGGGTAAGTTTAGAGGTATTTGGTTTACCGCCAGCGAAGATATTTTGTGGTTCGCCGAAGTACGTACCGACGTCGCCATGCTGGACTAAACCAGAGTCTGCCATTTCTTGGGGGAATAAAAGCCTTTCCGCCGGTACTCCCTGCACGCGAGAACGCAAAGTGTTATACGTCCCAAAAGCATCCTGATGCATTGAGTACAACGGGAAAGCAGCGGCTCCGGCAGCAATACCACCAGCAAGTCCGTTATTTGAGCGGCGGCGGGGAAACGGCAGCGTATCCGGCTGTTCTGTTATTTTTTTTTTCTTCTTACGCGCCGGTGTACTATTTAAACCCAGCGAGAACGCCATTTTTTCATCAGCATATTGGCGGCAAGCCCATGTTTTGATGCCAGCAATGACGGCAGTTTTGATACTTTGGTCGAATACTGCAGCAGATTTCTTTTCTTTTTTCTTGGGCTGATTGAACTCATCCCACGCCATGTGTAACGGGTGATTGTCGTAGTCTAATTCGGGTTGCTGTGCGCCAAACATGCGCCGTAAGAAGTTCGGATGTTTTGTTTCTAACGAATAATAGTACGGCAGCGTTTGGTCGTCATAACTATCTAAATCTTTGGCTGCTTGCAACCGCTTAGCAGCAGCCTCAGCGTCATCCGTGCCAATAACGTAACGTTGCGGACTAAACCGCAGGTTCAAATTCTGCTTTTTAGCCAGTTCACCAGCGCGGCGTGTAAACGCAGCAGCCGCGTCATTTTTCATTCCAGAAATAAAACCGCCGTCCAAGTAACGGTCTAATTCGGAGTATTCATCGCCGACGCCATAGGCAGTTTTCGCGCGCTCTTCGTCGTCTAACTCTAAGTCTTCAGGGTCAGGATGTGGGGGAAAGTCCATGCTCATGACCTTAGCCAGAAACTCACTTTGAGCCGCGCCAGTCTTTAGGCTATCGGGCGAGTTCTTGATGCCAAAAGAGGCGTTGCCATTGATATTACCTGACGTCGATAGCGCGCCGAACGAGTTAATT
>Ga0007796_10000206_pt1 | contig 16710 bp, 12 predicted proteins | sample CryBogmetaGMA0M_FD_60373 | JGI IMG/M metagenome (GOLD analysis project Ga0007796, IMG submission 60373) | Freshwater microbial communities from Crystal Bog, Wisconsin, USA - MA0M | ecosystem: Environmental > Aquatic > Freshwater > Lake | place: Crystal Bog, Wisconsin, USA | collected 2009-07-06 | reverse complement strand
CGGATCGCGATCCGCATGCCTGGATGGATCAGGTCGGTGCCGGATCGGATGCCACGGGGGTTTCCGGGTGCGGTGACGAAACCCGCCTCCCAAGCCCCAAGTGCGATGACCGTGACGGGTGACGCACATCGGGACTGACGGATGTCGGGAAGGTTTGCGATCCCGGTCGCTTCGTCGAGGAGGTGCACACCGGCCGCGTGCGTGCGTTCGGCGGCGAGCGATTGAAGGGACGAGATACTTGATCGTCCCATCCATATGAACCGCCCGGTGCCGGTTGTCGCATTCAGGCGGTCGGCAAGGACGCCCAAGCCAGTCGCGCACCCCATCAGGATCACGTTGTGCGCACTTTCGCGCGGGTCGCGAACATGCTCGAGGCGAAGCCCATCGGGACCGGTGGTGCCGACGGCATCTGCAGAGACGTGGGCCGCGTCGTAACCGAGCGGGTAGGCGACCCACCGTTCTGACAGTAGTGCCAGCGCCATCCTGCCTGAGGCACGGGCACCGGCGGGTCCGTCGAAATCGACGGTAGTGGTAGGCAGTGCCATTGGGAACAGGTTTTCGACGGTCGTGCCGAGGGCATGGGCAATTCGCACAGCTACATCGACCCCGGGGATTGCACGACCGGCCTCAATCGCGTGCAATGACTGACGGCTGATCCCAAGTTGCGAGGCGAGGGCAGTCTGCGGGATACCTCGGTGTTCGCGCATCGCGCGGGTTCGGGATGCAACAGAGCCAGTCACGACAGGAAAACCTTACATGCTGTCGTGTAGACGTGTCAATTAGCCAAGAACGGGCGTGAGCCGCCGAGGTTATCCATTCAAACTCTGGTGCGCGTGGGGAGAGGCATGGGTTCTCGTCTGCCCGCTCGCGCTTCGGGGCGAGGAATGGGGTGAAAAAGGGTGCCGAGAGCGGGGTTCGAACCCGCACGCCCGCGAAGGCGGCAGATTTTAAGTCTGCTGCGTCTGCCTGTTCCGCCATCCCGGCACGGGATGACGACATCGTACCGGGTTGGGGCAAGGGAAGCGTATTTGAACCAAGGTGATTGGTTGTGGGCGACGGGTCGCTCATCGTGTCGGCGCCAGCACTGTTGCGCGCACCTATAATCGGATGACGACGCGTGTCGTCGGGAGGAAATGCGATGCCAAGTGGAGCACCCGGCAAGAAAGAGAAGAAGAAGCCGAAGAAGGATGCCGTGACCAAGGCGGTCCGGTCATCAGTCGGTGAAACCTCGATGGCCGTTGAGGTAGTGTCCAAGCGCAAGAAGGAACGCGCGGGCTAATCCGGCGCGTGGTGGTTTTGGTCCGGCAGACCTCTGCCGGCCGGACACGTCAGGGAGTTCATGTCCCCTTTTGGCCACCAGTGCGTTCTTGACGATGTGGAGACATGGTGCCGACAGGGACTTGCGAAGTACCTGCAAGCATCGTGCCGCACTCGGTGTGACCGGTCATCATGACCATCAGTGACGCATCGCCGTCTACGCCAATGTCCGCGGTTGATGACCCGGTCGAGGCGAGTTCATCCTCCGGCGCAAGTGCAACTGGTCCTGTTCGCGCGGCGTATGCGCCGTTTGTCCAGTCATATAGCGCGTACACCGCAACGGTCCAGGATGCGTCGCGCATTGCATGGCGGGTCACCATTGCGTCTGGGTTGATTTTGCTGACCTTGCTTGTGGGTGGCCCCATTGTTCGCTCCTGGTACGTCGGGTGGGCTATTGAGCTGCGCGGTGCCACCATGCGGTCCATCGACAGCGTCGTGTTCGTGCAGAGGCAGGGAGTCGGCGACTGGGTCGTCGCCCAGACCAACGAGGACCTTGACGAGGGCGACGTCATCCGCACCGCGGTCAACGCGCGTGCATTCATGCAGTTCTTTGATGGCAGTACTGCGCTCATCTTTCCCGATTCGACCTTCCGGATCATCCGTAGTCAGCAGGGACGTTTCCAACCGGACCGGTATTCGCTGATCCTCGAGGTGGTCAAGGGGCGGGCGCGGATTGGAGTGGCGCCCGCAGAGGATCCGTTGCAAGCATTCGTGCAACTACGTGCGCCGTCCACCCAGGTACATGTGACCGAAGGCAGTTACTCCATAGATGCTTCGGGTGACCAGTCTCAAGTCACGACCCGGCGAGGTGTGGCGACCGGGTATTCAAATGGCGCGGTCGCGTCGGCGCTGACGGGTCAGCGGTTGGTCGCGACTTCGAACCGGCCCCCGATAGGAGGTCTACCCTCGCGTCGCGATCTCGTGATCAATCCAGTCTTTGCCGACCGGGATGGAGATACGCCTGTTGACTGGGCCGAACGCGACATTTCCGAGCAGGATCCGCCGGGGGAGGTGACGTACCACCCGACAGCCGGCACGATCACGCTTGCGCGGCGCGGTCAGGGACACGGCGAGACGATGATCGCCCAGAACATCGATGTCGATCTATGGGACTTCGAGAGGGTGGAGTTGGAGGCCAGTGTCCGCGTCCTCAGCCATTCCCTTTCCGGTGGAGGCTGGCAGGGAACGGAATATCCGCTCATCCTTCGGGTGATCTACCGGGATATCACGGGCACGGTCCACACGTGGTACCGGGGTTTCTACCGGCACAATGACGATAACTTCCCCGTCCGCGATGCCGAACTGCTTCCATCTTCTGACTGGGTCCGCTTCGAGACAAGCCTTCTCGGGATTGCCCCTCGCCCATGGCGCATCATTCGCGTCGAGCTTGTGGCCTCGGGATGGGACTACGCTTCGGTAGTAAACGCTTTCCACATCTGGGCCGATTGATCACTGGGCGTCTCCCCGAATGCGAGGCCGCGCACCCGGTTGGGGCGGCACGAGGGGTTGGCCACGGCCGGGCAGCTGACGGATGGGGGCTACATGAGACTTTCCTGCGGCGTGGATCTTGTGGAGATTGACCGAGTAGCGGCAGTGATCGGCCGCTGGGGTGACCGGTTCCTGACGCGGGTCTTTACCGACGCTGAACGTGCCTATTGTCGCGGTCGGGTACCCGAACTCGCGGTGCGGTTTGCAGCGAAAGAGGCGGTCAGCAAGGCGCTCGGGACCGGCATTGTCGGCATGGCTTGGCGTGACATTGAGGTGGTTCCGGACCCGCGAGGCAAACCACTGGTCGTCCTCCACAACCGTGCCAAGGCGCGAGCCACGGAACTCGGGTTGACGGCATTCGAAATATCGTTGTCGCACTCGCGTGACATGGCTATCGCAATGGTTGTGGCCCAGGGCGCCGACCGGGCGGAATCGTAGAGGCAGCGTGTGCGACTCGTCACATCGACAGCGATGCGTGCGTTGGAGGCTGCCTCAGGGCGTGCCGGTGTGCCACCGGGCCAATTGCTGGAACACGCCGGGTTGGCGATCGCACGCAGTGCAGAACGTCTGACGGGTGGTGCACGCGGCCGGACGGTTTTGGCCCTGATTGGCAAGGGCAACAATGGTGCAGATGCGTTGGTTGCGTGTAGTCATCTGGCGCGTTCTTGTGGATGGGGTGTGCGCCTGTGCCTGACGCAGTCGCGTGCTGGCGATCCACATCTGGCATGGATCAATGATCCAGACTTGACGGGCCTCGTCGAAGTCGCTTTGGCGGACGATCCGGAGATAATCCCGAACCGCCTTGCAGATTGGCTTGGCGCATCGGACATGGTGCTTGATGGTCTGCTGGGCATCGGCGCTTCCGGTCTGGCACGTGGGGCGGTGCGCGCCATTCTGGAGGTCTGCGATAGGTTCAGGGCACAGCCGGGACAGTTCAGGATCGCGATTGACGTCCCATCGGGAGTTGATGCGGATACGGGAGCCGCCGATCCGGTTGCATTCCAGGCGACGCACACTTTCGCCACCGGACCAGCCAAGGTGGGCACGGTGATTGGCGACGGTGCGGCGAAGGCAGGACGGGTCGTGGAACTCGATATCGGGATCCCGGGCGGTGTCCTCCTTGAGCTGGGTCGCACATTTGCCGACGATGGTGGAACGTGGAGGGCGATGCCCGCCCAGGTTGCGCACCTGTTGCCCGCGAGGCCAGACAGGTCACACAAGGGGACGTTCGGCCGGGTGCTGATCCTGGGCGGTTCGGGAAGGTATCCGGGCGCTCCAGTATTGGCGGGCTTGGGAGCGATTGAGGCCGGGGGTGGCCTCGTGACGATCGCGAATGCCGGCAAGAGCGTGGGCGTGGTGCCTCCGGTCGAGGCGGTTGTCCTGCCGCTTGCAGACGACGAGACGCCCTCGGGAGTGTTGACGGCGACACACATAGCGGACGTGCTTGCATGCGTGGAACGCTGCCGGGGAATGGTGATCGGGCCGGGTCTCGGCACTGATCAGGCAACGGTGACCGCGGTCCGGGAACTGTTGGCCCGTATCGGGACACACGAACGACCCCTGACAGTCGTCGTGGACGCGGACGCGCTGAATGCGATCTCACCTGTGGCACCTGATCGCTGGCCGATTTTCTCGGGGCCGGCAAGTTCTGAGGCTGGACGAGGTTGTTCTTTCGTGTTTACCCCACATGTGGCTGAGATGGCACGGCTGACCGGCCTGACCGTCGAGACAGTGGTCCGAGACCCTGTTGGGATCGCCCGAGAATCCGCGGTGCGCTGGGGTGTCGTGGTGGTTCTCAAGGGCTCCCCAAGTGTCGTTGCGTCTCCAAGTGGGACCGTGGCGGTCGGCGCGTACGCAAATGCGGTGCTGGCGACGGCAGGAAGCGGGGACGTGCTGGCTGGCGTCGTTGCCTCATTGGCGGCACAGGGTGCTTCGCCATGGGAGAGCGCAGTTGCCGGGATGACCCTGCATGCGCTCGCTGGAGAGGCATGGCGCGCCCAACATGGAAGCGCGGGTCTCCGTTCATCCGACCTTAGTGCGTGGCTTCCCGTCGCGAGACGGATGCTTGACCGGTACCTGTAGCCATCACGGGCACAACGGGTCGGTTGGCGACGGCGGGCGTTGACAGAACCACCGCACTATCATCAATCTCAATTGGGATCCCGAGACTTTCCTACCCAAGATATTGCCCCGAATCCCGATCCGCGCATCGCGAGGCAGTGGGGAGGTGGAGGCGGACGAGGGTTTGCAATGCCCTGGAGGTGTTTGGAATGCGTGCCGTCGACCTGATCAACAAGAAGCGCACCGGGCTGCGGCACGGACACGGCGAGATTGCGTCGCTTGTCGAAGGGTATCTGCGGAATGACATCCCGGATTACCAGATGTCTGCGTGGTTGATGGCTGTCTGCTGGCGAGGCCTTGATGCAGTGGAGACCGCGGAACTCACCCGCGCGCTGGTTGAAAGTGGCCAGCAACTCTCTTTCAGTGACTTGACGATGCCGGTGGTGGACAAGCATTCCACGGGCGGCGTTGGAGACAAGACCACGCTCGTGCTTGTGCCCATGCTTGCCGCTGCGGGATGTGCTGTTGCCAAGATGTCGGGGCGAGGACTCGGGCATACCGGTGGCACGATTGACAAACTGGAAGCGATTCCCGGGGTCAATACCGAACTGGGTATTTCCGATTTTGCCGCAGCGGTCCGGACGCGAGGCATAGCGGTTTCGGCTCAATCCACAGATCTTGCGCCCGGGGATGGTCGCCTGTACGCACTGCGCGATGTCACTGGCACGGTCGAGTCGATCCCGCTGATCGCGAGTAGCGTGATGAGCAAGAAGATTGCCACGGGGGCCCGGGCGGTCGTCCTTGACGTCAAGGTTGGCAGCGGTGCGTTCATGAAGACCTTGGAAGGCGCCCGCAATCTGTCAAGGGCGATGGTCGATCTTGGGTCAGCGGCCGGGCTGGCGGTCGTTGCGGTAATCACGTCGATGGATCAGCCGCTGGGGATGGCGATAGGAAACATCGTGGAGGTACAGGAGGCGGTCGCCACTCTCCGTGGTGGCGGGTCGAGCGACTTGCTCGACCTGTGCGTGATCCTGGGTGCGGAGGTGATGGTTGTGTCGGGTGCGGCTTCGACGATCACCGAGGCCCGAACCCGGCTAGAGGCGACAATCAGCTCCGGTGACGCCCATCGTTGCCTGCGTGATCTGGTGGCATCGCTCGGTGGTTCTCCCGATGCGATCGACCATCCAGAGACATTGCCGTCGGCACCGTGGCAAACGCCAGTGGTCGCCACGCAGGACGGTGTGGTCGCTCGCATTGACGCATTGGCGATTGGAGAGGTGGCGATGCGCCTGGGTGCCGGTCGGGCTACGAAGGGGGCATTGATCGACCCGGCGGTCGGCATCGTCCTAGCCGTGCGCGCGGGTGACCGGGTGAAGGCGGGCCAGTCATTGGGGGTTGTGCATTCGCGCGAACCCCTTGGGTCGGGTGACGGATTGGTTTCCGAAGTGATGGCCGCCTTCACGTGGTCGGCGACGGACATTGTCCGTGAACCCCTTGTTCTCGAGGTCATCCGCTGAACCGAAGACCCCAAGGTATGCCGGCCCGTCTCCTCCCCGAAGCCTCTGTTTGATTTTGGCTCCGCTTGTGGTTGCCTCAAGATCATGCTCTTGCACGCCCGCAGTCGGCGAGACCTGATGCCTCGAGACCGGGGGCACCGGTAGACTCTCGTCGGCGCGTCACTGTCGGCGCGACTGTGGAGAACAGGGGTCGGGATGCGCCTCGGGATTATCGGACTGCCCCAAAGCGGCAAGACGTCGCTCTTCAATGCACTGACCGGTGGTGAAGCGCCGGTGGCCGCCGGTGGGTACGGTCAGGACACGCACGTTGCCGTCGTCAAGGTTCCTGACGCGCGCCTGGACCGCCTGACCGAAATGTTCTCGCCGAAGAAGACGACCCCGGCCGAGGTGCACTACCTTGACTTCCCCGGTGCTGGATTCGGGTCGCGTGACCGGAGCGAAGTGGCTTGGGTTGGGCAACTCCGGACCGTGGATGCGCTCGTGATCGTGGTTCGGGCCTTCACTGACCCGAGTGTGCCGAATGATGGACCGATCGACCCGGTCGCGGCCCTTGAAAAGGTGCAGCTGGATCTTGTGGTTGCCGATCTGGCGGTGGTCGAACGCAAACGCACGAGGCTTGAGAGCGACCTCAAGAAGACCAAGACTGCCGAACGCGCCCCGATCGAGGCGGAGATTGCCCTTTTTGAGGAGTTCCAGAAGTCCCTCGAGGAGGGGCAACCGCTACGGGCGCATGATCTGTCTCCGGACCAGTTGCGCGATATCAGAGGGTTCCAGTTCCTGACCCTGAAGCCGGTGCTTGTGCTGGTGAATGTTGGTGAAGACCAGTTAGGGGACCGCACGGCCATCGAGGAAGGCGTGCGCGCCGCGTATTCGTACCCGATGACGGCAGTTGCGTCCCTCTGTGCCAAGCTGGAGATGGAGTTGGCGCAGCTTGAGGGAGAAGATGCCGCCACCTTCATGGCCGACCTCGGTCTGGTTGAGCTCGCCGCGGGATCGGTCATTCGCCAAAGTTATGACCTGACCGGGTTGATCTCGTTCCTCACGGCGGGTGAGGACGAGGTTCGTGCATGGCCGATTGTCCGTGGCGAGAAGGCACCGGGAGCTGCCGGAGTGATCCATTCCGACTTGGAGAAGGGGTTCATCCGTGCCGAGGTGGTGGCATACGACGACCTCATCTCGACTGGAAGCATGGCCGAGGCGCGAAAGCGCGGAATGCTTCGTCAGGAAGGGCGGAACTATACCGTCCTGGATGGTGACATCCTGAACATCCTGTTCAGTCGATAGGGAAACGAAAGGATATGCCGGGATGTTTCCGGCAATCCCTTCACCCCGAGCCTTGTGGCATCGAAATCGCGTCGCCCTCCGTCAGGCGGAGGGTGCTAAGGCTTGTCCTTCAGGCGTATCTCGACGGCTCGAGCGTGTGCCTCGAACCCTTCGGCACGGGCGAGGCGAGCCGCAACCGGTCCGATTTCGGCGAGGCGACGTGGTGACAGGCCGATAACGCTGATGATCTTGATGAAGTCAGCGACGGACAATGGGGAGGCGAATCGCGCAGTCTGGCCGGTTGGCATGATGTGGCTGGGACCGGCGACATAGTCTCCGGCGGCCTCGGGAGAGTGACTTCCGACGAATATTCCGCCGGCGTGACGAACTTCGCCAACCCAAGTCCACGGGTCTTCCACGAGGAGGCACAGGTGTTCCGGTGCGAAGGTGTTCGCCAAGGCAATCGCCTCTGCCACCGATGAAGTCACGATGGCCCCACCCCGATGGGTGAGGGACTCTCGGGCAACCGCTGCGGTCGGCAGGGTTTCCAGTTGGCGCCGCACTGCGTCGGCGACTGCCGTTGCGAGTTCGATGGTCGTCGTGATGAGGACCGAGGTTGCCAGAGGGTCATGTTCGGCCTGGGCCAGGAGGTCGGATGCAACCTCCTCGGCGTCGGCGGTTCCATCGGCCACCACGAGGGTTTCGGTTGGCCCGGGAAGTTGGTCGATGTCAACGGCGCCGTAGACGCGACGTTTGGCGAGGACGACGAAGAGGTTTCCCGGACCGAGGATCTTGTCGACCTTCGGGACGGACTGAGTGCCGTACGCCATCGCGCATATTGCCTGGGCGCCACCCAGTTTGAAGACACGATGGACGCCTGCGATGTCCGCGGCAACGAGCATTTCCGGACGCTGTCTTCCGTTTGCATCCGGAGCGGTGCAGAGGACAACCTCCTGCACCCCGGCAACTCGGGCTGGAACGGCAGCCATCAGGACGGAAGATGGGTAGGCGCCACGTCCGGATGGTGCATAGAGGCCGACGCGGTCGAGTGGACGCACGACCTGGCCAAGTCCTTCGCCGAAATCGAGCCAGGATCCGTGAGGCTGTTGCCGGTGAAACCGTTCGATACGATCTGCTGCAACCCTGAGGTCGGCGACGAATTGCGCCGAAACGTGCTGGTAGGCGGCTTCGATCTCCTCACGTGACGTTTCAAATGACCCGGTGACCGTCTCCCCCAGGCGCGCGCCGATCTCGCGGAGTGCGTCATCACCGCGCGCGCGCACCTCGAGGCGAACGCGTTCCACAAACGCTTCCGGGCTGAGTGGGATTCCGAAGACAACCTCGGTACGTGCAGACACCGCGTCGTCGGGTGTGAGTTCGTCGATTGGTACGCGGTGGAGGATTGCCTCCGCTTCCGGTGTCCCGACGTGCGCGATGCGCAGGATGGTCTCGTTCGTCATCTTGTGGTGGTTCCAGATGGTCGGCTGATGGGTTGCACGCGATGTCGCGACGGTAGAACCTGGGCTCAGACGCCGAGTTCGCGGTTGAGTTCGAGAACGCGGTGCGACTGCTCATCGAACAGGTACCGAAGTTGCAGGACCGAGATGCCCGATCCGCCGGCGGCACGAAGATGATCAACGGCAGCCTGGAGGTCTCGTGACGGCACGATGATCGTGGCGGCGAACCAATGGCCGCCGTCAGGCCCTTCGGAGGCACTGAATACCCGGGCAATTGTGGGACCGGTCCGGCCACGGGTCGCCGGCGAACCAAGGAGCTTTTCCGCTACCTCGGTCTCGGTTGTCGCGCGCAGGTTTGCGGTGACCGAATAGAAGCCTTGGGCGCGCCCGCGAGCTTCGATCAGTTCGAGGATTCGTCTGGCGAGTTCGCGCTTGGCCGGATGGGTGGTGAGCGAACGCCGATTGCCGATGAGACAGGCTTGGGTCTTCATGACCACGGCATGCCTCAGGACTTTCAGGCGGTTCTCCTTGAGGGAGACACCGGATACGGTGAGTTCCACGATCACATCAGCGAACCCGGCACCGGGCGCTGCCTCGACCCCGCCGTCCATCGCAATGATGGTGAAGTGGGTGATCCCCTTCTCGTATAGGAAGCGCTGTGCGAGGCGCGGGTAGCTGGTGGCGACGCGAAGGAGTTGTCCCCTTTCGCGAAGGGTCACCGCAACATCCGCGAGGTCGACCATTGAGGTGACATCGATCCATCCGTCCGGGACGGCGACCACGAGGTCACCCGAAGAAAAACCGAGATTGGGATCAAGGACCACAAGATCGTCACCTTCGATTCCGAACTCGGAAACGAAGTCGACCCCGGTGAGACCAATGTCAAGGTCTCCATCGGTGACCTGGGTGACGATATCGCGCGCCCTTTGCAGAAAGACGACGACCCCGGGCAGTCCCGAGATGCCTGCCGAAAGCTGCCTCTCGCTCTCCTTACGGACACGGAGGCCGCACCCCTCGAGGAAGGAGAGCGCGGCTGGTTCGATGCGCCGTCCCGACGGCACGCCCATCCGCAGGATTGTGTGTTCCGTGCCTGTCATGACCGTGCCTCCGTGCCGTTTTCCGCGCGGTTCGTGGACCTAGGCAGGCCAGTGCCGCCGGAACTCACGGTCGGGTTCTCCCGAAACCATTCGAGGGCCGATGTGATCGGGATTGGCCCATCGGGCACGGCGCTGGTGTCATCGGCGGGTACGCCATCCGGTGTGATCGGGCGTAGGCGAAGGGTGCCGGGCGGATCCTCGCGTGACACCATTGCGAGATAGGCAAAACCCTCTCTGGCGGCGAACGCAACCGCGCCACGGGCGGCGCGCCCGCTCGTGTCAAGCGTGGTGGTGACCCCCTTTTGCCGGAGCGCAGTCGCCGCGCGGGCGGCAATTACCGCGTCGCCGGGATTGGATGGAACGACAAAAACCGCATCCGGGACTTGGTCGCCGTTGCCGTCGCCCGTTTCGGCATCTTTGGCCAGAACCAACCGTTCCAGGCCGAACGCGAACCCAATTGCGGTGACTGATTGCCGTCCGCCGAGGACGCGGTAGAGGTCGTCATATCGTCCGCCCCCGCACAGTTGCTTCTCAGCACCTAAGGCCTCATGGTCCACTTCAAAGACCATTCCGGTGTAGTACTGCAATCCGCGGCTCAGTCCGAGGTCAATCTGGACGCGTTCGCGCCGTACACCGAACGCGTCGAGAAGGGCGATTGTTTCCGAGAGTTGATCCAACGGCTTCGGGTCGAGTCCGTGGGTCAGGAGGAGTGCACGGGCCGCATCCAGGGCGGTATCGGGATCCCCGCGAACGGCCCCCAGTTCGTCGATGAAGGCGAGCGCCCGGTCCACCGCGGCACGTGCCGTGTCTGCGTGCATGCGTGCCGCAAGGCGGGTGGTCACATCTTCAAGTGTTCGACGACCCAGGTCGCCTGCGCTGGTCTGGGCAACCAGACGGGCAAGCGCGTCCTCGGATGCGGAAGAAAGGTCTGATGTGACGGCGGTCCCGTGGATTTGGCTGGTCTCGTCCGGGTGGATGACGTCCGGGTCGAGTGAGGCGAACCTGGTCCGGACGGCCTCGATACCGTGACGTCTGGCGTCCTCAAGGCTTTCGAGCAACAGGGCCCTTCGACGACCGGTGAGGCCAAGATGGGTCAGCAGTTCACCCAAAATACCTACATTACCGATGGTTACGGTGTACTTGGTGATCCCGATGCTGTCCAGGGTCGTTGCGGCCAAGGCGATGATTTCCGCGTCCGCAAGGACACCTTCGGCACCGAGGACTTCGACCCCGGTCTGCATGAACTGCCTAAACCTGCCTCGAGAGGGGCGTTCGTAACGGAACACCGGGCCGGTTGCGAACATCTTGTCTGGCAGACGCGGTGACGGTTGGGCAATTGCTGCCCGCACCATGCTCGCGGTCAATTCGGGACGGAGGCAGATCCGGCGGCCACCAAGGTCGTGGAAGGAGTAGAGCTTCGAGATGATTTCGAGGCCTGACTTCCTGAGGTGAAGTTCGGCAGGTTCGAGAACCGGTACATCAACGCGGCGGAAGCCGTGAAGCCCAAATGCGGATTCGCACTTGGTGCGCATCGCATCCAGGCTCGATGCCTGACGGGTTTGGTGGTCCTGAGTGCCTCGGACGCGTTCAAGCGGTCGCCGTTCCACGGGCATCCTTTCCGGCACCAAGCGGAGCCGCGCGGAGTCCATCCTTACCGGGACGCTCCGCACTGTCTAGCAGGATCGTGACTGGGCCGTCGGCGACGAGATTGATCGTCATGTCTGCACCGAACTTCCCGGTGGCAACGGGTATGCCAAGGGATCGTAACGAGACGATGACGGACGTGACGAGCGGTTCCGCGACCGACGGGAGCGCCGCCGCGGTGAACCCCGGACGTCTGCCACTCCTTGTGTCGGCGAAGAGTGTGAACTGGGAGACGATGAGGGCAGCTTCACCGGTGTCGACGAGTGAACGGTTCATTCGGCCTTCGCCGTCAGCGATGATCCGGAGTTCCGCTATCTTGCGTGCAATCCAGACGGCGTCATCCTCGCTGTCCTCATGGGTCACGCCGATGAGAACCGCAAGGCCACGACCGATTTCCCCCACACGTTCCCCGGCAACCTCCACAAGCGCACCGCGGACACGTTGGATAACGGCGCGCATGATGATCTGTGGGCCGGCTACGCCGAGACCGGCGAAGACGATGAGGTGGCTGCGGTTCCCGTACTGGTTGGCGCCGGTGACGCGGGGGCGGCCGCAGGCGCGCTTGACGGAGCAGCTGTATCTGACTTCGTCTCGGTTGCCGGGGCCGGAGCGACTGCAGGCGTGGGCGCAGGCGTAGTCTCGGACGGTGCCGAAGGGCGACTGTCGTTGATGTACCAACCTGAACCCTTGAAGACAACACCGGCGGCGAAGTAGACCTTTCGCACCTTGCCGGAGCACTCGGGACATTCGGTTATGGGATCGTCGGAAAACTTCTGCACGAGTTCGAAACGATGGGTGCAAGCGGTGCAGACGTACTCGTAGGTCGGCATATGCGGTGCGTGAACTCCTGTTCCCGACCCGACGGTCGGAGTGAGGATAGTCTAGCAACCGGTCACCGGTGGTCAGGTGAGGTCTGGCAGGTCGAGGAATAGCCCCTCGATGGCGAGACGGGGATTGACGTTCGCATCGATGTGTGCCCACGCCTCGCGGGTTCGGGTGAGTGCGGCGATGATTTGGGGGGCGTCAAGTCGGCCTGAAGCCTGCCTCAACGCCCCTTCACGATCGATATTCGTGATGAGTTCAGGGCATCCGGCATGGCAAACCAGGGCGTCCCGCCACCAAGTGATCCAATCCTCGAACGCGGCGGCCATTCGTTCACGGGTGCGTGCCACCTGACGACTGTCCTCCAGGCGGTCTGCGAGGGCAAGTCGCCTCGCCCGACGTGTTTCGAGGATCGTCTCGAGGAGCGTCAGGTGGTCATCGCGACGGGTGAGTTGTGCGGGATCATCGGACGTCGAGATGGCCCACCCAGGTCTTCCCCCTGACAGGCGTGCAAGGAGATCGGCTTGGTCGCCATCGACGCCCCGGTCAATCAGGCCCTTTGCGACGGTCGCAAGTGGCACGGTCCGCAACCCAACCTCGCGACATCGCGAACGGATTGTTGGCAGGACCTGGTCGGCGTCGTTCGTGGTCAGAATGATCACGGTGTCCGGTGGAGGCTCCTCAATGGTCTTGAGAAGCCGATTGGCGGCCTCGTTTTCAAGGATTGATGCCTCGCGCACAATGAAGACCTTGCGGGTCGACAGGTACGGGTGCAGGCTTGATTGGTGGATCACTTCCTGAGCCTGTTCCGTCAGGATGGTCCGCTTTTCATCGCGACGCTCCACAAGATGGATGTCCGGATGCCCGTTACGGCCCGAGGCGTGGCAGGACGGACAGGCGCCGCACGGCGCTTCAGGCCGCGGCCCGTTGCAGACCACCTGCGCGGCGAACGCAATGGCAAGGGTGCGCTTGCCGATCTGGGCAGGGCCAGTGATGAGGTATGCGTGCGTACCTTGTCCACGCGCGTACGCATTCCGCATCTGGGTGACGGCGGCGTCATTCCCGACAAAATCCGCGAACGATCGTGTCATATTGTCGTTCCAGGGCCACCGGCTTGCAACTACCGTTGTGCCGAAGCGTTACCCGGTTGATGGGGACCGTATTTGCAAGCGCTGCCGGGTCTTCGCACGTGTTTTGCCCAAGTTGTGTCGGTCGGGTCGAGGCTTTGGTCTCACACGATGATACGGGCGTCGGATTCTCAGACTTCGTGCCGCATGACGCGGTCACCGTGGTGAGATGCGTTGACTGTCGCCTTGTCTTACGCGTCGAGGTTGACCTACCTACGACGATTTCAGTTCCGACCGGTGGCGAACGGCGCTCTGACGGTGGGGCCATCCATGCTCCTGCGGTCAACCATGCACCCGGCGAACTTTGCAGTCACCTGCGGGCCGTGTAGGTCTAGGCTCGGGAAGCGCCCAATGCAGGCAAGTGCGTAGGCCGTCGCCTCTCTACGCGAACGCGCCGAAGGCATCCGGGTGCGTCAACGGGTCTGTGAGACCCGTCTCTGCAAAGGGAACAATGCAGGAGATGGTGCCGAGAGACAGAATTGAACTGTCGACACTGCGATTTTCAGTCGCATGCTCTACCAACTGAGCTATCTCGGCAGGCCAGAACGCCAAGGTGGCACGCGAGAGGTGTGGAACGACCAGCAAGCAACGCCGGGTGGGCGGTGAGGGGCTCGAACCCCCGACACCGGCGGTGTAAACGCCGTGCTCTACCAGCTGAGCTAACCGCCCGTTCCGATCATCCCTTAGCGTGGACCAGTGTGTGTAATGGTGCCGAGGATGGGACTTGAACCCATACGAGGAGTGGATACCCCACTAGGCCCTCAACCTAGCGCGTCTGCCAGTTCCGCCACCTCGGCAAGCACGCTTAGTATAGCAACGGCGTGGCGGTGCGCCCACGCAGGACGAACCGTCACGCCGTGCGAGTGTCCGGTGTGCCAAGAGCGCGTCGCCATCGGGCGTCGCGCCTTGGCAGCCCCGAAGTGACAGCCTTACGCGCCGAGGGCCTTGCGGGCCTTGATGACCGGTTCGGCTTCCTTGGTCAGCGTGTCGGCGACTTCCTTGAATACTGTCGACGGCGCTTCCTGGTTGACGAGGATGCGTTCGAGACCCTTAGCGAGGATCTGGTCGCCGTTCGGCACGAAGACGCGGGCGCTGTCCTGGAACTTGGTCTTTGGCAACTGGTCGAGGGCGGTCTTGAAGTTCGGATTGGTCTTGATGAAGTCCTGCATCTCCTTGCTATCGATCGCCGTCTTGCGGACTGGCATGTAGCCGGTCTGCTGCGACCAAGAAGCCTGAACTTTCGGGCTGGTCGCAAAGGCGATGTACTGCATGGAAGCGGCTTGCTTTTCCTTGGCCAGTCCGGACAGGATGGCTACACCGGCGCCACCCGTCGGGCATCCGAAGCCGGCGGGACCTTCGGGAAGGAACCCGGTTCCGACCTCGAACTTGCCCTTGGCGGCGTCGAGGATGCCGACCAGGCTTCCGGTCGAGTTGATGATGTTGACCGCGTTCATCTGCTTGAACTCATCGGTATCGTTCTTGACCGACTGGGACCATCCGTTCTTGATACTGTCGCGGTAGAACTCACCTGCCTGGACGCCCTTGGGTTCCCCCAGGGTCATCTTGAAGTCCTTGTCAGAGTAGGCTCCGCCGAACTGCCAAATCACACCTTGGAAGATCCAGGCGGAGTAACCGCCGTTGGCGAAGACGAACTGCTTGGGATCGATCGCGCCCTTGAGTTTCGGCGCGAAGTCCTTGACGAACTCATCCCAGGTCTTCGGGGCGCGGTCGGGGAGGCCGGCCTTCTTGTAGGCATCCTTGTTGTAGTAGAAGAGCGGTGTGCTGCGGGCGAACGGCAGTGCGTAGCTCTTGCCGCCCTGGACGTACTCGTTGAACAGTGAGTCAACGTAGTCCTTGGTGTCGACCTTCTCGGCCTTCATGAGGTCATCCATTGGCTGGATGGCCTTGTTCAAGTAGAACTTGTACCACCAGACGTCGGAAAGCACGGCCATGTCCGGTGCCTGCTTGGCCTGAAGCGCGGCGGTCAGCTTGTTTGCGAGCTCCTCGTAGCTGCCCTGGAACTGGTGCTCAACGGTGACCGTCTTCTGCGAGTCATTGAACTGCTTGACGACTTCTTCCTGGACCTTGCCGAGGTTGGCGGCGAAGGCGCCCCAATAGACGAGCTTGACCGGTCCCGATGAAGCGGCAGGGGCGGCGGCGCCACCAGACGCGGCGTCACCGCCACAGGCGGCGAGGGCGAGTCCGGTCCCGAACAACCCGGCGGCGGACAATGCGCCCCGGCGTGTACGCAGGTTCATGCTTGCGTTTCCTTCCTGTTTGCGCGGCACAACACCCGCGCGTCGTGTTGCGGTGGCCGTCACCCCTTGACGGCACCGGAAGCAATTCCCTCGACCAGATGCCGTTGCACCACGATGAAGAGGGCAATGATGGGCGCGATCACGATGATCGTTCCCGCGAGGACCACGCCCCATTCGGTCGTGCCCTCCTGCGTGAACAGGAAGAAGATGCCGACGGGGAGGGTGCGCATGGTGTCCTTGCTGGTCACCACCAGGGGCCAAAGGAAGTCGTTCCACCTTGCCACGGCGGTCAGCAGGATGAGCGTGGCGAGGACGGGACGGGAGAGTGGGAGGACGACGTGCCACAGGATTTGGAGGTGGCCGGCTCCATCGACACGGGCAGCTTCAATCACTTCCCTGGGGAGGGACAAGAAGTGCTGTCGGAGGAAAAAGGTTCCGAAAGCTGACCCGATGGTTGGCAGGATCAGTCCGGTGATCGAGTTCACGTAACCAAGTGACGCGACGGTGAGGTAATTCGGGAGGACGGTCACTTCCTCAGGAATCATGAGCGCACCAAGGATGAACATGAAGATCAGGTTCCTGCCGGGAATCTGCAGGTAGGCGAACGCGTAGGCACAGAAGGTGGCATTCACGAGCTTCAAGGTCGTGCTGACAAGTGT
>Ga0007796_10000204_pt1 | contig 16736 bp, 11 predicted proteins | sample CryBogmetaGMA0M_FD_60373 | JGI IMG/M metagenome (GOLD analysis project Ga0007796, IMG submission 60373) | Freshwater microbial communities from Crystal Bog, Wisconsin, USA - MA0M | ecosystem: Environmental > Aquatic > Freshwater > Lake | place: Crystal Bog, Wisconsin, USA | collected 2009-07-06 | reverse complement strand
AGCACGTGCTGGCCGCCTTCGCCGGGCTCCACATCGACAACTGCGTGGTAGAGATCGACGCGGGGGAAACACCAGGCTGCGACGGCTCCAGCCTTCAATTCACAGAGGTACTCAGTCAGGCCGGCCTCACGGAACAGAACCGGCCGCGAGAAACTCTGGTGATCGATCGGCCCGTGTGCGTGAGCGATGGGCCAGCCAGTATCACGGCATTCCCTTCGAATGACGATCGCTTTCATCTGGCCTACCATCTTGAATATCAGTCGCCGATCGGATCGCAAAGCCGTTCGCTTGCCATAGATCCGGATTCGTTCCGAAATCAGGTCGCGCCTTGCCGTACGTTTCTGCTCGAAGCGGAAGCCAGGGCCATGCAGCAGGCGGGGCTGGGCAAGCGGCTCAGCGAATCGGACCTGCTGATCTTTGGCCCTGAAGGACCGATCCGAAATACGCTTCGGTTCCCAGACGAGTGCGTGCGTCACAAGATCCTGGATATGGTCGGCGACCTCGCCCTGGCGGGCGTGGACCTGATTGGCCATGTCGTGGCCCACAGATCGGGCCACATGCTGAACGCGGAGCTTGTTCGAACGCTCCTGAAAAACGCGGAACCGACCAGCACATCCTCGCCGACTCCGACGGCCCCTCCGACGCTGTTCGATATCACGGCGATCATGAAGCTTCTGCCGCACCGATATCCGTTCCTGCTCATCGATCGGGTCACGGAAATCGAAGTCGGGAACCGGGTCAGAGCGATCAAGAATGTCTCGATCAACGAGCCGTTCTTTCCTGGCCACTGGCCAGACAGGCCGATCATGCCCGGCGTGCTGATTCTGGAAGCACTGGCCCAGGCGGCCGGCGTGCTGATCGCACAAACTGTAGACCCAAGGCGGTATCACGCTCTGATCGCATCAATGGACCAGATCAAGATGCGGCGACCGGTCGTTCCCGGCGACCAGTTGCAGCTCGATGTCACCGCGCGCCGGATTGGCAAGCGATTGGCCGAGGTTCACGCCCAGGCTCGCGTTGAAGCACAGCTCGCCGCCGAGGCGAAAATTCGCTTCGTCTTCATCGAAAATCAACACTCAGCCTGACGGTAACGGCTGGGTTTGCCGGTTGCTGTTTGAGCCAAGCGAGTCCGCAAGGAGGCTGACAAATGGCTGTCATGATTTCCGACTCCGCCTGGGTCGATCCACGTGCCAAGCTGGCCGATGATGTCGAAATCGGTCCGTTTTGCATTGTTGGGCCGAACGTGGTTCTGGGACGCGGTACGCGGCTTGCCGGCCACGTTTGCGTTCAGGGCACCACGGTGCTTGGCGAACTGAACCTCGTCCAGCCGTTTTGCGTGATCGGTGGAGATCCCCAGGAACCCGCCCTTCGGAATATCGCCCTCCGCACGGTGATTGGCGACTCGAACACCTTCCATGAAGGAGTTGTTATCCACCGCGGGGGGAAAGGGGACGAAGGCGAAACCCGGATCGGCAGCCATAACTCTTTCCACGCGGGCGTTCATATTGCACACGACGGACTGATCGGTGACCGGATCACCATTGGCAACGCTTCCATTCTTGGACCGCGTGTTTCGATCGAAAACCTGGCGACCCTGGCGCCCGGTGTTTCGGTACACCACGACGTCACGGTCGGCCAGATCAGCTTCATCGGTGGTCAATCGCGCATCTATCATGATGTACCGCCCTACATGTTGGTGGACGGTCATCCCGCGCGGGTGCGATGCATCAACGCGGTCGGGCTGCGCAAGCAACGAATGACGGCCGAGGCGATTCAGGCCATTCATGAGGCTCACCGGTTGATCTACCGGGCTCGCCTCCAACCCAACCAGACCATGGATAACCTCAAGGCACACGGACACTGGCATCCCGAGGTCCAACTGCTGCTCCAGGCTGTCGAGAAGCAGAACGAAGGACGGCACGGCCGAGCCAGGGAAACCCGACAACCGGATTCCCTGGCATTTCAAAGTGTCGAAATCTGATACCTGTCAGAGATCCAAACTCAAGCCAAACTCCCGCCTATCGTCATTGATCGGTTCCCTCCCCCGGCGCTGGAACCGAATTGACTCAAGCCCGCTCAAGGAAGGACTCTATTTCATGGCCAAGATTCGAGTAGGGGTGGTCGGAGTTGGCCACCTGGGCCGCCATCATGCGCGGATCATGAAATCGATCGACGGCGTGGACCTTGTGGGCGTGGTGGACAACCGGCTGGACCAGGCCAGGGCAATTGCCGAGCCGCTGGGCGTTCAACCATTTGATAACTACCGCGACCTGTTTGGTCAGGTAGACGCGGTCTCCGTGGCCGTCCCGACCAAGTTTCATCGAGCGGTCGCGGGCGAATTCCTGGAACGAGGCATTCACGCCCTGGTCGAAAAACCTCTCGCCTCAACGGTCCAAGAGGCCGAAGAACTGGTGGCGCTTGCCGAACGGGCGGGCGTTGTACTTCAGGTGGGCCATATCGAGCGGTACAACCCGATTTTTGAAACACTCCAGGCTCTCCCGATCCGTCCGCGCTACCTGGCTGCCGAGCGGCTGAGCACTTACACGTTCCGGTCCACGGACATCGGTGTCGTGCTGGATCTGATGATCCACGATATCGATCTGGTGCTTTCTCTGATCCAATCACCGGTGGCCGCGGTGTCGGCGGTCGGTACCTCTGTTTTTGGGGGTGCAGAGGATGTGGCCTCGGCTCGCGTCTGGTTCGAAGACGGCACCGTCGCCGACCTATCCGCAAGCCGGGCCAGCCTGCACGCAACCCGCAAAATGCGAATCTGGGGCAAGGAAGGGTATGCCGGCGTCGATTTCAAGACACGCGAGGCCCTTGTCGTCACCCCGTCCGAGGCGCTCAAGCACGGCGAGCTTTCCCTGGAGGGGGTCGATCTGAGCAAGCCCGATGCCGTGAAGGACCACGTCTTCGGAACGGTCCTGAACGTGGAACAACAGACCGCCGCGGGAACAGAGCAACTGGCGGTCGAGTTGCAAGATTTCATTCACGCGGTACGGACGGGCGAGGCTCCCCGGGTGACCGGAGCGGATGGACTCAGAAACATGCGCCTGGCCGAGCTGATCGTTGAGGGGTTGCAGCAGCACCCCTGGGACGGTCTGGACGATCCAGCCAAACAAGCGCGGCCGGCGAACGCGATTCCCGCGCCCCATATCTTGCGATCTCGGGTCCAGAAACACGACTCCCATCGTGCTTCTACCTGATCAGCGGGTTGCATGATCTTGCCAAGCTGGAATGCGTTGGCTACAATTTTCCTTTTGAACTTGCTCTACTGTGGCCAGCTCACCCATCGGCGGGGCCCAAACGAGTGCTTCCCTCCTCTGCAAGGTAACGGATCATGGCCGGCGATAAAGCTCCCGCGAAGGATACGAACCCAGAACAGGCCGGCGAAACCGCCGCCAAGGTCGAGGCTCCACGCACTCCGGCCGATCCTCGTCTCAAAATTGTGAAAAAGCTCCAGGCTCGCTACCTTCCCAAGGGGCCGCTGCGTGACCGTTCCAATTCCCTCTTGGCCCGCTGGGACTCCAGCGACCATGGTGGAGTGACGGTGGAAGAGCTGAAGTCCCTGATTGCAGACTGGCGTGTCTCTCGCGAGAAGAAGGGTGCCAGCCGCTGATCGGCAGGCACTTCACGGCAGCTCAGGTTTGGCGAACTTGTTTCCGCGCTTCACTTTGCTGCGTGGTGCTGGTTTTGCAGACGAGTCAGATTCGCATAAGGCCGGCCGGATCGAGCCCTCTGGTTTGATCCGTTTCGGCTCTTTTTCTGGACAGGGATGGCAGCGGCTGGTCGAGCCTGTTGCGATTCGTACCTTGAATCGAGGTACGTGCTCCGATCGATGGCCCCACTCAAGCCGTTCCGTGCTCAGGGAGGATCCAGAATGATTGTTGGCGTTCCACGAGAGGTCAAGCCAGACGAGTACCGCGTGGCACTGCTTCCCGTGGGGGCAGAGGAGCTTGCGGCGGCTGGCCATACCCTGTTGTTGGAAGCAGGCGCAGGGCTTGGGAGCGGGATCACCGATTCCCAGTACACGGAAGCCGGAGCGACCATCGTTCAGGATGCGAACGAAATCTGGGCGCGGGCGGATCTGGTCGTGAAGGTCAAAGAGCCCCAGCCGTCCGAATGGCCCTTGACGCGTAAGGGGCAGGTTCTTTTCACGTATTTTCATTTCGCCGCCGATGAGCGGCTTACGCGGGCGGTCATGGCCAGCGGAATCACGGCGATCGCGTACGAAACGATCAGGGATGGCGCTGGACGCCTGCCCTTGCTTACGCCAATGTCCGAAGTCGCGGGCCGCATGAGCATTCAGGAAGGCGCGAAGTATCTTGAACGCCCCACGGAAGGGCGTGGGATTTTGCTGGCCGGCGTTCCCGGCGTAGCACCAGCCGAGGTCGCGATTCTTGGGGGCGGCGTGGTGGGTGCCAATGCCGCGCGGGTTGCCGCCGGGCTAGGCGCGAATGTCCAGATCCTGGACGTCAACCTTGATCGCCTGCGGTACCTTGACGACATCATGCCGCCCAATGTGACGACCCTGTACTCCGATCGGCATACCATCCTCCAGGCAATCGAACGGGCCGACCTGGTGATCGGTGCCGTTCTGATCACAGGCGCCCGGGCACCCAGGTTGGTGCGTAGAGACGATCTCAAGCGCATGAAACAGGGTGCGGTTATCGTGGATATCGCGATTGACCAGGGGGGCTGCATCGAGACCAGCCGGCCCACCACCCACCGTCAACCAACATACCTGGTTGACGGGATCGTGCATTACTGCGTCACGAATATGCCAGGCGCTGTTGGCCGAACAAGCACGTATGCGCTTTGCAACGTGACGCTCCCGTACGTTCTACAGTTCGCCAAGAAGGGTTGGCAACAGGTTGCCCGAACGGATAAGGGCATGGCTCAGGGCGTCAACATCGACCAGGGTCGGGTAACCAACCTGGCCGTGGCGAATACATTCCAGCTTCCCTACTCTGAACTGTTTCATTAATCTCCCACCCTGACGAAGGTGGAGATTCTTTTCCAACCTCAAGACCAGGAGAACCCATGTCCGAACACGACGACCACGACCATGAACACGAGCACGATCATGAAGACAGCAACGGCCACGACAGTTCTGTCCAGGCCGAGGTCTTTCTGTCTCTGCGTCAGCAGAATCTGGAACTTCTGAAGGTGGCGGCCCAGGTTGCTGGGTACGGCGGTGGTACCACCCCCATCAAGCCCGAAGAAAAGCGTGCCGCCCTCGAACGGATCTGGGACATCTACTCGGAATTCTACGAGTGGATCGATCCCGAAGAGACCGAGGCCGAAGGGGATGAGTGATCCGGTTCCAGCAGCCCTGGGTTCATCCGAAGGCTTTCTCACACTGGAATGGAAGGGAGATGCCCGGCATGGGCATCTCTCTCTCATCGATCAGACGTTGCTACCAACCGAAAAGACCTCGATCGAATGCCGGACCGTGGAAACGGTCTGGGAAGCGATCAAGGTTCTCAGGGTCCGAGGTGCGCCCGCTATTGGCGTGGCCGCTGCCTACGGTTGCGTGATTGGAGCATGCTCGGGCCACTCCACCGACCCGCAAGCGACATTACTTCAGCTCAAGCAAGCTGGAGATCACCTGCGAACCAGCCGTCCCACAGCCGTGAATCTCTTCTGGGCCATCGATCGAATGGAACGGACCGGTGAACTGGTCCGTGGTCAATCGGTTGCCGCGATTCAGGACCGCTTGCTCGCCGAGGCGCACGCCATTGCCCTCGAAGATCGTCAGATGTGCCGTGCGATCGGTCGCTATGGTGCAACCGTCATCCAGCCTGGCGACGGCATTCTGACTCACTGCAATGCCGGCGGACTCGCCACGGCCGACTACGGCACCGCCTTGGCCTGTATCTTCAGCGCCCACGAACAAGGGATCCCTCTTCACGTCTTCGCCGACGAAACCCGCCCGTTGCTTCAGGGGGCACGGCTCACCGCCTGGGAACTGCAGCAACGCAACATCCCCGCCACCCTGATTTGCGACAATATGGCCGCCCAGGTCATGCGTGAAGGCCGCATTCAGCGCGTGATCGTTGGGGCCGACCGGATTGCCGCCAACGGAGACGCCGCCAACAAGATTGGCACCTACGGCGTGGCGGTGCTCGCCCATGCCCACAACATCCCGTTCTACGTGGCTGCACCCTCCAGCACGTTCGACCTCTCGATCCCAGACGGTTCCCACATCCCCATCGAACAACGCGACCCCAGAGAAATCACCCACGGGTTCGGAAAAGCGACCGCACCCGAAGGAATCAATGTCTATAACCCGGCATTCGACGTGACCCCGTCGAGCCTGATTACCGCCATCATCACCGAACATGGCCTCATTCAGCCTGTTAATGCGGAAGCGGTACGTGCGGTTTTGCAGGTACGTTGATTTACCGCTTCAAACAGTCGTCCCGATCGGAAATGACGCAGCTTGACTGACTGTTCTCGCTTGCCCATCAGCCCAGGGCTTCTTGACCCGGGTGATGCAGATCCCTGGCGCAAATTATTCAGCATTTTTTACATCCCGGGTGCCGCCCGATGATAGGTTTGCGTGCCGACAACGTAAGAATAAATCAGCGTAGGTCGGATCAGAAAAGTGCGGTTCAGACGGAAGGTGGGACAGTCGGATTCATCATTGATTCAGGCACCCTTGAGTGAGCACGATCATGGCAAGAGTCGGAAACCTGTCGAGTTTCACCAGGTCGTTGGTCGACACCCTCAGCCGAATGCCCAGCGAGACGCCAGCTATCACGCTGATGCTCGGCGATATTCAACAGCAGGCGGGGACCCAGATGCCCCTCCACTCGCTCGCCGATCCACTTTACTGGCAAAGTTGCCGGGAAGGGCGAGACCCCAACTCCGCGTGCGCAGGCCTGAAAATCAAGGAGCATAGCGACCCCAGTGGGGCCGTTTTCGCGGTCACTTACCGGCTTTGCCGGCAACCGTCGATCGCTACAACTTCTCTGAACTGAGCGGCCTCGGCCAGGCTCAGGGGCGATCATCACTCGACGTATGGTCGTGGATGATCCGCCAGCCCTCCGGCATTTTGCGGATTACCAGTGTAAACAGCCCGCCCGGTTTCTGCCCGTCGGGCATTTCCAAAGCCCACCGCCCTCGCGCCAGGGCGGCGTGCTCTCCCAGCGGCTCGAATTCGAGCTGAGAGAACGTCAGCCGACCCATCGCCTTGCCTTCGGCCTTGTACCGCTTGTGGTATCGCTCACGCGTGGGTGCAAACCCGCGCGTGACCGTTCCACCTGACTGAAAAACGAGTTCGGGGTTATCCCAGTATCCCGAGAGGAAAAGCTCGAGGTTCCCTTCGTTCCAGGCGGTTTGCTGAGCAGCCAGCAATGCGCGAACTTCGGTCAAGGAATCGGGCCGAGCGGGCGACTGACCCAAAAGGGAGACCCCAAAGAGCAGGGGGATCACGTTCATCGCGGGAATCTCAAGATGGACAAGGGGCAGGGGACGGAATGTCAAGCGATTCAGCCCTCGACACAATCGCTCCTTGGGTAAGAACCAAGGACTTCCAGCCGATCGGCCCGCTTGCGCAAAAGGTCCAGAGCCTTATTCACCGGCTCATCCTGCCAGTGGCCGTCGATATCAATGAAGAAGAGGTAGGTTGGATCTCGGTCAGGCGGATTTTCGGCCGTGGGGAAAGACTCGATCCAGGTCATGTTCACCCCGCACTTCGCGAACGGTTCAATCGCGCGGGCAAGCGAACCGGAATGGTGCGGCAGGCTGACCATGATCGTGGTCTTGTCTCGGCCCGTTGGTTGCTCGTCTTGCTGGGCGATCACAGCAAAGCGGGTGACGTTGTGCCGGCTATCCTCGATATTTTCCACGAGTAAGCGCAATCCGTGCGCCTCGGCCGCCTGGCGGCTCGCAATCGCCGCGGCGTAGGGCTCACTCTCGGCAAATTCCGCCGCGGCCGCCGTCGAAACCACCTCGATGAGCTGAGCATCCGGCAGATTCTTGCTAAGCCAGTGACGGCACTGCGAGATCGCCTGTGCCTTCGAATAAACCCTGCGCACCTGCGCCCACTCCCCTTTACCGATCAGGCAATGCCTGATTCGCAGCCTGACCTCGGCCCGAATCTTCATCCCTGGCAACCTGGCGAACATTTCGAGCGTGTCGGCAATTCGGCCATCCGTGGAATTTTCGAGCGGAACCAGCCCGAACTGAACGTGCCGGCGGTTGACCTCCTCAAACACGGCCGCGATCGAGGCGACCGGCACATGCTCCACGGAATGCCCAAACTTGGCGATCGAAGCCAGATAGCTGTAGCTGTGCTTGGGGCCCAGGCAGGCAACGCGAAGATTGCGCTGAATCGCTCGGCTGCCACTCATCAGTTCGCGGAAAATGAGCCGCAAAGTCTCCGCCGGAAGCGGCCCCTTGTGAATCTTGAGAGCCCGGGCCAGCACCTCCTCCTCACGGGCTGGTGACCAGATCTCCAGATTCTGGAGTGCCTTCAGCCGCCCGATCTGGGTGGCGATCTCCGCCCGCCGATTCAAAAGTTCAACCAGTTCATGATCGAGGATGTCAATCCGTGACCGCAGCGTCTCAAGCGATTCACCTTTCGAACTGTCCGCGGTTATTTGCGCTCCGGTTGCCTTTGAACCAGAACCAGACGAGGAGGATTTGCGAGCCATCGGATATCCAGACAAACGTGTCGAATTCGCCACGCGCGTGACGACACGAATTCTTCTAAGGTCCAAGGAATCATGCACCTACAATGAAATAACCGGCCAGACGAACGCTGTCAACGGGCCGAAATCGAGTTTGAAACCGATCGGCCAATCCGCTGCGACCATGCACCAGAAAACGATCATCAAAGAAGACAGAACCAGCAGAACTGCCACGATGGCAGCCTTGCAAAATAGCCATTCAGGCGAATGCCATATTGGCATTCGGCAGGTAAAGGTCATGGTTCCTTTTGGTTTTGCGGCATCCGTATGATTATTCTGGATTTAGATTTACGTCGAATTTATGGATTTTTTTTGGGTCTGGCACGTCGATTGCTTTCCTTCTCCGAGACCATCCAGCTTGCATTTCATGGCCCGGTCGAGCCGGTTCGATGACCTGCCCTCGCCAGAAATGAAGCCCTGACTCAGATCCAGCAATTCTAGCGCGATCGAAGGAGAGCATCCCATGGCTGAAGGTGAAAAGATCATCGGTATCGACCTGGGCACAACGAACAGCGTTGTGTCGGTTCGCGAAGGTGGTGAGACTGTCGTGATCCCCAACCAGGAGGGCAGCCGCCTGACCCCCTCGGTTGTGGCATTCACAGGCAAGGGAGAGACGCTGGTCGGTGAACCGGCCAGGCGTCAGATTGTGACCAATCCCAAGAACACGATCTACTCGATCAAGCGGTTCATGGGACGTAGGCACAATGAAGTTGCGGATGAAGAAAAACTGGTTCCGTACCAGGTGGTGGGCGGACCCGGCGACTACGTGAAGGTCCACGCCGGCGGCAAAGACATGACGCCGCCAGAGGTCTCGGCGCTCATTCTGCGCAAGCTGAAGGAAGCCGCCGAAAGCTACCTGGGCCACAAGGTCCGCAAGGCCGTGATCACCGTTCCCGCCTACTTCAACGATGCGCAAAGGCAGGCGACCAAGGACGCCGGCCTGATCGCCGGCCTGGAAGTCGCCCGAATTATCAACGAGCCGACCGCCGCCGCCCTTGCGTATGGTCTTGATAAGAAGAAGAACGAAAAGATCGCCGTGTTCGACCTTGGTGGCGGCACGTTCGATATCTCGATCCTCGACGTGGGTGACGGTGTTTTCGAGGTGCTCTCGACCAATGGTGATACCCACCTGGGTGGCGACGACTGGGATGAAGCCCTGATCAATCACATAGCGGACGACTTCCAGAAAGAGCATGGAACCGATCTCCGCAAAGATCCGATGGCCCTCCAGCGCCTGAAGGAAGCCGCCGAGAAAGCGAAGAAGGACCTCTCCTTCCAGTCTCAAACCGACATCAATCTGCCGTTCGTGACGATGGACGCGAGCGGGACCCCCAAGCACCTCACGATGACGATCACGCGGGCACAGTTTGAAAAGCTGACCGACTCGCTGTTCGAGCGCTGCCGTGGGCCGGTCATCCGGGCCATGGAAGACGCCAAACTCAAGCCCGCCGACATCGACGAAGTGGTGATGGTGGGTGGTTCCACCCGCATGCCCCGCGTGCAGCAGATTGTCAAGGAAGTCTTCGGGAAAGAGCCACACAAGGGGGTCAACCCCGACGAGGTCGTGGCGGTAGGCGCGGCCATTCAGGGCGCGGTGCTGACCGGCGAACAGAAGGACGTCCTTCTGCTCGACGTGACCCCGCTTTCTCTCGGCCTGGAAACCAAGGGAGGCGTGATGACCGTGCTCGTCCCGCGCAATACCACCATCCCTACCGAAAAGAAGGAAACCTTCACCACGGCCGACGATATGCAGACCGCCGTGACCATCAAGGTTTACCAGGGTGAGCGGCCCATGGCTGGCGATAACCGCCTGCTCGGGGAATTCAACCTGGAAGGGATTCCGCCGGCCCGCATGGGCGTGCCTCAGATCGAGGTGTCTTTCAACATCGACGCCAACGGCATTCTGGCCGTGGGGGCCCGCGACAAGGGTACCGGCAAAGAGCAGAAGATCACGATCCAATCCTCGGGCGGCCTGTCCAAGGATGAGATCGACCGCATGCAACGCGATGCCGAAACGCACGCCTCGGATGACAAGAAGAAGCGAGAACTGGCCGAAGCCCGGAACACCGCCGAACAGCGGATCTATCAGCTTGAAAAACTGATTGAGGAGAACAAGGACAAGCTGACAGAGTCCGATAAATCGGCCATCACCCAGGCGATCGCCTCGCTCAACGAGGCCAAAAAAGGTGACGACGTCGCGGCCATCCAGCAAGGGATCGAGGCACTTCAAAAAGCCTCACAGGCCATGGCCGAACACCTGTACGCCTCAACAGCTCAGGCGTCGCCCGGTGGCGGCGATACCGGTCCTCAGCAACCTGGACCAGAAGCCGGCAAATCCGCTGACAAGGGTGACGATGTGATCGATGTCGATTTTGAGGAGAAGAAATAACGCAGTTTCACTGCGCCTCTGAACTTAGCGGATTTGCGTTTCCAGGCGGAACACTTCCTTCAAGAGGTGTTCCGCCTTCTGTTTTCAGAAGATCTGGTTTCTGGTATATTCCAATTATCTTGACTTATGGCTCCTCGAACGTGTCGGGCCAATTCCTGAAGCCCTTGGTGTACATAGATGTCGAATGAGAATGCCCGCCTGGCCTACCCCCTGCTTGTTCGGATTGCTCAGGAGCTGGCTTCTGCCGCTCGCGAACGAAGGCCAGTCCCCTGGGTGACGTACGATGATTTTTGCAATCGGTTCAACCAGGAAAACAAGTTGAAGGAGACTCCCCGGACCATTACGGCCCGGGTGCTTCGCCCGCTTCAGGCGCTTTGCCTTGAACATGGTCAGCCAGACCTGTCTGCCCTCGTGATTCAGAAGCCCAAGAGTCGATCCGACTCGGGCGTTCTGATCAAGCCGGCTGACGCGTGGTGGGAAGCCTATGTCACCAAAGAAGAGACCGAGACTGGAAATATCGATTTCTGGTTCGCCAAATATCGCCAGGCACGTGACCACGAAGGCTGGACCGAAGCACCCTTCTTTTGACGAAGTTAATCGAGTTCCGCCGCCCGACCTATGGTTCTGCCGGCGGAATGCCCACTTTCCGGAAACCAGATCCGCAGCCTGCGGGCAAGATTCATAACAGACCCGATCTTCACACCCCAATCCCAGGGTGATTGAAGATCTGGGTCTTTTTATATGCCGATGCCTGCAAAAGCTCCGCGAGGCCTCTGCCTCTGCAAAATCAGGAGCCGTTTTGGGTTGAACGATCCGCCGCCGGTTTGGCGCGGTTCTGATTGTCGGCGCAAGTAAGCGTCCTTCCGAGAAAAAAGGGGGGATCTGCCGACTGGCCCGCCTGGACCAAGCGATTTATGCTAATGATGGCAGGTAAAGGCTCGCCTGATCGGCGGACGGGGCCGCTTCTCGAAGCAGGACAGTCCGCGGAATTTGGGCCGGAATCGAAGTTTCCGTTCAGTCGCAGGAACTGGCCATCGAACTTGATGCGTTCTGGATGCGTAAATAAATCAAAATAAGTACTCCCATTCAGCCCGAGTCGATCTGACCGGCGTGGGAGAGCTACACGGGGGGGAAACCACATCATGGCATTTCGATTCGACAAGCTCACACTCAAGAGCCAGGAAGCCGTTCGGCGGGCGCAAGAGATTGCGCGTGAGCACAACAACCAGCGGCTGGAACCGATCCACTTACTGGTCTCGCTGCTCGACGACGACCAAACGGTCGTGCGATCGCTGCTTGGCCAGCTCGGGTTGAACCCCAATCAGATCCGGCGAGCGGCCGAGGATGGCCTGAAATCTCTACCGCAAGTCAGCGGTGGCGAGATGACCATGAGCCCGGACCTGAACCGGGTGCTCGATGAAGCGCAGGCCGAAGCCGACACGATGAAGGACCAGTATGTCTCGGTCGAACACTTGTTGATGGGTTTGGCCAGAGTCAAGGGGCGGGTCCAGGAACTGTTAAGCGCGCTGGGAGTAACCCCGGACGGACTACTTCAGGCGGTTCAGAAAGTTCGGGGTTCGCACCGCGTAACCGACCAGAATGCCGAGGACAAATATCAGGCGCTCGAAAAATACGGTCGCGACCTGGTAGAGCTGGCTCGACTGGGGAAGGTCGATCCGGTGATCGGCCGGGATAGTGAGATTCGTCGCGTGGTTCAGGTTCTCTCACGCAGAACCAAGAACAATCCGGTCTTGATCGGTGATCCGGGCGTTGGCAAGACGGCGATTGTTGAAGGGCTGGCCCAGCGGATTATCTCGGGCGATGTCCCAGAGAGTCTGCAGAACCGAAAGCTGATCGCGCTCGACATGGGCGCGCTGGTGGCCGGCACCAAGTTTCGCGGCGAGTTCGAGGAACGGCTGAAGGCCGTGATCAAAGAGGTCAGCAGTTCCGAAGGGCGGATCATCCTTTTCATCGATGAGCTTCACTTGCTGGTCGGAGCCGGCAAAGCCGACGGCGCGATGGACGCGGCGAATCTGCTCAAGCCGGCACTGGCAAGAGGTGAACTGCGTGCCATTGGAGCGACGACACTCGACGAATTCCGCGAACATATCGAAAAGGACCCCGCCCTGGAGCGGCGGTTCCAGCCGGTGTTCGTGGGCGAACCAACTGTCGAAGACACCATTGCCATCCTGCGCGGGATCAAGGCCAAGTATGAGGTTCACCACAAGGTGAAGATCAAGGATTCGGCCCTGGTCGCCGCCGCCAAACTCTCGTCTCGCTACATCACCGAGCGATTCCTGCCCGACAAGGCGATCGACCTGGTAGACGAGGCGGCCAGCCGACTGGCGATGGAACTGCAATCGGTTCCCACCGAAATCGACGTGATTCAGCGCAGGCTGCTCCAGCTTCAGCTCGCCGAGCGCATGCTTGAATCTGAGACCGAGCTGCACGCGCGGGAACGGCTGGCCGAGGTTCGCGAGGAGATCGCCACCTTGCAAAAGGAAGAACAAGATCTGCGCAGGCAGTGGGAGATGGAAAAGTCGGGGCTGGGCGATGTCCAGAAGCTGCGCGATCGCAAGGCGGAGGTCGAACAGCAATACAAGCAAGCGTTCGACGATTTGCGCATCATGCAGCAGCGTGGCGAACGGCCAGACGAACGCAAGTATCAGGAACTTGCCAGGCTCGACCAGGAGCGGCTCGACCTCGAAAAACGGATCGAACAATCCGACGAATTGAGTTCCACGCAGGGGCCCAAGGATGAATCTCGCCGACTGCTGAAGCAGGAGGTCGATGACGAGGAAATCGCCGAGGTTGTAAGCCAGTGGACTGGAATACCTGTCTCGAAGATGCTGACGACCGAACGAGACAAACTGCTGAAACTCGAAGATCAGATTCACCTGCGCATGGTGAACCAAGAGGCCGCCGTTCATGCCGTTTCAGACGCGGTGCGCCGGAGCCGGGCGGGCCTGGCCGACCCGAACAAGCCGATCGGATCGTTCCTGTTCCTGGGCCCCACCGGCGTGGGAAAGACCGAGCTGGCCCGCGCGCTCGCCGAGTTTCTGTTCGATAGTGAATCCGCCATGATTCGCATCGATATGAGCGAATTTGGAGAGAAGCATAACGTCAGCCGGCTCATTGGCGCGCCTCCAGGATATATCGGTTATGAAGAGGGCGGTAAGCTGACCGAGGCCGTCCGGCGCCGGCCCTACTCGGTGATCCTGCTCGATGAAATCGAAAAGGCGCACCGTGATGTGTTCAATGTGCTGCTCCAGGTTCTCGATGACGGCCGACTTACCGACGGCCAAGGCCGTACGGTCGATTTCCGGAACAGTGTAATCATCATGACCTCAAACCTGGGCAGTCAGGAAATTGCCAGGCTCGCAGAGACCGGAGACGAACCGCGCATTCGTAAAGCGGTTCAGGAAGTCCTCAAGCGCGAATTTCTTCCGGAATTCCTCAACCGCATCGATGAAACGATCATCTTCCACCCGCTCACGCTCAAGGAGTTGACCCAGATCGTAGAGATCCAACTCAAGCGATTGCAGGCCCAGTTGACCGAGGCCGGGTTGACAATCCAGGTGTCGGCTGCAGCCAAAACCGAACTCGCCAACGAAGGGTTCGATCCCGCCTACGGTGCCCGGCCGCTCAAGCGGGTGATCCAGCAACGCATCGCCAATCCGCTGGCCGCCGCGCTCCTCGAAGGAAAAGTCGGACCCGAGAAGGGAGTCGCGATCCAGGTCGACTTCGACGGCAACGAGTTCTCATTCCTGCCTGTCACTGCCAACGGTTAACCTGTTACAGGCAGTGGTTTGAAGGTGCTCACAAAAGCCTGGTTACCAGGCATTCTGAGGGCTGAAGAGCCGATCTGAAACCACTTTGGCTATCTTCAAACCACTGTCACCCAAAGCGGTTCATATTTGGATTGCATCTTGCACATACAAACAACCCCGGTACGGCTTTCCCCGCATGCAACCCAGGCGTGAACCGCTCAAGTCGCCAGTTCACCCAATTCCAGGAAAACCCTGGGACTGTTTCACGCTCTCAGCACTTTGGGGCCTTCTGCTTCGATTGTGAAGCGGGCCGAGATGCCCTGGCATGCGAAGGTGAGATCAACGCGTCGGGATCTGATTCACAGGCCACCGGATGGCGATCGGGCATGGAAGTGGTTTGCACCGCAAGCGCGAATCCCTTGAACAGCGACTTGTCGATCCCGTGCTGCTTCATCTTGATCGTCATGCTTTTTCGTGAGAGCCCTACATGATCGGCGGATCGGTCGATTCGCCCACCGTTCGCCGCCAGGACTTGAACGAGGTAGGTTTTCTCGACCTGCCGCTTGACCCGATTGATCACCACGGTCAGTGGTTCGTCTGGGTGAAAATCGTTCAAGAACGAATTGGCGGCTGGCTCAAGCACGCGCAGATTCGATTCAGGCCGGGGCTTGCCGGGGGCTGCCCGGACCAGAAGTTCAACGGTCTGACGAAGTTCGGGGAGATTGCCTGGCCAGGGCCGCCTGACCAGTCGACTCAATTCCGCCCTTGAGATGGCAGTCCTGGCCTGACCAATGAGCCTCATTCGCTCTTCGAAGAGCCGGATAAGCCGGATGAGATGTTTTTTCGAGCGATCTCGCAGCGGTGGAACCTCGATCGTTTCGCATGAGAGTAGCTCGAACAGTTCTTTCTTGAAACTGCCCCTGGCCACCCGTTCCGTGAGTTCGAGGCCGGCGGTGGCGACCAGGCGAACCTGTTTGCCATCCATGCCCGCATTTTTTTTCGCAGGCTTCGCTGTTGGGGTTTTGCGCATGGCGGCATGCCATGCGATGAGCTTCGATTGGATGCGCATTGGCAGTGCTTCGACATCGCTGAGCAGCAAGGTTCCGCCGCGCGCGGCCTCCACGGCCCCCAGGCCCTTGGCACCGTCAAAATCAAGCTGGTTCGTTGAATGGCCGAACAGTTCGAGGTCGAGCAAAAACTCGGGTAGAGCTTTGCAGGGAACATGAACCCATGGGCGGCCCTTTACATGAAGCGCACGGGCAATTCTCTGGCGTCCCGTACCAACCTCGCCGGTGATCAGGACCGGCATGGCAAGATTCGTCAGGCGTCGAACCACCTGTGCGATCTGGTCCATCCGGGGACCATGAGTGATGACGCCTCGAAGGTCGGCCGAACGTCGCGCCGTCACAGCGAGTGTTCGGTTCTGTGACCGTAAATCAAACTCCGCGAGAGCCTGCTGAACCTCCAGAGTAACCGTCAGTGGATCACCGGGAATCTGAACGAGGCCAACAATCCAGCCGGGCAGCGGGTCGGGCAGCGTGGGCAGATCCCGCTCACGCGCGGCGAGCACGATCGCCACGGGAAGCCGTTTCAGATGGATCACTTCCGCGAACTTAAGCGGTTCCGTATCCGCCAGCCCCTGGTCCAGTACCACGACTTGAAACGTGCCCTGCACAAGCCAGTCCAGGGCGTCGGTACCATTCAGAGCGACCCGGACGTGGAACCCATGTTCAGCAAGCGGGCGTGCCAGCGTGCCCGCGGCTTCGCGGTCGGAACTGACAACAAGAATCCTGGTGTGGTCCATCACACGACCGGCCTCGCCAGGACGAGCTGAGAGATCCTCCCTGGATCTCGACTTGCCCCGAGAGAAAACAGATT
>Ga0007796_10000203_pt1 | contig 16822 bp, 11 predicted proteins | sample CryBogmetaGMA0M_FD_60373 | JGI IMG/M metagenome (GOLD analysis project Ga0007796, IMG submission 60373) | Freshwater microbial communities from Crystal Bog, Wisconsin, USA - MA0M | ecosystem: Environmental > Aquatic > Freshwater > Lake | place: Crystal Bog, Wisconsin, USA | collected 2009-07-06 | reverse complement strand
TACGTCTGGGAAGAGAAGAAGCAGTGGGAGCCGCTCTGGACCGACATCGAGGCCGTCGCCCGCCGCCTGCTCGCTGACCAACCGACCCGCGCCCACTTCTTGGGTGCGATCGTGCTGGAGCAGCAGCCGAAGCAGACCGGATGCCTCGAAACACGGCTCGTCATCGACGGGCAGCAGCGGCTGACGACGCTGCAGCTTCTCCTCGAGGCCTTTGCAGACTTCTGCAAGACCGCGGGCGCGGAGCAACACCACAAGGCCCTGGCCAAACTCACCCGCAACGATGATCCGATGAACGAGGATCCCGTCGAGCAGTTCAAGGTGTGGCCGACGACCGTCGACCAAGAGGCCTTCCAAGCGATCATGGACTGCGGCTCACCGGCCGAACTACGAAAGCGATACGAGGCCGAAGAGGAGGCCTCGTCCGTCGACCACCCCATCGCCGACGCCTACCTCTACTTCCATCGTAGGATCGCGGACTGGTTCGCCGAGAATCCCACAGCGCAGACCGCCCGACTCCACGCCCTGCTAGCCACGCTCCGGGAGCACATCCGTCTCGTCGTGATCGACCTCGGCAAGGAGGACGACGCACAACTCATCTTCGAGACTCTGAACGCCCGCGGCACTCCCCTGCTCCCCGCCGACCTCGTCAAGAACCACCTATTTCACAAGGCGCAGCAGGCCGGGCTCCCGATCGACGATCTCTACAAGGCGCACTGGAAGCCGTTCGATCGTGCCCACCGCTACTGGCGAAAAGCCGTAGGCCGCGGCCAACAGGCGCGGGCCCGAATCGACACGCTTTTGCAGCACTATCTCACTATTCAGGCACGCGATGAGATCCTCGTGGGCCACCTGTACGTGGCGTTCCGCGATCACGCCACGGCGATCAACTCCCCGGCCAAGACGCTCGAGTCGATCGGCCAGTACGCGGCTATGTATCGCACGATCGAGGATCTCCCGCCGACGACTCGGGCCGGGCTCTTCGTTGAGCGGGTGACTGCGATGGACACCGGCACGATCATGCCGATCGTTCTCGAGCTGTTCGTGTCGTCCGGCGCAAAAACTGCGGAACGCGATGCCGCGCTTGTGGATCTGGAATCATTTCTCGTGCGGCGGATGATCTGCAGGCTCACGCCAAAAAACTACAACCGCCTCGCCATCGATCTTCTCAAGGCGCTCGCCGACGGTTCTGGGACACCCCGAGATCGACTGCGGGGGGTGCTGCTCGCATCGGATGCCGATACGCTCCGTTGGCCAACCGACGAGGAGTTCACCGCCACTCTAATGAACGACCGACTCTATCGGACGCTCACCCGCAAGCGGCTGCGCATGTTCCTGCGGGCGCTCGAACAGCAGTTGCATACGGGCAAAACGGAGCAACTGGATCTGGAGAAAAGGCTGACGATCGAACATCTCATGCCGCGGCAGTGGAAGAAGCACTGGCCGTTGTCCGTCGACACGTCGGCGGAGGCGGAGGATCGCCGGGACCACATCGTTCATACCCTAGGCAATCTCACGCTGCTGACCCGCAAACTGAACCCTTCAGTCTCCAACGGCCCTTGGGAAAAAAAGCTTGCCCAGATCTCCCGTCACAGCCTGCTACGTCTCAACAAGGAGATTGAGGCCCACGATCAAGGCACGTGGGACGAGGCCGCCATCCACGCCCGCGGCAAAGCGCTTGCCGCACTTGCCTGCAAGACGTGGCCTCGACCGCAGCCGCAGCCCGCGTGATGGACTTACCCCCCAAGGCGGGCTAGCCTAACGCGAACACGGGGCTGTGGCCCGCAGATCTCATGCGGGTGAAATATGGCGGCAGCGGACGCTGTTTCAGATTTCGACGACATCTTCGGCCAGCCGGCGCTGGTTCGGTCGTGGCCGACCCCGAAGGAACGCGCATCGTGGCCTGAAGCCCTGCGGTTGGCAGGCGCCGCTGCGCTGGCCAGCAAACTTGAAGGCTCTGCGAAGACGGTCCAAGCGTCGCTCCGCACTGCGGAGTATCCGATCGTCGGCGTTCTTGGCCAACTCAATGCGGGCAAGTCCAGCGTCGTCGCCAGTTTCCTGTCCGAGACAGGCCAATCTCGCCTTCCTCGAGGCCTGCACGATGCCCAAGGCACCCACCGCTTCGTGTACTGGCTTCCCAAGGCATGGCGAGACGAGCCGGTGGTTTGGGACTCGTTTGAGGCTTTGCTCGCCTCGGTTCATGGCTCCCAGATCGAATACCTCGATGACGATCCGACCCGAGCAGCCGAGCAATACGGCAGCGGCATTGGCAACCCTGACGTGATCAACCGTCCGCTCGTCGCCTTCGATTCAGGGCTCAACGACCAAGGCTTTGCCCTGCTCGATTGTCCAGACGTGCAAACTCGTGACAGCGGCGTTCCACAGCTGACGGCAAAACTGAACCCGCGAGTGGACTTTGTCTGCAAGGCTGCGAAGCTCTGCTCCGCTTTTCTCTATGTCTGGGAGGCCTCCAAGCTGAGGGAGGCTTTGTTCGCGGACCTGCTGCACACACTTCGCTCGGATAACTCTGCGGTGCCCGTGATGCTCCTCGTGAACAAGATCAAGCCTTCCCATGGGGAGCCGACAATCACGAGAAAGTGCGGGACACTTTGCGATGCCACCGGCATGACTGGCATTGATGCAAATGCCATCTACGGTGCGTTCGACCACGATGTGTCTTCGCGGATGGATGCCAGGGGGGAACGCCAGCCAGGGTGGGAGGAGCTGACGCCCCTGGCCCTCGCGCAACGGCACAGGGACGGCGGCGGTCATCCCCAGTTTTTCTCCCTGTCTGTCGACGCCACAGAAAATGCTCCGCAGGCTGTCGAAGAATCCCGCTTTCTGCACGTCGTGCTGAAGGCCTTACCACCCGCCGAACTCCAGCGCATGCGCGTCGTTTCCCTGTTTCAAACGCTCTCGCATGACTCGCAGCAGGCCGTACACCGCATCCGCACATTCGTGACCGAACGGGACGAGATGGCTAAGGCCCGACAGAATCACCTGCTCGATGTCGCCGTGAAGGTCTTTACCGATCCAAAAACGAAAGAGCCTACGCAGCTCCCGGACCCGCAGGTTCTCGCAGCAGTACGCGAAAGCATCACAGAGACGGCACCGTGGGCTATTCGAGCGATGATGAATGCCCGGGATTGGACAGAGAGCGCTGTCACACGCCCGACCAAAGACGCGATCGCCACAGTCGGCAAGACGGTTCAGGGTCTTTTGGGATTTGCTGGGGAACTAAAAAACAGGGCGGATGAAGCGAAGGACGGATTCAAAAACTTATTTATCAGCCGTCACCCATCGGCAGACCTCGCGCACACACTCATGGCACAGCGTTGGTTTCCGACCGGAATCGACGAATCCCACGTAACGCACGCGATCGACAAGGCTTACGACCAAGTGATCAAGAGCGTTAAAAGCGATCCGTGCGTTCCCCCGAAACGCGAACTGGATAAACACGCACGCCACATATGGTCACGAATGACCACCTGGGACGCCTCGCTGATGTTTTTTACGACGCTCCTGGGAGTGCTCGGAGACGTGCTGTCGCTCGGCGGGCTCGCGCTTTTGGTTATAGACGGCGGTGCGACTGCGCTCGGAACAATGAGCATCGCCAATGCCATCTCGTCGCAACTGATAGCCCTCGGCATTCCCGCCGTGATGGCAGCCGCACTCTTTAGCGACCTCGACTCCAGCCTGGCTCGCTTCAACACGATCCCGGCGGTATCGAGATTGCTTGCGATGCTGTGCGATGTTTTTGGCATTCCTCGGCCAAAAACCTTTTCGAAACTGCCAGTGCAGTTTGGGCCAAAGAAGAATCGTGTGACTTATCATCTGGTTGACCCGGCCATCCCTGTACAACCAGTTGTGTGCCCTCTCGGCGATCAATCGCTGTGGCGGGAGGAACCGGCGGTCGAGCAACTTGCACAGTGGGCTGCGAGCAATGGCTGAATCACCCGAACTCCGAGGCGTGGAATCGAGCCGGCTGGCCTCCCGGCGGCAGCATTGCCACGAGATGGCCACAGCGTATCGCACGCTGCTTGGCGACTCTGCGGAGTCGCAAACGATCGCCGGCATCTATGACGAAGCGCTCCGCGATCTTGAGAGACTCGATGCCCCTGGCCCGCGGTCCATAGCGTCACTGGCCCTTGTCGGCCACGTGGGCGCTGGCAAGACATGGCTGACCCGCTGTTTTCTGGCCAAACCGCTCGAAAACCCTCACATCCTCGACGACCTGCCGTCCGGTGAACATGAAGACACGCAGCATGCAACCTGGCTTGGGCCCGAGTTTCCGGCCAACGCGGGCAACGCAAAGTTCATCTGCTGCCCTAATGACCGGCTCATCGACCTCGGCCGCCCCTACGTCGTCTGCGACAGTCCAGGCTATACCCATGCGCGAGCCGACTGCCGAGATCAGGCGTGCGGTGCGCTTGTGGATTCGCAGATCAAGCTCTTCGTCACGGCCTACGAATCGCTTCGTGACGGAAGTGCCCAGGCCATTCTGCAATTCTGCGAAGGGGCGATTGTCGTACCCGTCATTCGCCTGCCGACGAATGACGAGGATGCTGCTGCACCGTCACAAGCTGCCTTGGACACGGTGCATCATGCCATCGCGCAGTGGAGGCAGGCCGCACCTGGTTCTCGCTTGACCGAGCCACTCTTCATGCCGAACGAGCACAAGGTAGGCCATGACGTGGCCGTGCGCAAGGTGCAGGATCGGCTTCGGTCCGTGCTTACGCCGCTATTGGCAAACACCCTTGGCATCGAGACGAGCATCGCCGCGCAGGCGGATCATCGCGTGGCGCATGCTGACCGATCGGCCGTGCTGCAAGCTGAAGACATCCTCGCGAAAGCACGGCCATCACTCGCGAGGCTCGACGATGCCACCCAGAGCATGTCGGATGAAGCGCTCCGCGAACTCGTCGGCGACGAGGCCTCCTTGGAAGCTGTGATTCGACAGCAATTGCGGCGGTCCTGGATCGAACACACATGGGACGGGTTTTTCCCATACAAACCGTTCCTCCGCACCCTGGCGCTGACGGCCGGCGCTTGGGATCGCCTTGCGTTCATGACGACGGGAAGTCTTCCATCGCTGGCCATGACGGCACTTCAAGTTGGCAAAAATGTCCGCGAGGGCTGGCGCTTCGCGCAGAGGTTCAACCTCCGCTTGGCGAAACGAATCGAGGCGTCGTTGGCGGACAGGCTCCAGCCCGATCTCCGTGCGTTAGCAATCACGACGGCGTTAGCGGGTGAAAGCCAAACCGAATCATCCATGAGCCAGCCCGACGTGCGCGTGCATGGCATCGAGGAACTTCAGGAATGCTCTCGGGCGATATTCACCAAAGCTGTCGCCCGGCACTCCCCCCGCCAATGGACGATCCGGGCTTTTGGCTGGGCAGCGTTGTCGCTGTTTATCGCGTTCATTTTCGCGCCAGCGGTCTCGGTGTTTTCGGTTTACATTCGGTCCTGCATCGATGCGGCGACTCATGGATTCACGTCCCTCGCATACTCTTTGCCCACGCTTTCCATGCTGCTCGGCGTCGCGACCATCTCCTCGGCTCCGAGTTTGGTGCTCGCGTGGGCGGCAATGCTTGCCGCATGCACCAGCGGCCGTGTCAAGAAAGCCGCCAAGGAGGCGAGAGGCGAGCATGTTGCCGAGATCACCCAACGCCTCTCCGACCAGCGCCTGCGATTCGAGGTGCTCGACCCGAAGATCACCGCGTTGCGCAAAGTGCTCGCAGTTCGTCCGACGTAATCGCCCAACCCCCTCCCACTAATGCCCTGATTCTCCTAGACGCCTGCCAGTTCTGGCAGCTGGCGAATACCGCACAAGGAGTGCGTCGATGTGGCCTCACAACCCTAACGCTTGTCCGTCACGGCCTTCTACCACCATATCCCCAGCACGTGGAATGAAGGCTGTCGCATTTCTGCTGCTGCTGCTCTTTACGCCGATACTTGGCTGCGGAGCTGATGGGCCGGGGCGTGCACCGGCATCCGAGAACGTCGGCAGCGGGAACTCGACTGCGACCAACACTTCACCCCCGCCAGCCGCCCCGCCAGCCGCTCCACCTGAAGCTAGCGTGCCTGCCCCGGCCGAAGACACTGCCGATGCGGATGCAGCCATAACCACCCCGCACACGCAAGCACCCCAGGGCGACAAGACGACGCTCGAAATGCTACGGCAACTCGCGAAGCGTAAGTCTGCTGTACGGCAGACGTTGGCCGTAATGCCGCAGAAGGTCAGCGAACAGACAGCCGCCATCATGCGCTCGCTCGACGACTTTTGGAAATCAGAGGCAGCGACCCAAGTCCATGACCGTTTTATTGAGAACGCCACACGCATCGCTGGAGACGTTGATCTGGACGAACGATATTCGTCGCTCGATGCCTTTTGGGCCGAATACAAGTCGCTCGTGGACGATGACCTTCTGAACGACATGGCACGCGTCTACATCAACCAACTCTTCGATGCCGTCAAGCCAACTGCGGATGGATTGGCCGATGATTACAAGCAGCCGATGGATGAGGCTCTGAACAAGGCTTTTGGGAAAGCACAGCAGGCCCTCGCTGCGGAGTTTGATGATTCCCTTCGTGCCCAGTTTCCGAACTGGCCGCAATGCTTTACGGCCCTCCCATTGCCAGCACTCAACACCCCGAGGCCTGACGCACCAGGGAGCAGCCCGCTGGGGCGACGCCCGATGGCCAAAGTGGGGCTTGCCTTGGTACTTGCTCCGATCATCGCTCGTATCGTGCGTTCCATGGTGGGGAAGGTGGTCAAACGCGCCTCCGCGAAGGTGGCGACGAAGGTCACCACCAAAGTAGCCGGCAAGGTGGCCGGAAAACTGATTCCGTTCATAGGTTGGGCCCTGCTGGCACTCGACGTGGCCGACGCCGCCACAGCGCGTGCGCGTTTCGAAGAAGCCATACGCAAGGAAGTGCTGTCGGAGCTTAGCGACGAGACAAAGCCCGAGGCGATCTGGCAGAGCAGTGCAGACGGTACTCCAAGCGCTCGGGAGGAAGCAGAGCGGTCGATCAAGGAGCAACTGACTGCGTATACGGACCAGATGCAGTCCGTAACGAATCAGTTCATGGAGATCGCATCCCTTGTAGACAGCCCTGCCTTCAAGAAGCTCGCTGAATCGGTCGAAGGCCGAACAAAAGACGGCAAGCCCGACCCGGTCGATATCGGACATCTCGTCGACCGATGCAAAGCGCTGTCGGATGCGTTTGGGCCTTTGTGCGCCACCGTCGACGACTTCGACACCCTCGAGGAAATGGTTCTGACCGCTCCCGATAAACGCTCACTTCGTGCTCTGGCTGACCTTCTCGGCCCGCAGATCATTCCGCTGTACGAAAAGCACCGCGGAGCCCTTCTTGAAGCCAACGCATTGCTTGGCGCCCGACACCTTGCCGACATGATTGCGAAAGACCATGACTGGCAATTCGTTGCCGTAGAGTTTCGACATCTCCTCGGCACGTCGCCTACCGAAACGGAACGGCAGGGACTACTTCTCGCTCTTACCCATCGGTTCGACATCAAGAAGTTCTCGAATCCCGCATTGGTGGGCAACATAGCGAAGCACGGCGAATTGTTCACGCGACTCGTTGGCGCGGGGACTGATGCATCGCTGATTGCTGACGTGATGATGCACGACGATGCAGCGTCATTTCTGGAGCGGATACAAAAAGGCGATGAAGAGCTGACCCTGCCGGTCGTGAACCGCATTCCCTTGACGCGACTGCGCCGTTTCGGGGCGGATGATAGGGCTAACACCGTCCTTTCGATGTGGACAGTAGCCGACAAAGCCGGCATCACACCAGTGGTTTTCACTGGATCTCTCGCCGACTCGGAGGACTTATTTGCGGCTTACCGTGACCACGGCAACGACGGCGTTCGCATTTGGCTGGCTTACACAGGTGATGCGCCAGGGACCACCCAGCGACAGCGTGCAGCAAAGGCCCTCTCGCTTCACGCCGACGGCTGCCCAACCTCGATCTGCCTCGACGGTGAAAACCTCACACTCACGTCCTGGTTCTATTCCTTTCCGGTTGTCGGTCTAACGTTGCATTCCTGGCTGTATCCACTAATTTCCCGCGCGCCGTGGCTCGGTTGGCTGCTGCTTGGTGGGGCAGTCACCACTATCGTCGCATTTTTCTGGCGGCTGGTTCGTTGGATTCTTGGATCCGGAGTGCGACAGCGCGGCTCTTATCGCGGCAACACGCACCACAGGCGGCCGAGAACAACAGTCGTCGATCATGAGCCGCCATCCCCCGCTGGTTCACTACCACCGCCGGAGCGGCTCATCGAAGGCAAAGACAACAAGGCAGACAGCGAACGCTAACCATGTACGCGGTTCCCATTCTGACAACAGAAGTGTTCCGGCCGGAACAAGAGGTTCTCGGGCCCGTCCACGCCGTGGCCGTCGTGAGCAAATCATTGATTCAGGACATCACAGCCAACGTGAAAAACTGGACCGTCGGCGGGGAACTCAATGCCTACAGCGACCTTATTGAGAATGCGGTCCACCTGGCGCTAACGAGGCTGGCCGAGCGGGCCAGAGAACGAGGTGCTGCCGCGGTCGTCGGCGTACGCCTTTGCTCGACCGAAGTCGCCGAAGGGGCTGCTGAAGTCATCGCCTATGGCACCCTTGTGGGATTGTAAAGTCGGATTTACTGCGGACAGCAAGACTCGCTAGGCGAATGCAACATAGTGCTCGCGCGCTTTCCAGGAGACACAGATGACTGATGCGAACCTGGCGTGCAGCAACGAGGTACTCGCCCGGCTGGAGCTGGCAAAACGCCACGCCGGTGAGCGGTTTTTGCCTGCTGGCTACACCGAGGACCTGCGTCGACTTCGTACCCGTCAAGATCTCGCACACGTTCATGCTGACGACAGCCATCCACTGTGGTGGTTTCTGCCGCCCATCGCCTTCGACATGCTCGGATCGCACCAAGCGGCCGAAGACCTGCTGGTTCTACCGCGCGCCAAAGAGGGTCTTGTGTTGATTCCGCCGCCCTTCCTGTCGCTCTCTGACGTGCTTGAGAAGGAGCTGTGCGCTCTCGGCTTTTTCATCCGCGCGGGTACACGCACTTTTACCGACACGCTGGTCGGCCTCATTTACGGGGGCTACCCGTGGTTTGACGCATATATCCGACTTACTCAGGACCTAAACGTGCTGGGGGACAAGTGTGGCTATCTGCTGGTCGCTTCCTCATCGATAGACGTGCCGCACTATCTCCTGGGATTCAAAAGTGCTCGCCGCGATCTCTGCGGCGAAGAGATACGCCGAGAATATTCCGACCTGGCTTACCCAGGACTTCTCCGGCCGTTTCACACACCAGCTCGTATTGAAAACAGCCGCCACATTCGAGCGGTGGCCCTCGCGTAGCCTCTTCCCTTTCTCGGTTTCAGCATGACTCCTCTCAAGGTCGCTATTGTCGATAGCGGGATAGATCTTAAGAAGCTTTACGATGCCACCCGACATGGCTATGAGGCCGTGTGGGTGTCCGCTGAGGCCTTGTCGTTCGCTGCGATCAGCGACTGCAACCTGCTCATCATTCCGACTGGAAGCGATGCCACTCTACTCGCCGCGAAACGTGACTGCCTTCTGACCTTTCGCGCAAAGGGGGGATGGATTTTCTGCTTCGATGGTGTGCCTGCGGGAATCCTCGAGGGCATCTCTTGGACGCACACGCCGACCGACCGCAAAGCCCAGCGTTTCCACGTCCCGGATAGCACATATGCGTTTCTATTGGATCGTGTGTCGCTCGAGGGGCTTGCCGTCAAGGACGGAGTGCGCGGATGGTGGTGCGAGGGAGAGATCCATTCGTCAGCAAGCACAACGCTTCTCGCTGATGAAAGCAACCGAGTGATTGCGTGCCTGATGCCTCCGCAGGCGGGCACTGGAGGGATCTTCGCCACCGCGGCAGGCCGACTTCCTTTGTTCTCGCCGGACCCGACCCTCGCACCTAACGTGCTGTTCCGCAACCTGCTGAACTACTGCGGGCATTCGGTCGAATCAGATACTCCGCGGCCAAAGCCCCATCTTTACGTCCACTCAGGCAACTGGGCACAGCGGTCGTTTGTCGAATCCGACCGGTTTCGGGACCAGTTTGTGCCCATCCACTGGTCGTGTGTCGACAACAGCATTCTGGCTTGTGCACGCTCCGTGTGGATTCCATGGGAAAGCAATACTCGCGCGCTTCGGGATCTATGGCCGCGGTTGGAGGTGACGGTCGCGGCCGGTGCGACGCTCATTATCGAGGATCTAAGAAATGATTGGCTTCCAGGGTATCCGTGGCAGCAGAGACCTGTAGACAGTTCTTGGTGGAGAGAGGGCCGCCCTCTCGACATTCAGGTGAAGCCGGAGGCCTTTGGCCTTTTTCCTTGGCTTTCCGACCAAGCGTTCGCGTGGCATTACCACGGCGTCTTTGATTGCCCTGAGTCGGCAATCCCCCTCGTTACCACATCCGATGGAAAGGCGATTCTCGCCTATTGCCCGCATCCGGGCGGCACCAAGGGCGGCATCTTGGCAAGCACTCTGGACGCAACATTTGAATACGGGGCGGGCAAGATTCCTCAGACCGCGACCTATATCGAGGGTGTACTACGGTTTCTTTCCACTTCACACACGGCAGTTACCGACGTTGCTCGCGGCTGAATAGCAAGACATGAGCACGGCCACTCACGACCGACGAACCCCGCTCTTACACGTGACCACAACGCCATGTGTGTGGATCGTTTCGTGTACCGACAGCCATCATCCACAGCTTTCCGCACTGCGCGACGAATTGCAGCTTGCTGCATCAATAGTGCTTCTTTCGGAGCACGCTCAATTGCCAACGCCGGGTGTTGCGGCCATGATAGTTTCGCCCGGCACGAAGCTTGCGAAGATCCGCACATGGGTCAGGCACTCAGCCCCGACTGGTTTGGTCTGCATCTGCGATCCGGACATGACTCTGGACCGTGACGCAGCATCGGCGGTGGTCCGCAAGGCCATCGACACCGCGAACCAGGGATACGCCGTACTCGCGTACGGCCGGATTCGCAGTGACGGAGGATCGTTCCTGCGATGTCTGACTTCGTTCGACAAGGACTGGTCTCATCGTGTGATCAGGCCGCTGCTTTGGGCGATTGGTGTCGGCGCATCAATTCCCGGTCAGTTTATGGTCGTGTCTGCTTCTCTACTTTCGGAACTAGACCCATCCGTAGACAGTTATCTGGACGACCTGTACCTGGGCCTATTCACACGTTCATACCCAGGCGCCGTCATTTGTGGTGAATCACTCACTGTGGGATCGGAACAGCCGCGCCAAGAATGGATCGGACTCGTTGCCCAACGACTCCGATGGATGAAGGGTTTCATGGCCCTTGCGTGGCATATGAGGCGGTCTCCGCCAGCGACGATCAGGCTCGTCGCACACTTCGTTGCGTACCACCTGATCCCGATCGTGGTGCTAACGAGCCTGTTGGTGCTGTGTGTAACGCATCCCGTGTTGGGCCTCGCGGCGGCTGGCGTGTTTGCCATTACTACCTCAGCCCTCGCTGGACAGAATCCCGCGGTCGGACTTATGTACTGGCTAACATTCCCCCTGCTTCATGTATTGGTAACGCTTGCCTGGTGGCTGCCGGTGCCAAGCACATTCCTAAAGAGAAGGTGACCAATGGGGAGCGCGACAACCAAGGCGTATATCCTGACAAACGGTGTTGAATTCTCGGACTCAGCGCTTGTGCATGCGACGCATGTCAGAGCAAAAGGCCAAAACCTTGTGTACAACGCCCCTCGTCTTGGCAACTTGGCAAGCAGACCACAGGAGATACTTCTGACTGATGGCGATGGATACACGGTGTGCGTCTCCGCAGTGGCACCTGTTCCCGGGCGCGCGCCCGCCCGCGTCACCTACGACGAGAAACTCGTGGTCGTCACGCCCGACCAACCGCAACTCACCGAAGGAGTGTCCTCGCGATTCGTGCCTCGTCCTAGCTATTACGATGACCAACGGGTTTCCGGCGCACCCATGACCCGCTTGATAAGCGCCTGCGGCCTCGATGAGTTGAACGTCTGGCCTTGGCATGACTGCGCTGTTCGTGGCACGTGCAGCTTCTGCGGCATCAACAAGGTGTCGCGCACGCTATCGCAAACGGAGTTCAGCAGCCTTGCTATTCGCGACGCGTCCGCGCTCGAAGCATGGACAACACACCAAGAGCCTTATCTGCGGGAATTGACCCATGCAGTCGAAAAAGCCTTGGCAGATCAGTGCTACGACGAGCACGTTCACATGATTCTTATTTCCGGCAATCTGGCAGACGACCAACTTGATGACCAAGCCACTATCTACGGTCGCATAGCCAGTGCACTCCGGAGTCTTCCCGGCTCTCATCGCTTCACTGAGGGCATCGTCGCCGTCACTGCGCCTCCGCGACACCTGGACGCACTCGTTGAGATGAAAGCAATGGGGGTCGACGTGATCGTGCTGAACCTCGAGGCTTATGCACCCGACGCTTTTCGACGCCATTGCCCGGGCAAGCACAACATCGGCCGGGAGCACTACCTAGAAGCGTTGAAACAGTCAGTGCGAGTGTTCGGCTGGGGGCTATCGTGGTCGAACTTCGTTCTGGGCCTGGAGCCCGCGAGGGATCTTCTCGCTGGCTGTGAGGCACTCGCCGGCATGGGCATCACTCCAGGGGCCAATGTCCTGCATCTGGACGTTGGCGGCTCGTCGACACTTCAGCCACCAGACTTCAACACCGTTGTCTCTTTTTACCGGGAGCTGGCGGACATCTATCGCCGCAATGACCTGCGCCCCTACTACTGCGCAAAGGCACTACGAACCAGTCTCGCGAATGAAGCGTTTCAGGGACGCTTGTAGCGTCATTCTGTCCACCATTCAGGACTGAGATCTGGAAACCCACCAAAGACTTCCCGCCAGGGCGCGTATTGCGGTGCACTCAGCCACTCCTTGCGAAGCTCGCCGAGCAATCCCGGCGGCAAGGTGTATGGCGGCCACCCATGCTCTGACACTTGCGGCACCACTCGCGGCAGCCACATCGGCAGGAAGCACCTCGCGAACGTCCATGAGTCTGCTGAACGCGAGGGCCACAACGTTGTCTCATAGTTGCCGCACTCATTCGACAGAAACACAACATTTGACGGCGTACCATCCACGCACCAGCCGGAATTCTCGAAGCGTCGAACGTAGTTACCCAACATCCTCACGATATCTGGCGGCAGCACTCGGCCGTGACGCTGCAAGAGTGCTGCACCCGTGGACGCATCGGCTGGCCACTTCACCTTTAATATCCATGTCCCCTGTCCATCCGCGCCCAGAATCGTCGGGCAAGGCACGTCGAGGTTGATGTAGTGTGCATAGCCGAGAAGCTCACGTCGGAACTGCTTGGCAGCGGGCTCGTTCTTGCACACTTTGATGCACACATCAGGGCACCCGCCTAACTCGAAGACGCATCCCTGGAGACCTTCGCCAATCTGCTTGCCGAGCACGACGCTCGTCTCCGCGTCCAAAGCAAGACACGTGTTTTCACCAACCGACTCGTAGCCAAGATCTACGATCGACTTTCCTTGTTCGAATACAGCCGCACAGCGCGCACGGATGTCATTTCGGATGGGGATGCTCGGAAGGCTCGCGGGTATTTTCACGCTTCTGCCAGCCTCTCACGGCAGAATGTATTGATCCCCTGTGGCTTCATCTGGATGTCGCCGGTAATGTGATCGCCACACCTCGTAGAACCTATCGGAAGCACGCGATCAACGTGGAAGGCCCATGTAGAGGCCTCTTCCAGTCGGGCTTCACGAACGGCAGCAATGTACGCCCGGTAGAACATCAGCCAATTCCGCCGCCTGTCCGCGTATCCGTTCTTGGCGATGACGTAAGAGAGAGTGTCTACCCACTCCGCCCTGGGTTCTCGCGTCATGCTGCACTCGCGGTGCATCACAACCGACCTTTGTCGGGTTGGGATCGGAACACAGCAGTCGCTGGCACGGATGATGAACTCGCAATCTTCAGGGCCGATCAGCAACGGGCTCTCGTCGAACAATCCACAGCGATCCAGCAGATCGCGGCGGTGCAGGCAAGCCGAAGGCGGAAAGATCGTGAAAAAGCCATCCGCAATGAACTTGTCGAAAGCACAGTCGCCCCAGACCCGAATATGACGACCAGCATCCACGACATCCGCGGCCGCATATGCCATGGATCCTGAATCATCAAGAACGCTCAGCATGCTCTCCAGATGATTCGGCCGCCACTCGTCGTCGTCATCCAGATATGCGATGAATAGGCTGTCTGACGCGGCGATACCCGCATTCCGAGCTGAGCCGGGACCACCCCGAGTCTTCGTGACGAGCCGGATTGAGTCACACAATGTTGGTGGGAGGCCACCATCATTAACGACCCACACATCCACATCTCGTACTGTCTGGCTCTTGACCGATGCAATCGCCCGCTGCAGCAAGGCATTGCGGTTTCGCGTGGGGATAATGACGCTTATCAGTGCCATCGCTCAGTCGTGCCAGAAACTTTAAGCTGCGCTATGCCGGCAACGCACGGAGCGTGCATGCCTCACTGGCAAAAGCTCTTCAGCGACATGCGCGCCATGCGTCGCTGCTTCTCGTAGGGCCGCCATTAGCCTCTCCCAAAGCGCCACTCAATCACTTCACTCCGCTCGTCACCCCGCAAAATCTGCAGGGCATATTCGCCCAGCGATTGTCGTCATCAACGTCTAGCCAAGCGCCACTCTCAACTGCAAATCGTGAATAAAGATGTTGCCGCCAACTATTTCATGCCGAATCACCCGACCGTGCCTTACGACCAGTTTTTCATTAAAGTCGCCGAAACGATCATTGCTGATCACGTAGGACCGCTCGTTCATCCCAGCCAAATCGAGAATCGTCTCATCAGCCATTCGCCGCGATGCGACAACATGCACCTTCGCGCAATCCCCAAGTCGGCCCTGGAGACCGGAATCATCAACATTGAGTAAGCGACGAATCGAGGCGTCGAAAACCACGGTCACGGCGCAGATCTTCGCAAGCGGCGACAGCACCGCCTCAATGGCGGCCAAACCAATGAACCTGCTTGCCTCGTAGCACATATTGTTGCCGTCGATCACCACGGCTTCTATCTTTCGGGAGGCCTTCTGGGCGACCTCCGCAATTCTTCGCTGTGCTTTTTCGCAATCACGCTCCCACTGCCGTATCTGTCGTTGACTGTCGCCAATTACCTTGCGGGGACTCCCCACACCAAAGCGTGTCTCACACTGCTCGTGGATCATCGCTCTCTCATAGGAGTTGCCGGCAGACGACAGCCGTCGATCAAGAGTCTCTGCCGCACTTAGATCCAACTGGCTTTGACCTATACGAGCTTGGAGATTGCGCAGTTCCTGCACGAGCGGCGCGAGCACTTCGTCGACTCGACATTTTTGTTCGGAAAGAACCGTCAGTTCGTCGCGTTTACTTGCTATCGATGACTCAAGTCGCCGTAGATCGGCTTGGTGTTTGGCGACATCGAAATCGCGATATCGCTGCAGCTCCGCTACTGCCTCACCAATCTGTGATTGGGTCTTTTCCAAAGCTTGCGACTTTGACTGCTTCACGCCTGTTGCGCGCCGTCCGCTCGCCTGCAAGCCGGAGCGTTGCCTCCGCAATGCGACTTGATCACGATCGAACCAGTTTCGCGGATTGAACAGCGTCCGGATTGCTGGCTCAATCGCCCTGATGGCATCCGATTGTTGTCGGATAGTTCCCTCGAGTGAATGAATCTCGTTCCGCAACTGGCGAGCCGCCTCTTCGCTCTGAGTTATGCGTTCTGCCAGCGAAGACTCATTCACTGAGGCGTGCCATTGCAGTGCAGCCTCTGCCTCTGCGCGAGACTTGACCAGCACTTCGATTTGTTGCTGTGTTTCCTTGCATTGACGCGTAAGTGGGTTGAAGTCGGTTGCCATGGCTTCGCTGTACTTGAAATGCGACTGACGTTTCTAGTGCCCGACTAACTCAGCCGGGCAGCCACGCGGTGATCGAAGCAACTCCATCTGCGACGCTTATGGTCGAATCAGTTAAACCGCAGAGCTATCGCCGCGCGGCAACTCCCGCAGACGGCGAACAGCCTTGCGACGCACCGCTTTCGGAGCGGACTGCTTCTGAAGTAAGGCCAGCAGGACACGCTCCAGGAGAACCAATGTTTGTGTATGATACCCCCTCACCGAGGGTTTTTGTCTGCGTCATCGCCGATGTCCACCACGCCTCAAACGTCCGAACAGATTCGTGCCCGTCTCGTCGAGGCCCTACGGCTCGATCTGGTCGGGCCGGCCAACGACCACGCATTCGCAAACGAGCTACTCCCAGAGTCACCAAGACGCTGGTACTTGACCGGCTACCTCGTTCCCTCCACGCTCCCATGCGAGAACAAAACCGAGGATGAAGGCGTCGAGGACGAGATCGACAGCCCCTCCGAGCAGCCCGCCAGCGACGATGGGGCCGAAATCGATCGCACTGCCGCGAAGAAGGGGCTCCTTCCCAGTTCACTTGGCTTGAGTGTGCTCGTCCCCAGTGGCGCGGACTCGCTCCTTGCGACCGTCGAATGGGGCGATTATGCCTACGAAGGCCCGCAAGGCTCCGAAGCGGCCGACGGCTCCTCGACGCAGACCGAGGGCACGGTCGGCGTTGTTCAAAAGGCAGTGAGCGGCCCACGTGGCTATCGGCGATACCCAAAGGCGGCTCGCGCTACGATCGAGCTCTGCGCCGCCGAACCCGGCAAACCGTTCATCACGCCGCTCCCCGAATCCGACGGCCTGCAGCTCGTGACGACAGTGCGT
>Ga0007796_10000200_pt1 | contig 17012 bp, 29 predicted proteins | sample CryBogmetaGMA0M_FD_60373 | JGI IMG/M metagenome (GOLD analysis project Ga0007796, IMG submission 60373) | Freshwater microbial communities from Crystal Bog, Wisconsin, USA - MA0M | ecosystem: Environmental > Aquatic > Freshwater > Lake | place: Crystal Bog, Wisconsin, USA | collected 2009-07-06 | reverse complement strand
GGGGCCCGGCCTTGACGTTCCGCTAGCCCTCCCCAAACTGAACCCATGGCAACGATGAGCTGGTCGGAATTGAGAATCCGGGTGGCCGGCCTGGGCGCCACCCTTGCGGTGGTGGTGCGCAGCGATCCTGAAGTGTGTGGCCTGAGTGGTGATACCTTCCATATCTCCCTGCACCACGGGGGCAAGGGAGAATGCACCGTGGGTGCGATCTCGTTGATCGATTGCCCGAATGAGTTGGTGTTGATGGAATTTGAGCGCTGGATGCGAAGTGCCGGCCATTCCCTGGAGGTATGAAGTCCCCATCCCGCCGTGCCCGCCGCCCGTCCGGCAATCGGCCGAAGGGCTCGAAGGGGGAGCGCCAGGTTTTTCGCCGTAAAAGGGCCCCTCTGCGCTGGAAGCAGGGTGCCTCTGGCGTTCTGATTGGTGCGGCCGGGGCGGGTTTGGTGGTGGGTTTGATGCAGCTTCCCCAGCGCCTCGACACCCTGTTGCTACTGAGTACGGCCCTGGCCAACGTGATTCGGGGGGTGCAGCTGTTTCTGCTGGGTTTGCTCCAAGTGGTGGCGGTGGTGCTGCTGGTTGCGGTAGCAGTGGGGGCGTTGGTTCTGGTCGTTGCTGGTTTGGTCCGCTTCATCCGGGCCTTCCTACCCAGGAAGAAGCCTCCAGGATTGGGATAACCCCAAGGAGTGATCCGCAGTGAACAAACTCTCCGGCCAGCTTTACGAGCAAGAGCTCGAGCGGCTGCAGGTGGAGTTGGTCAAAATGCAGTATTGGGTGAAGGCCTCAGGCTTTCGCCTGATCGTTGTGTTTGAGGGGCGCGATGCGGCCGGCAAGGGCGGCACGATCAAGCGCATCACCGATCCGCTGAACCCGAGGGGGTGCCGGGTCGTGGCCCTGTCAACCGCCTCCGATCGGCAGAAGACCCAGTGGTATTTCCAGCGCTATGTGGAGCATTTCCCCTCGGCCGGCGAGATCGTGATCTTCGACCGCAGTTGGTACAACCGGGCTGGCGTTGAACGGGTCATGGGGTTTTGTAGCCCCCAGCAGGTGGAGGAGTTCATGCACTCCTGCCCTGAATTTGAACGGATGTTGGTTCGTTCGGGAATTGTGCTTCTGAAGTATTGGTTTTCCGTGAGCGATGGGGAGCAGGAACGCCGTTTCCAGAGCCGCATCGACGATCCCACCCGCCGTTGGAAGTTGAGCCCCATGGATTTGGAAGCACGGTTGCGCTGGCAGGAGTTTTCCCACGCCAAAGACGACATGCTGGCCCACACGAACATTCCGGAAGCGCCCTGGTTCACCGTGGAGGCCGATGACAAGCGTCGTGCCCGCCTGAATTGCATCAACCACCTGCTCGGCAAGGTGCCCTATCAGGACATGACGCCAGCGGCGATCAAACTGCCCCCTCGCCCCAAGGCCAAGCCCGTGGAGCGCCCTCCCTTGAACGAGCAATTCTTTGTGCCGAACTGCTATCCAGCTGGGTAGGTAATGGCAGCTGGGCCATGGCCCAGGTCTTTAGCTGCCGTGGAGCCGCGCTATCCAGAAGCCAGCCAACTGGTAGCTGCTCCAGAGGAAGATCAGCAAAATGACCCAGTTCAGCCAGGGCGGACGTTGGGGGTTCTCGGGAACCATGGGGGACGGGGAACTGGCTGCCTAGGTTGGCCCATGGCATAGCGGAGGGGCTTGAGATGCAATTGATCGCCACGTATCAAGACGGGGAGCTGGCCCAATTGGGTGCCCGGGTGAGGGGCTTCTTTGAGGAGCGCCCTGACCTGCACAGCTCGGGTGCCAGTTTTGGTGGGGTTGCTGCCACCAATCCCGATAAGGTCTCCACCGATATCTCCCTGGTTTGGCTTGATCGCAGTGATCCCCAGGCCCACAGCCTGAGCGACGCGATCATGCTCGCCGTTTCGCGTTGTCTGAAGCAGTATTTGGCGGATCGACGCATCTTCCTTCAGGTTTGTCCGGAACGTTCGTTATTTGTGAATCCGATTTTTAATCTGCAGCGTTATTTACCTGGGGAAGGCTTTAAAAACTGGCATTGCGATTGGACCACTGCTGACGACGCCACAGACCCGATCAAGCGGGTGCTGGCATGGATTCTCTATTGCAACGATGTGGAGAATGCGGGAACGGAGTTTTTGTGGCAAGACCACCATGTCGAGGCCATTGCTGGCCAGATGGCGATCTTCCCGGCCGGGATGTCCCACGTGCACCGGGGCCGGGTTAGCCCGGATTGCACCAAAGTGATCGCCACCGGCTGGATCAATGTGGGGTCGTTGGACGCCTATGTGCAAGGGCTGGCGGCCCTGCCCCCAATGCCAGCATGAGCGGAATGGGAGCACTTGGTAACCAATGCTCTCTTGGTCGAGCTATCCTTCCAACGAGCCCCTAGCCTCTCGGCCAGGATTGCTGAACTATGGGAAACCCAATTAGCCAGGAGCTTTTTTTAGAGCGGGCCCATTCGCGTTTTGGCGAGAAGTACGACTACTCCTCCATCGTTTACAAGAGCTATAAATCTCCCGTCAAGATCAAGTGCCGTGTCCATCCTGTGAAGGAGATCATGATCACTCCAGAAAAGCATTTGCAAACAACCGGCGGTTGCAAGTTTTGTCTGCGGGAGATGCGGATCACCATGCTGGAGCGGGAGCTGCAACGCCCTTCGGTCGACAGCCCCTTCATCCAACCCGACTTCATTCAACCAACCATCATTCAATCCGATACAGCAGAAATTCCCAGGCTGTATTAAGGCGGGTTTGTGGGCAATGGCATAACCCTTAAGGGGTTGGGAATTTTGCGGTCGCCTGTTGTTGGCAGATGGATTTTGCTTGGGCAATGGTGGCCCGGGCATTCACCTGCTGAATCACGCAATTGCACGTGTAGGCAACCATACCGGTTGGGGGTGTTTGCCCCGCCTTGGCGAAATCGGCATTCATCGCCTGGGTGCAGTAGTGATTAATCAGGTCATCTTCCATGTTTTGGGCCCGGGCCCCTGGGATGGTTACGCCAAGAATGCAGCTGGTTGCTACCAGGAGGGCCCATGGTCGGTGTTGAAAGCTGACCCGCAAACGTTGTTTAATCATGGTCAATGCGGCAAATGTACCAATTCTGGCTGGTTTTAGAGGTTGGCTTGCTTCCCGGACTTGGTTTGTCGTTTGTACCGAAGGCTTAGTACAGAAAGCCATCATCAAAACCATCATCAAAGCCATCGCCGGGTCCCCACCAGCCATAGCCCGGTTCCACTTTCCAGTGGTGGCCCTTGGATTTTGCGGGCCCAGGCCCATTGGGCCCGGCGAGGTCGTTGATGGTGATGGCCATGCCACTGGCTTCGGGCGGCTGGCCTTCGGGCGGCTGGGCTTGGAGGCTTTGCTGGGCTGCCGCAGGGCTCACCCATGGCCAAGCCAGGGAGCAGCAGGCCAAAAGACTGAGGGTTTGTCGACTCACCATCGCTGCATTGTGGATCAACTGGCCTCTTTGACGCACAAGGCCATTGCCCGCTGACGGATGCTGGCGGAGCTGCCAGCGGTGGGTTGCTTGGCGAGGTGAAGCAGCTCCTGCATCTGCGCCACCTCGGTGTATCCCGTGGCGGCAAGGTCGGCGCAGCGTTCATCGATACCTGTGGTTTTTGTGCCGCAGGCACATGTCAGAGCCATGAGAGCTGTGATGGCCAAGGCAGTGGTGAGCGATGGGCGGCGGCCAAATGACTGGTTCATGGGAGATCCGCTGGTCTCCAATCCGGTTATGGAAATCCTAGTGGACAGAGATATCCTGGATCAGGATTGAGCTTCTGTAAATCAAGAGCTGATCAATTAACATCAAGTGCAATCAAGAGTCGATTGCTTGGAGGAAAAATCAAGGGACTTGCTGCTACGCGTACACCCACTGTTCCGGGGATGCATGGGCCCAAGTGGCGTAGCAGCTTGAAGGACGCCCTTAGCGACTTGTCATGATGTCTTCCCCTATCTGCTTGGCGCCCTTTTGATGGCCGTGGAGCCTTCGCTCCGAGGTGACGACCACTTCCCCAATCAGAATCGCGCCACCAAGGATGAGTAGGGCTTTCGCCGCCATGGCGATCAGGTGTACGGCGGCTTCCATGCCAATGGTTTGCTCCCCACCGGTGTGATGAATGTGAGCTTGAGCCATGAAAGGAGTTGCAACTACTCAAGTTCTACGCAGGGCTGATTTTCCCGAGTGCCCCTTTGCCAATGTGCCGTAATTTAGCCCCGAGTTGTCGTGTCGTCTTTGAGAAAACGAAAGACACTTGGAGCCTTGAGTAGCAACAGCCAGGCCACCCCAAAAGAGACCCCAGGTACCCACTGTTCTTGTACAAGGGCTACGACAGCCACGGTGCTCGCGGTGACCCGCAATGCCCGTAGGCCAAAACGAGCCAAGACAAGACCACCCCTGGATGGACGACTCGACGGCGGTGGCTTGGATGGAGATGCCATGCAACGTTGCTGCTGGCTCCATGATGCCGGTTGGGAAGGCTCAGTTTTTGTTACCACCGCGTAGCGATGAACTTGAGGAACTCCTGATCGTGGCTGAGACCCGCAAATTTTTCTTCAGCACAATCTTTACGAATCTCCGCCAGCACTAAGAGAGTGATCGGTCAAGTTCGGCTGCCCATGAATTCAGCTAGATATGCCAGGACATCTGGATCGTAAAACTCGTTATCCCCCATGCGAAACAATCAGCTCTGCCAAGGGTGTACCTCGGAGAGCTGCTGAAGGGGGCTGTTATCGGCGAGGCTGTTATCGGCGGTAGTAATTGCCATGGTTTTCAGTGTGCACATAGGTCGCTCCCCCTGGACCATGGACTCCATAGGAGCCATTGGGTCCAGATACGGCCCCTCCCCCGTAGCGGCCCCGATAGCCGTTCACCCCATTGGTTCCGTAGTAGGCCCCGCCCCGGTAAACCGGTTCTCCGCCCACAACACCAACTGGTGCCACGATCACAGGGGCAGGTGCAACGACGACAGGTGCCGGAGCTACCACAAACGGCTGGGCAGGCACGAGGACACATTGGCCCACGGAGAGGTAATACCCCGTGCCACAGATGATCTCCGCCGCCGCTGGGCGGTGGTTTGAGACGATCGGGGCCAAGCCAACCAGGGCACCAGCGAGCAAGGGCAGGACTTTGCGAAGCATGGGCTTTCAGGGGGCTGTTAAGTGTTGATTCTGGTCTAAGCGGTTTGGACTCCAAATGGGAGTTGGCTCAGCTTCTGGTCAGCACAGATTGGAGCAAGGCACTCAGTTCCTCCAGTTCTTCCCGATCCAAAATCCAATCCCCAGTTTGGACTTTGGTGACATGCTCGCTTTGCAGCATCCACCCATCTTCCAGCTGGGATACGACGAAATGGGTGGAGTTGTATTGGCTCATGGCCAGCCGGTAGCTAGGGGAGGGATTTGCCGATCCTATGGCTTGCCATGGGGCCGTCATGGTGGGGGCGTTATGGGGGTGGCGCAATGGCAGGTATCCGCTATTTTTTCAAGTAGTCCATCGTGTTTCCCATGGCCCTCATCGGTTCTGAGCTCCTCGCTCAAGTCAAGGAATCCGGAGACATCTCTAAATCTGATCTTGTCCGTAGCTGTGGCTACGTGAGCGCTAAGAAAGACGGCAGTGAGCGCCTGAATTTCACCGCTTTCTATGAGGCACTGCTTGAAGCGAAGGGTGTGAGTCTTGGTGATCCTGGAAGTAAAGGAAAAGGCAAGGGGGGCCGCAGCCTGAGCTACGTGGCTACGGTTCAAGGAAATGGCAACCTGCTGGTTGGCAAGGCCTACACAGCTTTGCTGGAGCTCAATCCAGGCGACGAATTTGAAATTAAGCTGGGTCGCAAGCAGATCAAGTTGATCCCATCGGGCACTGAAGAGGAATGACTTCTGTTTGCTTGAAAAGTCCCTCTTTGGGGTTTTGAAATTCTTTTGACCCAGTCTCTCTTGCCCCAGTCTATAGCTGGATTTTGAACCAATCCCTCGCAAGCCTGGCGGTTTCTTCTAAGCAGCCAGGTTCATCAAATCGATGACCGGCGCCCGCCACAACCTTGATCGCATGGCTGGTTTGTAGGTGGGAGGCAGCCCAAGCATTCAGCTCGAGAACATCAATATCGTTGGATCCCACGATCAGCAGGGTCGGACTCCGAACTGCCGCAAGCACATCAAAAGCTAAATCGGGCCTCCCACCCCTCGAAACAATCGCCCGCACTTGTTGTGGTCGGGCTGCTGCTGCGCGTAGACAGGCTGCCGAACCGGTGCTGGCTCCGAAGAGGCCCAGAGGCAAATGGGCTAAGGGTTCTTGGCTGGCGAGCCAATCAATCGCTCCGATCATGCGTTCTGTGAGGAGCTCGATATCAAATCGCTTCGAACGCTTCTGAGCATTGCTTCGATCTTCGTCCTCGGTCAGGAGGTCAAAGAGGAGTGTCGCTAGCCCCCCATTGACGAGGTGTTTTGCAACCGCTCGATTGCGAGGGCTATGGCGACTACTGCCGCTGCCATGGGCACAGACCACAAGGCCGGTTGGATGGGCTGGCATTGCCAGTAGGCCTGGCAGTTGGGCTCCGGCTGAAGGCACCACAACCTGTCTCGTCCCCATCCAATGGGCACTTGGCCTGGGGTGGGTCATCATTTTGGGGGTGATGATGTCGGTCTTTGGCCCATCTGGCCGCAGTGCACTGGTCCCTTCCGCACCTTTCCTTTCCATGTCCAGGCCATGGTGAGTTGAACAAAACCTAAGCAGGGTCGGAAGTTGCTTGGGCTTCTAGGTCCCTTGTGCATGGCATCTGCTTCCTATCCGGTTTGGCGTTGCGGCGTATGGGGCAAGCCAGCGATCACGCCAGAACTGGTCATCAGTCTGGAGTGATCTTATTTGGCCTGAAGAAGGCGTTGCCTGTGGCCTATCCCGACTATCCATTACCGCTGAATGAAAGTCAGCGCCTGCGGGAATTGGAGCGCTATGCCCTGGATTCGGACATTGAGTATCCCCACCTCAACCACGTGCTGGAGCTTTGTATCGATGTTCTGGACATGCCGATGGGCCTGATCACCGTTGTGGCTGAAAACGATCAACGGTTTGTCTGCCGCCATGGGCTAGACACGCTTGGTACCCCAAGACCCATGGCATTTTGCAGCCACGCCATAGCTGCAAACCAGGTATTGGTTGTACCTGATACCCATGATGACGAACGTTTTTGCACTAATCCCCTGGTGATCGACAAGCCAGGCATTCGTTTTTATGCAGGGGCGCCGTTGCAAACCCCCCGTCATTTTCCCCTTGGCACCCTCTGTGTTCTCGATCGTGAGCCCCATGTTTTTACGGAGCGTCAGGCGCGCCATCTCACAGGCTTTGCCCACTTGGCGATGCGCGAAATTGAGTGGCGTTACCGTGCCACGCTCTGCCCAGTCACCGGCTTACCGCGCAGGGACCTGTTATTTCGGCTTGGCGCTAGGGAATTCGACCTGGCTCGGCGCGATGGCAAGCCGTTGAGCTTGCTCCATCTTGACCTTGACAATTTCAGTCAGATCAACCTTCGCTGGGGCCACAAGGCTGGCGATCAAGTTTTAATCGACTTTTGTCACTTATGTCAGAGCCATCTTGGCGATGATGATCTTTTGGTACGCCTCTATGACGAAGCTTTTGGCCTGCTCTTAGTCAACCGCAATGCGGAGGAAGCGATGGCCATCGGTGAGGAACTTCGCCATGCAGTCAAGCGCATGCTTGGTATTTTTACCGGCTCCGGTTATGGCATCCATCTCAGTGGTGGGCTCACAAGTCTGAGTAAATCTGACCGTGATTTTACCGATCTCTTTACCCGCTCTGACCGTGCATTGTTTGTGGCAAAGGCCAATGGTAGGGATCAAATCTCTCTTCTCCTTCTCGGTTAAGAGAGTTATTTTGTTGTCACGTATTTACATCAAACTGCCATTCAAGTGAGGCAAGAGTGAATCCTATGCATCAATATTTCTCTTTAAATTTGGAATGGAGTTTTTGGATTTTTCGATGGCCATTACACGCTGGGAGCCCCTTCGGGGCATGGAAGATTTGTTGGACCGCTACACCCGTTCGATGACGTACCCCGTTGGCCGCTCTGGTGACGTTGTCTCCAATAGTGAATGGTGTCCCCGTGTCGATATTGTTGAAATGAATGGTGCCTTTAAAATAAAGGCTGAAATCCCAGGTGTCAAAAAGGAGGATGTTCATGTCACGCTTGACAATGGGGTTTTGACCTTGGAAGGAGAACGTCGACAGCATCGGGAGGAGGACGGTTTCCGTTTTCATCGTGTTGAGAGTGAATACGGTAATTTCATTCGCAGCTTTACCCTTCCCGCCAATGTCAAAAGTTCAGGCTTAAAGGCCCATTATCATGATGGTATTTTAGAGCTTGATATTCCAAAGGCTGAGGAGTCGAAAGCTAAAGCTTTGTCAATCCCAGTGGAATAATTCCTGGCTTGGGTGAGGGGCGGTGATGTCTCCTTACCCTTTTTTGCCCCTCAGTTGTTCGATAGGGCCAGCCTTAAAGTATTGCCTGTGGAGGTTGAGCTCTTGATACTCTTTGGCCAGGAGTTGACGGCGCTCCAGGATCGGAATATGTTTGCTATTGATGCCCCAGAGTTCGATGCCACAGCCTGCAATGGCGCCGATGGCAAAACTTTCAGGGCGACGGGCACTTCGCCCCGGGGTAAAGCCACCACCATCGCGTTGGAACGCAGCCTTCCTTCACCCCAGCGCCATTAATTTTATGGCTGAGTTGCTGCCTAGCTTCGCGCCGATCCCGCCAATGTCGTGTTGTCTCCAGTCCTGACAAGGCATGTCCCTTGTGGTTTCTTGGCAGACTTCCATCTTGGCAAGAGATCTCTATGGGACGGGTTCTACAGGTTAATTTGTGCCTGAACGACTGCTTTGAAGCTGTAGATCCGCACCGAATTCCCCCTTTATTTGTCAATGTTGCTGGGCTGTATTGCCGTGTTTGATTGCCATGCCCTCCGGTCGTTATTCCCTAACCGTTCCTGCTTCGATCGCTGCGTTCACTGAGGCAGCTGGAATTGAATTTGACGGCGATCAGCCCTGGGATATTGAGGTGCGTGATGCTCGTTTGTTTGCCGATTTAATGCGAAGGGGCAGCCTTGCCCTAGGCGAGGGCTATGTCAATGGTCTATGGGATTGCCAACGGCTGGATCAGTTGTTCATCCGGTTGCTGACGCCCAATACTGCGATCAACGTCATGCAGGGGTTTGACCCCTTGGCCCACCTACGGGCCCTTGTGTTGTCATTGGGGGAGCGCCTGCTCAATTGGCAAACCCACCTCCGGGCTCACCAGGTGGCCCGCCGTCATTACGACATCGATCCTCGGGTCTATGCAGCCATGCTGGATTCCAGGCGGATTTACAGCTGTGCCTATTGGCAGCAGGCTTCCAACCTTGAGGAGGCCCAGGAGCACAAGCTCAAACTGATTTGCGAAAAACTCCAGCTTGAACCCGGCCAAAGGGTCCTTGACTTGGGCTGTGGTTGGGGTGGCTTTGCCCGATATGCAGCTGAGAATTACGGTGTTGAGGTTCTGGGAATCACCGTATCGGCGCAGCAGCAGCTCTATGCCCAGGGACTTTCGCTTGATTTACCCATTCGGACTATCCTTGCTGACTATCGGACCCCGCTCCTGCGCCAGGAGCAACCCTTTGATCGCATTGTCTCGATTGGCATGATGGAGCATGTTGGTCGACTTAATGACTCTATATTTTTTCAGATCGTCAAGGAACTATTGACCGATAATGGCTTGATGTTGTTGCAAAGTATTGGCACCCGTGAAACCACTGCCAAAATCGACCCTTGGATTGACACTTATATTTTTCCTAATGGCAGATTGCCTTCTGCCCAGCAGTTGTGTCGTGGCTTTGAGTGTTCCTTGATTCTTCAAGACTTGGAAAATTTTGGACATGATTATGACAAAACCCTAATGGCCTGGTGGACTAATTTTGATGCTGCTTGGCCCCGTCTCTCCCAGGATATCCCTCCTAGCTTCTATCGCCTTTGGAGCTACTATCTCCTCTCGTGCGCAGGTCTTTTTCGCTCGGGTCAGGGCCAGCTATGGCAACTCGTGCTGAGTAAACCGTCTCGCCAACAAACCTACCGATCGATCAGACCTGGCACTTTTCGTTTGAGTCCTGAGATTGCGGCATTGGCGCCGCAGTTGGGCAGCTAGTGCCCCTATTCCTTCGACTTTCAACAGAGGATTCCGGGGCTCTACGCAAGCCTCTGTATGGCCGATGCCCTCGGTGACTATCTAAAAACGATTGGCCGTATTCCCCTTCTTACGGATGCAGAGGAGGTGCACCTGGGAAGCCTGGTACGCGAGTGGCAAGACGCGGACGAGCAAACGCCCTCCCTTGTCCGCCGCGGTCGTCGAGCGCATGCCCGGATGGTGAACGCCAATTTGCGGCTGGTCGTCACTATCGTGAGCCGCTATGCCCGGCGAAGCCAGCATCTCAATCAGGATTCTATGGACCTGATTCAAGCCGGAAATATTGGTCTCATTCGAGCTGTCGAAAAGTTTGATCCCTCCCGGGGCTATAAGTTTTCGACCTATGGTTATTGGTGGATTAAGCAAGCTGTTGGGCGTTACCTGCACGAGCACAGCAGTTCGATTCGCCTTCCCGTTAGTGTGACCGATTTGGCTGTGAAGGCTGGTCAGCTCCAGGCTGCCTCAGAGGAGTCCCTTAGCCAAGCCGAGTTGGCAAGCCAGCTAGGACAATCGGAGCGAAGGCTCCGGTTTGTGCTCCATACGGCCGAACGTTGCCACATTCAGTCTTTGGATCAGCATGTGGGTAGTAATGGCCAGGATATGACCTTGATTGATACCGTTGCCAGCGTGGAGGGTCCCACGATCCATGATGATTATCAATGGATGCATACGCACATTGGCAAACTCGAACCCCTGGAGCGGAAGGTTCTCCGGATGCGGTTTGCGACTGACGGCAAACCTTCCCTCGCCAAGGTCTCGGTCCAGCTCGGCCTTAGTAAGGATAAGGTTCAACGTATTGAGCGTAACGCATTGTCTAAACTCCGACGGCGATTAGATCCATGTCTCAATCCCCCTGCTTCTTGATAGATTGAGACTTGTTTGTTTCGTCCTCTAGCCGCCATTCAACTTCTATTCGGATCTTACATTTGAAGGCCTTGGCGCTAGAAATTCTCCAAGGCCTGTTGCGAATCCCCCCTTAGTAGGTGTGCATACTCCGTACAGGCTTGCTTTTTACACCATTGGCAGTCACTGGTTGACCAAACGCGGGTGTTTGGATTTGGCGGTTTGGTTCACGCAGGGCATCTTCTAGTAAAAATGCACACAAATTTGATACCGAGCGTCCCTCCTCTTCTGAGCGCGACAGCAGCGCTTCGTGAACGTGGTAACTCAGGGTGATGGATATTCTCCTTGGTTGCCGTTGCATCACTCGAATGCGTTCATTCATGGATTCTGCTCCTTGGTGATTAGGCAAATTAAGCCTATGGGAGCAATTCCCCTTCCCCGTACTGCTAACTGCCTTAGTTGTGCAGCAGCCATGCTGTGTTTACTATTTCCGCTGCAACGCATCATCGGATCTGCATCAGTGTCACTTCTACACTAAAACACCTATAGCATTAGTTCACTATTTTTAATTTTTGCAGATCCAGCTTTATGCCCAGCCAGCTTGTTGCAAAGCTTGCTTCAATATGCATTCTGCTGCGACACGAAATGAGTGTCTCGGTGGCAGCCTCTTGTCGACTATTGCGCGTGCTTTCGACGGATTTATCTCTGTTTTTGCGATTTGCACATGACTCTTGGTTTGTTGCCATCGTGGTAATACCTTGTATCCGATGTACAACTGCCGCAGATTCTTTTTGTTTGTTGAATAGCTCGTATGCTCTCGTTAAAGGTTTAACCTGATATGCGGCGAATCACAATCTCGGTGCCCGATGAGGCCCACCGCGCGCTCAAGTTGCTTGGCATCTTGGAGGGTAAAGCTTTCGGGACGATTGTCTTAGAAGCACTTGAGTTTTATCTAAAGGATAAGGATGCCTATAATCTTGATGTATCAAAGCGCTTGGATGTCTAACAAGAGTAATCCTTCCTGTTGGGTGATTGTTGCTTTTTTGTTTCGTTACCAAGTGATTTTAGTTCGGATGACTTTTGAGTGATTCTTCTCCCTTTTGTCTTTGGCCATGAATGCTTCTAACCTTCGGACGCTTCAAGCCATTTTTGCCCACCCACTTCAGCATGGTATTCGAATCCATGATGTAGAGGCTTTGTTCTCTAGCCTCGGTGCAACAGTCCACCCCTTAGAGCGCCATCGACTTAAGATCAGTTGGCCATCCGGTGAGTTTATTTGGATCGCCATGGGCAACCATTCGAGCCGTACTGAACTTGATGGCGATGCGGTGATGGCTGTTCGTCGCTTTCTGGAGGATGCAGGCCATAGTCTTCTAGAGCCTGATCCTTCAAGTACTCCTGTCGTTGTTGACCAGGGTAAATATTTGGTCTTGCACCTGAGTCACCATTCCACTGAGGCTTTCCATTTCACTGGTCTGGGTACTGAGCGCTCCACCCTCAAACCCTTCGGGCTTTGGTCGACCCATCAAAGTTTGCATAATCGCCGGGAGCGAGACTTGTCAGGTCAAAGACCTCCTTTCGACTTCGATTATTTGCAGCTTCTGGTTCAAGCTATCCAAGACTCCACCGCAGTCCTCCTGCTTGGTCACGGCCACGGTGAGAGCGATATGAGACAGGTTCTGCTCAAGTATCTGTCAAGCCATCACCCTGGATTACTAGATCGAATTCTCGATAAGAGCACTGTGGATGCCCAAACCGTTACGCAGCCAGAGCTCCTGGCCATTGCTGCTGACCATTTTGGCCATCACCTAGGTCGCCATCTGCCTGTTCAGCATTAAGGGCACACTGAACTGTGTTGCATCCTTCTGCAGATTGTTTACGCTTCTGCCCCAATTAAAGGCCAATTATTTTCTTTTCCTAGATTGATTTCTATGTTGTAGTGTCTTCCTTTTTCGTGATGTCAATTCACAAACGTTTGATCAAGGGTTTGCTTGCCGCTTCCCTTTTGACGCCGGTGCTTTTAGTTGCTTCAGCGTCTGCTGAAACAGAAAACCCTATCCGCTGGGTTACGGGGGGGGCCGTTTGGTCCACTCCCCAGGAAGCGATGAAGACCTTCCTCGATACGGGTGAAATTACTGACAGGGGACTCCAGGGTGGTTTGAAGCGCTCTGGCTGGAGTGCAGATGAGGTTCGTTCTGGCCTTAATAAAAGCTATAACGTCGATTTTCTTCGTTTGAGTAATTTTCTCTACTCACCAGCTGGCGAGGTTTTTCTTACAGAGCAAACCCGTAGTTACTTGCCGTATTGGACCCTAAGAACCTGGGCCATCCAGGCACTGCGTTCTGCAATCATTCTCGATGCTTCCGATGGCTCTATTTCTGGTGCCGGCATTATGAGCCAATTGCCAGTTGATTTCCGTATCGATAATTCTACCCCTTTTGATGGGAAGCAAAATGTAGCTTCTCAGGCTAATTGTAAAGACAATGCCCAGTGTACTTCCCTGTTCTCATGGTTTGTCTTCCTCCCTGCCCAGCTAGCCTCTCGATAGATTTCTTGTTTTAGATCAATGCTTGTAATTGATTATTTTTATCACCTGAGCTCTCTCGCATTTTTTTATTATGCTGATTGATTCTACGCCAAAAGATCGATTTATTGATTCCACTACTATTAGCTCCCTTGGTGATTGCCAAGCGGAGCTAATCATGGGAGGTAGGCACGGTTCGGAACGTGAGGATTCTCGTCACGGTTCTGGTTCCTGTCGGCGTCATCGTGATGGAAATCAGAATTCCCCTGTTTTTGGAGCCTTTGGGGGGCAATCGTCTGGCCAGTTTGGTATTAACATCTACCAAATCAATATCGCCTTTAATATGATTATGGGCGGCACTGGTAATTCTATTCTAAATATGCAGGGTAATCAGGCTGCCTAAGGGCAGCTTGCTTTAGGTTGGGGCGGTTTATTTTGTTTTGGCTTTTGTTCTCTTTTGTGTTGATCAAACTCTGCAGCACATTTTCAGCATAGAAGATGATTTAACCGTTCTGATTCCTGATTTCTTGCCACACTGTTGGTGGGCTTTGCCCCTCTCCTAATCTTTACATTAAAACCATGACAAACCTCCATCTGATTGATGATTCTGCTTCTGAGCTGATCGTTGGTGGCCTTGATATCTTGGCCATCCAAGGCTACAAAGTCAAACAAACCAACTTTTCTGTAAACACTGTTGCGAGCTTCACGACTGGGGCGACTGCAGCCAGTTTGACCGCGGCTACAATCAAAAGCTCCCAGTCTAATATTGTTGCCTTCGTTTGAATATCTGATTTTCAGATTTTGAGCGCAAAGTAGTTTTTTTAGATGTGTTGCTTTTGGGGGCTGGAATTTTCCAGCTTCCTTTTTTCTTTACCCTCGAGGTTGCCCATGCAATTCCTATCTGATTCCGTTATTGAGGCTGTTTGGGGTGGTGGTTCCGTCGGCCTCCCGCAAGTTCCATCCGCCGGCTTTATGCCTGCGGTTCCAGGAAGCCTGAGTATTGGTGTGAGTGTGAAGCCAGTTACTCAAGTGAATGTTGCCGCGAACACCGTTGTTCTAGCCGGCGTTCTTTCTGGTGTTCAAGGTGGTATTTCAAACACCATGGTCAACTTTCGTTGACACTGACCTAATCCCTCACCATGTTGGTGTCCCTGCGCCGTTTAGTCTCAAAGTTTAATTTCATATCCTTTATTGGCATTTGGAAGCAGGCATTCGGGGGTAGGTCGACAGCCTACCCTTGTGTGCGTCAATTTGATGAAGAAGATTGTGGTGCAGCGTGTATTGCCACTGTTGCCTCTTTCCATGGCTCTTCACTCAAGCTTGGCCATGTTCGTGATGCGGTTGGAACCACATCAACCGGTACTAGCTTGCTGGGTTTGCGCCGTGGTGCAGAAGCCCTTGGCTTTAATGCTCGTGCAGCCAAGGCCAGCCCAGACCTTTTAGAAGAACTCAATATGATTACCCTCCCTGTGGTGTGTCATTGGGATGGCAACCATTGGATTGTATTGCATCAAAGACAGGGAGATAAGCTGGTTGTTGCTGATCCTGCTGTTGGGTTGATGGAGTATTCCATCCCTGACTTTTTGGTTCATTGGAATGATGGAGTTATTCTCCTCCTTGAGCCTGATCCTGCCCGGCTCGGTAGAACTTCTAACCATTCTGAAGGGCTCAGGGTTTTTCGTCATTATCTTGTTCCTTTTCGTCCCCTGCTTACACAAGCCATTTCGCTTAATGCCTTGATTGGCATTTTTGGCTTAGGTATGCCCCTTTTAATGCAGGTTCTTACCGACGACGTCTTGCTTCGTGGTGACAATGGAATGCTGGCCAGTTTGAGTATTGGTTTAATGCTTTTGTTTGGTTTTCGTAGCCTTCTCAACCTTTTTCAGGGTCACATGGTTGGCTATTTTGGTCAAAAGTTACAGCTTCAGATGGTGATGTACTATGGCCAGCGTTTACTGGGTTTGCCTATTCGATATTTTGAGAGTCATCGAAGCGGAGAGGTTGTAAGCAGAATTAGTGATATTCAACACCTTAACTCCTTGATGACCCAAGTTGTTCTCGGACTCCCTAGCCAGTTGTGTATCGCCCTTGTTTCCCTTGTCTTCATGTGGGCTTACAATCCGGCCCTGACTCTCGCGGCTCTTGCTTGTTACTTGATTGTACTCATTAGTAATCTCTGCTTTTTACCGGCTCAGCAGCAGCTTTCCCGCCAGCTATTGGTTAAATCAGCTGATAATCAAGGTTTTCTTGTGGAACTCTTTCGTGGTATAAGTGTCCTTAAGACTAGCGAAGCCACTGTTCAGGCATGGGAGGAATATCAGCGTAATTTTGGTCGCCTAGCCCATATGTCATGGTCAGCCCTACGACTTGATCTTCAGGAATCAACGATTACTGGTCTTCTTGGTAGTGTCACCAGCATTGGTTTGCTTTGGTATGGCAGTTCTTTTGTAATTCATCAGCAACTTAGTATTGGTCAGCTTTTGGCCTTTAACGGTATGGGTGCCAATGTTTTGGGTTTTCTAGCTGGTCTAAGCGGTATTAGCCAGGAAATTCTTAGGGCTGATGTTGTGATCAAACGTATGGCAGATGTGCTTGAAAGGGAACCTGAATCTGCCTCTAATGCTGGCAAGCATGCCGTCACTCTTACTGGTCACGATGACCTGGTTTGTGACCAGGTCACGTTCCACCACCCTGGCCGTCGCCCCCTCTTGGACGCCCTGTCCCTTCGTATCCCTGGAGGATTGACAACGGCATTGATTGGTGAGTCGGGATGTGGGAAAAGTACCATCACCAAGCTCATTGCCGGTTTGTATCCCCTTCAACAGGGATCGATTCACTATGGCCCCTATAGCAGCATAGATCTTGACATCGATGTACTTCGCCGGCAGGTCGTTCTTGTTCCCCAAGACTCCATCATGTTTAATCGAAGTATCTATGATAATTTTGCATTTGCCCATCCCCATATTGATTTTTCCCAGGTCGTTGAGGCTTGTCGTCTCGCCTTAGCTGACGACTTCATTCGCGAACTTCCTGAGGGTTACCAAACTATTCTTGGTGAGTTTGGTGCCAACCTCTCCGGTGGCCAGCGCCAGCGCCTTGCGATTGCTAGGGCTCTGATCGGAAGGCCCTCCATTTTGATTCTCGATGAATCCACTTCAGCGCTTGACCCTGTTCTCGAGGCTCGTTTACTTGACAATTTATTGGACAATCGACAGGGTTTGACAACCCTTTTGATTAGCCATCGACCCTCCGTGATCATGCGTTCTGACTGGATTATTTATTTAGAGCGAGGTCGTGTCAAGGAACAGAATTACCCTTCCGCCCTGCGTGAAAGTTCCCACGTTTCACCTTTCTTGGTTGCAGCTTAATGGACCATCCACTGACCACCACCTCCCATCATCACCTGGTCCACGCTGCTTC
>Ga0007796_10000196_pt1 | contig 17130 bp, 12 predicted proteins | sample CryBogmetaGMA0M_FD_60373 | JGI IMG/M metagenome (GOLD analysis project Ga0007796, IMG submission 60373) | Freshwater microbial communities from Crystal Bog, Wisconsin, USA - MA0M | ecosystem: Environmental > Aquatic > Freshwater > Lake | place: Crystal Bog, Wisconsin, USA | collected 2009-07-06 | reverse complement strand
GCTGACGCTGCAGTGTGTCCAGGGCAGGCCCCGGCAGAACCCGCTTGCTGCGCCCGTGGTGCTGGCACCCGGGTTGGCAGTGCTGCTGGCGGCAGCGCTGGTGTTGCTGGTCTTGCAGGCAGCCTCGGGCGCCTGGGTCAGCACCAACTATGCAGTGCTGGCTTGCAATACCTTTCCCCATTGCCAGGGCCAGTGGTGGCCTGCCATGGACTTTGCCCGCGCGTTTGAACTCTGGCGGCCGCTGGGGGAGAGCGCCGATGGCCAGATCCTCAGCGTGCAGGCCCTCACCGCCATCCATGTGGCGCACCGCCTGATGGCCATGGGTACGGCGCTGGTGCTCGCCACCCTGGCTTGGCGGCTGCACCGGCATGCAGCCCTGCGCACGCCGGCGCGCGCCCTGGCGGCCCTGCTGGCGGCGCAACTGGCCACGGGTCTGAGCAATGTGGTGCTGGGCTGGCCGTTGCTGGCGGCGATTTTGCATACGGGTGGCGCCGGGGCGCTGGTAGTGCTGCTGGTCTGGCTGCTCGCCACCACCCGTGTCCGCCGCGCCGCGCCCGCCCGTTCTCCCCACCGATCCCTGCAACCCGGATTTTCCGAATGACTGCCATCGCTTCACCGTCTGCGGCTTCTGTACTGCGCCAGTTTCACGCGCTGACCAAGCCCCGCGTCATCCAGCTCATCGTGTTTTGCGCGCTGATCGGCATGATGCTGGCCGTGCCGGGCGTGCCGACGCTGGCCCAGACCACGCTGGCGGCCATTGCCTGCGTGGGCATCTATCTGGTGGCCGGGGCGGCGGCGGCCTTCAACTGCATCGTGGAAAAGAGCATCGACGCCAAAATGAAGCGCACCTCCTGGCGCCCGACCGCGCGCGGTGAGCTCAGCGATACGCAAACGCTGTGGTTTTCGGGCGTGCTGTGCGCCCTGGGTTCAGCCCTGCTGTACTTCTGGGTCAATCCGCTGACGATGTGGCTGACGTTCGCCACCTTCGTCGGCTATGCCGTGGTGTACACCGTGATTCTCAAGCCGCTGACGCCGCAGAACATTGTGATCGGCGGGGCCTCCGGCGCCATGCCGCCAGTGCTGGGCTGGGCGGCCATGACAGGCGACGTGGGCCCCGAGGCGCTGATCCTGTTCCTGATCATTTTTCTGTGGACGCCGCCGCATTTCTGGGCCCTGGCCTTGTACCGGGTGGAAGACTACCGCAAGTCCGGCTTGCCCATGCTGCCCGTCACCCACGGCAGCGAATTCACCCGGCTGCAAATCTTTCTCTACACGCTGGTGCTGTTTGCCGCCTGCCTGCTGCCCTTTGTTTACGGCATGAGCCGCTGGATATATCTGGCGTCGGCCGTAGGGCTGAGCTTTGCCTTTTGCTGGTATGGCTGGCGCCTGCTGCGCAACTACTCGGATGCGCTGGCGCGCACCACCTTCCGCTTTTCCCTGGTCCACCTCAGTGCGCTGTTTGCCGCACTGCTGCTCGACCACTTCCTGTTCTGAGCCGGCCATGCAACGACGCAGTGCTATGGTTTGGATAGCGGCAGGCGCAGGTTTTGCGGCGGCTGGTGGCCTATTGACCGCCTGTTCCAAGCAGGCGCCGGCGTTCGTCGCCTTCGACATTACCGGCGTGGACTACGGCCGCGACTTCAGCCTGACCGACCACAACGGGAAGACCCGCCACCTGGGCGACTTCGCCGGCAAGGTCGTGGTGCTGTTCTTCGGCTACACGCAGTGTCCGGACTTCTGCCCGACCTCGATGCTCGAACTCGCCGAGGCGAAGAAGGCTCTGGGCCAGGACGGCGAGCGTCTGCAGGGCCTGTTCATCACGGTGGACCCGGAGCGCGATACCCCGGAACTGCTCAAGGCCTACATGGGCAACTTCGACCCGTCTTTTCTGGCGCTCTACACCAGCCTCGAAAAGCTGGCCGCGCTGGCCCGGGAGTTCAAGGTTTACTACAAAAAGGTGCCATCCGAACCTGCCACCACACCGCCGTCCTACACCATGGACCACTCTGCCGGCAGCTACATCTATGACACCCGTGGCCGCCTGCGACTGTTTACCCGCTATGGCAGCGGCGCGCCCGCGCTGGCCAGCGACATCGCGATCTTGCTCAAAGAAGCGCCCTAAAACGCCCTGAAGCGCCCGGCGCACGCCGCCCCGGTGCTTACTCGGCCTTGATGCCCTGGCTACTGATGATGGCGCCCAGCAGCGCCGTGTCGGCCTTGATGCGGTTGGCCAGACCCTCCGCAGACGTGCCCGCCACCTGCCAGCCCTGCTGCGCCAGCTTTTGGCGCATCTCGGGCGTGCGGGCAATCTCGGCAAACAGCCCCGAGAGCCGCCCCACCACCACCGCCGGCATGTTCCTGGGGGCCGCCGCCGCGTTCCAGATCTCCAGGTTGAAGTCTTGCACCCCGGCCTCGGACAGGCTGGGAATCTCCGGCGTGACCGGGCTGCGCACACGCGAGGTGCTGCCAATCGCCTTGAGCTTGCCGGCGCGGATCTGCGCGTTGGCCAGCGCCGGTGGCAGCAGCGCGAGTTGCAGGTCGCCGGCCATCAGCGCGGTCGCCACCTGCGGGTAGCCCGGGTAAGGGATGTGCACGGCAGCGATGCCGGTCTTGCCCTTGAGCAGTTCCATGCCCAGGTGGCCGACCGTGCCCACCCCTGGCGTGCCGTAGTTCCAGCCCGCGCCGGCTGCCCGGGCCGCAGCCAGAAACTCACGCGGCGAGGCGCCCGCTGCGCCAGCGGGCGCCGTGAGCACCAGGGGCGAGGTGCCGATCAGGCTGATCGGCGCCAGGTCTTTGAGCGGGTCATAAGGCAGGCCCGGGTTGAGCAGCTTGGCAATCGTCATGTTGCCGTTGATCATCCAGCCGATGGTGTGGCCGTCCTGGGACTTGGCCACCGCGTCGGCTGCAATGTTGCCGGCCGCGCCCACCTTGTTCTCCACCAGCACCGGTTGGCCGAGCGCGCGGGACAGGGGTTCGGCAAAGGCGCGCGCCGTCAGGTCGGGCGAAGAACCGGCGGGAAATCCCACCACCAGCCGCACCGGCTGGGTCGGCCATGCTGGCGCTGGTTTGGAAGTGGATTGGGCCACAGCCCAGGTGCTTGCAAGGCCTGCTGCTACAAAAAAAGAAGCGCGCAGCGCCCCGAGGACGAATTGTGCGTATCGCATTCACGTGTCTCCATGTGCCAGCCGCACCCCAGCCGGACTGGCGGGACGCGCTGTTCAGGCGTAGGCCGCCAGCGCCGTTCTCATTTTTTTCATGGCCGCCACCTCAATCTGGCGAATGCGCTCGGCGCTCACGCCGTACTCCGCCGCCAGATCATGCAGCGTCATGCCGCCAGAATTATCGTCGTTCACCTTGAGCCAGCGCTCTTCCACAATGCGCCGGCTGCGTGCATCCAGGCTGTCAAGCGCGGTGGCAATGCCGTCGGTGGCCAACACATCGCGCTGGTGCGCTTCGATCATCGCCTGCGGCTCGTGGTTGGTGTCAGTCAGGTAAGCGATCGGGCCGAATGCATCTTCGCCGTCCTCCGACGGGCTCGGGTCCAGCAGCACGTCACCGCCTGAGAGGCGGGTCTCCATCTCGATGACTTCTTCCGGCTTGACCTTGAGCGTGCGCGCCATGGCCTCGACCTGGTCCGGGCTCAGCGTCTCGCGGTGGGTGCCGGCGTCGGCCGCAGCATCGTCGCTCTTGTAGCGCTGCTTCATCGAGCGCAGGTTGAAAAACAGCTTGCGCTGGGCCTTGGTCGTCGCAACCTTGACCATGCGCCAGTTTTTCAGAATGTATTCGTGAATCTCGGCCTTGATCCAGTGCAGCGCGTAGCTCACCAGGCGAACCCCCTGGTCTGGGTCAAAGCGCTTGACCGCCTTCATCAGGCCGACATTGCCCTCCTGGATCAGGTCGCCGTGCGGCAGGCCGTAACCCAGGTACTGGCGCGACACGGACACCACCAAGCGCAGGTGCGACAGCACCAGCTTTCCGGCGGCTTCCAGGTCATTGCTGTTGCGGAACTTGCGGGAGAACTCCTGCTCTTCTTCCAGCGTAAGCATGGGCATGCGGTTGGCCGCCGAAATGTAGGCGTCCAGATTCCCCAGGGGCGGCACTAGCGCCCAGGGGTTCGACACCGCCCGGGCAGCGGGAGGGCTCGACAACGATGCAGTCATGGCAGAACTCCTTGTGTTCACTTACAAGATTTTAGCACTCTCATGGCTAGAGTGCTAACAGAATCCCTCTTGGGGCAGGGGGGCTGTTACCGGTCGCATTAGCGCCCATGTTTGTCTGGCCGACGTTGATGCACATCAGGCACGCCCGGATTTGCTACAATCGCGTGCCCGCAGTGCATCGTCACCTAGAAAGAACGCAATATGGAACTTCACGTCAATGGCAGCCCTGTCCAGGCCGAGGCCGATCCCAGCATGCCCCTGTTGTGGGTCCTGCGCGACGTGCTGAACCTGACCGGCACCAAATTCGCCTGCGGTGTGGCCGCTTGCGGCGCCTGTACCGTGCATGTGGACGGCCAGGCCGTGCGCTCTTGCGTGGTGCCGGTGTCTTCGGTGGCGGGTAAAAAAATCCGGACGATTGAAGCTTTGGGCAGCAACGGCCGCCAGCATGCCCTGCAGGCCGCCTGGGTTGCCGAGCAGGTGCCCCAGTGCGGTTACTGCCAGAGCGGCATGCTGATGGCCGCCGCTGCCCTGCTGGAACGCATGCCCCATCCCACCGATGCCGACATAGACGCTGCCATGACCAATATCTGCCGTTGCGGCACCTACCAACGGGTGCGCGCGGCCATTCACCGCGCCGCAGCAACGCCGCTTGCAGCCACCACCACCGGAGTGTCCGCATGAAGCGCCGCACCTGGATTCTGAGTGCCCTGGGAACCGCTGGCGCGCTGGTGGTGGGCTGGGGTGTGCTGCCGGCGCGTTCGCGCCTGGGCACCGGCGCCATGATGCTGCCGACCGAGGGTGATGTGGCCCTCAATGGCTGGATCAAGATCACGGCCGACGGCGGCGTGGTGCTGGCGATGGCGCGCAGCGAAATGGGGCAGGGCGTGCACACTGCGCTTTCGATGCTGGTGGCCGAAGAACTCGACCTGCCGCTGGCCCGGGTGCGGCTGGAACAGGCCGGGCCGGACAAGATTTACGGCAATGTGACCATGTTTCTGGGTTCGCTGCCCTTTCACCCGCTGGAGTCCGAAGGCACGACCAAGCCCGCCAAGGTCCGGGCGGGCGAGTGGATGGTGGGCAAGATTGCGCGCGAGCTCGGCATCAGTGTCACCGGCGGCTCGTCGAGCGTGGCCGATGCCTGGGAGCCGCTGCGCATGGCCGCAGCCACCGCCCGGGCCGCGCTGGTCGCGGCGGCGGCGGCGCAATGGAAGCTGCCTGCAGCGGAGCTCACGGTGCGCCAGGGGCTGGTGGCCCACGCCAGTGGCAAGTCGGCGCATTTCGGTGTGCTGGCAGCGGCAGCAGCCACGCAGGCACCGGGCCCGGTGGCGTTCAAGGAGCGCAAGGACTGGACGTTGATTGGCCAGGCGGCGCCGCGCAGTGATATTCCGGCCAAGACCGATGGCTCTGCCGGCTTCGGCATGGACGTGCGCCTGCCCGGTATGCTGTTCGCCGCAGCGCGCATGTGCCCCATGCTCGGCGGCAGCGTGGGCCCGCTCGATGCCACGACCGCTCTGGCCATGGCCGGTGTGCAAAAGCTGGTGCCGCTGGAGCCCGCCGGTGGCTCCACCGCCGGTTTTGCCATCGTCGCCACCAACAGTTGGGCGGCGCGCCAGGCCGCGCGTGCGGTCCAGGTGCAATGGCAGCAACGCGCTGCCGGCGCGCTGGACTCGGCGCGCATCGAAGCGGCACTCACCGCCAGCCTGCAAAGCGAGAGTGGCACCACGTTTTACGAAAAGGGCGACACTGCCCAAGCCGAGGCCGGCGCTGCCCGCCTGGTGGAAGCCGTCTACAAGGCGCCCTACCTGGCGCATGCCACGATGGAGCCGATGAACTGCACCGCGCAGGTCCAGGGCGGCAAGGTGCAGGTGTGGGTGCCCACCCAGGTGCCCGGCATGGCGCGCGCCATCGCGGCCAAGACCGCAGGCGTCAGCCCGGAGGACGTCACCGTGCATGTCACGCTGCTCGGCGGCGGCTTTGGCAGGCGTCTGGACGTCGACTTTGTGGCCCAGGCGGTGCGTGTGGCCCTGGCCTGTGGCGGCCGCCCGGTGCAGCTGCTCTGGTCGCGCGAGGAAGACACCACGCACGACTTCTACCGCCCTCTGCACGTGGCCCGGCTGCGTGCCAGCGTGGACGCCCAGGGCATGGTGAGCAGTCTGCGCATCCAGTCGGCCGGGGACGCCATCAGCCCGCGCTGGATGGAGCGCGGCTTGCCCCACCTGGCCGGCCCGGTGGATGTGCCCGACAAGACGACCGCCGAAGGCCTGTTCGATCTGCCCTACGGCTTTGCGCACCAGCACATGGCCCATGTTGCGACCCATTCGGGCGTGCCGGTGGGCTTCTGGCGCTCGGTGGGCCATTCCCACAACGCTTTTTTCTCCGAGAGTTTCGTCGACGAGCTCGCAGCGCAAACCAGCCAGGATCCCCTGGCGTTTCGCCGCGCCCTGCTCAAGGATGCGCCCCGCCACCTGGCCGTGCTCGAACTGGCCGCGGCCAAGGCTTCCTGGGGCAGCCCGCTGCCGCCGGGGCACGCGCGCGGCCTGGCACTGCATGAATCATTCGGCTCGATCGTGGCCGAGGTGGCGGAAGTCTCGCTGCAGGACGGTGAGCCGCGTGTGCACCGGGTGGTCTGCGCCATCGACTGCGGCACCGTGATCAATCCCGCCACGGTCGCCCAGCAGATGGAGAGCGCGGTGGTGTTCGGTCTGACAGCGGCGCTCTACGGCCAGATCGACATCAAGGACGGCGTGGTCCAGCAGGCCAATTTCCCCGACTACCCCATGCTCAAACTCGCGCAGGCGCCGCAGGTGGAGACCCACATCCTGCCCAGCACCCGTGCGCCGGGCGGCGTGGGCGAAGCGGGCGTGCCGCCGATTGCACCGGCGGTCTCGAATGCGGTGTTTGCGCTGACCGCCAAGCGCCACCGCAGCCTGCCGCTGGTCGCCTAGGCCCAGCGCACCGGGGCGTCGCTGGCGTACCAGCCTTCGACCTGGGCTTCGACCGAGGCCTCGATCCGGTTGCGCCGGATTTTCATGGTCGGCGTCAGCAGGCCGTTTTCCATCGACCAGACATCGCGGGAAATCACCAGGGTGTGCAGGCGCTCGTAGTCGGCCACTTCCGCATTGACCTGCCGCAGCAGCGCCGCCAGTTCCTGCTCGATGCGCGCGCGCACGGCCGGGTCCTGCACCTTGGGGCGGATGTCCTCGGACAGCACCACCACAGCATAGGCCGAGGGCTGGCCCACACCCGAGACCATGCTGCTCTCAATCAGCGGGTGGATATTGAGCTTGTTCTCGATTGGCGCCGGTGCCACGTACTTACCTTTGGAGGTCTTGAACAGTTCCTTGACCCGACCGGTGATCTTGAGCAGGCCGTCGGCGCGGCGCTCACCGCGGTCGCCGGTGCGGAAGAAACCGTCTTCGGTAAACACTTCCGCATCGAGATCGGGGCGCTTGTAGTAGCCCACCAGCTGTCCGGGCGACTTGATCAGGATCTCGCCGTCCTCGCTGATCCGCACCTCCACACCAGGCAAGGGAATGCCGACGCAACCGGGCGCGTTGATGGCCGGGGTGGAGTTGTGCGAGTAGGCAAAATCCTCGGTCATCGCATAGCCCTCGTTGAGGTTCAGGCCCAGGCGGCGGTACCAGGAGATCAGCTCTGCCGGAATCGGGGCCGAGCCGCTGCCGGCCAGCAGCGCCTGGTCCAGCCCCAGCCCCTTGAGCACCTTGCGCCCGACCAGCTTGCCGACGAAAGGAATGCCCAGCAGGCGGTCGAGTTTTTTGGGCGGCATTTTGGTGAACACGCCCTGCTGGAATTTGAGCCACAGGCGCGGCACCGAAATGAAGGAGGTGGGCCGGGCGCGGTTGAGGTCCTGCAGGAAGGTGTCCAGCGATTCGGCAAAAAACACCTGGATCTTGCCGTGCACCAGGGACGAACTCTCGATCCAGGCGCGCTCGAACACATGCGCCAGCGGCAGGTAGGACAGCACCCGGTTGTCCTCCCGGTCGCCGAAGGTCTCCAGCAGGTTGGCGACGATGCCGGTGGCGGCCGCCGTAATGCGCTCGAAGCTGTGCATCACTCCCTTGGGTTGCCCCGTGGAGCCCGAGGTGTACATCAGGATGCCAATGTCTTTCGGCCCCCGCTGCACGTTGCCGCGCAGTGGCGCGGTGCGCGCCACCACGGCGTCCCAGGTCTCGAAATCGGTGCGTGGCGCCAGCGGAAAAGCAATGCAGGGCAGGCCGGCAGGCACCGCGCTGGCCTGCTGTTCCCAGGTGTCGAGCTTGCCGACGAACAGCATGCTGGCTTCGCTGTGCTCCAGCACATAGCGCACGGTCTCGGCAATTTCGGTCGGGAAAATGGCCACCGTGGTGCCACCGGCCATCCAGATGGCCAGCTCCGCCATGATGAAGTGGGCGCAGTTTTTGGAGAGGATCGCAATCCGCGCGCCGGGCCCGAAATTTTGCGCCTGGATGTGGGCCGCCATGCGCCGTGCCTGGTCCATGGTCTCTTTCCAGGTGTAATCCACCACCTGCCCGCCGCCGACGGGCTGGGTCAGGTAGACCCGGTTCGGGTACTTCGCCTCATTGGCGTAGATGTAGTCCAGTATCAGCTGCGGTGTCGCCATAACGTGCCTTCCGTCCAAAATTCGTGTTCCAGATTGTCCGGCCAAATGCACCTTGCAAACGTTTCCCCCTGTCGCCGAAGGGGCAGGGCTTACCCTTATTGCATGGGCCGTGCCAAAAGTTTGGGGCTGACTGTCTGCCGCCAAGTCTCGCGCTGGGCGTGTTCCAATCGGGCCATGAATCCTGATGCAAAGAAACTCTGGCGTGCGCCGCAGTGGAGCTTTGCCATCCTGCTGGCGCTGCTGGGCATGCTCGGCCCGTTCTCGATCGACACCTACCTGCCGGCCTTTGCCGGCATTGCCCGCTCGCTGCAGGCCACGCCGCTGCAGATGCAGCAGACACTCTCGGCCTACCTGTTCGGTTTTGCTTTCATGAGCCTGTTCCACGGGGCTATATCGGACAGTTTTGGCCGGCGTCCGGTGGTGCTGTGGGGCCTGGCGGCCTTCACCCTGGCTTCCATGGGCTGTGCGCTGTCGCAGAGCATAGGGCAGCTGATTTTTTTCCGCGCCCTGCAGGGCTTGTCAACCGGCGCCGGCATTGTGGTGGCGCGGGCCGTGGTGCGTGACATGTACCCGCCCTCGCAAGCGCAGAAGGTGATGAGCCAGGTGACCATCTTTTTCGGTGTCGCGCCGGCCATCGCGCCCCTCTTGGGCGGCTGGCTGCTCATTCACCTGTCCTGGCATGCCATCTTCTGGTTCCTCACCGCCATCGGCGTGGCGCTGTGGGTGGCCAACTTTCGCCTGCTGCCCGAGACCCTGCACCTGTCCCAGCGCCAGCATTTCCGGGTGCGCAACCTGCTGGCCGGCTACTGGCAGCTCGGATCGGACCCGCGTTTCCTGCTGCTGGCACTGGCCAGCGGCGTCCCGTTCAACGGCATGTTTCTGTATGTCCTGAGCGCCCCGGTGTTTCTGGGCGAACTCCTGGGTCTGCCACCGCAGCACTTCTTCTGGTTATTTCTGCTGACCATCGCCGGCATCATGGGCGGCGCCTTCGTCAGTGGCCGCGTCGCCGGCAAGACCCCGCCCAAGCGCCAGATCCGCAACGGTTTTGCCATCATGCTGGGCATTGGCCTGCTCAACCTCGCCGCCAACCTGCTGTGGCCGGCACATGTGGCCTGGGCGCTGCTGCCCATCGGTATTTTTTCCTTTGGCTGGGCCATGATGGTGCCGGTGGTCACACTGCTGGTGCTCGACCTGCACCCGTCACGCCGGGGCATGGCCTCGAGCCTGCAGATGTTTGTCGGCTCCACCGCCAACGGCATCGTCGCCGGCGTGATCGCGCCGCTGGTCATGCACTCCACCGTGGCGCTGGCGCTGGCCTCGGTGCTGATGATGGGTATTGGCCTGTGCGCCTGGGTCTACATCCGCCGCCGCTGGCCCAGCATTGGCCAGCACATCCTGCACCTGGACTAGTTCAGGGCCTGAACGGGTCGGAAAATTTCATGTCGGCCGCGGGTCGAGCGCCGGCCCGCTCAGAAGGCGTAAAACGGCCCGGTTCCGAACGACCCTGCGGGCATGCCCTCGATGCCAATGAACACCGTGCGGCCGTAGAAAAACGGCAGGCCCCAGTCAAACTGCTGGGTGCTGCCCGAAGGCCCTGCCAGCCCGGGCAGCACATAGTTGCCACTGCCATACAGTGTCTGGGCATTGTCGACAGCAAACGTCACTGACCGGCTGGCGTTGTTGCTGCCTGTCAGGGTGGCAGAGAAGGCGGTGGCCTGGGTCGGGCAAAAGTAATCCCCAAGGTAGCAGGACGGCAGCGGCACCGAGGCGGTGGTGCCGAAATACAGGCCGTTGGAGCCAGTGTCCAGAAAACTCAGCGGCATGTTTCCGCTGCTATAAGCCGGGGACGCACGGGAAACCCGGGTATTGATGTAGCCGTAACCGTCGGCCGTCTGCAACAGCGTGGCGCCTGTGGGCTGGTTATTGCCCTGGCTTGCGACCCCGAACACGATGGAGCCGGTCATGCTCGGTGCGCCGGCGGCGGTGACTGCTGGCAGGATCACGGCCAGGCCGTTGTTGTCCGCGCTGAAGTGGGGGATGGGGTTCTGGATCTGGCGATCGAGCGCCACCGTGGTGCCGGCCAGGGTGGCGGCGCAGTTGCCGCTGGCGCAGCTGAAGTAATAGCGGTTGGCGGCATTGGTGGTGCAGGCGGGGCCGCAGTCTTGTTTTTTCATGCCGATGCCCAGGATGCCGTTGGCCCCCAGATCGGCCGCGCTGGTCACCGGGGGACCCAAGTTGGAAGAACATTGCGCTGGTGGACTGGCAAAGGTCGGATCGGCAATGACCTGCACCGGTATGCCGGCGGCCGTCTTATTGCCCAGCACCACATCGGCGCTGACTACCGGGCCCCAAACGTAGCTGCCATCCAGGAACTGTTGGCAGGCCAGCAGGCTGCTTGCGGTGCCGGTGCCGGTGCCGGGGAGCGCCAGGCCGGCGAGCGCCGAGGACAGCAGCCGCAGCCCGGTGGAGCCGGTGTCGACCAGCACGTTGTCAACCGTGCGGCACTGACCGGTTCCGGGCTGGCAGACGGTGACGCTGGCGTACAGGCGGTTGACGATCTGGGAGTCGCCGGCGTCCACATGGACGGCCAGCACGTTGTTGCCCGTGATCGTGCTCCCCGTCACCGGCGGTAATCCTGTACCGCCGCCACCGCCGCCACCGCCGCCGCCGCACGCCGTCAGCACCAGTGCCAGGCCAAAAGCAGCGCAGGCGCGCACAAAGTCAGGGAAGGACATTGTCGATCCTCACACCGTCGGGCACCAGGGTGGGCGCATAGGCGTAGCCGGAGAAGTTGCCCATCCGGCCCCTGGACTGCAGCACCAGACCGCCGCTCTCGATGCGCAGCGGGGTGCCCAGGCTGCGCCGGGCGCGGCTGGCGTCGGCCTGCGCCCTGAAGGTGCCGAAATAGCTTCCCAGCAGCGCATCCAGGTCCGGCAGCACCGGACCCTGCCAGGTGAGGGCAAACACCAGGCCGGCAGGCGTTGCGTATTCGGTCACGACCGTGCCGGTGGCCACCACGCTGTCACGCGCGCTGTACAGGCTGCCCGGGCCAGGTACCACGGCGGCAGCGCGCGCGGCGGTGGGGCTTGCACCCGCTGGGCTGGTGCCTGGGGCCGTGCCGGTTGGGGGTACCGGCGCCTGTATCTGCACTTGGCCGAGCACCGCCAGCGCCGGGCTGTTGCCGGCCAGCAGCGCCAGGGCGATGCACCAGGCGCTGCAAGGCCTGGTCAAAAGGGAGGAGGAGGGTATGGAAAGGCGCATGGGCGCGGCACCGGGATGGGCCAAGACCCTGATTATGCAGTTGCACCACAAGCGTCCTATACTGTTTATAAATACAGTATTTCAAGTCCATTTTTCATTTCCTTACGCCGTTTCCCGCCATGCCAGCGCTTGCGTCCCGTTCTCCTGTGCTTCCTGCCGATATCCATGGCGGCCTCTGGCAGGCGCACGCCCTGGCGCAGGCGCCGGCCCAGGTGCTGTCCACTGGCGACGCCATGCTGGATGCGCAGTTGCCCGGCGGCGGCTGGCCGGTGGGTGGCTTGACGGAAGTCCTGCAGCCCGAGGGTCTGCACGCCGAGTGGCGCCTGCTGCTGCCGGCGTTGGCGCGCAGTGGCAGCGGGCCGGTGGTGCTGGCCGGGGCGCCCTACGTGCCGTTCGCGCCGGCCCTGGCCGCACAGGGCCTGGCGGCGCACCGGCTGTTGTGGGTCTGCCCGCACAGCGCTGCCGAGCGCCTGTGGGCGACCGAGCAGGCGCTGCGTTGTGCGCCGGTCGATGCGGTCGTCGCCTGGCTGCCGCCCGGGCGCGCCGGTGCCGTGCGCAGTGAGCAGTTGCGCCGCCTGCAGATGGCTGCCGCCGAACACCACAAGCTGCTGTTTGTCGTGCGCCCCGAGCGCTCCCGCCACGAGGCCTCGCCAGCCGTGCTGCGCCTGCTGCTGGCCCTGCCGGCAGGGCTGGCGCCCGACCAGCCGGGTGACACCTTGCAGGTCGAGTTGCTCAAGCGCCGGGGCCCGCCCTGCACCCAGGCACTGGCGCTGCCGGTGCGACCGCTGCGTTTGCGGCTGCTGCTGGCAGCCAGTTCCGGCCATGCACTGGATCGCACTGCAGAGCGCGCCTGAGCCGCCGCAGCGCGCCACGCCTGTGGCAGCGGCGCCGGCGGACCCGTGCACGGCGCTGGCCTGGTGGGCGCTGCAGTTCAGTCCGCTGGTGGCGCGGGTGGACGATGCGCTGGTGCTCGAAGTCTCTGGCAGCGCGCGGCTGTTTGGTGGTCAGGCCGCGCTGCAGCGCCTGATTTTGGAGTCTGATGCACCGCTAGCCCTTGCAAATCATGGGCAAGGCGCTACATCTTTGATAGCAATTGGGCAACTCTGGTGCGCCTGCCAGCGGCCCGCCCTGCCGGAGCTTGGCACCGACGCATTGCCGTTGCCGGCGCTGGCCGCAGCCCGGCCGCACCTGCCAACGCTTTCCCGGCTGGGGCTGTCCACCTGGGGGCAACTGCGGGCGCTGCCGCGTGGCGGCCTGGCGCGGCGCTTTGGTGCGGCGCTGGTCGAGGCCCTGGACCGGGCCTACGGCGAGCGGCCCGATGTCTATCCGTGGTTGACACTGCCCGAAGTGTTCGATGCCCCGCTGGAACTCGCGGCGGCGGTGGAATCGGCGCCGGCCCTGCTGTTCGGCGCGGCGCGGCTGCTGGCGCAGCTGCGCGTCTGGCTGCGTGCGCGCCAGCGCGGCGTACTGGCCCTGGAGCTGGTGTGGGCGCTCGATGCGCGCCGCTCCAACGCAGGCCATGTCGATGCCCACCACGACGGAACTTCGCAGGGCCGCCTGTGCCTGCAGACCGCGCAGGCGACGCAGGACATGCAGCACCTGCAGCGGCTGCTGGCCGAGCAACTGGCGCGGGTGACGCTGCCGGCGCCGGTGCTCCACCTGCGCCTGCGCACCCTGCAGACCCAGGCGCTGGCCGGTGACACGCGCAGCCTGTTGCCCGAGGACCTGCGCCATGGCGACAGCCTGCACCACCTGCTCGAGCGCCTGGGGGCTCGCCTGGGACCTGCGCAGGTGCTGTGGGTCGAGCCGCAGCAGGACCACCGGCCGGAGTGCATGCAGCGCTGGCAGCCCTGGACGCCTGCCGCCGCCACGCGTGCTGCGGACGCTGGTGCGGGTAATTCCGCCAGCCCGGCGGTCCCCGGCAGCCTGGCGCCGCAGGCGGCATTGCAGCCGGGCTGGCTCCTGCCCCGGCCGCTGAAGCTAGCGCTGCAGCCACCCGGCCCACACGGTTCGCCACTCTGCAGCCCCGCGCAGAGTGGGCCGTTTTTCCACGGGCCGCTGACGCTGCTGGCCGGGCCGCAGCGGCTGGAGGCCGGCTGGCTGGACGGCGCGCCGGCGTTGCGCGACTATTTTGTGGCGCGCAGTCCCGGCGCCGGGCTGGTCTGGATTTACCGTGAGCGCCTCGCCGCTGCAGCGCAGGGCAGCCCGCCAGCGTGGTACCTGCACGGGCTGTTCGCCTGAGGCCTGAGTCCGGAAGTCTGTTGGTCATGTCCCTGCCCGATGCATGCGCTGCGCCGGCCGGCGAGCTACTGCCGGCCTATGCCGAGCTGCACTGCCTGTCGAGTTTTTCGTTCCAGCAGGGCGCTTCGCAGCCGGAGGAACTGGTGCAGCGTGCGCACCGGCTGGGCTACTGCGCGCTGGCCATCACCGACGAATGCTCGGTGGCCGGCGTAGTGCGGGCCCATGGCGAGGCTGTGCGGCTCGGGCTGCAGCTGCTGCCGGGGGCGCAGTTCCGGGTCGCCCTGGACGATGCTGCGGCGGGCGCGGGCTTCACGCTGGTGGCCTTGCCGCACAACCTGCAGGGCTGGGGCAACCTGTGCGAGTTCATCACGCTGGCGCGCCGCGCCGCGCCCAAGGGGCAGTACCGGGTGGACTGGGGCCCGGCGCGCTGGGCGCTGCTGCAGCACTGCGAGATCCTGCTGGGGATTCCCGATGCTATTGAATTGGAAGCAGCATGCGCAATAGCCACAAGGGCTGGCGCACTGTTTGGTTCCCAATGTTGGCTGGCGCTGACGCTTGGGCTGGCAGATGACGACGCCCTGCACGCGCACCGGCTGCAGCAACTCGCCACGCTCACTGGCATGCCGCTGGTGGCTGCCGGCAATGTGCACATGCATGCCCGCTCGCGCAAACCCCTGCACGATGTGCTCACCGCCATACGGTGCGGTCAGCCGGTGCGCAGCTGCGGCTTTGCCCTGCAGGCCAACGCCGAACTGCACCTGCGCACCCGCGCCCGGCTGGCGGCGCTGTACCCGCCGCAGTGGCTGGCCGCCACGGTGCAGATCGCGCAGCGCTGCAGTTTCAGCCTGAATGAGTTGCGCTACCAGTACCCGTCGGAGGCGGTGCTGCCGGGCCAGACGCCGGCGCAAACCCTGCGCCAGTACACCGACGAGGGCGCCCGCCTGCGCTACCCCGGCGGCCTGCCTGCGGGCGTGCAGCAGCAGCTCGCGCATGAACTCGCGCTGATCGCCGAGATGCGCTACGAGATGTATTTCCTGACGGTGCACGACCTGGTGCGCTTTGCCCGCGACCGGGGCATTCTGTGCCAGGGGCGCGGCTCGGCGGCGAATTCAGCGGTCTGCTACTGCCTGGGCATCACCGAGGTCGACCCGGCGCGCATGAACATGCTGTTCGAGCGTTTCATCAGCCGCGAGCGCGACGAGCCACCCGACATCGACGTCGACTTTGAGCACCAGCGGCGCGAAGAAGTCATCCAGTACATCTATGCCAAGTACGGGCGCGAGCGCGCGGCCATTACCGCCGTGGTCACCAGCTACCGCCCGCGCAGCGCGCTGCGCGATGTCGGGCGTGCGCTGGAGATTTCCGAGGCACTGGTCACGGCACTGGCGCGCGAGCACCCGGGCATGTACAGCCGCACCGTGCTGGCAGAGCGGCTGCAGGCGGCACTGGAGCGGCTCGGGCCGGACTTTGTGCCGCCCCCCGAACGCCGCCTGCAGCAGTGGATTGCGCTGTCGACAGCCCTGCAGCGCTTTCCGCGCCACCTGAGCCAGCACGTGGGCGGCTTCGTGCTGACGCAGGGGCCGCTCACCCGCCTGGTGCCGGTGGAAAACGCCGCCATGCCCGAGCGCAGCGTGATCCAGTGGGACAAGGACGACCTCGATGCGGTGGGGCTGCTCAAGGTCGATGTGCTGGCGCTGGGCATGCTCAGCGCCATCCGCCGCTGCCTGGTGCTCATCGGCCAGTGGCGCGGCCGCCCCCTGCGCATGCAGGACATCCCGGCCGAAGATTCCGCCACCTACGACATGATCTGCCGTGCCGACACTGTCGGTGTTTTCCAGATTGAGAGCCGCGCCCAGATGAGCATGCTGCCGCGCCTGCAGCCGCGCTGCTTTTACGACCTGGTGGTGGAGGTGGCGATCGTGCGCCCCGGTCCGATCCAGGGCGGCATGGTGCACCCCTACCTCCAGGCGCGCGCCCATCCGCAGGCGGTGACGTATGCCAGCCCGGCGCTGGAGGAGGCACTCAAGCGCACCCTGGGCGTGCCGATTTTTCAGGAGCAGGTGATGCAGATCGCGATGGCGGCGGCGGGCTTTTCCGCCGGCGAGGCCGACCAGCTGCGCCGCTCCATGACGGCCTGGAAGCGCAAGGGCGGTGTGCACCGGTTCTACGACCGCCTGGTCAGTGGCATGCTGGCCAACGGCTACACGCAGGACTTTGCCGAAAAGCTGTTCCGGCAGATTGAGGGCTTTGGCGAATACGGCTTCCCCGAAAGCCATGCCGCCAGCTTTGCGCTGCTGGTGTACGTCAGCTGCTGGCTCAAACAGCACGAACCCGCCTGCTTCCTGGCCGCCCTGCTCAACAGCCAGCCCCTGGGCTTTTACGGCCCCTCGCAACTGGTGCAGGATGCGCAGCGCCACGGCATCACCGTGCTGCCCGCCGACGTCAGCCACAGCGACTGGGACTGCACCCTGGAAAGAAGAAATGGGGGTCAGATTCCGAGAAATGGGGGTCAGATTCCGATTTCGCAAGGAAATCGGAATCTGACCCCCATTTCTCTGGCCCCTATTTCTCCCATTTCTTCAGAGCAGCCGGCGGTGCGCCTGGGATTGCGCCTGGTGTCCGGTTTGTCTGAGGCCGTCGCCGGGCGCATTGTGGCGCAGCGCCGGCACGGGCCGTTTGGCAGTACGCAGGACCTGGCCTTGCGCTGCGCGCTCGACGCTGGCGACCTCAAGGCGCTGGCGGGGGCTGATGCCTTGCACTCCTTGTCGGGCCACCGGCGCCAGCAGGTTTGGGACGCTGCCGCGCTGCGGCCGGCCCCAGGGCTGCTGCGCGGCGTGCCGGTGGATG
>Ga0007796_10000193_pt1 | contig 17227 bp, 13 predicted proteins | sample CryBogmetaGMA0M_FD_60373 | JGI IMG/M metagenome (GOLD analysis project Ga0007796, IMG submission 60373) | Freshwater microbial communities from Crystal Bog, Wisconsin, USA - MA0M | ecosystem: Environmental > Aquatic > Freshwater > Lake | place: Crystal Bog, Wisconsin, USA | collected 2009-07-06 | reverse complement strand
TTCACGTTTCGGTTGCACACAAACCATAAGTCACGCAACAACGCCGGATGTTCGAGGCTGGCGGCCAGATACAGAATCAAAGCAGTTGACCCAGTGCTCCTGAGCCCTGGTAGGGCGATCCCAATATAGCCCAGGGTGAAACCCTGGGTTTGTGTGGAAACCCTATTTTATAGTCTTCGAGCTATGGCGTTATGAGCCCACATGAATGTGGGCTCGCAACGCCATGGCTCATGGTAAAGGTGGGTGGGTCTGGGAATTCCCAGGGTTTCACCCTCGTCGTACTACACAAGTCTGAATCACGCTTGAAAATAGGGTGCATGGCATGCGGTACGGCTTCAAGGCTGAAGGCCCAATTCAAGATAGCCCAGCCCAACGGGCTGGGTAAGCTGAGACCCGGAAAAACTCGTGGGCTCCATGGAGCCCAAAACATCTAAGAATAAGAGGTTTACAGGGGCTTTTGGATTACCCAGGGCGTTGCCCTGGGCTACCTTGAATCGCCCCTTCAGGGCTTTCGGAACCTCGCCCGGGACAAGTCTATTGCCTCCATGGGACACTGGCTTTCTACTCAGTGCTTGGACTTGTGTAGTACAACGAGGGCTTGCGCCCTGGGCTGCATTAACACGGGCCTTCAGCCCTAAGAGCAATCTTGTTTCGATGGTGATTGCATTCGGCTGAACGCGTGCGTTTTTTTATGGTTCCGTCAAACGGTTTCAGGGAATTCCCTTGTTCAAGGCTGGGATGCGAATCGAGCCTTCGCGGCCTCGACAAACGCCCCCTGGCTCTTGCCGCCATCGCCCGGGAAGCCGGCGTGCTGGACCAGGAAGACGGTGATGAGGCCGGTCTTGGTGTCGATGGTCATGTTGGTCGAGAACGCACCACCGTGGCCGAAGCTGTCGCCGCCCGTGGACCAGCCCAGGCCATAAGATTCGGCGATCTTCTCGCCAGTCTGTTTCCGGGTCATCTCTTGCACGGCGGCTTCTGAGAGGTAGCGGCGTCCCTCGAATTCCCCCTTGTTGAGAATCATCTGGCAAAATCGGCCGACATCGTGGGCCGTGGAGAACAGCCCGCCGGCCGGCATCGGTTCCCGGCTCGCGTCGTCCAGTGGGTAGGAGAGCTGGCCCACCGTGGTTTTTTCCAGGCCCTTGCCACCTTCGCCCGGTTTGTAAGAGGTTGCCAGCCTGGTAAGTTGCTCCGCGCTCGGGGTGAACGTGGTGTCTGTCATCCCCAGCGGTTGGAACAGCCGGGTTTCCAGGAACGTCTCGTACGGCTGGCCGCTGACAATTTCGATGATTCGGCCCGCCGTGTTGATCCCGGCGTTGGAGTACTGGTACTTGCTGCCGGGCTCGAATTCCAGTGGCGTCATGGCGTAGCTCACGGCGGCCGTACGGAGCGGCAGCCGGTCCAGGGTCGGCCGTTCCATGACCGACGCGAACGGGAGTCCGCTGGTGTGCCGAAGCAGGTCGCGCACGGTAATCGGCCGCGCGGGCCGCTTGAGGAATTTGTGGTCGCCGCCTGTGTCCACAGTCAGCCAGACTTCTTTAAATTCCGGGATATACTTGGCCACCGGATCATCCAGGCCAACCTTCCCCTCATCGACCAAGATCATCAGGGCGGTGGCGGTGATCGGTTTGGATTGGGAGGCGATCCAGAACAGGGCGTTGGTGGGCATCGGCCGGGCGTTCTCAAGATCGGCCGCCCCCACGGTGTCCAGGCTGAGAATCTTTTCGCGGTTCGCCACCAGCACAACTGCGCCAGCCAGTTCATGACGATCGACAAAGGGCTGCAAGGCGGCCGTGATCACGTTTGGCCCTTGTTTTTGATCGGTCTGGGCAAATGCGAGTTGGGCTGCGGACATCATGGGGCTGGCAAGACCGATTGACAGAACCAGCCGGATCGCGATTGGGCGGAGCATGGGATGGAATATCTCTCTGTGCAGATGATCATTGGTCGCTGGACCAATGAGTGGAAGAGCAAGAGCCATCATGCGGCCTGTTTTGCCGGATCGAAAGGGGCAACTCTTCGACGTGCGTGGCCTACGACGTCGGAATCGCTCGTTGTAGCTCAGGACAGTAAGTATTGGATGTTACTGGGCCTGGCATATGGGTGAGAAGGATGCGCGAAGGGTGCGAGCCATGGGGTCGAGCTTGATGCTGGCCGAGTTGCTCCAGTAGTCAGAGTGCACGCAGATCGTATTGAAGCTGCCCTTGCTGATCGGGTCCGTGGTCCGAGAGAATCCTTCTGATTTTGAATCATTGAATTAAGATATGGTTTATATGAGCATTTCCTTATCAATTTGTTTGACGATTTTGAGGAGGAGTTTTTGTTGATCTGCGGAGCGCTGCGTGTTCGTGGATTCAGGCCAGGCGCTTTGGATCACGACGACCAGTTTTCGCGAGGGGTCGGTATGGATAAGCTGGCCATGGATTCCAAGGGCATCGAGCGAGCCTTGATTGCGGATCCACCACTGATATCCGTATCCATAGAGCGGGTCATCAATTTTGATTTGATTTTCAGAAGCGGCATGGAACCAGCCTTGTGGAACGACTTGACGGCCTTGGATCTGGCCAGAGTCGATGACAAATTGGCCGAACCGGGCGAAGTCGCGAAGGCTTGCCGAAAGACAGCAACCACCGAGTTCGTGGTGTGTACGATCGGTGGTCCAAAAGGCGGGCTGGTTCATGGAGCACGGCTTCCAGATTTTTGCGGAGAGATATTCGGCAAGTGTCTGACGTGTGGCAGAGCTAACAACCACGCCCAGGAGGTGGGAATCGCCGGTGTTATACAGCCATCGGGCTCCTGGCTTGGCAGCACGCTTGAGGTTTCGCATGTAGCTTACGGTGGCATTCAAGCCGGGGAAGATGGGGGCAGTGTAGAGTTTTGAAATATCAGAGGCCGGGTCTGCGTAATTTTCGTTCCAATTAATGCCTGATGTCATGTTCATGAGGTGCCTGATGGTCACATCCTGATAGGCACTGCCGATGAGGTCGGGGATATATTTGATGACGGGGTCGTCCAGGCCAGCGATGAATCGGTCTTGGATTGCGGCTCCTATGAGAGTGCTGGTGATGGATTTGGCAATTGACTGTGAGGTCCATCGGCCTGTCAATGAGTGGCCGAGCGCGTAATGCTCGGATCGGATTCGGCCATTGTGTAGAACGATCAGTCCAGCGACCTTGTTTTTGGCGATAAAGTTTTCGATGGAACCGGATTCGTCTGGTTGGGCATCAAGGAGTCGGTCTATTGGGAGGCCTGTTGGAAGCGGGTTCGGGTTGGAGTTGGTTTCAACCATCCGTCCAGAGAAGACTTGATCCCAATGAGCGAAACCATATTCACGTTCGGCCTGAGTCCATAGGAATGAGGAACGGCGGAGCATTGAGGGGTCTGGGGATTGACCAAGAGCGTCGGCCGCGCGATTTGCAATGAGTGTGAAGGCTGCTCCTAGAGAGTGCAGGAAGAGTTGGCGTCTGGGTAGTTTGGTTGCGAAACGAATGCCGCGGGGCAGGTTCTCAGCGTGGCACGAGCTTTGGTTTGGATGTAGGTGCTTTGGCATTGGTCAAGTCGGTGAGGCGAGCCTCTGAAAATGGATGGGCGAGGTGGTACCGAATTTGAGCAAGATTTGAGCGTTCGGTCTTTTTGTATTGATCAGGATATCATGCGAGAAATCGAGCGAGCGATAGCCGTTCGCCGGCCGGGTTTCTCGGATGGCGAAATACGGCCGGACCGCCTCGATGTAGTCGAAATTGTGAGCCAGCAGTGGGCCAGGGTCCGAGTCGGCCAGGTTCCGGACCGCGAGCGCGGTACAACCGCCCAGTGGCGGGGCGAGAACGTGAGTGCATGCGCCCACCGACCCGAGCATCGCCTCCATCGCCTGAACAAGCCACAGCGAGCGAAGCGGAACCCCGGATCCCTCGGAAATCCCAATCAGCCGCTCGGCCATCGCCGGGCAAAGCGCCTGCACGGCCGAGCCGAACTGTTTTCTGGCCTTGTGTTCGCTGGCGAGCCTGAAAAGCCAGGGAGGCAGCCAGCGTGGTCTGAGTAGTTGATACGATTCGATCGTTTCGAGGTCGCCGACGGCTCCCTGGATTTTGTCACGGAGTTGCCGACCCTGGGCCAGGCCGAGAGCCCGGGGAGAACCCGCGCATCGGGCCAAGGGCGTTCGGGCCAGGTCTGGTCCCTGGTTTCGCATCGCTTCCGCAGCTCCTTTCGGGACCAGGGATCGGTTTTCAAGAGGGAATCGGATTGTCGGGTGATCGTCCGCGAAATTCCAGAGAAAACAGCCGGAAATGGGGCCGGCGAGCCGGCCCTGGGCGGCACCGGCCTTCAGGGCGTTGCCCGGAAAGCAACTGAAACCAGAGAGAGCCAGTGTTCCACTGAGCCTGGGTTCCGATATAATCCTGCCGGTGCTGCTGGCCAATGATGGCTGAAGTCCCGGTGATTCGACCGGACTTGAGCGGCATTTTGAGCAAGGATGGTCCGTGAAGATGCCGTTAGGCGAGGCGACGTGCATGGCGCATGACGATGTGAATTCGTTGTCGGAAAGCATGGGGTTGCCTGGGACTGAGCCAGAACGTCGCGAGTGGCTGTTGCGTGTGCTGGGAGAATCCCTGGCCCGGCGAATTGGGATTTACCAGATTCCCGACAATCTCGTGCTTTCGGTTGTCATCCCTGTTTACAACGAGGTCCGCTTTTTGCACGTGATCGTGGACAAGGTGCGTGAGGTTCCGATCCGCAAGCAAATCATCCTGGTCGATGACTACTCAACCGACGGTACCCGGGAGATGCTCAAGACCTGGTGCGAAACACAGCCCGACCTTACGATCCAGTTCCACGAGAAGAATCAAGGGAAAGGGGCCGCGCTCCGGACAGGGTTCAAGCATGCCACGGGTGACATCGTTATCGTGCAGGATGCTGATCTGGAGTACGACCCGGCCGAGTACCTCGACCTGATCGAGCCGATCATAGAGGGTAAGGCCGATGTGGTCTTCGGCTCGCGGTTTATTGGCGAGAAGCACCGGGTTCTGAATTACTGGCACTCCGTCGCCAATAAGGGTCTCACGCTGCTGTCGAACTGGTTCACGAACCTCAACCTCACCGACATGGAAGTGTGCTACAAGATCTTCCGTCGCGAGGTGATTCAAGGGATCACACTCAAGAGCGATCGGTTCGGCTTCGAGCCCGAGGTCACCGCCAAGATTGCCCGCTTCAAAATGCCGGCCGTGGCTGGCCGTAATCCAGAGCGCAAGTGTCGGATCTACGAGATTCCGGTCAGTTACAACGGTCGCGATTTCAGCGAGGGAAAGAAGATTCGACCACTGAAAGACGGGTCCCAGGCCCTCTGGTGTATCCTTCGCTATGCCTTCGCGGATTGATGTGGTTTGGCTGGTGTGAGGGAGCCTTCGGCACGACAATTCGGATTCTTGAAGAAATCCAGAGAAAACCGCCAACACTTTCCGCGTGTACGCTCGTACTGGAGTACAAGGGATAGTGACGGCACTACGTTCCGTGTTCGGAATGAGGCCAGGACGTTCGTTCTACTGGCCCTACTTGTCGGTGATTTTCGTTCCAAAGAGAGAAGGATGACCACGATGATTCAGCTCCGTGACTTGCTCAAGATTAGCCCGGCCGCTTTGATTCTGGGACTCATGGGTTGTGGCGAAGAGGCTGCGAACCCACCAGCCGCTCCTTCCGCCGTCAGCAAGCCTGGCGAGTCGGCTGCTCAGGCGGTTGAGAAGGTCATTGAAAAGGGTGAAGCCAAGGCTGCCGAGGCTGGCGAAAAGGCTGCCGCGGCCATCGAGAAGGCCGGCGACAAGGCTGCCGAGGCCGTTGAGAAGGCTGCTGACAAGGCTGCCGAGGCTGTTAAGCCTGAGTAAGTGATTGCCTCGCACGCGTGATGTCGAACCGTGTTGCGATTGAGGGCCAGGAACCTGTCAGATTTGTCTGGCAAGTGACTGGCCCTTGCTTTTTTTGTTGCGGATTGCGCGTCGGTCGGTAGCCGGGAAGGCCCTGGCACCTTACGATAAAGTGGTTCACTTCTTTTCGGCCGGCCTGTCATCCATGGAGTAATCGGATCTCATGCTCCCCACTGACCGATCCAGTCGAACAATGGCGTGGCTGACAGTTGGCCTGCTCTTGCTAGTTTTCGTGAATCAGGCACCTGCTCAGGACCGGCCCGACGCGGACCGGCCCGCAGGCGAGGGTTCAACCGCACCAGAGCGGCCCAAGGGCCAGAATAACCGGCTCCGGCGGCCACCGGCCGACCCCCATGTGCCCTGGGGCCAGGGTGTTCGCGATGGTTCTTTCATGGGTCGGCGGCTGGCCGAGGTGATGTCTTGGCTGGGAGCCGACTGGCTGGTCCGGCCAGAGCGCGAAGCCGAGGAAGAGCCGGAGCGGATGCTCGATGCCCTTGAGTTGAAACCCGGCATGACGGTCGCCGATGTGGGTGCCGGTGTCGGGTACACGAGTGTGCGGCTCGCCCGTCGGGTGGGGCCGACCGGCAAGGTGATCTCGACCGACGTTCAACCCGAGATGATCCGCCTGCTCAAGCAGAACCTGGCGGAGCTCGGCGTGAAGAATGTTTCGCCCCTGCTCTGCACGCCCAAGGATCCTGGGTTGCCAGAGGCGCAGGTGGACCTGGCGATCATGGTCGATGTTTACCACGAGTGTTCCCACCCGGTGGAAACCCTGCAGGGGATTCGCAAGGCCCTGAAGCCGGGCGGTCGGCTGGTGCTGGTCGAGTTTCGCGCCGAAGATCCCAACGTGCCTATTCGGCCGGAGCACAAGATGACCGTCGCCCAGGTCCGCAAGGAACTGGAGCCCCAGGGGTTCGCCTTGCAAAAGAATCATGATTTTCTGCCCTGGCAACATGTTCTGGTTTTTGAAAAGTCCGCAGAGCCGGTGAAGAAGCAGAACCAAGACAAAGAGCCTGAACCGGCGACAATTCGTGAACCGTGACATGAACTCCGCCCGTCCCTCTTCGGGTTCTGTTTCAGCGGGTTCCTGGAAGCGATCGCCAGGGTCGGCCGGCTCGCGAGGTGCTTACTCAGCGCTCTTCACGCTCATCCTGCTCGATCTGCTGATCGGCCCCACGCTGCTTGAGGCAGGGCACCCGGGATCACCGTGGATGAATTTGCTGGTTTTTACCAGCGTCTTTGTGGTGCTGTTGTTCGCCTATACGCAAACGGTCCGGTTGCTCTTTCTCCTGGTGTTTCTACCGATCCTCTTGCTCGATCACTGGGTCTTGCTCCAGGAACCTTCGCCAGCAATCAGGCTCACTTCGTTATTCGGGAATTTGCTCATTTGCGTTGCCACCCAAATTACCGTGATCATGCAACTGCATCATCGACCCCGTGCCACACTAGATACCCTGCTTGGCGCGATTTGCGTTTATTTGCTCATCGGTTACGACTTCTACCTGGTGTACGATATGGTGGAGTTAGTAAGCCCTGGTTCCTTTCGGATGCAAGGCCAAAACCTGGTATCGTCGGATAAGGTACCGCACCTCTTGAATCGCCCCCAACTGCTCTATTTTAGCTTTGTCACGTTCACGACTCTTGGTTATGGCGATATTGCCCCCACCTGGTCGTTGCCAAGATCCCTGGTGGTGATTGAGGCTCTGATCAGCCAGCTCTTCACGGCCATTCTGTTTTCCGTTCTGGTCAGTTCGTACGTTGCGAATTCCTGGTCGCAAGTTATTCCGGAAGAACAACCGGACCGGAATCGTTCCTGAGCCTGGACGATCTTCAACATTCGATCATCGGCCTGGGATCTGGGTAGTCTGACGTGTATCATTGTCCTGATTCGAGCCTGCCTGCCAATGCAGCGGCAATCCCCACAGGGATGCCGCCCTACCTACCGCACTCCTACCCTTCGCGATGGGTTTCGCCATGCCAAAGCCGTTCAGGCGTCAGAACTGGGGAATGCCGCGATGCGTGCTGCCGGTGTTGTTTGCCGTGATCACGGTGGGAACAGATTGGAGCCTGGGGTCCGACACTCCCGCGGATCAGGTTGAGTTCTTCGAGAAGCAAGTCCGGCCAGTGCTGGTGGAGTCTTGCGGCAAGTGCCATGGTGCTGACAAGCAGTCGGGCGGTCTGCGGCTCGATTCGCGCGCGGCCCTGCTTGAAGGGGGAGTGAATGGCCCCGCCGTGGTGGTTGGCCAGCCCGACCAGTCACTTTTGATCCAGGTGGTACGCCAGACCCACAACGATATCAAGATGCCGCCCAAGGGCAAGCTTACCGATGCGCAGGCCGAAACCCTTGAAGCCTGGGTCAAACTGGGCGTCCCTTGGGGTGATGCCGCATCGGGTGCAGTTGCCCAATCCAATGCCCCCGCGCACTGGGCGTTTCAGCCGGTCCAATCCGTCGCACCGCCGGCGGTCAGCGATCGATCCTGGCCCCGCTCGCCCGTGGATGCTTTTATCCTGTCTCGCCTGGAGAAGGAGGGAGTGCAGCCTGCTCCAGAGGCCGACAAACGCACACTGGTCCGGCGGGTGGCCATCGACCTGACCGGTCTGCCCCCCACGCTTGAGCAGCGAGACGAATTTCTCTCGGATGATCGGCCAGATGCCTATGAACGCATGGTGGAACGGTTCCTGGACTCGCCGCTTCATGGTGAGCGCTGGGGACGCTTCTGGCTGGATATTGCCCGCTATGCCGATACCAAGGGGTATGTCTTCACCGAGGATCGGAATTATCCTTATTCCTACACATATCGAGATTATGTGATCCGCTCGCTGAACGAAGACAAGCCTTACGATCAGTTCGTGGTGGAGCAGCTCGCCGCCGATCGACTGGGGCCGAACAGCGACCCGGCTGCCCAGGCCGCGCTTGGGTTCCTGACGCTCGGCCGTCGGTTCCTGAACAACCAGGACGATATTATTGACGATCGCATCGACGTGGTTTGCCGTGGGTTGCTTGGGCTTACGGTGAGCTGCGCCCGCTGCCACGACCACAAGTATGATCCCATTCCAACTGAAGACTATTACGCGCTGCACGGAGTGTTCGCATCCAGCTTCGAGCCTCCGAATCTGCCAGAGATTCCGGCGAACGTCCCGGAGGGCCAGGTGCGTGAATTCCAGGCCCAGCTCGCGGCCAAACAGCAGGCGATCGACGATTCCAATGCAGCTAAACTGGCCGAGATTCAGGCCGACCTGCGTAACCGGGTGGCAGCCTACCTGCAGGCTGCTCATACACTCGGCTTCGACGGCAAGAACCCCAGGCTCGAAGAGCAGGCCCGCGCTGGCAACCTGAGCCAGAGCCGGCTCAGGAGCGTGAGCGGGCGTTTCAAGGCGCGGTTGGAGGAATCCAAAGCCGCCAACGACCCCGTGTTCTGTGTCTGGCATGCGTTTGCCGCGTTGCCTCTGGCGGATTTCGCCGACCGCGCCCGAGGCGTGGTCCAGGGCTTCACGCTCGATCACCTGAACGCGCTCAACCCCATCGTCGCGCGAGCATTCATCGATACGCCGCCGGCTACGATGGACGAGGTGGTGGAACGCTACGCGTCAATTCTAGGTCAAGCCGCCGCCGGCTGGGCTCAGGCACAACCGGCTGAAGTCCAGTCCCTGCCAGGTCCCGACTGGGAGCAGATCCGGCAAGTGATTCTGGGCTCCAATGGGGTGCTGGTCGTTTCAGAGGCGGACTTGCCGCGCTTGCTGGACCGGCCGGAGCGGGATGCCCTGACCGGGCTCAAGAATGCACTGGCACAGCTCAAGGCCACCCATCCGGGTGCGCCACCACGGGCGATGGTGCTGAACGACGTGGAGAAGCCGGTCCAACCGCACGTCTACCTGCGCGGTAATCCTGGCCGGCCCGGCAAGGACGTGCCCCGCCAGTTCCTGGGCGTGCTGGCCGGCCCTGAACGCAAACCGTTCCAGAACGGCAGCGGTCGGCTGGAACTCGGCCAGGCGATCGCCAGCAAGCAGAATCCGCTGACCGCGCGCGTGCTGGTCAACCGCGTGTGGCTCAACCATTTCGGTACCGGCCTGGTGAATACGCCGAGCGACTTCGGGCTCAGGAGCGAGCCACCTACCTACCCCGAGCTGATCGACTGGCTGGCGGCCGACTTCATGAACGCAGGTTGGTCGATCAAGGCGCTCCATCGCCGGATCCTACTTTCCAGCACCTACCGCCAGAGCAGTAACGCCCGGCCAGAACTGGCCAGCCGAGACCCCGAGAACCGGCTCCACGCACGCTCGAACCGGCGCCGCCTCGATTTCGAGGCCGTACGTGATGCAATCTTGTTCACCACCGGTTCGCTCGACCAGTCGATGGGCGGGCGCGGAACCAGAATCGCCGACCTGAAGTCACCCGCGCGGCGGACGATCTACGGCTTCATCGACCGCCAGAACCTGGACCCCGTTTACCGCACGTTCGACTTCGCCAGCCCAGATTCCAGCAGCCCCAAACGGCTGGCCACCACCGTACCCCAGCAAGCCCTGTTCCTGATGAACAGCCCGTTCATTCTCCAGCAGGCACGCCGCCTGGCGGCGGCGAGCGTGGCCAACCCCGCAGACCCTGCCGCCGGAGTTCGCGTTTTGTACGAGCGGCTGCTCGGTCGAGAACCAGATTCCGAAGAACTGGCCCTGGCCGTCAACTTCGTGACCGATGAATCGAAGGCCGAGCAGGCCTCGGTCGGCAATGCAGGCCTCTCTCCCTGGGAAGAACTGGCCCAGGTCTTGTTATTGACCAATGAATTCATGTTTGTTGATTGATGAATACGCGGGGCGGACTCGCCCCAGGGGCTCCCGATGTCTCACCACAGGCGAAAACTCCAGGACCTGGACCTCACCCGGCGCGAGCTGCTGAAGCGCGGCGGGATGGGGTTCGGGGCGCTCGCGCTGTCTGACCTTATGGCCGACGCCGGCCTGGCTGCTCATTCCCAAGAAGCCCCATTGCCCGTTCAGGCGCCGGCCGCACAGGTTGGGATCACCCCCTTGGCCCCCAAGGCGCCACAGTTCGCGCCCAAGGCCAGGCGTGTGGTGCACCTGTTCATGAACGGTGGCCCATCGCACGTCGACACGTTCGACCCCAAGCCCGCGCTTACCAAGCATGACGGCCAGCCGGTCCCCTCGAACAAGCCCACCGAACGCAAAACGGGCGCGGCCTTCAAGTCGCCATTCTCGTTCCAGAAGTATGGCCAGTCCGGCATCGAAGTCAGCGAACTATTCTCCAAGCTGGGCGACTGCGCCGATGATCTGTGCGTGATTCGCTCCATGTACGCCGATATCCCGAATCATGAGCCCTCGTTGATGCTTATGAATTGCGGCGATGCGCGGCTGCCCAGGCCCAGCATGGGGTCGTGGGCGCTTTATGGGCTGGGGACCGAGAATCAGAACCTGCCCGGGTTCGTGGTGATGTGCCCCAACGGCTACCCGATCCAGGAATCCCAGAACTGGCAGTCGGCGTTCCTGCCGGGCGTCTACCAGGGGACCTACATCGATACCCAGCACACCGAGATCGAAAAGCTGATCGCGCACATCAAGAACCACTCCGTGAGCAGCCGCGGCCAGCGTGCCCAGCTCGATCTCTTGAACCGGCTCAACCGCGAGCACCTGGAAAAACGCCAGCAAGAGGCGGAACTCGAAGCGCGGATCCAGTCGTTCGAGCTGGCGTTCCGGATGCAGTTCGAGGCCAGCGACGCCTTCGACGTGAGCCGAGAGCCCGAGAGCGTGCGTGAGGCTTACGGCCCCGGCGTGCAGGCGCGACAGTTGCTAATCACCCGACGGTTGCTGGAACGTGGCGTGCGATTCGTGCAGGTCTGGCATGGCGACGGCCAACCCTGGGACAACCACGACGACATCGAAGTGGGGCACCGCAAGCTGGCCGGCCAGTGCGATCAGGCGATCGCCGCATTCTTGAAAGATCTCAAAGCGCGGGGGATGCTCGACGATACCCTGGTGATCTGGGGCGGCGAGTTCGGCCGCACCCCAACCGTGGAACTGCCCACCCCCGGCCTGAACGCCGGCAAGACCAACGGCCGCGACCACAACCATTATGGCTTCACCATGTGGATGGCCGGCGGTGGCGTGAAAGGGGGCCACGTTCATGGCGCGACCGACGAGTTCGGCTTCGCCGCGGTGGAGGACCGCGTTCACGTTCACGACCTGCACGCCACCATCCTCAAACTGCTGGGCTTCAACCACGAAACCTTCACCTATCGTTACGCCGGCCGAGACTTCCGCCTGACCGACGTGGCCGGTAAGGTAGTCGATAGCCTGATCGCTTGAGCCGGTCCTTTGGGCGGCCTGGAACCCGGCTTGCTGATCACCTGGTAGCGTGACTACCCGAAGTGCGGTTCGGCGGCCTGCCGATGGCCAACCTGGGTTGTTGGCTCAAACTTCTCACGAAACAAGGAACATTCGCCACCTGGGCACGCTCGCCGCCAACCTCGAACTCGAGAAGGAACGGGTTCAAGAAGCAGCGGCCGTGGCGTTGGCCCGACGTGTCTGGTCGAGGCTCAGGAAAAGTCCACCAAGAGCTTCGTCACCGACCTGGACGTGGACCTTGAGCGCCTGATCGGCCAGCGCATTGCGCAGCGTTATCCAGACGACGTGCTCACCGGCGAGGAGCTGGCTAGCCACGACCAGCGGCAAAAGTTGTGGAATGGCTGCTCGACGAGTGTCTAGGCTTTTGGGTGCGGGTTCTCCAACGACCTTGGAACATGCTGACCACCTTTTCCCGGATCAATCGACGTAGAAGCTTGTCGCGGGGCGTTACTTGCAAGCATCAAGGTGACTCTTCTTCATATCGGCAACTCCTTGGATGTTGCTGACATCCCGGAATGTACCGTCGAGGGAGGACCGATTCGAGACCAAGTTTGCCGCCAGACTCTCTGCTACAATCTTTCGCAGCTCAGCCACATGGGGCGATGCTGCCATCGTTGGATACGGGAGTTACACTTCTCTCATTCTCAGAATTCATACTGCGTAAAGCACTGAGGACAGTGATGAGCGTGATTACCCAGATAAAAATCAACATCACCCAGCCAAGCAAAAGCACTTTGACCAGCGAAGGGCTTAACTGTTGGCTTAAATTGAAAGGCGTGAAGTGCGGGAGATGATTCCATGCCATCAATTCATCAATGGTATGAGTAGATAGATTCCATTGATAATAATTACCTGTTGCAATTGCGATAATATTGACAATTCGCTGCTTAACTGCAAACAAATCTCCATTCCACTGTAACGCTTGTGAAACTTCGAGACCATGGGGTAAGACCACTGATACGATCTGCACAAGGATTGCCATGAGAAGGATACCTACGCCAATACGGCGAACGAATGGTTTGAGGGACCGCCATTCTTGGATCAAGAGGGGAACACCCAGTAAACTTGCCATCTGTGATGATGTTGTCAGGTATCTATTGCCCCAGGCGAAGTCGCCTCCTAACCATATGCATTTCGAATAAAACGATAGCTGTGCCAGTACAAATAAGAGGGAACACACAGCGAATGACCGCATTGGCGCCGTCAATCGTTTCCAGCAAACAGGAATAAGTCCGAGAGACAAAAACATCAAAGGGTCATATGCAAAAATGGATTTGTAGAGACCAAAGGTTTGTCTATAAAAGCCATCCCAGAATGGCCGATTGAAGGGCCAATTCTCGGGGAGGCTCGGGTCAGAGGCGCGTGCCTGCTTGCTTTGAATATTGATGTAGGTTGAGGTTAAATTTCCAAATCTATACAGTTGGTATAATCGATCAGCTAGAGCAAAAGCGAAAAGTATGGGTAAACCAATGATCAGTAAATCAATAAAGCGGGTGCGAAGAGCCACGTTTGTTTCTGTTCGTTCTGAGAAAATAAAAACCGTGGATGCAAGAATCATGCCGATTATCATGATGTCGATCACAGTAGTTAAACGCGTTAGTAACATAAATCCACAGGCGATGGCTGCGCTTACCAGTGAATACCTAGAACCCGTTTTTAACCAGTTCAGTGAAGTGGAAATGCCAGTAACGAAAAGGAACGTGATCAGACTATTTTCATAGTGTATTTTGGAATAAGGCAAAAAGGTCGTTCCAAACAGAAAAGCTATGCAACCAGCCACTGACGCAGTTTTGTTGAATCCAAGTTTGGTCAATAAAAGAAAAACGATCGGAATGGTGATAGCGGACAGCAAAGGGAATACCGCGAGCGCGACCAAAGACTGACGAATCTTTATCCTTTGTGCTTCGTCTTTTGCCATCAATGTCGCGATAGGAGTCGCAATCATATCAGCAGGCAACATCAGCAAACTCTGGCCCATGCCGTATGGGGGGTAGAGCAGACCGTTACGTCCGACCAAGGCCCGTGGGTCGGGTTTGTCAAAAATACTCGTACCCTGCCAGAACCGATGTGCGACAGCTAATCGAATGGCCGTATCAGACGAGGCTAGAGAGCCAGAAGATATTACTAGGGATGTAATGTATGTCAGGATGGCCAAAAAAAATATGATGTGGTTTCGGACCCATAAAATCGCCACATTATCCATACGATTGGTTGATCCACAGGCTGAGGTTTCCATATAATTCACTCCGAATATGAAAGATGGTTTGTTTCTTTGTAAAACATAAACAGATTATTCAAACCAACTCTGAAGAACGCGGCCAAAGCACTTCATGTTGGGCCCTTGAATCAATACGACGCACCTGAAGTCCAAGTATAGAAAGGAAAAAACTGACCATGATGATCTCACATCCAAGTGTCAATGCACTAGCAGATGGAATCACCAAACGCATCGTTTGTGTCGGATTTAACTGACCGAATTCGGTTTGATTCCAACTCAGAAAAGCGCTGATGGTTCCTCCCAGACCAGCTAAGATCAAAATTAAACCTACAATCAATCCGGTTTCCAATTTAATATACCTGAACAAACCCATAAACCTGCTATCTGGAGGTCTTAGTCTTTCATTGATGCTAAAAACTTTGGTCAAAACAGCGAAGGCGATCCCCTGAAACCCAACCAGCATCGCCATCGAACCATAAAGCATGGTGTGAACGTCAAGTGTGAGCGAACCAATTCGTCGTTGGCCAGGCCAAAGCCACGCCATCAAAATACAGCCGAGGAAAAATAGAACGGCTCCAGGATAGAAAAAAAGCCAGCTCGGACTATACAGCAGCATAAAAACAAGGTGTCTCCAGCCGTCCCGCCAAGGTCGAAGATGAGGTGGACGTGACCGCCCATCCGGAGTAAGTGTGGTTGGGACCTCGGAAATGGTCAGACCTAGTAGGGTTGATTTAATTACCATCTCGGAGGCGAATTCCATGCCGGTCGTGCGCATGTCCATAAGCCGATAGGCATCACGTGAATATCCGCGTAACCCACAATGAAAATCACCGGATGGACACTTGAAAAAAATTCGACCGATTGCCGTAAGAATAGGATTGCCAATGTATCGGTTTTTCCAGGGCATCGCGCCTGGTTTGATACCCCCAAGAAAACGATTCCCCATGACAAGATCATCGCCAGCCCGAAGCCGCTCAAGGAACGGTTCCAGGTTTGAGAAATCATAACTGTTATCGGAATCACCAACCACTATAAATTTCCCATGGGCGGAAAGAGATCCGTAATGAATGGCCGCTCCGTATCCTCGGGTCGGTACATTAACAACCCGCGCTCCATGACACTGGGCGATTTCCTGTGATCCATCCGTAGATCCGTTATCCGCGACAAGAACTTCCCCGGAGACATGGTTTTGATCCAACCATGCCCGCGCTTTTTTTACACAAGTTTCAATGGTTTCGGCTTCATTAAGGCACGGCATCAAGATCGTCAATTCAAGCGTTGAAGGGATTTCTATCTGACTTATCATAGAATTACTCGACATAACAACAATATTCATCGCTGTGTCCTAACAACTGTCAGAGCTCGCGCCAGGGTGCAAACTTTTGTATGACTAGCTTTTGTATGACCAGAGAGAACTCTATGATTTTTAACTTGAGGCTGGTTAATTTGTCAAACAATAGTTACAGCCGACATCAGATTACACCAGAATCCGCCTTGCGGACTGTTCGCCAGGGCGACTACCCTGCATGTTAACTTTTCGGCGGCAGTGATGAGCGGTCTCCGGCCTGCCGATGGCTACCCTGGGGTGTTGGCTCAAACTTTTTACGAAACAAGGAACATCCGCCACATGGGCACGCTCGCAGCCGATCTCGAATTTGTGAAGGAACTGGTTCAAGAAGCAGCGGCCGTGGCGCTGGCCCGACACGCCCTGGTCCAGGCTCAGGAAAAGTCCAACAAGAGCTTCGTCACCGACCTGGACGTGGACCTTGAGCGCCTCATCCGCCAGCGCATTGCGCAGCGTTACCCAGACGACGTGCTCACCGGCGAGGAGCTGGCCACGACCGGCGGCGGCGGCCCCCGCCGCTGGTCGATCGACCCGATCGACGGCACCGGCAACATGGTGCACGGTCTCCCCCTCTGGTGCATTTCAATCGGCCTGATCGACGGCGGCGAGCCGGTGCTGGGCGTGATCGCCATCCCGCCCCTGAACGAAGTCTACTGGGCCACCCGGGGTGGCGGCGCCTTCCGAGATGGGCATCCGATCAAGGCCCAGGATGCCGACGAGTTCCATGAACAAGATAACGTGAGCGCGGCGACCAACGCCTTGCGGCAGATCGACCCGCGCACCATGCCCGGGCGGATTCGCGACCTGGGCTCGGCCTGTTGCGAACTGACCTTCGTGGCCTGCTCACGCACCCGTGCGACCATCTTCCTGGGCGAACAGACCCACGACGTGGCCGCGGGCGCTGTTATTGCCGCCGAGGCCGGCTGCTGGTTTGGCACCGTGGACGGCCAGATGCTGACCCTGGGCGCGTTCGTGACCCAGACCCCGGTGCGGGTGCCCACGATCATTGCCCCGCCCAAACGCCTGGCCCGGCTGATGACCACCCTCAAACGGCTGCCGCCGCTGTGATGTTGTGGATGAGTTCGACCCGGCTTTTGAGGAGCACGTCATGGGCTACTGGGGTATCAAGAGCTACGAGAACGACGACGCCAACGATGCGCTCGACGCCGCGTTCGAGCGCGTACACGGATCTCAGTATATTAACCTGATGGATGATTCCAACCCGCTCTCGTTCGAGCAGGTGCAGGAAAAGCTGGCGAATCCCGAAACGCTTCAGGCCGCCCTGGACTGGCTGAACGAGGAGTTCGGGCTGGACTTCGAGTCTTGGGACGCCGAGGCGCGGCTGGCTTTTGCGGGCGTGGCTGTACGCTTGATGGAATGCAACGTGCTGCTGCCTGAAACGGT
>Ga0007796_10000191_pt1 | contig 17280 bp, 14 predicted proteins | sample CryBogmetaGMA0M_FD_60373 | JGI IMG/M metagenome (GOLD analysis project Ga0007796, IMG submission 60373) | Freshwater microbial communities from Crystal Bog, Wisconsin, USA - MA0M | ecosystem: Environmental > Aquatic > Freshwater > Lake | place: Crystal Bog, Wisconsin, USA | collected 2009-07-06 | reverse complement strand
ATCGTTTGCCGACGTCCTAGCCGACGCTGCATTAACGCACGGCGAGCACGGCGTTGCGGCGTTGAATAAGTTAGCGGCTGTGTATCCGCAATTTGCAAAAGAAGCCGCCACGAATGCGCGCATGATGGGTGACAGCACGCCTCGCAAACTTCTCGGCGAAGTCCTTGACGCTGTTGACGCGTACAACACTTTAAACGCCGCGTACACAAAGATAGCCGAGGCCGCAAAGCCCACTCCGCAGCCGACCGCAGAAACGTACACAGGGTCTGTTTTATCGGCACTGTCAGACGCGCCTGTTATTTTAAAATCTGCCGACGCGCCAAAAGTAGAAAATTTTTTTAACGACAAAGGTCGCGAATACAAAGCCCAATGGAATGACGCTAAAGGCACATGGGACCAAATTGGCGGAGTAAAGCCAACACCGCCTGCGCCGAAAAAACCCGCGCTAGAAAACACAAGCGTTAGCCTTGAAAACATGATGTCGCCAGCCAAATTTATCGGCGAGCAAATGGGTATGAGCGAGTCGAAGATATCAGACCCGATGGCTGCCGGTAAAAAACAATACAACAGTATTGACGACCCGGATCAAAACGCCGCGATTAAAAGTATCCGCGCCAAAAGTGTGCTGCATGACCTTATTTTAAACGACCCTGTTATTTCTGGCCACGATCCGCAAGATGTAGCAATGGCTTTCAACGACATAAGCGAATTAGCGCCTAATCTTGTTGAAACTCCCGGAATGCTCCAGACAGTGCTGCGAAAACGTCTGGAGTCGGGCCAACTTGCCGACTTTGACGTTAAGCAAATTTTAGAGATGGACAAACTCCGCGCTGAGCGTGACAAGATTCAAGGCGAATCACGCCGCATCAACATGGAAAGCATGTAGGCCGAACATGACAATGATCAAAGTTATTCAGCCACAGGCGCAAAATTTTAGCGAGCCAGTCGCCTCGCTTATTAAAGTATCGAGCCGCGGCATCATCGGCAGCGACCGGCAGGACTTGGTGAAACGCGCCGGTGTCGAATTTGCCGACAAGGTACAGCACATTAAATTCGCAAAAGATGAAGTTCCTGTGCACCTCATCGCGATTGGTGCTACTGAAGATTACGGCCCCAACCGCAACGGCGACGGTTTTTCCCGCGATACGTGCCGCAAGTACCATCACACGTTTGAGAAGTTTGCGCGCTTTTACCGCGACCACGCCAATAAGAACCCCGCCAAGAGTTTCGGGCTGGTTAAGGCTTCGTACTACAACGAGCCTATGCGCCGTATCGAACTTATTTGCGCGCTCAACGGTAGTCACGAAGTCGCCGAAAAGAACGGCGGCTTGATTGCTGACAAAGAAATGGAAAAACTGGCGAGCGGAAAAGACATCCCAGTTTCGATGGCGTGCAAGATTCCGTTCGATAAGTGTTCTGCGTGCGGTAACAAAGCCCGCACCCGTGCCGAATACTGCGACTCGATCGAAAACGGCGGGCATTGCAAGGCTGGTGGTTTGAAGCACAACTTGGGGCGTGTTTTAAACGACGGTCACGTTCTGCATGCCGATAACCCCGACCCGTCTTTTTTTGATATCTCTCACGTATTCCGGCCCGCTGACAGAATCGCCTACGTCTCCGGAACACTGCAAAAAGCAGCCTCGGCCGGCGTATTGTCTGGTGCTGAATTAGCCGAGCAGTTAGACGTTTCGTTTCCGTTCTTTTTAGAGTCAGAAACAGCGTCAAAACAAGCCGCAGCGCAGTATCATGCGCTGTGCAAACTGGCTGCCGCCGAGCGTCAAATTGTTAACAATTCAAATGGTTGGATGCAGGTGGCGCTGGCCAGCCACCCAGAAGTACAACCAACTATTGATGTAAACGGGTGTTCATTTGCTAAAATGTCGGAGGTGTTTCGTGGGCTGGCCGACGCTGGCGTGGTTTTATCGTTGCGCGACTTTTTATCGCTGACGGTGAAGTCCGCTAACGACGCGTTGGTGTCATCCGTAGCGAACGCCTTACCGAATATTTTTTCGACATTAGAGAAGGAAGCGAACATCGTAGAAACGCTGGAAAACAACAAGTTTTATCCGGCCGACTACGCTTCTGAACAAGTCCGTGTGTGGGCTGAAAAAGTAGCATACACGCACAGCCTTGTTACTCCGCATGTTGAAAAAAGGGCTTATTTAGCCGCTGTTCGTAATGTTAACCCCGAAACGTTATCGTTAGAAAAGACTGCCAGTGGTGTTGCAGAAAGTGCTCTTGCGAGGCATTACGCTTTGTATAAGATTGCTGCTTACGCCGCGGCGACCGATAAATATCAGAATAATTTGTTGACAGCAAACCACTGTGTACTGCAAAATTATGTCACATGAAACAGCGCTAGTCGAAAACGATTAGGCTTCAAAGGAGATAAACATGGCACGGATGCAACGTTCCCTTTTCGCTCAGTTAAATGCTCTCGCGGAAGAAATCTCGCAGAGTTCTGTTAAGGCCGCTTCGGAGAAGTCTGCCGGTCCTGTCCCCTCTGACCCGGGCGGCTATCAGGGCGCTTCCAGCCATCCCTCGACTAGCGTCGATAACAACGTGCAGAACGCGACGGAAGGTGCCCGCGCAAGCGAGTACGAAGCCGACGTGAAGAAGCAGCAAGGCGCTGTCTCTGTTAACAACACACCAGACCTTCCGCAAGAAGGCCGGCAGGACGATGTGCAGTTGAACCTCGGCACTAATGCTGCTGCGACCGGCGAAGACCCGGCCGCTGAAAAAGATTTTAAGGGCACGAAGGACGACCCGGGCACTACGCATCCCGCCAAAACCAACGACGGCGAGAAGTACAGCGCCGCAACGTTCAAGCAAGCCCGCGAGAACTGCAGCAACCTCGGCAACGACATTCTTGCCAACCTGATCAACTTCGGCACCGCTAAGTTAACGAAGCAGTCCGAAATGCCGGCTTTCCTGAAGGAGAAGATCGAAGAAAAAAAAGAATCTCCGGCCGAAGAGAAGGCTGAGCACTCTGGATTAAAGGGCAATCAGTCTAAACTCGATACGGATAAGGACGGCAAGATCGAAGGTTCTGATCTTGCTGCTCTTCGCGCCGGTAAAGAAGCCGCTTTTAGCGCCGGTTACGAACTGGCTGCAGCGATGGGCCTTGAAAAGGGCGCCGCTGAAGCCGCTGTTCGCGAGGTGTGTGCTAACACGCTCCGTGAAGCCGACGAGATGGCCGATCTTTTAATTGGCTTTATGTCGACCAAACAGTCTGCGTCTGACGAAGACGACACCGACTCTGGCGAAGATCATTCGGCTCCGGGTGACGCGGCTTCGGGCGCGAGTGACGCTCCCGCTGCTCCGGCTGACCTCGGTGCTGCTGATCCCGCCGCTGGTGCCGACCCGATGGCGTCCGGTGGCGAGATGGGCGGCGCTCCGTCAGAAGACGAAGCCGTGCAAGAACTCGCTATGGCGTTACAGGAACTCGGCATCCCGCCGGAAGCGTTGTTACAGGCGCTGAGCGGCGCTGGTGGTGGTGCGGGTGGCGCACCCGCTCCGGGTGGTGGTGCGGGTGGCGCACCCGCTCCGGGTGGTGACGCTGGCGGTATGGGTATGGACCCGGCCGCTGCTGGCGGTATGCCGCCGGAAATGGCCCCCAAGATGGCTGCCGCCTCGGAGTTAAACGCTATCGGTCAGGCCGTAGTGAATTTCAAACGGGCTGGTAGGTTTCAAATCAAGGAAGCCCGCACAAAGCGTTCGCGCGAACTGCGGGACATGATGAAGCAGCACGTTATCGAACTGGTTAACCGTTAATTTACGGAGGTTTTAATGTCCGCGACAGAAACAAACACGCTCGTGCAGAAGATCATCGACTATATCGGTTTTTCCGATGTGGCGCTGACTAAAGCCGCGTCAGTTATGGATGAGCGAAATGCTCAGCAAGAAAAGATTGCCGCTTTAATTCCGGCTGCCGTCAAGGCGTGCGTTGAGAACGAGCGGATCGAAGCCCACCAGAAGGAAGCGCTGGCAGCAGCCCTCCAGAACCCGGTGAGCGCCATGGAACTCGTCGTCAAGTTAGCAAGCCATCGCAATGGCGCTGAAATGGCGCGACTCGGTACACCTGTGGGACAGAAAACCGCTGGTTATGATCCCACGACCAGTTTGACGAGCGGGTATGTGGGTGCCCGCGACGGACGTCTGAAGGCTTCCGACGTGAAGTTGTTCACGGGCCTCGGACTCAACCCGCCCACTGCCTGATCTGACAAATTAACTTTCTAGACATGGAGGTCTAAAAATGCCTGCTCCCAATCTGTTAACTGAAAACGGCCTTGACGTTAAAAAGGGCTGGTTCGACATGGCGTCGCTTGATTACGCCGCCAAGTTGTCGACAACCGTTTCTTTCCCCGTGCAACGCGGCCGCGTTGTGCACGTAAACTCGAACGGCGACTTTGTTCCGGGTGCTCACAAGACGTGCCCCGCGATCTTCCTGCTCAACGGCTCGGAAGACGCTGACGTCAGCAACCCCGGCACCACCGCTTCGGGTAACTTTATGCATCTCGCTGTCGCTCCGACAGGCAAGATGTCCGGTCTTGTAGCCACTGGCGGTTATGAAATTTCGACAACGGAATTCGTGACCGGCAACACCTACGCTCCGGGCGATCTGCTCTCGGCTACGCGGTCTAACGCCACCAACCCGGCTTCGACCGATGGGCGGCTGACGAATTACAGCATTACGCAGTTTACGACTCCGGTTGTTGGTGTGGTTTCCAGCGGTGCTGGCAAGAATCACAACGGGATTCAAGCCCTTTCGTTCTGGTGCGTCTATCTCCCGGGCGCGTCCAACTGGAACGGCGTACAAGCGGCCAGCGCCTAACTTTAACTCACTAGAACATGGAGGTTCTTAAAATGCCCACTCAGCAAGAAATCCAACTGCTCAACGAGACTCTTTTTGAGCAACTTGATACCCCCGGCATGCAGAAGCAGGCCATTGATGCGGTTAACGACTTCACGCGCACCAAGATGCGTGAAGACGGGTTCTACCGGCGGATTATGCCGCCGCTCACCATCACCAATGACGAACTCGACCGTCAGGTCGATACCGACAAGCCGGTGAAGGTGGTCGACAAGGAACCCGATTCCCCGGCGGCTGTGTCGCTTCCGTTTGCGACACTCCCGATCAACTTCTACATCCGTGGCCCGCGTTACCGCGTCATGTTTGACCGGATCGTGTCGCCCCGCGCTGTGAAGGACGTCGACGAACTCCGGACGTATGTCATCGACATCCGTCAGGTGCTCAGCGACAACATGATCAAGGACATGCTGGCTGAGGAAGACTCGAAGTTCATCAACGCGATGGACGCTGCGGTTGGAACGGTTGACGTTGCCAACCCGCTGTCGCAGGTTGTTCAGAACGCCACGATCAGCGGCGGGATCACCCGCGAGACGATTGTTGACGCGCTGAAGGTTATGCCCCAGACCCCGTCCCGTTTCGAGGTGGAAACCTGCCTCGTAAACAACATCACGATCAAGGAACTGCTCAAGTTCGGTCGCGACGAAATGGGTGGTGATTTCTCGCAAGAGATCATCAAGAACGGCTGGGCGGAAACCAACTTCCTCAACTGCCGCTGGATCGTCACGATCAAGCAGAATCTCGTTAAGAACGACGAGATGTACATGTTCGCCTCGCCGAAGTTCATCGGCAAGAACTACGAACTGGAACCCACCACGATGTATATCCGTCGTGAGGCGTTCATGCTTGAGTACTTTGCTTACCAGACCGCTGGTGGTTCGTTCGGTCACACGAACGGTCTCGCCAAGGTCAAGTTCGTCTGAGCCGTGTAATTAACCAAAAGGAGCACACACATGTCTGAGAACGTTAAGGAAGCGGCAGAACAGGCGTACGCCACGGTTGTGTCGCAGTTGGCAGCCCCCTATTTCTTTGAAAAACTCTCGTCGCACGGGATCGCCCCGACGACCGAGAAGGAAGCCGAAGAGATGTGGTCGGTTGCGCAGAAGTTGCATGTGCTCTACACGGCGGAACAAGAAAAAACCGCTGCGGCACGTCACAATGGTCTGGCCGCTGTTAATCAGCGACTGGATGGGGTGCTTGCCGCAGCGGGTTTCGGCGGACCGGCAGAAAAGCAGTCTACGTTTCGCAGCGTAGCCGCTGTGGCTGCTGAGCAGCCTGAAATTGCGAACGCTATTTTAACGTTGCAGGCTGCCGCTGCTGCCGCGCAAAACGCATAGTAATGGAGTAAATCATGCCAAATACGACAACTGATCTTTATACGACTGTTAAGAACGTATCGGGCGTTTCCCGGTTCTTCGGTTTTCTCGGCGCCCACGGCGTTACGTTGGCCAACAACGCTACGTACTCCGTCCCGGGCGACCTTGTAACCAAACTGGGCGCGCAACGTAGCCAGCGGAAGTTTCAGGCGCTTGAGCGCGCTCTGACAACTGGCCTGCTGGACATCGTAAAGTCTCCGTCGGTGTACCTGCTCAGCGAAACTGGCGGCGTCACCCGGGAACTCGCGATGGCGTCGACCAAGGAACTCGGCACAACGGTGCCGTCGTTCGACGGCGGCGGCGACTACATCGAAGGCGACCTCAACGCCAACGATCCCTGATTCGTTCTCTAGACGATTTAATGAAAGGGCTGGTCGATTCGTCGACCAGCCCTTTCTATTTGTATACTGAACGGAACACAGGAGAAATAAAATGGTCGTAATCGCCACGCCGACGTCTCACCCGGTTGTTCAGTGCTGCGACACAAGTTTTACGCCGCAAACGGTCAATCCTGTAGCGTGCACCGGCCAAAACGTGCTGAGCGCCGCTGTGGCAGTAGTTAACGGCCAGTCCGCACCTACCCGGATGCGCGCGATCACGCTAAACCAAGGCCAGTGCGCCACAATCGAGTGGAACATGCACAACAAGGACGGCGTGCCGGTAAATCTTTCTGTGTGCTTAGACCCAGACGCTGTAAACCTGCTGAAAGTCGTATTGCGGTTAAAAGAGCAGATCGCGCTGGGAAACGCGAACCCGATTCAGTCTATTGACGCCACAATTGTAGACGCGGCAACTGGCAAAGTAAGCGTCACATTGCCGCAGAATATGGTCGGCATCCCGGGTGTGTATTACGGCGAATTTGCGCTTGTTGAAGGTGAGCCCGCAGACCCGACTCGCCCGTGTGTCGTGTTTTCAAATACTTTTTACGTGGTCATCAACCGCAGTACGTTTGATAGCGTTGGCACACCGGGCGGTCCACCGAGCATTGCTGAAGTTAGACTGCACTTACGCGACTCTAGCCCGGCAGAAAGTTATTTGCTGGAAAACCTGATGTTTGACGACGCTGAAATTGCGTTGGCGATAACCCGGCCCGTCCAGTACTGGAATGAAATCCCGCCCCCGCTTGATCAGGTTTACAACACGCAGAATTTTCCGTTTAGATATCACTGGTTGGAAGGTATTTGCGCCAATTTGTTCCTTATGGTGGCTGAGCAATATCGGCGTAACCAGTTGGATTACCAAGCCGGCGGTATGGCCGTAAATGACCAGAATAAAGAGGCTAACTACGAGCGCGCGGGGCAAACGCGCTGGCAAGCCTACCGGGAGTGGGTGCGGGCAACGAAAGCCAGCATTAACCTCGAAAGTTGCTACGGCGAAGTTACGTCGAATTACAAATACAGCGCTTACACCGACGCTATCCGAATTCGTTATTAATAGCGCGTTCTGGAAACTGGAAAATTTGACGTAAGTGCTTTGTTTCCTAGCACTTTCGCAATTCGCGAATTTGGAATATGACGTTTGTCCGCGGTTCGCGAACTGCGGACATGTTACAAAACCTAGGTCGAAAAGATTATTTACCTCGGTTTTGTAACACCCTAAATTTGGGGGTAAATGCGGGCATATTTAATGTGGCTGCTTATTTATTGCCCACGTACACCGGAGAACTAGATGAAAGCCGTAAACATGGCGACGCAGTTTACTGTAGATATGTTTATGCGCCGAGCAGCGGCCTTGCCGTTTGAAGAACACCCCTATCATGCTTTTCTTGCGGGTTTAACAGGCAGCGCGGCTGAGACTGTCAAAGAGCGCCGGGAAAAAATGCAAGAATGGATTACGGAAACGATATGCAATTCCGTATCACTTACGCTCAATGAAACACTGGCTGTCATTCGGATCGCCAACGCTGGCTCAGAAAGCGACAAAAAAGCCGCGGCGGACCTGATCGCTTCGATGGGCCTTATGGAAAAAATGGCCACGGTCTTTGTTAACGATATCGACTTTGACCACGTCACCGATGCCGTAATCGAAGACGGCCGACGCCGGGTTGCCGAAGCAACGGGCGTTCCGGCCGAGCAGGCTAAAAAGCCAGAACCAAAATCACCTATCCAGAACTGGTCTGTCGCGCGCTGGGCGCCTAGCAAAAACTAACCCTGCGGTTATTCAAAAGAAACGTTGGGGCGAAAGCCCTGACGTTTTTTTTAGATATCAGCACTCAAGGTATAATCAAGCCATGACACAAGCACGCATTTTCCCATTCCGCCGTGTATCTGTAGACCACATGGTGCGCGGCGTAACCCGCGTCTGGTGGCAACTGGAGCCGTTATTTAACGACCCGGGGCCCTACTCCTTTCAACTGCAGTTCGGCCGGACTGGCTTGCGTGACGCGGCGGATTGGCAGAATGTTGGTGCCCCGGTAACAAACGCTTATGTCGCGCTAGACCCGTCGTGGCGCGAGGCGAGTTACGACTTGCTGTTGCATTACCGGGTTACGCTCACGACGCCGCTGGGCAGTTATGTGTCGCAGGCGGCTTCTTGTTTCGGCGCGTTACCAGAAAAAGATTGGTTATTGGCGCGAGAAGTTATTCGTAAAGAAAAACTGCGGCACAAACTAGTGTCAGTGCCGGGGTATCTCATTAAACAGATGCGCTATGGCGTGCCGTGCAAGCGCTGCCGTGACCCATTAACGAGCGAGATTACCGACGCTGATTGCCCGGTTTGCAACGGCACTAGTTTTGAAATTGGCTACCACCCGCCGCTCCCGATGCAGTGCTGGGACCTGTCGCCGCAGACTATTGTCGAGCAAGTAGACAGCCAAATGAAAGGCGCTACCCGCGACAACCCGTATGTAAACGCGCGCGTAATTGGTTTCCCGGCGCTTAACAAAAACGACATCTGGGTTAACGGCAGTTCTGACGAGCGCTGGCTGGTCGAGCAAATCCAGATTGTCGCCGCGATCCGAAACGTGCCGATTGTTTACCAAGTCCAACTGGGTCTGCTGCCGTTCCATAGCACTGCCTACAAAATAGAGGTCGGTGGTGAAGTGCCAGAACGTGACGGTCCTGTATTGCCGGTATTGGGCTGCGGCGCTGTGACTGTGGACCAAGATTATCTCGGGCCTGACTCGCTTATTTATGCGCCGGAAGCAGGTTGTCCAATCGTGGGCGCCAAGATTTATGTATTTGAAAAAACCGTATTTGATCCGCAAGGGATAGCCATAGATCGTGCATTGTCGGTTGCAAACACGTACACCCGCGTAAATGGTCGGTGGGCGCAGTCGTTGAATTTAAACCCCGGCAATTACGTTTTGTTATATGAGAAATTGGGCGACTACGGTCCGGATACGTTAGAACTAATCGTTGAACCGCCCGCACCACAAGAGGCCACACGAGCATGGACGCCAGAGACGCCAACCCCGCCCCCAAGTGTGCCTTCTTTAAAAACACAGACAACCCCTTCCGGAACTGTGAAAAAGAAAGAAAACGACTTCTGGAATATATGACCCCAAAAATATCATTATTCGGCAAGCCCGTTAAGTTCATGAAGAAGATGCGGTTTAACGCCAAACCGGAGCGCGACCAAAGTGAGTGACTGCCCAGAAAACACAAATCCGCCCGAAGTAGAAGGCGAATTTCCGCACGGAAGCGCACCAGAAAACCGTATTCCAGCCGTGAGTTCTTTATGTTCTTACGGCATGCGACCGCACGTCATGACCGGGTTTTTGCGGCAATTGTTAATAGGTCATTTCTCAGACCCCGCGAACATTGAAGAGCCGCGAATCCGCAAACACGTTCAGGAACTAGGCAGTTGGCAGCCGGCTGACGGAGAACTTAACCACAACGGCATCGTTATTGAAAGTATCACCCGCTGGTCACCAAACACCGCCGACAAACGGCCGGCTGTTCTTATTAAAAGAAACGGCTGGAAATGGACGCGGCAAGGTATTGGTGACTTGTCTGGGGAGAATATGTATACTGGACAGACAAGTTATAGCGGCTTTTGGGCCGGCAGTCACACGCTGTTCTGCCTAGCGCCTAACGGAGCCGAAACTGAATTTCTTACTACGGAGGTAGTTAAGTTTTTAATCCTTTTCTCGCCTATGATCCGCGAGCAGATGAATTTACACAAATTCTATGTGGACGAGGTCGGCGGTGTTGGAGAAGTACAAGAGGTGATTCAAGGTTATGCCGTACCTATCACTGTTGCGTATGTCGCTGAAGAGACTTGGTCTGTTCAGCCGTACGTGCCGCGGTTGAAGCGGATTGTCTTTAAGGCATCAGATTTGTTGTCGGGGTAAAATTAACAAAAACATTTTTTTCTTGCCGCGGCGGTTGTGTATACTGCTCCCTAGGCACGGACCACGCAAATTACTGAGGCATGGAGGCTTCGCATGTCGAGTTACGTAAAACCACAAGTATTAGTATTCCAAGAGTTCAGCATTGTCCCCACGGAGATCACTGAGCCGCTGCGCGCGCACATCGCTGGACCTCACGCTATCCTGCACCGATACAGCAACGCTGCCGAAAAGAAGGCAAGCAAACTGGGTGCGTATGACCGTTTAAATGACACCTGCTACCCGTGGCCGGGTCGCAAGCCGGGATCGATGGTTGACCAAGACTACGTTAAGGTCTACATCGACAACGCGCTTCTCAATTACTACTCGCACGACCTTTCCGACGGCGCTACTACCATCTCGGCCGTCGCCGACAAGTCGAACTGGATTGAGTCAAACAATCTTGAGTTCAAGTCGAACACGAGCACTTATCCTCGTGACACGAGCGTGTTCCACGACCGCGACGTCCAACTGGGCGACGTGGTATACCTGCGCAGCGTGACGCAAGAAGGTGAAACATGCACGCAGACTGAACTGTGGACGGAAGTGACTGGTTTTGCCAGCCGTACTGTTCCGTCGCGTATTAAGCCTGCCGAGCGCGACACTGTTGTTAACCAGAACACTGTCGCCTCGACGCACTCGAACCCGAGTTCGAACGTAAACCCGACGACCGGATATAACTATCTGCAAATCGCCGGTCCTAAGAACTGCGTAAAATTACTTAGCGTTGACGGTTCGGGCTATACAGGTCTCGAAAGCGGCGACATTTCAGAAACTTACACGATTCAGGTCGTGAAGAGCAGCATCTCTGGTTGCGAATCGTCGGCCCGCGTGCGCATTCGTAGCGCCAGCGGCCGCGACGACGTGATGGAAACGGCGGCTCCGGAACTTGATCATGATTTCGCTGTCGGCACGCGTGGTCTCAAGGTCGTGTTCGACCTTGATCCTGCGGAAGGTTCTACGTGTGCTGCCGACGCTGCTGCAGCCGGTGTCGCTCAGAACATGTTCGTTGTCGGTCAAAAGTGGGAAGTTTCGGTACGTCAGGCTTTCACGCAAGTGACGGCTACGTCCGCGGCTGACGGCAACTGGTCGTACGACGGCTCCGGCGACGACGCTGGAGACATTATCGGCGCCTACAACGGCACGAAGAACGACGTCTACGTTGTCGAGGTCACTAAGGGCGGTCTGGTCAATGGCGGCACGACAGTGTTTCCCGAAATTATGGTTCGGACTGTGAAGGGTCTCGATTTCTCCGGCCCGCACGAAGTCACTGTCGTGACAGGTGGCGAGGTCGGTGAATTGTCCGAGATTGGTATCGGCTCGAACGGCGTGAAGATTCAGTTCAACGCTCCGACCGGGTTCCGTAAGGGCGACAAGTTCTATATCAAGGTTGTGGCTGGTGCCGCTGGCGAAGTTCGTCGGCTCATCCTTCGGGATGACCTGCCCGTCCTGATGCAGGAAGCCTGCTCGCTCGACCTGAAACTCTATATTAAAGACAGCATTCAGGTGTCCAAGAACCGCATTGGTTATGCTCCGCAGACCAACTACTGGTTCGAAGACACGCAGGTTTGCGTGCAAGAAGGTATCATCGCCTACCACCCCGAGTGGACGGCTGGTGGCGTCGAGCAGCCCCTTGATGTCGTTAAGGGTGATGTGTACGTCGAATACCGCGAGTGGCTTTCGGACCTCACCGACGAGGTAAATTCGATCAGCGATGTCGCCGACCTCGACAACATTGCCGGCCAACTTGACCCGGACAACCCGCTGAAGTGGGGCGTTTACAAAGCGCTCTCCAACAGCAACGGTACCGTTGTTAAGTACACCGCCGTGCAAGACCCGGCCGACCTCGACAGTTGGGTGCAGGTGCTGGAGCGTATCAAGGGCCGCGACGACATGTATAACCTTGTCCCGCTGACCTTTAATCGTCTCGTTCACAACCTGTGGGCCGCGCACATTGGCGGCGAGTCGAATGAATATGCAAATAACTGGAAGGGTGGTTTCTTCGCGCTCAAGGCTGAAGCCAACCAACTCGTTGTCGGCGAAGGCGTGCCGGTAGCCGGCGTCCTCGGCGAGGTCATCGAAGAAGCGCCGCTTGCGACGCTGAGCGACGACCCGAATGCCAGCGAAACGCAGTACACGTTACTGCAGGTTCCGCAAGGCACCGACAACGCGAAGGGTTACTTCGTAACGAACGACGTTCGCCCCGGCGACATCGTGCGTTACAACTTCGCGACTGACGGTTTCGGCGAAGAGCAGTACGCAGAGTACGTCGTCGATCGCGTTCTGTCGGAGAACTCGCTGTTGCTGTACACGGGCGCCGACGCGGCCGTGACCCAGCCCCAGCGGTTTGAGATTTGGCACAACCGCAACCGCAACGAAGTCGCTGACTACATCGCCGAATCGGCGGGTAGCCTGTCGAACCGTCGCGTGTGCGCCGTGTGGCCCGATCAGGTTGGTGAGGCTGGTACTGTCCAGCCGGGCTACTACCTCGCCGCGGCCCTTGCGGGTCTCGTGTCGGGCGTTGTGCCCCACCAGCCGCTGACAAACGTTGAAGTTGCCGGTTTCGATGATTTCACTCGTTCCTACAAGTATTTCAATGAAACGCAACTGAATCGGATGGCTGAAGCCGGTGTCTGGATCGTCACGGAAGACAAGGACGGAACGCCGCACACGCGTCACGCCCTGACAACCGACAATCTCGACCTGAACCGTCGTGAAGAAATGATCCGTCGTAACGTCGACAGCATGTCGTTCCTGTTCCTGCGCCGTCTGCGCCCGTACATCGGCCGCACCAACGCGCAAGAGGGCATGGTTCGCCGCCTGACGTTCGAAGTCACGCGAATCATCAACTTCCTGAAGGCGAACGGCAACACGGAAGAGTTGGGCTCGCAGTTAATCGACGGCACGATCCGTACGCTGCAAATCCACCCGCTGTTAAAGGATCGAATTGAGATTGTTCTCGACCTCGTCGTTCCGGCGCCGCTCAATAACATTGAGTTGCATTTAGTTGTCTGACGTTTCTAGGAAACACTCTTAACATAGGTGACGCATGGCTAATATTTTCGGTCAAGAACAGACACACGAAGGGTCATTCCGCGCAGACGATCTTAAACTGACGTTTGCCGGCGGTGGCGGCGCGGGCGCGCTTGTGCAGCAGGCAAACTTTACCATGACTCGTCAGGTAAATATGCTGTACGAAATCGGCTCGACAAATGTTTATTATGTCGGTAATCGTCGGCAGGGTCAGGCTCAACTTAACCGCGTTGTCGGTGGGTCGGGCTCGTTCCAAACGCTGGTTTCGACGTACGCTAACATGTGCGAACCCGACATGCTGACGCTGGAAGCCAGCGGCGGGTGCGGCGGCGCGGCAGGCGGCGTGACGTATAACCTCATGGAAGCCACCCTGACGCAGATTGGCGCGTCGGTAACGGCTCAAGATATCGTGATCACTGAAAACCTCGGCTTCATTTTTGCCGACCTTGAAATCACCTGATTAATAATCAGGACTATTAAGATGCCGAAAAACGGCGGTTGCGGAAAACGCAGCCGCCGTTTAAGGTATCTGGGCAGCAATGCTCGGGGCTTTCGGGCCCGTAACGCACCATTTTGGTGGACAATATGTCAACGACGCCGCCAAGCGGGGGTCAGCGTGTTAACACCACGCCGTCCTCTAGCCCTCAATATGTAACGAACACGGGCTCTGAAACCCGGCGTCTGCAAAACTCTCTCGGCGGGCGCGGGGCGACGCCAGCCCACGGCGCGGCCACTACGCCTGTTTCAGACCCAAATGGCGTATTAAGCGGGTACGCCACTTCCTTTAGCGACCCGGCTCGCATTCTTTTCGGCACGATCATGGACGGTACGGCGCTGGCGAATTGCTATCGCGTCCATCCGGATCACGGCACGTGTGCGCTCGTTGCGGCTGCTTCGGGTCATACAAGCGCGGCGTGTTTTGGCGCCACGGAAATTAGCACGTACGCCCCGGGCACGCGCGTCGTCCTCGCTGTTCACGATAAAGATAACAAAGCCGTAATTCTTGGTTCTGTCGCGAATTATATGGACGTCGGCCGGCGGGCGATGCACGATTACATTTCGCCCGCAACCCGGAAACGCGTAGACGACTGCCACAAGAAATACATTAAACAGCCGCTGGGCGGGCAGATCGTCGATTACAGCAGCGGCAAACCGTACGACTCGACGCTAGCGAGCGAGTGGGGCGCGATCACGACAACCGGCGCGGCTATTACGCTTGATGACTTTATGCTGCGCGCTTCAATCAACGAGATGTGCGGTATTTACGGTTTCTATCACGACTCGCTGCTCCGCGTGGCCGGATATAACCTGCAGTTCTGGACTGCTGGCCATGAGCGCGAAGCCTTCATGGATCAGGCCGAGTACAACGACATTCAGGGTTACACGCCGTACCCGTGGGAGAACGTCGGTATTCTGCAACCCGGTATCGACGTTGTCCAGCAGTATGAGCCAGAGAACTACCAGTGTTTTAGTGCGCAGCCGTTTTATGCGCGCTGGGAAAACAAGCACGAGTTCGCGCAGCCGTATCACCGCACCATTGATTTCTACGGTTATCTCGGGCAAGGACACCGGCGAGTTATCCAAGCCCCGCCGCCGGGTATTGAGCGTTGGACATATGACGGCGAAACAAACGGCAAGGGTGAGACGCCGTTTGACTCTGCGCCCATGGTTGACGTCAATGTTAACTGCAGCGACGGCCCCAAAAAATTAACAAACAACGAAGTTACAAAACCCGTTGTTGGTTTGGCTGAACAAAACACCGGACTCGACGGTCGTATATTTTTCGCGTCGGCTAAAGGGATTACGCTGCTGAAGCGAGTACTGCTGCCAATTCCGCACCGCACTCGCCGACCAGATAACATCAAAAACGGCGATGACGCGACTAAGAACTACAAAGCCGCGAGTCAGTTCGGTTCCGGGCCTGATCACAAAATTACCGGTGATATCAAGACTACAGACAGCAAGTACCCCAACCTCCAGCGCGCGTCGGCTGTTATGGACCTGCACGGGTACCTTTTCAACTACGCCGGCTTGCATACGTTTTACTGGCACGAGAAAGACTACAAAACGTGGGAACAGCAAGACATTGAGCACGCGAAATCAAATCAAAAGATTCCGCAGTTCAGCCAACTTGCCGGCTCGATGTACATGACCGAAGAAAGCCCAAAGCAAGTAAAAATCGACCACCGTTATAAAACACAAAAGTTCTACGAAACTGAATGCTACGTGTCGCTGCTCGAAGATGGCGGCGTAGTGATCGGGGATGGCTACGGCGCTGAAATTCGTATGACGGCTGGCTGCGTGACGATCTCAGCCCCGGGTGATGTGTGGCTCAAAGGCGGCCGTGACGTGCATACGTGGGCCGGGAACGACGCCATTATCAAAGCAAACCAGTCGATCGATATTTCTTCGACCAAGAAACACATCCGCGTGAAGGCCGAAAGAAACCTCATGCTGTTTGGCGGCAACGAGGATTCGACGAGCGACGTGGGCGGTGGTGGTCGTGGTGGCGTGCTGATCGAAAGCCGCAGCGAAAACACCACGTATGACTTTGAGAAGTGCGGCGATCAAGTCGACTTCGGCGGTATTGTCCTGCGCGCACCAAAATCAAACGTCATCGGCATGGGTAAAAATATCTACCTACGCACAGGCGGCGGAGATGTGGAAAAGGGCAATATCACACTCGACGCCTCTAAGGGTTCTGAAGATATTATTACGAAGTCGCGCAATATTTATCAGTTCTTCGACAAGCAGGGTAAAGCGTTTCAGTTTTTTGGGACTGAGAACAACTACCGCAAAACCAACATGTTTGGCGAAAACATGACGTTGCTTTGCGGCCCGATTGGTACCGAGAGCCACTTCATTGCTGGCGGCGGAATTTTATGCCGGAAGAGCATTTTGGTGTCAGATGGGCACATTATCACTGAGCAGGCAAGCCGCGGCGCTATTTTTGTGGCGCCCTGCGACGCCGATTGCAAAAAACAAATTGAAGAAGGCATCGACAAGATTTCTGAGGCTATTTCTGAGACGCTACCAGAAGCCGGTGAAAAGATTGACGAGAACTATCTTGAGAACACATGGTACGGCGAAAAGCGTGCCGGCAACGAACGCGTCATGGAAATTATGGGTTTCTCGTTCCGTACCGACGAGGATTACAACATCAGCGACTTTTTACTATACGAAGACCGGTGGCAGCAGTTAGCGCGCATATCTGGCCAAGAACCAGAGAAGTGGACCGAGACATCTGTGAAGTCAAAGATATGTGAAAAAACATATCCGTTCCCGGGTAAAAAATGGCTGCTGGACACGCCGGCTTACAAAGTACAAGACCTTAAAATTGCCACCTTTGAAAACGGCGGCATGATCGACAAAAAACGCGGTAACTCGCCAGACCTTGTAAAAGAGTACGCTGAGCCGACGTTCAAAGAACCAGCAGAACCAAAAATCATTGACGGTAACTACCCGATTATTCCGCGAGCGTAAGGAGATGCCATGGAAATTGTAGAAAACATGTATGTGTCTGATTTCACGAAAAAGACACTGGCGCAATTCGGCTGGAAGGACGGCGACGCAATCCCGGCCGAACTTGGCGCGCTGATGATTGCGATGAAGGAAAAAATCCCGGCGTCCACGCGCACCGATGTCTTGATCGACAGCGAAAAGATGGAAAC
>Ga0007796_10000190_pt1 | contig 17345 bp, 25 predicted proteins | sample CryBogmetaGMA0M_FD_60373 | JGI IMG/M metagenome (GOLD analysis project Ga0007796, IMG submission 60373) | Freshwater microbial communities from Crystal Bog, Wisconsin, USA - MA0M | ecosystem: Environmental > Aquatic > Freshwater > Lake | place: Crystal Bog, Wisconsin, USA | collected 2009-07-06 | reverse complement strand
GTCATCTCATCATTTTCAATAGCGATTAGATTCCTAGCTTCTGGAGTAAGGCGGCCCAGGGTGCGCAGAAACTTTGACGGACCGCCTTTGCCCGACAAATGTACATTGATCTTAAATCCATGATCATGCCATGCTGCACCATACCCCATCCAGCGAGCCATGTCCGCATGGTACTCAAATTCTAAAATGCTGCGTTCAACAATCTCATCACTTTCACTTGCTAGCACACAGAACTGTCCAGGATGAAAGCTCAGTCGCACACCCAGTCTGCGAGCAGCCTCGCCCACAGGAGCAAAGATCTTTTCACAGTGGTCTTGGATTTCTTTCTGTTGCCACCAGTCAATCCAGTTGGGTTCAGTATAGCCTTGCAGCATTTCGCTGCCTAGACGTACCATGCGACGTTCGGGCACCATTGCACCCACACGCTCAACCATCATCAATGCTGCATGAGCATTGTGATTCATGATATCCCATTGACGTTGCACAGCTTCGTCCTTGTGTTCGCGCAACCAACGCATTGTGGTACTGCGTCCATTGATGTCACGATCCACAGCGTTAACTTTCATTCCACCAGTTTCGTCAGGATTGTTTAGCCATTTGCAGCAGAAACCAAATCGAGGATGCATAGTTATTCACCGTTGTTGTTACCCAGCAATTGTAACACATTTGGTAATATATCCCTAGTGATATTGGGCAGATTTTGGATAGATTCAGCAAGATCTGTATGGTGATCTACTACTACCCATTGCTTACCGCTGGTACGTATGGCTTCGGTTATCAATCCAATATAGTTGTTCCCACTGGGTGTTGACTTGGTTTCTAAATCAAATCCTACCATAAGGATCACATCTGCCACCGTGGCAACCAAATGCACAGCCACAATGTCGTCAACCGAATCTACAGCAAAATCAAACTCACCACCAAACGCTCGGACACCTTTGGGTTCTTTTAACTGTATATAAACTGTTTGCGGTATATAAAGATTACAGATCTTTGCATAGCCCTGTGATACCAATTTGGCAGCTTGTTCTGTGTTCCAGCAAACCACATTATCAGTATTGTATCCTCTTTGGGTACGCCAGCTACCCCAAACGGGTGCCAGATCTTTTATGGCCTGCACCGGTGTGGTAGGAGGCAGCATGGTATTCTCGGCAAATATCCAGGCTATGTTCATGGCTCTCTATGCAAGTCTAATGTGACACAATGGAAACCACCACCCAATGTTCTGCTGTGACGCAGTTGCATGGGCACCACTACAAATTGATTCTTTTCCAGAAAATCAATCAACATGGGTTGATTCGCATCCACAATCACTGTGTGTGGGTTTACCACCAGCATGTTTAGTGCTATCCATTTTGATGAATATGGATATTGGAAGAACCCTTGTTCTTCCACATGATTGCAATAGATAACTTCCCAGTCTTGTAACACCCTGGGTAAGTTTTCTGGAGTAACTCTACTTCCGTTAACCAGAACCAGACCTTCACGCAATGGTACAATAGTCGAGTCAATATGTACGCCTGAATAAAAATTTACTAATTCAATATCTATTTTAGGAAACTGCTTGCACATCCAGTCATATGCTGCACGGTTGCCTGATGCCGATTCTAAAAAGATCCACTTGTCATTGAGTCGTGCTATGTTAGCTGCATCTAGAGTCATTCCTTCATGTCTGGGCATGAATACATAATTGCCAGCGGCGTCTGCAATATCACTGTAGCAGTCAATCTCCATGTCTCTGCAAGGATACATCATGGCCGGATTCACAATGGTATCACCGTACACTAGCAATCGATCTCTAGGGCAATAGTTGTACATGCCATCCAGTTCTTGAAAATCAATATCAGAGGGACGGAATACTTCTACATTTAGAGATTTTAACACAGCTGACAGCTCGTCTAAATCTTCATTGGCTTCCTGGATAATCCAGTCAGGCACCGGACCCGATGGTAGTGGAGTTTCTTTCCAAAGTGTGCGTTCACTTTCTGAACGGAACACAGGATCTTTTACAGGCCAGTTGGCATGATCAGCACGCCCTACTACTACGGATCGCAGCGGGTCCCATTCATTAAAACTGTGTATCTTCATACTGTTCCAGTAAGTTGTAATGTGTATCTATCAGTTTGTCCCATGTTGGCAGCTAGGTGTACAAAGTCGTCACGCCAGCTTACCCAGTCCCCGGCACGCCAATTGGTAACTGGCTGACCATTCATTTCTAGGTAGTGCCCACTAGCCCAGTCTTCCAGGAACACAATGGTACGCACTACAGAATGTGTGGATTCTAGTCCGTGTATCAGTTTAAATCTATCGTAGGTATCACTGTGTGCAGGCAACACAGATCCCGGGGCCATACGATAAAAACTCCAAGCAAATCGTTCGAACGGAAATATCATTTGAAATTGATCAACCCAGTCAGGCGCGGCATTACGCATGTCGTACATATCGCCGGTGAATCTAGTTTGTGTATAGCCCAGATCACGCCATTTGTTCAACGACACACGATCATTGAACAGTTCATTAAGGTATGCTAGATCTCTGTGCCGTAGACCCCACCAAGGGTCCACATGCCCTCTAGCCCAGGCATTATTTTGTACGGGTGTTACCATAATGGACCACGGTGATACCATCTACGGACTGGGGAAGTTTGCGCCATGGATCCACGATCACTGATCCTGAATGAATCTTACAGTATGGTTGTGTATCCGGCTGGTCGCCTGTGTACTCGTATGTGATCTTGCGGTTGTGTGCCCATAAAAACACAGCCGGGGTATCAATACTGTCTACCACATCAGTTGGGTCATCTGCTAATGGGTCAACATACTTTAATGCAGTGTGACCATGTTTGGTAACATAGTGTCCTACCAGGGTCGAGTAGCTGCCGATACAGTATGCCACATCGGGCTTGTAGGCTTTGCCGTGGATAATGATAGGCAACCCGCCATTGGCGTTGCTGACTTCGATCAGATGCTTGGCCAAGTTTTCTGCTTGAATTTCTCGAGCATGCATCACAGTGTCAAACAAGTCGTAACCAATTTCGTATTCTTGTGCCAACCAGCGTAGTGCAATATTGTCACGTGGATGACAAGCACCTGCATCGCCCATGCCTGCTGTCATGTATTTTGGACCCATGATACGCATGGTGCTGCGGGCCAATGCATCTGTTACAACATCAACATTGATATGACCAATTTTCATTGCAAAGTCTTGTACCATGTTTACCAATCCTACCTTGGCTGAAATGAATGTGTTGTAGAAGATTTTAATAGCTTCGCATTCGTCCCAGGTACCAATCTCATACCGTGGATTGTTTTGCATCACTGTGTCATATAGTGCTTTGAGTTCAGATGCAACTCCGGTTAAGCTGCCATCTTCGGTACCGATCATGATCATTTCTGGATTGACCATGTCCCATTTAACTGATCCCATGGCAATGAGATACGGGTTGTATAAGAACTGATGTCTAGGATCCAACAGTGTGATAAACTTACTGCGTGTGGTGCCGGGTAATACTGTGCTGATCAATACCACTTTCTTAGGACTGTGAGCATGTGTATTGATCTTGTGGATTGCATCAATTACTGCGTCGTGTCCAAAATCTCTCGGGGTCATATGGCTGCTGGGCACCGAACCATCGTAGCCCTCGGCATGTGGCGTCGGTACAGCAATAAAAATCCATTCACTTTCGTTCACCAACTCTTCTATGTCACATACTTTTACTGAGTCACTGGTTCGTGGGTGAATATCATAGCCTCTGACTTCGTGTTTTTCAGTCATAACTTCTGCACAATCCAGTCCTAATTTTCCAATTCCGATGAACCCCACCTTGCATTTTTTCATTCAATTTCCTTTAATTTTAATCTTGACCCACGCATTTTTTGTTTCGTTTCTCCTGACCGTGGTTTTCCATAAGTCCAGTGTTTTTCACCTTTTCGGCTCTCAGACATTTTCTTTCTGGTTTCATCAGTAGTTATCTGTTTAGCTTGTGTCTCTCTAATTTTTTGTTTGTGTTTTTTAGATTCAGACTTTCCTTGGTGTAAGCAGACTTGACTCTATTAATTGGTAGTGCAGGTGCATCAATGATATCTTAAAATAACCCCAGTCCAATCATCAGGCAATGATTGAGTTTTTAAATCTTGAATACGGTTCAACAATTCACTGTAAAATGTGTCTAGTTCGCCATTCCATTTGCCTTGTAAGTGTTCTATTGCATCCTCACAATACTCCCAATTGCGTTTGCGATATTCTTTAAGAAGATTGCTATGCAACTCTTTAAACTTATCCAAGGTGATTATTTCCGTCAACGACACTTGCTCAACCAGGGCGTATGCAGTGTTTGGTTGGTTATCTACTAGAAATGTATCTAGTTCTAGCACTGTGTATTTCTCGCCGGCCTGTTGAGCAACAGAGTCTCCAAATATTATGTTCATGTGTAATCCTTTTAAATATATATCATGAGCATGACATTCGACTTAATTTCAGATCTACATCTGGAGACGTGGCCTGGGGAATTTGACTGGACTGGGCAACCCACTAGCCCAGTGTGTGTTGTAGCTGGAGACATAAGTTCAGATCCTAGAATAGTAAGAAACTGTTTAAAACATCTAGCTAACTGTTATGCCGCTGTGTTTTACATAGATGGCAACGACGAGCACACATACAACTATCATAGATTGGGTGAAAGCTATCAAGAACTAGCCCGAAGTATAAACAGACTGAATAGGGTTACATATCTTCAAGATAATGTAATTGTAATAGATGGTGTAGCCATACTAGGTACCAATGGTTGGTGGGGGTACGATTTAGATGAAAACATCGATCGCGAAGAGTCTAAACAACGTATGACTGATTGGTATGCTAAGAAGATGCCCGGGTATGAAATTGACCCAGAAGAACTCAGCGATCTATCCAGGCGTGATGTGGCTTACTTGATTAACAGTGTGCAACGATTGCAGACACACAATGATGTGAAAAAGATTGTAATTGTTACCCATACTGTTCCCAGTGCAAATCTAATCAAACACGATATCAACTTATTGGGGTCTACACAGTTTAATCACATGGGGAATCGACTTATGCATCTTGTGCATACCAACGATACTGAACGTAAAATAAACACCTGGTGTTTTGGGCACTATCACGGTAGTGTGGATCAGACGGTCGACGGAATAAGATTCGTAAACAACTGCCGTGGGCGTGGTGATACCCCTTATAGGCAAGATGCTTATTTTCCTAAACGTATAGAAGTAAAGACTTAAATTACTTGGAGTCGGGCTCTAGCTTGACCTGCAGGGGATATTCTTGATCACGTGCGCTAGCAGTGACTTCTGTGCCTTTTTGTTCGGCAATTTCAAACGGTAATACTGCCACAACTGCTTGGCCGTGCTCGTGTATACTCACGGTCAACTGTGTAGCAGTGTCAATGGTATAATCAAAAAATTCCACTAGACTTTCTACTACAAATTCCATTGTGGTAGTGTTGTCATTGATATAGATCACCCGATAAAGAGGCGGCTCTTTGATGGCTTTTTTTGTTCTAGTAATGGTTGCTGCTTCTGCGTTTGACATATGGTTCCTCTTGGAGTGGCAGGGTGATTCCTGCCACTGTATTTACACAATTATATTACGAAGTGTATGTGATCGCAATACTCTTTGGCTTGGCCGACTCAGGAACTTTACGCTCCAAAAGCACAGTCAAGATACCGTCACGGATAGCTGCACCATTCACTTCCACGTGCTCGGCAAGCGGAAATGTCTGCTTGAAGTCACGGCTGGAAATACCACGATGTAGGTATTCATGCTCGATGCTGTCATTGCGCTGTTTGTTACCTGTTATAGTAAGCAACCGCTTGTCTAAACTGATATCAATTTCGCCTTCAGAAAATCCTGCCACAGCGACTTCGATTGTGACTGTGTCGTCACCGGTCTTGATCACATTGTGTGGAGGATAGTTGGTTGAGCTTTGATGTTGTGTGACCCGCATTAGGTCGTCGAACACATTGTCGAACCCAATCCCAAATTTGTTGAAAGCAGGGATATCGAAACTACGTAGGTGTAGAGTTTTTGTCATGTTGTTTCTCCTTTAATAAGCAAGTTATGACTTTGTAATGTAGACCCCACCATGGGCATCTACAAGTGTATTTATACAGGAAATCTCAAGACTTGTCAAGTTTCATTGGCTCAACTACTCGATACGTTTTAAGATATGCATATGGCGGATTCCATGTGATAGCAAAAAAACTATAAAGTTCGTCGGATGCAAATGCTACTCGTGTGACATTTTTTACTGTTTTGATTTGGAAAGGTATATCGTATTTTTCTTGCCACTCATCCAATGCATCTCGAATGTCAGTCAAGTGATGGAAGTTCACAAGATCAAATGCGATATACATGGCATCAGTCTGTTCCTGTTAGCGCAGTTGGTTTGTTCACTTGTGCAGGATCAATTTCCACACACTTGATACCTGTGCTGGCATAGCGACGTAGATTAAACATGTGTGGAATCAAAGTGCGCTCTAGTTCAGAATGCAGTCCACGAGCACCTGTTTTGTTGGCCAATGTGTGCTCGGCAATTAGGTCCAGTGCAGGTTCTGTGAATGTCAACTCTACGCCATCTTCTTTAAATAGCCAATGATACTGCTCAATGTAGTTGTTCTTTACTTCAGTGAGAATGCGTATCAAGTCTGCTTTTGAAAGTTCTTTCAAACTAACCCAATTAGGAAAACGTCCCACAAACTCCGGTATCATTCCAAACTTCACTAGGTCATCAGGAGTGGTCATGTCCAAGTCTGTGTCCATGTTGGCTTCTACTCGTGCATTGAATCCAATGCTGGTGCCTTGCACACGGTTCTTCACAATGCCATCAAGCCCCACAAAAGCACCGCCAGCGATGAACAAGATATTCTTGGTATCAATTTCAATCATCTCGCCGCCTGGATGTTTGCGTCCACCGCCGGCACTCACACGGCAGATGGTGCCTTCTACCATCTTGAGTAGGGCTTGCTGCACCCCTTCTCCGGATACATCTCGTGTGATTGAACTCGATTCCCCTTTGCGGCTGATCTTGTCAATCTCGTCCACAAACACGATACCTTGCTGTGTTTTGGCCACATCATTACCCGATGCTGCATACAGTCTGCTGATAAGGCTTTCTACATCATCCCCCACGTAGCCTGCTTCTGTAATTGATGTTGCGTCTGCAATTGCAAATGGTACATCAAGATAACGTGCCACACTCTTGGCCAGCAGAGTTTTACCCGATCCGGTAGGACCTAACATTAAGATATTGGCTTTGTCCAGTTCGGGATCTACAGTAGTTTTGCCGATACGTTTGTAGTGATTTACAATGGCCACAGCCAACATGATTTTAGCAGCATGTTGTCCAATTACATATTGGTCTAGATAATTTTTCAAAGCAATAGGATCCATTTTGTCTGACGGAGGGGCAGGTATGGTTGCAATTGCGTCATCTGTGAGTAAATCTCGACAAAAGTCCACACACTCGTTGCAAATACCTGCGTATTCACCAACTATGAGTTTTTTAACTGAGTCTTTATTCTTGCCACAAAAGCTGCAAGATGTGTATGTTTCTTTGGTCATTTATTTTGTGTTATACGTTGTTCAATCTGATCACGTTCACTGTCATTTAGAATGTCGGGATCATACAGCCCTTGTTCAATTTGATTGATCAAGTGATCAATGTAGGCTGCATCGTATGTATAGCTGTCTTGTTGAATATTGTCAATATTAATCCAGGCAGTACCATTGTGTTTATATAGCCGATAAGGAATTACTGTAGTCGATATAAATGTATCGCCCCTGGAACCGTACTTGGGCAGCACAGGGCCAAATCCCGATTCAGGAATCCTGGGCAAATATTTCATCCAAGGTAGCTGATCTATCACTCCTACTTCAAGTAAGTGACGGTGTCGTTTAAGGGTGTCATCAGGATTGTCTGCTTTCCATTGTGCTTTGGCATCTTTTATTTCAGGGCTTTCATTATCGTCATGCTCGTCGTACTGTGCAGTTGGTGAGATAAATTTGAATTGTATGGGGTCCTGATCAACTAAAAATGGCCCATCACTTACATCACAGTCTTGATTAGGACAAAATGGCCCGATCCCCGGAGCATTCATCAGTGGCGTACCGCATTTATAGCAAGGGTCTAATGTCTCGTCGCTGGGTTCTTTGTATACTTGTATCGGAGCAGGTTCTATGCCCGGCGGTGTACTGCTACCCGGGGCCGTACACAAATATGGATGGTCGTTGATATCAAATTCTTTTTCTGCTACTGATTCAGCCGGTTCCGCGGGCATAGTCCAGCTTGTTATAGGTCCCCCCGGTGCGGTCACATCATCACCCGGTCTTGGCCATTTTGGATCCAGGCAATTTGTTTTGTATCCATCTTCCCTAATATCTTCTTTAATTTCTTTCTTTGGTGGTGTTCTAGCCCACTTTAAACTTTCTGTAGAAGCCAACAACATCATTATGGCCAACGGGTCGAACACACATACCAGCAGGATGATTACCCAACGTACAGCATGTTCCAGTATGTTAGCATCAGGATTATCGCCGTAGATCAGTGCAGCAATATATTTGATTGGCCCTACTTCTGCTTCAACTTTGCGAACGTCGGCGGCAATAGGCGCACGTGATTCATTAAGTGCTGTGATACGTTTTTGACTTTCTGAGATTTCCGCAAGCAGGCGCTGACGCTCCTTTTGTTGGCCACGGCGTACAGCCACAGCTTTGTCTGCACCTTTTTCGTCTGAACTACGACCCATAACTTGGTCCACAGCCTCATCCATTTGTTTAAGGGATTTACGACTAACATCTATGTTCTCCTTCTCAGTCTTGATTTTTTCATCATATATGGAAATCTTTGCTGTGACATCACCTGATACTAAACTTTGATCACTGTGAGCTTTTGACAAGAATCCAAATATACCCATACTGGTAATCAACATCAGCATGATCACTGCTGGTACTAGATACAGCTTCATTAGCCATCGACATCGTGACCAGTATTCATGCAGCCATAGTGTAACTACAACTTTGGCTAATTCTAGTATAGAGCCCATGATTATAATTGGTATCACAGCTGAGGCAAAGATGGCTGTGAGCCCAGCGATGCTGTAATATGCAGCAATGATGCTGAGCCCCAAGGCCACAGCTAAAGTAATAAGACTGAGAAACATAAGATTATTTACCGGGTGGTGCCAGCACAGTGACCGCATACTTTATAGCAATCCACGTTGCAAACTTTTCGTCAGGCACATCAAACCACACACGTTGGGTGGTTTCGAGTGCAGAGGGCCATATTCGATTGCAGCGTTCCAGCCGGCGTTTAGCACCTGATTGGCCCTTCCATCCTCGGATTCCAAATTCACGATTGGCTTCTGCTATGATTTTGTACCAGACTTCAGTGCTGCTAATCTCTACCCAAATACGGTGCATGGGCAAGGGCGTTGTTTTAAGCGAATTGAGTGACTCGGACATGCTCGACGCAGAGATCCCAATTTCAACAGACATTTACATATCCTTTCCAGATTATTCCTCTTGGCATACTCCCAGGGTACCAGCCTGGTTTTGATCTTTCAATCGAGGTCTTAGTCGCAACCTACAAGACTTACGCTCACGTGCCACGGCATTAGCAGGCCCGGGTAATCGATCCACCCCGCTAACACCATTGAGCTACTATACCTCCTTGCCCATGCCAAGTAATTATAGCAAAGTTGGTTGGAGGAGTCAATATCTTTGGGATATTAGTTAACTATCACGTTCCATAACACAGGCTTCTGCTACTAATGCCTGTACTTCTTCTAGTGTTGAGCACAAGATCCTAGCACTAACATAATCGCTTTTTTTATTACGTCCGCCTGCTTCAACCATGAAGCCATTGTCATACATGTGGACTGAGAAGTTGTCATTTACTTTGATCAGCTTGTCGCTGAGTTTAGTTACTGTTTTTGCTGTTGCCATCATTTTTTCCTTTTAAAATCTCTATCATTCTATACTGTTCAAACAATTTTGTCAAGTCTACCCACTTGCCCATACCGTTGGGCACTTCGAGTTTTTGACCATGCCCCCAGGCTGCTGCGGCACGGTGATATAGAAGTTCTGCGGCATTTTCATGGATCGTTGGTGACAGTTCCATCACCATTTCTGTCCATAGATTACGACTCACTATAAAGTTCTTTCTAGTGGTCGATTCATATCAAACGCTGTGAGGATCTTGTTCTTGACCAAGGTAGATCCTACACATACACCTTTACCGCCGCATTGGTTGATGCAAAAAGTAGCGGTTATACGCACCAGTCGTTCCACTGCTTCTGCCTGATCAGGTGAGTATTTGAGTCCAGCCTCACTGGCCATGCGTTCAATCACGGAGTTCATTGAACTTTGCCCCAGGTGTTTCTATCATAATCCCAATGCCGCATATCGTAGAAATGCAGTTCCGCACCATATCCCAGCAGCACCAACATCACTCTAGCACCTGCATGATCACCTTTAACTCTCAAGTCAAATTCCACATCAATTATATATCCAGTGCGATATCCATTGAACTCCACGGCTTTGTGTTTGGTAATTGACCTGCTGATGTTCCACAGGATATCCCAAAGATCTCGGCGCCATGGATTGGCAATGCTGAAGTTTAGATTAATCACATCACGTGTCCGAGCACTTGATAAATCAACTGATCCAATTCAGTTTGATAGTCATGATTGCCTAGTCTCCGCTTCATCCAGATCTTCTCAATCAGCACTCTGGCATCTTCATCAGCATCAGCTGGCAATCTACCACGTGCTTCTAGCTCGTCCAGCAAGTCCTCGGTGTCAAACTCACTGATGTCTACATCAACTTCAACTTCTGCGGTCACGGTTCTATATCTGCTCATAGTTTATCTCCTGGTTCAAATCCGCGAAACCTTACAAATCTTGGGAATCGGAGACTGTAGGTTCCATCTTGGTTTTGTGTAACTGCGTCCGCTTCGACTTCAACCACGTGACCAAGTAATTGATCCCGGGAAGCCCAATACTCATCACGATCGCTGTCAGACAAACCGCTACCAACATTAACTCTGATGTTTCTGTCATTATCAACTCCTTCACACACTATAGCACCCAACCGGCTGGCATTACGACCAGTTCCTTCTTCGAATCCTACAATATTGAGATCCACAGTGATTGTGGGTTTCCATTTCATCCAGAAGTCTGATCGTTTGCACTCGTAAGGTGCATCCAGATTCTTGATCATGATGCCTTCGAATCCTGCAGCCACTGCATCCTGTGCATAGCGATTCATTACATCGTGACCTTCGGCTGTGTCTAGATCCACTTTGATACCGCTCATCAAACGCAAACATGTGGTTTGATCAAACCGCCGGCATAGAACATCCAGCCATTCCAGGCGTTTGGATTGACGACTATTGCAATGCCCTTCCATGAATGCATCAAAAGGAATCATATCAAACACATGATAAACCATTCCCGAAGTTTCAGCATCATTCTTACGATGTGCTTGGCGCATGAGTTTCTGAAAACTCTCTCCCACAATTTCACCATCTAACACCAGTCCGCCAGTTGGGCTGTGATTAAGATCAAGATCAAGTGCTGCTATGGCATCTGCAATCTGCGGAAAGTTTACAAACTCTTTGCCGTTGCGGCTGAATAGTGTGACACCACTTTTTTTGACCACTGCCAACACACGCACACCATCCAGTTTGACTTCCAGTCGCTTGATGCCTTTCATCTTGGACGGACGATCTGTAGAGTCCTGAGCCAGTTGGCATGAGAACACCGGAATACGATATTGTGTTTTGCCCACAACCTTGTTCAATGTTTTTTCACTGATACCACAGCGTAGGTCTTTGCGGATCACTGGCACACATACCAAGTTCCACTCATCGCTATCAAACTCTTCGCTGATACTTTTTATCATGTCTCTGGCTGCATACCCCGAGGTGCTGCGTGTGCGTAGTGCTTCCAACAAGCCCCAGAATCGTGGCCACGGATTGGCACGACCTGTAAGACCCAAAGTCTCAGGCAGTTGTTTCACATGAAAGGTATAGAAAGGATTGTAGGCTTGATAGCAGTTGAACAAAAAAGCCTGTGCATCGGCACTGCCCAGTTTGGATGCCATCAATGCTTTTTCAATTACCTTTTCCTTGTGGGTACGGCTGTCTGATTCAGCCAGTTCTTTTATCCAGCCCGATGACATAGTGCCCTCATAGCGTGAATCATCGATGTTGTATGTAAATTCATTTGTCATTATTTACTTCTCTTGTTGTTTGGTTAATGCACATACGAATAGAAATTTTTCGTAGGATGCTTTCACTGCCTCATTGGTCAATAGGTTAGCGGCTTCTTGTTCCAATGCCTTCAAGCCTGCCTGAGCGATCTCCCAAGAACTGGCTCCATTCAATGTGGCAAGTTCATCACCGAACTCTTTAGCCAACTTCTTCCATGCTCGTTGTTGGCCCAGTGTGATAGGAGTTTGCTTGGGTTTCATTTCACTGGCCTTTTGCATGGCTTGAATCATAGCATCCTCGGCCACACGACCAGCCGCAATCAAGGCAGCATAATCAGGATCAATGTTGTATCTGCGACTCTGCCCACCTGGATAGCATATCACGAGATGGCTGCCTTTGCCGAAACTATCTGTCAAGTCGCTGTCGTATTCGGCCACAGGAACATATTTCCTGCCGACCTTTTCGTAGTAGACTTTTTTTACCATGAGCTGTTGTAGAATACTTTTAGACCAGTGAATATTTCAGCTTTGGCTTCTCGCACAAATTTCAAATCGTGTTCTCGATAATGGTCGTCGCTATCGTTGCCAAAGAAAAATCCACTTGTGCTTGGCAACTGTTTGTGTGTGACTGCACGTTCAAGTTCTTCAAGATCTTCCCACGTGAGTTCTAGTTCAGTACCATTGAACTGATCTTCAGGATGACCGTTTGGACAGCCTTTGCTTTCCCACAACCGATGCATCCATCCGTGCAGGTTAGGATGCTTGCGCCAGTATGCAATCTCACGCTGTACCAATTTGCCTTGCGTGGCACTGTCGTGCGCTTGTGTGGCTGCATACGCATACATATCTAGACCCATGTGTTTCTCCTTATGTCTGCACTAGAGAGGGCATTACGCCATCTTTGAGTGTGCGCAGTAGAATACGATTGCGTTCATCTTGTTCTTTGCGTTCACGCTTTTCATCCATCTTCCTATCAATAACCATGCGATCATAATCACGTGCCCACTCAACACCTCGCATGAAATACTCAGCACCTTCCAACGTGCCCGAAAACAACTGTGCATCACGGGTATAGATAGGCAGGGCATCGTCATCCCTGGGGATTAATGCTACATTATCACCATAGTTGTTATCGTACTTGTATGCGGCAAACTGCATTCCAAGTTTATCTGCTTGTGCTTCTAGTCTGCGAATCTGACGAATTGTATTCCATCCTGTCATGACGATTCCTACGTTAGCAAATTGTTAATAGTGTCCAGTGCAAGTTGCACCATCTCCATACTGATATTGAGTTTAGCTGCCATATCTGACACTGTGAAATGTCTGTCCATCATCTCGCGCACTGCTAAGATGATGTCACGTTTGATAAACATATTAAGGGCAGGCAATCGTTGCACCTGCCCTGTGGACGTTGATTATTTGGTACCAAACACAGCCATCATAAGGCTGTCGACTTCAGCTTCAGTCACAACCACTTCGGCTGCTGCGGCACGAGCCTTGGCTGCTTTGGCGCGGATGGAATCCATAGTAGGACGAGCCTTGACTGTGACCGTTTTGGAAACTTTCTGCTTCACAGGTTTGGCAGTTTTTGCAGGGCGAGTTTTCACAGCCACTTCTGCTTGCAGTGCTTCACGCACAGCATCAGTGTCAGCAAAGCCTGGCAAGCCCAACAGATACGCCACAGCACCTGCCTTGTCCATAGTAGACGGCAGCGGCACAATGTTCACATCAGTGTCGCCCAGCTTGGCCAGCTGTTTAGCACGAGCCTCAGAGTTGGCAAAACGAACTTTAAGAACACCTTTGAGAACGGAAGTACCAGCGAAAGTGTAAGACATAAAAACTCCTAAGTTAAATTAAAAATGTATTATAACCGAAAACTCAATATCAGTCAACCAATGCTTAGTCTACCCGGCTTCCTGCATAGGCCTTCTCGATGCCAAACTTGCGTAGCACCTCGGCGTAGGCGCGGGCACCTTCTTCCTTGGCTGTGATGCATTGGGTACAACTGCCTGATGGGTTCCACAGTTGGAGGCCACCGCCGTATGCTGGTTTAAATCCCACTGACTTCAATGCGCGACCCAACTTGGTAGAGCCTTTTTCGTAGACTGTAACCCAAGCAAAGCCGCAAGCATCGCGATCGCCGTGTTTGGCAAGAAAGTCTTCAGTAGTTTTACGGGCTGCGTCTGTTGCGGTATTATGGATGCTTTCAATGTTGTCTAGTGCGATCATAGTGTGTTCCTTGTTGCGATGTATGTATTATAACCGATCTGCCAATTCTGGTCAACCCCATACTAGACCAAAGTTGCGAGCGCATACCGGACCGTATCCAACTTGCACAGAACGGTTATCTTTCAGCCCGTGATTGCAAAAACTACAACCACCAGTGAGACGTCCGTAGCGTCCTGCGGTAGCAGATGGATCATCTGCAAACTCTTTTACTAGGTCGCAGACTTCTTGGGTGGCACTGCGAGTAGCAAAGAACTCACCAGTAACATCCACACGGCCAAAGAACTTATTATTGCCAAATGGTCCACCGTCAGTGATCAGGATCTGACCCGCATATTTGCTGTTGGCACCTGCACGGGCAAACGCCACTGGCTGTCCTTGTGCAGTTTGCAATTTGACTTTGACCCGACGCAGTTTCTTAGCAGCCAAATCAAACAGATCTTGGATCTTTTGAAAGTTCACTTGGATTTGCGCAACAAGTGCGGGCTGTGTGGCACGTTGGGTCAAAGTATCAACCCAGGTCAGCTGTTTGGGAGACAAGCTACCATAACGATAAAAGTTCTGGATCAAGCTGGAAGCAAAGTTACCATCGCTGTTGCTCAGCTTGCCAAGTACAGAACTCAGTGCTTCTATCTGAGGTTGTTGTACTGAATTCAGTTGCACAGTTTTACGAGTTTGGGTAGCGAACATAAAAACTCCTTGTTGCGATGTATGTATTATAACCGATCTTGCGATTCTGGTCAACCGAAAGTGTATTCCCGCACCCAATCAAATCGAGTAGTGGCCGGAACCCACTTGAACTCAGTGCGCTTGCGATAGGGCTTTTCAAAGTCAAAGCACACCATTATCCAGCCTGGCTCAGGACTAAACCCGACGGTTTTGGCAACACGAACAACTTCGACCACCCGGCCATCAGTCATTTTTGCTACGGTAATCATCATGTGCTCCTTTCTGTGTATGTGTGTATTATAGCATTTTGGACAATACCGATCAACCAAAATAATTGTGGGATTTTTACAACAAAAAACCCTGCGTGAAGCAGGGTTTTTGTGGTTATTTTGCAACAAAAAGTTACAAAATTAGGTTGACACAATTAGAAGTTGTATTCTACGCCCACACCGTATTGTGTAACGTCTGTTGCAGCGTCAGTGAAACTCCAACGTGCATGCACAGTCAGTGCCTTGCTCATGGCATAAGCTACACCAAGTGCCTTGGCAGTTACGCCAGCATTGGTTTCGCCGTAGTTGGCCAACACCGCAACTTGTGGATTGATTGCTTGACGAACACCCACGCTCTTACCTGTGGTGCTTACTCCCGATACTGTGTCATCGCTGTATATACCAAACACTGTGGTACCAGTTTTGGCCACAGTGTACTTGGCACCAAGGATGGTGCTTGAGCTGGTTGCACTGTCATTGTAACGTGCCAGGGTGGCTGCAACTGGACCTGCTGCATAATCAATGCTGGCAGTTTGCACATTGGTCACGCCAGCAGTTTCGCTATTGGCCATCGCGTAGTTGCCGGTAAATCCCATTACAGGTGCTGTGCTGATAAACACTGCGTTTTGCAACCGAGTACCTTGTGCGCTGTGGATTGTGGTTGCCATGGTGCCATAAGCATTTTCCATCACATCAAAGTTATCCAACACACGGGTAACTGAGTGCTTGTCACGACCTACACCAACTGAACCCAAACTGTTGCTCAAGCTAAAAACGGAGATACGATTGCCCAAGGTAGTAGCACCCGGTGCGTCCATGGCCACACCAGTTTCAATCACAGCACTAGCAGTGACACCACTGCCTACATCAGCAGTGGCTCGGAATCCCAGGCGACTAGAATCGTCGGTCAACCGTGTCAATGCGCTAGCAGTGCCCGAGGTATAAGATTCTTGATACTCACGGACTTTGCCGTAAACGCTGACTTGAGGGATGGTTTCTGCCTGAGCAAAACCTGCGGCCAATGCCAGGGCCATTAGTAAAGCATATTTCTTCATGAAGTTTTCCTTATTAAAAGTTGTTTTCTGTACCAGTCGGTACATTCTTACTTAGCCATTATAGCAGCACAATTTCTATTTTACAACTAAATTGGCTGCTTCTGCCTCGGTATATGTGCTCGGAATCAGATTTGCAAGTGGGGGGACTGAATTGGGGGTGCTAGGAATAACTGTATCCTGCCCTACACCAGCGGCGTTAAGAATTGATACATTTTTACCTTCTCTCAAACAGGCCACTATAGCTTGCCCACCTTGTGTATTAAGATTGGCCACTGATTCAAGGAATTGAGTTGGGCCGTTTTCTTCAGTATTAACTCCATAATCGGGCAAACTTTGTATAAAGCTCATAACCGGGCCACGGCTGGTTGTTTCCAAATTGGCTATATCTATGCTGGCCATTGAAAGATTGGTAAGCTCAGAACTAAGGTTAGCAGCCATGGCAATGAAATTATTGTTCAATACACCAGACTGTGTGGGATAAGAGATTTCAATACTTGCCACTTCCACTGCTGCGTTGCTGATCAGTGCATTCAATGCAGCATCTGCATTGCCATACGACCCTTCGCCCGGGCCAGGTGGGATAACCACATTTCCGGTAAAATCAGTATAAACTCCGTTTACTGTATTTTCCATTCTCACATACGTGCCAGTCAATGTGGTCAATATTCCAGCCGAGGTCATACTGTTGATTGTACTAGTAACATTGGTAAGGTCACTGGTAAATGGTACCCCCACTGCTGCCCCCAACAGATCTGTTATCACTAATGTACCATTGGATCCTGAGCCAGTTGCATACATACTGGTATAAAATGCTGCCACAGATGGTGGTACCGCTACCAACAACGAACTGATGAGGTCAAGGTCTCGGGTGGTCTGCATG
>Ga0007796_10000187_pt1 | contig 17474 bp, 9 predicted proteins | sample CryBogmetaGMA0M_FD_60373 | JGI IMG/M metagenome (GOLD analysis project Ga0007796, IMG submission 60373) | Freshwater microbial communities from Crystal Bog, Wisconsin, USA - MA0M | ecosystem: Environmental > Aquatic > Freshwater > Lake | place: Crystal Bog, Wisconsin, USA | collected 2009-07-06 | reverse complement strand
TTTTATGCCTATGGTTTAATCGTTATATGTTAAGCCCATCCCCAAATTCCACCAAGAAGGCATTTAGCCGGGTTGCGCTTGTCGGTAAATTTCAGGCAGACGGCATTGATCAATACCTGAAAGATCTGGCTAAACTGGTTGCTAGTCTAGGCTGCGAGGTCTTTATTGAGGCTGACACCGCAACTCATCTGGGTTTAAGTGCTTACCCCACTAAAACTGCACAAGACTTTGCTGGGGCAGTTGATCTCGTTGTGGTCTTGGGTGGCGACGGCACCATGTTGGGTATTGCTCGTCAATTAGCCGGTAGCAACGTTCCGCTCGTTGGAATCAATATGGGTCGCCTTGGCTATATGACCGATATTCCCATTCAGTCTGTACAAACTACCCTACCTAAAATGATTGCAGGGGAATATGAAGCCGACACCCGAACATTACTTGATGCTGTCGTTCTTCGTGATGGTAAAGAAATTAATCGCGCTTTAGCACTGAATGATGTAGTCGTAAATCGTTCTGGCATTTCTGGGATGGTGGAACTTGCAGTTCATGTCAATGGCTCCTTCATGTACAACCAACGGTCTGATGGCTTGATTGTGTCTACCCCTACTGGTTCGACTGCTTACGCACTTTCTGCTGGCGGCCCTATTTTGCATCCCCACGTGGCAGGCATATTGCTTGTCCCCATTGCGCCACACTCACTCTCTAATCGACCCATTGTCTTGCCACAAGATAGTGTTACTGTGATTGAGGTAGTAAATGGGCTTGAAGTCATCGTCAACTTTGATATGCAATCTCAAACCAATTTACAAAGTGGTGACAAGGTTGAAGTACGTCAATCTGATAAAACGATTGCCCTTCTTCACCCCAGCAATCACAGTGACTACAAAACTTTGCGCGAGAAGCTGCATTGGAATGAGTACCCATCGACATTCTGATGTTGAGTTCTTCGCTACGCTAATACATGCTTCAAAACATCTCACTTCGTGACTTTGTCATTGTTGATCAGCTTGAGTTGGACTTTGCTTCCGGCTTTACTGTTCTCACCGGCGAAACTGGCGCCGGTAAATCCATTCTTCTAGATGCCCTCAGCCTGGTATTGGGTGAGCGGGCAGATAGCAGCCAAATTCGTGAAGGAAGTACACGTGCAGAAATCTCCGCACTCTTTCGGATCGATAGCGAGCAAGTCAATCATTTCAGCGCATGGCTCGATATTCAAGGGTTCCCTATTGAGGATGATGGGCAGAGCCTATTACTAAAGAGAACGATAGAAGGCAATGGCAGAAGTCGCGCCTTTATCAATGGTAGCGTTGCCACCTTGGCACAACTTCGTGAAGCTGGCGATCAACTTGTAGATATTCATGGTCAACACGCCCATCAACTCCTTTTAAAAGGTGGTGCTCAGCGGGAGTTACTGGATCGGCATGCGGGCTTACTATCACTGGTAAAAGACGTAGCTCATGCATTTAAAACTCTCCATGATTCTCGTCGTCTCTTAGAGCAAGCAGAAAATGCAGGGCAGGATATTGAGCGTGAACGTGAGCGCTTAGAGTGGCAACTCGAAGAACTTACTGAGCTGTCGCCTCAAGAAGGAGAATGGTTAGGCATCCAAAGCGAACACTCCCGATTAGCGAATGGAGCAAAGATTATTAGTGGCTGCCAAGAGGCAATTACTATCCTCAGCGATGCGGATAACTCTATCGAATCGAGTCTATCTAAAGTCTGCAGCAATATTGGGGCCTTAGCAGAACATGACTCCGCTCTAAGTGAAATTAATACTGCTTTAGAGAGTGCCCAAATTCAATTGGATGAGGCCATTCACACTCTGAATCGCTATCTACAGAAGATTGATCTAGACCCTGCACGTCTTGGCCAGGTTGAAGAACGTATGCAAGCCCTTCACACAGCAGCTAGAAAATACCGCACTGAGGCTGATGAACTTCCGAAGCTTCTTCTAGAAACTGCCGATCGCTTGGATGCTCTTACTGCCTCCCGAAATATTGAGGCCTTACGTGAAAAAGTTAAACAAGAAGAGGCTGCCTACCTCAAACTCGCAAAACAACTCTCGCAAAAACGGGGGGTCGCTGCAGCCGATCTTGGCAAACTAGTGACTGATGCTATGCAGAATCTTTCGATGGCAGGCGGGCAACTAGAAATTGCTTTAACTCCTCTTAATGAAGGTGGTTCATTTGGTCTTGAACAAATTGAATTCTTAGTAGCTGGTCATGCTGGCAGTACACCACGCTCCCTAGCTAAAGTAGCTTCTGGCGGTGAGCTGGCGCGCATTAGCTTGGCAATTAGCGTAATCACTAGCAAAGCCTCGTTCACGCCTACCCTGATATTCGATGAGGTCGATGCGGGAATCGGCGGTGCAGTTGCTGAAACCGTTGGTAAGTTATTACATCAACTAGGACAATCTCATCAAATTCTCTGCGTAACCCATCTTCCGCAAGTAGCTGCTCAAGGCAATCACCACCTCAAGGTCAGCAAAACCCAAAGTGGCGACAAAACTCTTTCTCAGGTACAGACACTAGGAAGGTCTGAACGCGTTGAAGAAGTCGCACGGATGCTCGGTGGTGCAACAATTACTGATACTACCCGTAGACATGCTCGCGAGCTGCTCGAGCAAAACTAAACTTCACTCACCATCAGAAGGTGCTTGGAAAATTTCAAACCAGAGCGCCAGGACGGCCTCTCTTGCAGCAATCAGCTCAGGCTCATTGTCGAGATGAATACGGGTTTTTTCTGCTCCATCCAAGCGCAATCGGTGCTGACGTGATCTAAACAGGCGATAGGCATTGCCAACCGATAAAGCAGCGCCATGATGAATTAATCCATCTTCTCCGGCAATTCGAAGTAAGGCAATATTGCCAAGGTTGCCAATTAATTTTTGATGTTGGCATGAATAGGCTAGAACTAAAAATTGCACTATGAATTCAATATCCACCATGCCACCTGAATCATGTTTTAGATCAAAATCACCGCTTGGATTTGGGTGCCCCGCATGAACCTTGCGACGCATCTCCAAAATTTCAGTGCGAAGCTGATTGATATTTCGCTTTTGACTTAGTACCTCAGAACGCACAGCATCAAACTCCAAACCAACGGCCGTATTGCCCGCCGAGAAACGGGCCCTAGTGAGAGCCTGATGCTCCCATACCCAAGCAGCGTTATCTCCCTCACGCATCTGATATTTTTTAAATGCTTCAGCATTGGTAACCAAAAACCCAGCTGAGCCATTAGGACGCAGACGCGTATCAATCTCAAATAAGCTGCCTGTGGATGTAAAGGCAGTCAGCCAATTGATCATACGTTTAGCAAAAAGGGCAAAGGTTTCTTGGGCAGCGTAGTCGGATTCTGCTGATTGATATAAAAATACCAAATCCAAATCAGAGGCATACCCCAACTCTTTACCACCCAATTTGCCATAAGAAATAATTGCAAATGGCGGAACTAATTCCTTATCTAAACCAAATTTTTGGGCAACCCCAGGCCATACGCGCTCAAATGTGGTTTGCAATATCAAATCTGCTAAAGCCGAAAGATGATCACTGACCTTTTCCACCCTGAGTGGCTCCTCTACACCAATTCCCAAATCCGCCAATAAGGTGATAAAAGTTTCTGTGTGATGGGTAACGCGAAGAATATCCATCGCCTGCTCTGAGCCATCGCCATCTGCCATGACATCATCGAGACGCATATTCAAGCTCTCCCTTACTTCACGCCAATATTCTTCAGGATGCTCAATTAAAGCCTTTTCGGTGCGTGAATTAAGTAAATGATCCAATAAGTGTGGATGCTGCGTCAGGTAGTGCGCGCCCCACTGAGAGGCGCTAAGCAAGGCTAATACATTTAATAAGGCACGGGGATATTCAGCCAAAATGGATAAGTAAGCGCTACGCCTTGCAATTGCCTCAAGCAGATCATAAAACCGCAATAAGGTTAGATCAGCAGGCGTGGATTCATTGCCGCTAGACTGCAAACTTTCTGCAGCCTTGCGCATCAAATTACCAAAAATCAGACGACTCTTTTCGGGCAATTGTTTTTGTTTTGGACCTTCCAACCAGGCCTGCCAACGCAAAAGAGCTTGTGGGAAAAATTGGGGGTCCGGCTCCCAGTCTCTAGCTAATGGGGCTAAATCTAATCGAGCACTGTCATCTAATAAAAACGCTTTTTCAAACAGACGAGCAACATGATTTTGATGAAGGTCAAGATCAGCCATAAATGCCGCGCTATTCAGACTTCGATCTCCCTCCCCCATGGATATAGCCAAACGTTCGCGAATAGATTCATCATCAGGCAGGTAATGGGTTTGTTGATCGTCCCAAACCTGAATGCGATGCTCCAAACGCCTGAGGAAAACATAAGCCGTCTTTAAAACATCTACCTGTTCAGCGGGAAGAATGCCTTGTTGCTGAATTAAGCTCAGAATCTCTAAGGTAGGCCTTGCTCTGAAGCGCGGGTCCGTACCGCCGCGCATGAGTTGGAACATTTGTGCCAGAAATTCAATTTCCCGAATGCCACCACGGCCTAGTTTGATATCGCGCGAACGACCCTCACGCCCAGAGGACCTCTTCTCTGCTTCACGCTGAATCTGCGCATGCAGGTCACGGATAGAGGCAATCACACCGTAATCTAAATGCCTGCGATAAACAAAGGGGCGTATGAGTTGATCTAATTCTTTGGCGCAATGAGCATGCTCTGGTGAACCAGGCAATGGTGCTATCAAGCGGCCTTTGATCCAAGCGTAGCGTTCCCATTCTCTGCCCTGAACCACGAGGTACTCTTCGAGCATATCCAAACTACAAACCAATGGGCCAGAATCCCCGTTGGGTCGAAGGCGCATATCTACCCGAAATACAAATCCATTCTCATCATGCTCCGCTAGCATGTTGATTAAACGTTTACCCATGCGACTAAACCATTCATGGTTTGAAAGACTTTTGGGGCCGCCAACCGTCTCACCTTCGCGTTCATATAAAAATATCAAATCAATATCAGAAGACAGGTTGAGCTCCAGGCCACCTAACTTTCCCATACCCACGACCATGAGAGGCATCTCCGAATCTCTGACCTCACTCCACGGTAAACCAAACCGCGCTTTTAAATCTTCACGAATATAAGCAATAGATGCAGACACCACCAGCTCGGCAAAATGACTTAGGCTATGCGTCACTTCCTCCAGATTAGCCAAGCCATTGAGATCACGAAAACCAATCCAGATCATCAAGCGCTGCCGGGCTAAGCGCAAATTCGCCATAAATTGCGCTTCTTCCAGATTCGGCTTCTCGCCACCAATGTCACAACTGACTAGCAGCTCGCGAATACCACGCAAATCAACTTTTTTATCCCCCTGGGCTCTCAACCAATCAGCCCAGTCAGGACGAGCATTGAGCCAGCGCCGCGCATAGGTGGAGTGTTGCTTTAAAAATGCAATTTGCCTTGAAAAATCATCCATTCCCCCATCTTAATCCGTACCTGGAGCCGAATGGGGGAAGCTTGGCGATCGACTAAAGGCTGACGGATAATAGAGCCCATGCTGCAAAACCTCATTCCGCCTCGCCTCAAGAGCCTGATTCCAAAACGTCCTATAGGTTCTAGCGGACCTTGGCGTAAACGCGCCCTGATTTTGAGTGGCTTCATATTTGTACTGTTTGTGATTGCTCATCTTGGCGTTCGGTATGTTATTTGGCCTCAAATTGAAAAGTCCAAAGCGTCTGTTGAAAGGCTGATTGGCGCTCGAATTGGTGCGGATGTTTCCATGGAGAAGTTGGAAGTGTCATGGGTAGGCATTCGACCTAGCTTTGAAATTGAGGGTTTACGTTTCAATGGGGGGGATAAAACAAAACCCTTATTACAAGTTCAGAAAATTAGCGGTGAATTAAGTTGGGCCTCCTTCTATCATTTAGCGCCTTACTTTCATGAACTTCATATCCAAGGTGCAGAAATTTATGCTCAGCGCAACAATAAAGGGATTATTTCTGTTGCGGGGATTCCCATCCATGGAAACTCGAATGATCACGCTGCAGAAGATTGGCTCTTTTCTCAAAACGACATTGATATCCATGATGTCAAGCTAGTCTGGGATGACCAACTCAATAAGAAGGCAATCGCCTCACTGGATATTCAAAATCTTTCGCTGAGCAATGGAATTCGTAGACACATCGCCTTATTGAAGACAAGCACGCCTTGGTCTACGGGCCCAGTGCAGCTAGAGGCTGATTTTGTTCACCACCTGGGCGGGCAGCCTGGTAACTGGCGCGATTGGATAGGGACGATTGCCTGGGATGTGAATGATCTCAACTTAAATCAAATTACAAAAGATTTCACACTCCCTTTAAATACCTTAGAGGGAAAACTCAGCTCAAAGGGAAAATTAAAAATTGACAACGGCAGGCCCGATGGTGGCGAAGCTTATATTGCCGGCGACAATCTCATCATTCAGCTGGCAAAAAATGAGGACGCTATTGCCTTAGGAAGATTAGAAACAAATGTCATTCAGGAAACAGTGAATGGATTGAACTCCCTCACCACTAAAACATTTGCGTGGCGAGACATGGATTCCCCTAAAAATGCAGCTTTAGAAATATTGAGTCCCATGACTTTCCGCTGGAAACCACCGGGAGCCGATGAAGAAATTAAAGAATTTGGCTTTTCATCTCCCAAAATTCTAGTTGAAGATGTTGCATTATTTGCCGCCAACTTACCACTTTCTAAAAAAATCCAACAGTGGATTAAAGCCTCCCATGCAGATGGTGAGCTACAGGATCTCGATATCAACTGGTCCGAAAGCAAATCGCCGTTATCGGCATTGAATATTCCTGGTGGATGGTTTAAGTCCAATAAGGTTGATTTCACAGTGAGCGCTAAGTTGAATAATCTGAGCTTTGTGGGGATAAATAAAGCAATCCCCTCTGTTACAAATTTATCTGGATTTATTTCAGGCAATCAAAACGAAGGCAGCTTCTCAATTAACTCGACTGATGTCGAGTTTGATATCAATGACTTTTTGGTAGATCCAAAAATTAAATTAGATCGAGCCAATGGAAAAATTACCTGGGGCAAGCAAAAAGGAAATTGGGTTATAAATGCCAATAAACTTGAATTAAGTAACCCAGAAATAACTACGAGTTTAGATATCAATTACATATTAGGCGGGGCAAAAAAACCTGACCTCATGACTCTAGATATGGAATTTGCCAAAGCCAATTTAGCGACGGCATACCGTTATCTACCAGTAGGGATGGATGCTGATACTAAAACCTATCTCAGTAAAGCATTTTTGGACGGAACTGTTCAAAAAGGGAAGTTGCATGCTAAGGGCGATCCAAATGGAATACCCTTTCCCAAAGGAACCGATGGTGAATTCACCTTCAACCTCCCAATACAAGGTGCCACGTTTAGCCCAACACCCCTACTGCCAAGCAATCAAGGGGTTTGGTCTGCGCTCACCAATATGAATGGTTTGCTTGCCATGCAGAACTCCAGTTTTGTAGTGGATGTGTCTAAGGCAAATTACAAACAAGTATTCTTAAATAAATTTCACGCCGAGATTCCGAATGTCAGCGCAAAGCAACTTGTATTAACAGTGAATGGAAATGTACAAGGTGATGCACCACAAATACTGGAATATCTATTTGCCTCCCCGTTTGCCAAAAAACAAGAAAGGTTAGAGAAGAATTTGCGGGTTACGGGTCCTCTTAATCTAAGCCTCGGCCTAAAGGTGCCGCTGTCTGGGACGGATGATGCCAATGTAGACATTAAAGTGGATCTTTCGGGCAATAGAGCGCAATGGTCTGATTTGCCCCCTCTTGAGAATCTCAGGGGAAAAATACGGGTTACAGAAATCCATCCGGAGTTTGAAGACGTCAGTGCCAACTTCTTGGGTGGCGCCCTCAAAATTGCGAGCATGCCTTCAACCGCTGGAAACCAAAGCTTTAGCATTGCGGGCGATGTCTCTGCAAGTTTTCTAAAAGACTATTTTGCTAAGACGTTAAAAACTGAGTCAATCTCGATACTTCAGGCAATGAGTGGTACTGCAAAATATGAGGGTACCCTAAACTTCAATAAGTTAGGCAGTGAAACCAATCTTACATTTGATTTACGTGACTGGGCAAGCTTGGCACCAGCACCAGCAAAAAAACAAATGGGTGCCCCATTAAATGGGCAAATTACCTTTAAGACTTTGTCCAACAGTAAGCCGGGGACAAGTCGTCTCTCATGGAACGGCAAATTAGGCGATCTCTATGAGGTCCAGGGTAACCTCGGGAATGATGATGAACTACGCTACGCTCTCGGTATTGGTGCACCAGCAATCATTCCACAACAAGGTTTTGGTCTTAATCTGTCAAGCACAGAACTGAACCTAGATGCCTGGCAAGATTTTATTGAAGGTCAGAATAAGAAGGCTATTGCTTCTAAGGTGGATAACACTAGCGCTGACAATATCCAAATAACAGCGCAAGTTAAAAGACTTACTTTCTCGGATCGTATTTGGCAAGACATGAACATATCTGCCAATAATAAAAATGCCTCCTGGCAATTGCGCGTGAATTCACCGCTAATTGCAGGTCAAATTCAATACCAAGCGGCAACACAAGCTCATACCAGTGGAATAGTCAGCGGTCATTTAAGTCGCCTGAAGACATCTGAGGAGCTTTCTAGCCCAGCAACTCTAGTAAAACCTTCAAGCGCTGGCACAAAAAAACTTGGGCAACAAAGCATCGTGAATAAAACCAAGTTGGTCCCAAGCGCTATTCCAAGCCTAAATTTGATAATCGATGATTTCAGCTGGTCGAAGGCGCAGCTTGGTCAAGTCAAAATAAAAACCATCACAAGCAACAACAATTTAAAGATTGAATCGATTCAAGCAAACAATCCACAAGGCAACTCAGTCATTTCGGGGCAATGGAATGGCGGAGCTAAAAATGAGGCCGAGCATAGCAATATCAAAGTCGACCTCGATGTGAAAGATGCCGGACAAATTATTGCCCATTGGACTTCTCAAAAAACAGTAGAGGGTGGCCAAGGAAAAATCTCTGTCAATGCAGAGTGGGATGGATCTCCTTTTAGCCCAAAGTACGACACCCTATCTGGCACGGTTAATTTAAACCTTGAAAAAGGCAGGCTTCTTGAAGTGAATACAAGCGGAGCAAAACTCCTAGATGTTCTTAGTCTGCAAAGTTTATTCAAATTCGCAACACTGGATATTCAGGGCGGTCTTGGAAATATCGTAACGAAGGGCACTCCCTTTAGTGCTATCGACGGTAATTTTGATATTAGCAATGGGGTTGCACAAACTAAACAATTTTCCATGAATCTTGATCAAGCCAGAGTCGCTATGAGTGGACAAATCAATATTCCAAAGCAAACACAAGATCTCCGTGTCACCATTTTCCCAACAATTGATGCAACAGCAGGATCATTGGCTGCTTTTGCCATTAACCCAATCGTTGGATTGGGTGCATTAGTTGGTCAGTACTTAATCACCAACCAAATCAACCGTAATCTACAATCAGATTACTTAGTACAAGGCTCTTGGGAAAATCCTGAAATTATTCCGCTAGATCAAAAAGGTCAACCCATCGATACAAAAACTTTTGATTCAATACGCAGCAAAGAATTGCTAAAAGAACAGAGTAAGCCCGGATCAAACAATGCTCCGTATTCCTCACCAAATACATCACCTTTAAATAATCCAACTGCTCCACGTTAAATCCAAACCATATCTATGATTTCATCAGCAAGTAAAACTGAATTGAAAGTGGCTTCAATTCAAATGGTTTCGACACCAGTGCTAAAAGAAAATATGGAGACTGCTGCCACACTGATTAAGGCTGCAGCTGAGGATGGCGCAAATCTAGTCGTGCTCCCAGAATATTTTTGCTTGATGGGCCTCAAAGATAAAGACAAAGTTCATGCAAGAGAAGCTTTTGGTAGCGGCCCTATCCAAGCAGAGCTAGGGGGTATTGCAAAACGCAACGGAATTTATTTAGTTGCCGGCACTATCCCGCTGGAAGCCAAGGATCCAAACAAAGTTCTGAATACGATGCTTGCCTTTAATCCAGATGGTCAAAGGATTGGCCGCTATGACAAGATTCATTTATTTGGCTTTCAAACAAGTACGGAGCGCTATCAAGAATCTGAAACAATTGAGGCCGGTGATGAGCCTGGGGTTCTAAAGATTTCAGTAAACGGGCAAGACTGGACTTTCGGTCTTAGCATTTGTTATGACCTCCGCTTTCCAGAACTCTATCGCGCCTTAGGACAGGTGGACTGCCATATCATTCCGGCCGCCTTTACCTATACCACTGGCAAAGATCACTGGGAAATTCTGCTGCGTGCTCGGGCAATTGAAAACCAATGTTATGTCTTGGCATCTGCTCAAGGTGGTAAACACCAAAATCAACGTCGCACTTGGGGCCATAGCATGCTCATTGATCCCTGGGGCAGCATTTTGGCTGATCTCCCCGAAGGAGAGGGCTTTATATCAGGAGTTTTAAGCAAAGATAAATTAAACGAGGTACGCTCTCAGTTACCTGCTCTTGCACATCGCAAGCTTTAATGAAAGATTTGCCGAATCACATGAATGCACCTGAAGCACTATTTCCAGCCAATTGGACAAAAGCCAAAAAACAGGCAGACCTACTCAAGTTTGCCAAATCCATTTTGCTTGAGCCTACTGGTCTTTCAGAGCAAGATCTTCATCACACTTTTAGCAATCTGTTTACTCATCGCTTAGATGATGCTGACCTCTATTTTCAGCACACTCGTAGTGAAAGCTGGAGTCTTGAAGAAGGTATTGTGAAGTCTGGGAGTTTTAGCATTGATCAAGGTGTTGGAGTACGTGCGATTTATGGAGATAAAACAGCCTTTGCCTACTCTGATGAAATTAATTTAGAAGCTCTCAGCAAGGCTGCAAAGGCCACGCGGGTGATTGGTCCACAGGGAGGCAAGCAAGCGGTTGCTAGTAAGCTATTTAACCCCATATCCAATAAGCTGTACTCCGATGTCAATCCACTTGACTCATTGCAGCCCAAAGAAAAAATTGCATTACTAGAGAGTATTGAGCGTCGTGCAAAAGCACGGGATCCGCGCATCATTCAAGTGATGGCCAGTCTGGCTGGTGAATTTGATGTGGTCTTAGTGGTGCGGGCTGACGGATTACTCGCTGCTGACGTTCGCCCTTTAGTGCGAGTTTCAGTCCATGTCATTGCAGAACAAAATGGGCGCCGTGAATCAGGATCCTCAGGCGGTGGAGCGCGTCATGACTATCTTTATTTTGATGCCGACATTATTAATCGCTATGTTGATGAAGCCGTTGATGGTGCACTTGTCAACTTAGAGTCTCGCCCTGCTCCTGCTGGTCCGATGACCGTGGTCATGGGACCAGGCTGGCCAGGCGTTCTCCTACATGAGGCAGTGGGTCATGGTCTTGAGGGCGACTTTAATCGCAAAGGATCATCCGCATTTGCTGGACGAATTGGACAACGGGTTGCCGCTAAGGGCGTCACTGTTGTTGATGATGGCACTCTCTCAGGTCGCCGGGGATCTCTCAATATTGATGATGAAGGTACGCCCACCCAATGCACTACTTTGATTGAGGATGGTATTTTGAAGGGCTATATTCAGGACAGCCTTAATGCCCGCCTTATGAAAATGCCTCTAACTGGCAATGGTCGTCGAGAAAGTTTTGCATCCCTACCTATGCCGCGCATGACTAACACCTATATGTTGGCCGGTAAGGATGATCCCCAAGAAATTGTGGCAAGCATCAAACGCGGTTTATACGCAGTCAACTTTGGTGGTGGCCAAGTCGATATCACTAGCGGTAAATTTGTCTTTTCAGCCTCTGAAGCGTATTGGGTAGAAAACGGCAAAATCCAATACCCAGTTAAAGGCGCAACCATCATTGGCAGCGGTCCAGAGTCCTTAAAACAGGTCTCCATGATCGGTAACGACCTCAAATTAGACAGCGGCGTTGGGGTTTGCGGCAAGGAAGGGCAAAGCGTTCCGGTCGGGGTTGGACAGCCAACTTTAAGGATTGACAGCCTGACTGTGGGTGGAACTGCCTGATACGGCTTAAAATAGTTGTATGAGCCAACAAAATACTAACCCCGCTAATTGGTACTCCGCCGTTGATAAAACTTCGGATACTGACGATCAACGCATTAACAATATCTCTGTTCTGCCTCCGCCAGAGCATTTGATTCGCTTTTTTCCAATCTCTGGAACTCCAACCGAAGCGCTGATTAGCAAAACTCGCAAAAAGATTCGCGACATCATTCATGGAAAAGATGATCGTTTACTCGTCATCATTGGGCCATGCTCCATTCATGATCCAAGAGCGGCACTGGAATATTGTCAGCGCCTATTAGCAGAGCGTGAGCGCTTTGCTGGTGAATTAGAAATTGTGATGCGGGTGTATTTTGAAAAGCCACGCACCACTGTTGGTTGGAAGGGTTTAATTAATGACCCTTACCTAGATGAAAGCTATCGTATTGAAGAGGGCTTGCGTCTAGCTCGCCAAGTACTGATGGAAATTAACCGCCTCGGCATGCCAGCCGGTAGCGAATTCTTAGATGTGATTTCTCCGCAATATATTGCTGATCTCATTTCTTGGGGTGCCATTGGTGCACGCACAACAGAAAGTCAAGTTCACCGTGAACTTGCTTCTGGCTTATCTGCGCCTATTGGTTTCAAAAATGGTACTGATGGCAATATCAAAATTGCTACCGATGCAATTCAAGCGGCAGCCCGTCCACATCATTTTTTATCTATTCATAAAAATGGTCAGGTGTCCGTAGTGGAAACTAAAGGCAATAAGGATTGTCACGTCATTTTGCGCGGCGGCAAAGAACCTAACTATGAAGCTCAGTATGTACAAGAAGCCTGTGCTGAGCTTGAGGCAGCAAAGCTCCCAGCGGGATTGATGGTTGATTTATCGCATGCAAATTCAAGCAAGAAACATGAGCGCCAAATTATTGTTGCCGATGACATTGCCAAGCAAATCGAGTCTGGTTCACGCCAGATCTTTGGCGTAATGGTGGAAAGTCATCTCAATGATGGTGCTCAAAAGTTCACGCCAGGAAAAGATGATCCCAGCAAGCTGGAATATGGCAAAAGCATTACCGATGCCTGTATCAGCTGGAATGACTCTGTTGGTGTTTTGGAACGCTTAGCAACTGCAGTAAAAAAGCGCAGAATTAAGAAGAAATAATTCCGTAGGTTATTTAAGAAATATTAAAAGAGGCTAATTATTTAGTCTCTTTTTTTTCGTGCTTCCAAAGCACGTCGGTTCCGCCGGCTGCCCGATTCAAAATACGCGAAAGAACAAACAATAAATCTGACAAGCGATTAACGTACTGACGAGGAGAATCATACAAAGGCTCTTCCCAGCCTAAGCGCACGATAGAACGTTCAGCTCTTCTGCAAACCGTGCGACAAACATGTGCCTGTGCAGCAGCACGCGTACCACCAGGCAAAATAAATTCCGTTAATGGCGGCAATTCTTGGTTGTATTTCTCAAGCCAAACATCTAACTGAGCAACATGTTCTGGGTTTAGCAATTTGTAGTTAGGAATGCAAAGTTCACCCCCTAAATCAAATAAATCATGTTGCACCTGCAAGAAAAGTGCTCTCAATTCAGCAGAAATGCTCGCGGGCATCTCCTCAGTCATCAAAACACCGATTTCTGAATTCAGCTCATCCACGTCTCCCATAGCGCAAATTCGTAAATGATCCTTCTCAACGCGACTTCCGTCACCTAAGCCAGTCATTCCAGCATCACCGGTTCTGGTGGCAATTTTTGATAGTCGATTTCCCATAGCCTTAATTATAGGTAAATGGCTAAAATGGTTCTTATGAATATGGTGACCCCGCCCCCCGATATAGCCGCAATCACTGCGCTTCAGTCCAAACTCGTCTCGGCTCTGCGCCCTATCCTCCCAGAATATGCCCTGCTTTGGGAGCCTGAGGACACGATTCCCTATGAATGTGATGGGTTAGCAGCCTACAGACGGATGCCTTTGGCTGTTGCGCTCCCAGAAACGGAAGAACAAGTCGCCCAAATTCTGAAAATTTGCTTCGAGATGCAGATCCCAGTGGTTCCAAGGGGTTCTGGCACAGGCCTATCTGGTGGTGCAATGCCAATTTCGCAAGGTTTGGTGCTTTCACTGGCGAAGCTAAAGAAGATTCTGAGCATTGATCCATTTACGCGCACTGCAGTAGTTCAGCCTGGGGTGCGCAATCTAGCCATCTCAGAGGCAGTAGCTCATTTAGGTCTGTATTACGCCCCTGATCCATCATCCCAAATTGCTTGCTCTATTGGTGGCAACGTGAATGAAAATTCTGGCGGCGTTCACTGTCTTAAATATGGCCTCACACTTCATAACGTTCTTCGTGTGCGTGGCATTCTGATGAATGGTGAAATTGTGGAGTTTGGTAGCCTAGCACCAGACTCTCCAGGATTAGACTTGCTAGCGATCGTGATGGGAAGCGAAGGCATGCTTGCCGTTGTGACCGAAGTCACCGTGAAGTTAGTAGCCAAACCAAAATTAGCGCGCGTCATCATGGCTAGCTTTGACGATATTGAAAAAGGTGGCAATGCCGTTGCAGCCATCATTGCTGCTGGCATTATTCCTGCGGGCTTGGAAATGATGGACAAAGCCACCACACGAGCTGTGGAAGAATTTGTACATGCCGGTTACGACTTAGATGCTACAGCGATTTTGCTTTGTGAATCAGACGGAACTCCAGAAGAAGTTGCCGAAGAAATTGAGCGCATGACTAAAGTATTGGAAGAATCAGGCGCTAGCGGAATTCAAATTTCTAAAGATGAGAGCGAGCGCCTAAAATTTTGGAGCGGCCGCAAGAATGCATTCCCAGCAGCTGGTCGTCTGGCGCCTGATTACTACTGCATGGATGGCACAATTCCCCGTCGGCATATTGCTACTTTACTGAAGCGCATTGCAGGCATGGAAGAAAAATATGGCTTAGGTTGCTTGAATGTGTTTCATGCAGGTGATGGCAATATGCACCCCCTTATTTTATTTAATGGCGCCGATCAAGATGAATGGCACCGCGCAGAAGAATTCGGTACTGAGATTTTAGAAGCCTGCGTAGAGCTAGGTGGAACTATTACTGGAGAACACGGCGTTGGTATTGAAAAGATTAACTCCATGTGTGTCCAGTTTGGCGAAGGTGAACGGGAATCTTTCTGGGGCGTGAAAAGTGCGTTTGATCCCGAGAAACTCCTAAATCCCGATAAAGCAATTCCTACTCTAAATCGGTGCGCTGAATATGGTCGCATGCGCATTAGTGGTGGAAAACTTCCTCACCCAGAATTGGAGCGCTTCTAATGACCGCTTCCAATCAAACAGGTAATGCAATCATTGATGCTTTTCGTGAGCAGGTTCTGAATGCAGCCAAGAACGGTACCAAACTCTCTATTGAAGGGGGTGCCACTAAGTCTTGGTATGGCAACCCTAATAGTTTTACAAAACTGGATACGCGATCTTATTCGGGCATTTTGGAGTATCAGCCAGAAGAGTTGGTTATTACCGCCTGTGCAGGGACGCCCCTTAGAGAAATTGAAGCAGTCCTCAAAGAAAAAAATCAGATGCTCGCATTTGAACCCCCCCACTTTGGTGAGCAGGCTACCTTTGGCGGCGCAATCGCTGCAGGTCTAGCTGGGCCAGGCCGTATTAGTGTTGGTAACTTCCGAGATTTTGTTTTGGGTGCACGCATTTTAGATGGTAAAGGTCAAGATCTCGCATTTGGCGGAAAAGTCATGAAGAATGTCGCAGGCTATGATGTCTCGCGCCTACTACCAGGCTCTATGGGTACACTTTCCTTGTTGTTAGAAGCTTCAGTAAAAGTCCTGCCAAGGCCTGCAGCCACAGCAACACTTCGTTGCCAGATTTCGCAAGAAAATGCATTGCGTGTTTTAAATGAATGGGCAGGACAGCCTTTGCCACTATCAGCGAGTTGTTGGATTGGTAGTTCGACTGGAGATGGTGAACTCAGCATCCGTTTGGCAGGTGCTGCTGCCGCAGTTAAAGCTGCTCTTCCACTAATCAGTTCGTTGGTAATGGCAAGCGAAGTAGATCCCCACACTGCAGAAATATTTTGGAATGATTTACGGGAGCAACAACTTTCAGCATTTGGCAAGCTTTCGGGTGATCAAACCCTCTACCGCTTAGCCTTACCTGCAGCATGTGGAAAAATCACTATTCCAAATGCAGTAGATGAACTTATTCTGGAGTGGCATGGCCAGCAGCGCTGGATCAAAGCACCCGGGGACGAAGCTACATTTACAGCCATTAAAAATATTGCATCAAGTCACGGCGGGCATGCTACTCGCTTTAAGCAAGGCGCCAATCTTGATCCTGCTTTTCAACGCTTTACCTTGCTCACCGAACAAGCACATTCCAAAGCCCTCGAAACAGTACAAGAACGCCTGAGATCTGCCTTTGATCCAGCGGGTGTATTTGCCACTAAACGTCTTCCGTAAGTATTTCTATGCAAACTCAACTCGCCCCTCAATTCGCCAACACACCCGAAGGTATAGAAGCAGCTCGCATATTAGGTAAATGTGTCCACTGTGGCTTTTGTACCGCTACCTGTCCAACCTATCAACTATTAGGTGACGAGTTAGATGGTCCCCGCGGCCGGATTTATCTCATCAAACAAATGGCGGAAGGTCAAGCTCCAACCGAAAAGACTCGCCTACACTTGGATCGCTGTCTTACTTGCCGCAATTGCGAGAGCACTTGTCCTAGTGGAGTGCAATACGGCAACTTGGTCGATATTGGCCGCAAGTGGGCCGAAGAAAATACTCCAAAGCGCCCATTTGGACAGCGACTTACTCGCTGGGCACTGAAAGAAGGACTTACCAAACCTGCTTTGTTTAATTCTGCAATGACATTGGGTCGCTTGATGCGCCCATTCATGCCAAGTAGCATCAAACGCAAGATTCCGGAGATTAAGAACAAAGGTCTAGCAAGATCAACTAATCCTTATGCAAGACCCCATTCAAAACACGATCGCAAAATGCTGATCTTGGAGGGATGTGTTCAGCCCGGAATGCTCCCAAATATTAATTCAGCTACTGCGCGGGTTTTAGATGCCCTCAAGATTCAATTGATTAGCGCAGCTAATGCGACTTGCTGTGGTGCTTTGCGTTATCACTTAAATGATCAAACTGGTGGCTTAGAAAACGCCAAACAAAATATTGATGCTTGGTGGCCTCTAGTTGAAGGTGGCGTTGAGGCAATTGTGATGACTGCTTCTGGGTGCGGTGTGATGGTCAAGGATTATGGCCATCTCTTCGCCAATGATGTGAGTTATGCAGTCAAAGCAAAGAGGATCTCTGACCTCACCAAAGACATTTCTGAAATTCTGCCAGCGCTTCAAAATGAATTAATTCAGCTGATAGGTACAGACCAAAAACCGGGAGTGGTCTACCACCCGCCCTGCAC
>Ga0007796_10000185_pt1 | contig 17499 bp, 26 predicted proteins | sample CryBogmetaGMA0M_FD_60373 | JGI IMG/M metagenome (GOLD analysis project Ga0007796, IMG submission 60373) | Freshwater microbial communities from Crystal Bog, Wisconsin, USA - MA0M | ecosystem: Environmental > Aquatic > Freshwater > Lake | place: Crystal Bog, Wisconsin, USA | collected 2009-07-06 | reverse complement strand
GATCTTATTATATTAATATTTGTGCAGCATCTGATATATATAAAAATTGGATAAATAGTCTTAAAGAATTTAATGATGATACTATAGTTAATAATTTATATGATTATGTTGATAATAGTGGCAATATTATACTTAAAAATGCTATTAATGTTTCAACACTTAGGTCTTTATACAACAATATTTATTTTAAAAGATATTTAGTAAAAAATGACTTATTAACTACATTTATTAGTCCACTAGCTGCCGGTAGTAATTCTTTTGGTGGTTTCACTTCATGGTTTAGTTCATATGATTTTGCTGCACAAATAGATACATTTAATGGTTCTGGATCTATATCTAATAATGAAACTAAATTAGTTGATGGAATATTAAGACATAGAATATCATGGGAAGAAGCCCTTGGCAATTCTCAATTAGCTCTTACTATTAATGGACAGTCTGTTCCTATAGTGTTAGCTAATTATATAGGAAGCAATATTACTTTAGGCCCAACAAACATAGCATAAGGATTTGTCATGCCAACTACTATAGCTCCATGTATTGTTATTAAAAAATGTTGCCAATATGATTTAAACAGAATGCTAATATATACTGTAGAGAGATCAACACAACAATGGTGTGAGCAAGAGTCCTCACAAAACAACAACAACAGAACATCCAATATCTGGGACGATACTTGTCCAACTAGTACAACTACCACTACAAGTACAACTACAACCACCACTACTAGTACAACAACTCCATCCCCGCAATATTGTTGCAATCCCCCAGATAGTTGCTCTTCAGAGCTTGTTTCGGTTAAATCTTGTATAGACGGTGGTGGCATTCCAGTGCCTAGTTGTTCAAATTGTCCACCGATAGTAAATTGCTGCCAAAGAACAGGCTTATGTTTACCTAATATTTCTGAATTTGAATGCAAAAATAGGGGTGGTTATGTGGTGTTAGACTGCGGTGCATGTTATGATCAAAGGGGTAGAATTTGTAAAGCCCAAGGCGAATGTATAGATAGTAGTACAGATCATTATCCAGAAGAAGCACAAGACAACCAAATATTTACACAGAGCAATGATTGTTCCAATTGTCCAAATGGTTGGTGTTGTTATCTAGATGATTCAGAATCTCCACCTATTAATAATGGTTGCGTACACGACCTATCTCAAAGTGACTGTGAAAACAATGGAGGTCAATATCTTTATGGTTCTAGAGGAACTATCAATCTCAGCATAGGCCCAATAGACTGGACTGATATTGATACTAATAATCCTCCAAATTTTGACTTTAGCAAAATCCCAACTACAACTACCACTAAAAGTCCAACAGCCTGTTGTACTGATCTTTTACCGTGCTATATAGCAAGTTCACTTCTTCCATGTTTTGGAATTTCATACTATCATCCAGATACAAAAGACCCAATAACTTGTGAACAAGCCTATAATTTATATCTAGGCTGCGACTTTAAAGTATATTGTAATCATCATGGGTTTTGTGAGCCAATAAGATATAGTGAATGTGTCGCTTTAGGCGGCACAGTAACATTAGAAGTACTGTGCTAACCAGAGCCACAAGACTATTATAGTGCAAAACACCATATCTATGGAGAAACTATAATATGTCTATTTCAACAATAAATAATCAGTATCATTTTAATTTAATCAAAGATGATCTATTTAATCATATTGATAATTTAATAACTACTAATCATAGTTTAACGGTTCTGGTTCCTCATGTTTGTAATAATATTGATGCATTTGGTGCTGGCTTTGCTGGTGCTGTAGCTAGAAAATATCCACTAGTTAAAGATAATTATCATATGCTGGGACCATCTTTTTTAAGAAAAAATTTAGGATACTCTCAATTCATTACTATTCCTAACCAACTAAAAAATAATTCTAGAATAGTATTTTGCAATATGATTGCTCAGAATGGTATAGTATCAAGATCTAATAAAAGACCAATAAATTATTTAGCTCTTTGTAGATGCATGGTATCAGTATCTAAATTTATTAAAGAAAATAATAATAAACAAGATAATAGAATACAAATACATGCTCCTAAATTTGGAAGCGGATTAGCTGGTGGCAACTGGGGTTTTATAAGCTATCTTATTGATGATATCTGGGATAGTGTCGATGTGTTTGTGTACGATAATAAAAAATAAATTTGACCGTAATACCAGTATGAGCTATACTAGTTATTGGAGGCATTGGTTATGACAAACATAGAATGTAAAAAAGTTTTAACTTGGTTGTATAATAGATTAAAAAATAAATATCATGAAGATGACCAAATTTTAGATAAAGTAGTATATATTATTAAACATAAAACTATCATAGACGATAGGGTTAGTGTAAATTTTATTAATGCTTTATGTAATAAATATTATCCTGGTTTTGAGCTGGAACAAAGTCCAGACTTAAAAATGGGGTATTCTAATGAGGAGAAAAAAGAGATTTATAGTCTTATTTCTTCAGTAGTTATAGATACGATTCAATCACAACAATAAAGGTATCCTAATATGGCTAAAAATACTCTGTCTTTAGATTTGTTTACAGTGAACTTGGTGGTTAGTTCAGAAAATGTTACTACTAATGTAAATGCTGTGATTAATCAAATCAAACCACTATCAAATCCTAGAGCAATACTTAATGCTTTAGAGTCTATTAATGGTGTTATTTCATTAGAAATTATAGAAAATAGTACGGGAGATGTTGTATTATCATCTTCTCCACTAACAGAATAATCTTAAACTATGTATTGGTTAATCATCATATCTATTCTTGTTGGAATTTATGACGGTTTTAGACAATTATATTTAGTTAATAACGGTCTAAAAAGCGGAATAGCGCCGTCTACTAATTTAGTCAATTATTTATTTTTTGATAAATTAGACTAATATGTTGGTGTATGCTATAGAGTATATTTATCCATGGATACTCTATAATGACCCCATACATCAAACAACCAACTGGTATTATTAATAATCGTCAGCAAATTTTTATAATACCCAATCAATCTCTTGTACGATCTCCACTAGACAATATTCCAAACGTACACAGAGCCATAAATAAAGCTTTATTGCCTCGTATAATCAATATTTCTTTAGGACAAAATTTATATTCTAAATAATTATTTAACTCTATAAAAATAAAATATATGCCAAATTTAAATTGTTCAGATGAATATCAAACAGAAAAAGACGAAATAATAGATAAATTAAATAGAGCACTAAATGAGTATAGATCCTGGGTTTTTAAAACTCCCATACCTCATATTTGTGACGAATGCGACTGTGATAAGAAAAGTGGTAAAGTTATTCGCCCAACTAACCCAAAAGGGTGTGTTGGCGATACGGCAACATTAAAAACTGCATGGATGAAAGATTTTAAAGAGAAACTAGAAAATTTTACTTTGAGTACTGGAACAGAATCTTGGGGGGATTCTGTTTATCAGTTGGGTAATAGTTCAGTACTTCCTGCTACTGGTTTAACCAGCAATAGATATACTAAATGGAGAGAATATAAAGAGTGTATTTCAACAATCAAAGTTATAGAAACTGTTAAAACTACTTATGAGTGGCAAAAAAAAACCATATATACTCCTTATCCCGGAACTGACAGCATAACTTGCTCCAGACAAGATATAGTAAACTTACCACAAAATAAAACTGCCACTAACTATATCTCACACACAGGATATAGCTATATAGTATATTACTATGATGTATTATTTGAAATCACCAATTTTGGAACAGAATGGACCAATTATATACCCAATGTACCCCCGACAATATTAAAAGATAGAACTACTGGTGGACCAATAGTAAACAAACCAATAGAAAAATTTCCAGCATTTGATACAATTTTGTCTAAAGTCAACAAACTTACTACAGCGCTAGTAGATATTAAAACAGAATACAAAAAAACAAAATGTATAGTAACATGCAAAGATAGGTGTGGAAGAATAGAAACTAGAGAAGAGATTGGTGGTTACATAATAAAAACTACAGAAAAAACATATACTCTAGGCGATATAAATCATAGTGGATGTATATTACAATGCGAACAATCTAAATTTATATAAAATGAATATTAATAATAAAATTACTTTTAAAAATCAAAATAAGATTTATTCTATTTATAGATTTAGTGGATACTTTTTATCATTAATTCAACCAATTCGTCTAGATGAGTCTGATCCTAATTCAGATGTTGAATATGTTAATGTAACACCATATACTAATGTAATATCTGATAGACAGATTACTAATACTACCCCATCTCCCATATTATATTTTAAAAATTATTCTGATATAAATGATGATATTATTATTAATAGTATAAATACAGATACAACAATTGAAGAAATATCTTTTAAAGGCACAAATCCTTTTATAGATCTTAATGGTGAAGAATTATGACTATAACTCGTAAAGATAGTGATTTTGGCAATTTTTTTTGTTTTCCTACAACATCAACTACCACCAGCACCACAACCACCACAACTAGCAGCGGCCCAACCACAACTAGTACTACAACCACCACAACCACCACAACAACCACAACAACCACAACACCAGAGCCTACAGAAAGAGGATCTTGTTGTGTGGGGGAATATAATTTTAGAGAAGTTAATAGTAATTTAAGAGTAGTTAAAGACTATGATTGTAAAAACAATATACGATATGATGACTGTATGGTGCTAAGACAAACAAAAAATCATCCTGATTTTCCAGCAACGTCTGCTGTTTGGAGTAAAAAATCTTGTGAAGAAAGAACGGATTGTCCAACAACTACAACAACCACAACCACAACAACATCAACGCCAAATATAGGTCGTTGTTGTTTAGAGCTAAGGGATATAGATGCGAAATCTACCAGAAATAGAGTAACAGAATCAGAGATACTTAGTATACTTAGTTGGATAGCTGGCTCGACAGAAGTAAAATCGAGATCTATTTGTATAGATAACATATCATATCAGGATTGTAAACAAAATATAGAAACAACGAGAAAAAGAAAAGTCTCTATGCGTAATGCATACAACCCCTCTGTTGTAAGCGATGTTCTTATAGTAACATATATGGTTACTGATGCAGATTGGGAGGTTGGTCAAGTTTGTGTAGAAGGAAAATGTGACCCCACTACCACTACCACTAGTACTACTACAACAACATCAACTACCACAACAACTACCACAACTACCACAACTACCACAACAACAACCACAACACTAGGACCAACAGGAGCATGCTGCTCAACTCTCGTAGATTATTCTCATATTTGCAGAGAAGGAGTGTACGAACAATGGTGCTATACCGTAAGAAAAATTGACGGGGTCGATATACTAGGGAGTTCGTCTTGGGTAGAAAACGAGTCATGCACAAACCCATATTGTTATTTGACCACCACCACCACCAGCACCACCACAACAACGGCAGTACCAGTTTTAGGAGCTTGTTGCGTAGAGATAGTTTCAAGTTCTGGAACATACGATTGTTTACCAAACTATACTGAAATCGCTTGTGGAAATGTTCAAATGGAATATGGCGGAGGAAATGTATTTAAAAACCCAAGATGGCAAGCTGATGCAACTTGTGAAAATAATAATTGTATACCTCCTCCACCACCGACGCATTATTGTTATGATTTAGTAGACGATAATGTGGAGTGCGCACCTATTTCAGAACAAGCAAATAAACCTTCAGGGGGAATACTCTCAATAGGCTGTCAAAACTGTCCAAAAGAATCGGCATGTTATTATTATGATTCAACTGAAAATTATACATATTATGGATGCGATACTAAAATTAGTAGAAGTGATTGCACAAAAGACTATCCTAATAATATATATGTCTATGGAGAAAGCTGTAAAACCCCAGACCCAAGATCAATTACTACCACAACAACACCAACCACAACAACACCAACCATTACAAGATGGTATTGCTTACCAGAAGAAGGCCAAGATAATAAAACAGCTATAATTAATGGTTGTTATCCACAAACCGTCACCTTAAACTCATCTGCACGCTCCAAAGGCCATGCAACTGAACAGGAGTGTTGTAATTATTGCAGGAGCGGATACGGGGAGAACAGTGCATGGAATTGTTAAACAACATTATCTTGACGCTCAATCCACCTATATCTACTATTAGTGGTATGTTGTTTTCTATACTTTAGAATAAAAATGAACAGACTTAACAATCAAAGAGTTTATCTCGCTGGTGCTATTGATCGAGTTCCTGACCGTGGCACCACATGGAGAGACAGTATAACTCCATTTTTAGAAGATATGGGCATAGTTGTTTTTAATCCTATTAGTAAACCAACAGATATTGGACTAGAAGATAAAGATACCCATCTAATTAAAATGAAACTCAAACAGCATCATAGATATGATGAGTTATCATCTATGATGAAAACGATACGATCTGTTGATTTAAGATTAGTAGATATTAGTGATTTTCTTATTGTTAATCTTGATATTAATACTCATCCTTGTGGTACTCTTGAAGAAATCTTTTGGGCAAATAGACAAAAGAAACCCATAATCATTCATATTGTACAGGGAAAAGAACATACTCCTGACTGGCTCTTTGGAACCATTCCACACCAAATGATTTTTTCCACATGGGATGAGATCAAACATTATCTAAACCACATTAATAGTTCAGAAAATATAGATACTCACAAAAGGTGGTATTTTTTCTCTATGTAGTATATTATGCCAAAATATTATGTAAAATCTGGTCAGATAAAATTCATTGTGGATTCTCCAGATGAAACTAGTGCTATATTAACCGCACTAAAACATTACAAAGGCAAGGGTTTAATGACTGGTCCTAAAATTTGTGTTAGTGAAACTGGATTTGATGATCATCGTAACTGGACATGCGATGATACTGATAAATATATTAAAAAGGTATAATATAATGCAAAAAATTATTAATGAAATAAAACTAGATTTTGATGATGTACTGATAAGACCAAAAAGGTCTGGATTAAATAGTCGTTCTGAAGTTTGCCTGAATAGAGAATTTACTTTTGCTCATTCTCCCCGTAAAATTAGTTGCACTCCAATAGTAGCAGCCAATATGGATACCACAGGAACATTTGCTATGGCACAATCCCTAGGTAGTCATGATGCAATAACATGCTTGCACAAACACTATACTCCACAAGACTATATCAATTTTTATTCTAGTTCACAAGTTCTTAATAAAGATTTAGTTTTTTATTCTTTAGGAACTACCACTAAGGATATAGAAAAGCTAACTGAGGTTTTTAATGGAATAGCACAATATGGAAATCAACTACCTAATATTTGTGTTGATATTGCTAATGGATATACTGAAAAATTTGTAAAAACAATTTCACATATTCGTAAACTATATCCAGATATTATTATTATGGCGGGTAATGTTGTGACACCAGAAATGGTTGAAGAATTAATTTTTCATGGCAAGGTAGATATAGTGAAAGTGGGGATAGGATCGGGTAGCGTATGTACCACGCGCCTTAAAACAGGGGTAGGATATCCTCAACTATCAGCAATTATGGAATGCTCTGATGCTGCTCATGGTCTAAGTGGACATATTTGTAGTGATGGTGGATGTAAAGTAGTAGGAGATATTTGTAAGGCCTTTGGTGCTAATAGTGATTTTGTTATGTTGGGTAGTATGCTGGCTGGTACAGACGAGTGTGAGGGAGAATGGGAGTATGATATAGAAATGAACAAAACTTCATTGAAATTTTATGGTATGAGTTCCAAGGATGCTATGCATAAACACCATAACGGTGTTGCCAAATATAGAACAGCAGAAGGTAAAACGGTCCAAGTACCATACAAAGGCTTAGCATTAGAAATCTTACAAGATATTTTGGGTGGTCTAAGAAGTGCTTGTACTTATATAGGTGCTTCTAAAATTAAGGATTTTGGTAAAAAAACCACTTTTTTACAAGTTAATAATACTCACAATCGTATATTTGAATAATGTCCTACCCAAATCTATCTAATTGAAAATCTTGTAATCGTATTATGATGGTGTATGATATAGTGCGGAGATAATATATGCCAATACCAAAACCCAATAAAAATGAAGATAAGCAGAAGTTCGTGTCTGAGTGTATGAGTGATCCTGTGATGAAAAAGGAATATCCAGACACTAAGCAAAGAGTAGCTATCTGTTTAGGACAAACTAAAAAAAGAAGCAAGTCTTCTCTAGTAGAAGAAGTGCATAACAATTTATTAGCATTCAATTGTTCTTGGGATGATGAGTGGGATGAATTTATTTGGGAAATTGACACCCCATTAATCATGTATGATGAAGACGATAGGATTATAGCGGCTGAAAAAAGTGGTAAAAAAGTAACCCTTAATAAACCATTTAGAACACCCGATGGGCCTAAAAAATTTAGTGTTTATGTTAAAAATGACAAAGGTAATGTAGTTAAGGTTAATTTTGGCGACCCCAACATGACTATCAAGAAAAATATTCCAGAACGCCGAAAAAGCTTTAGAGCAAGAATGAGATGTGATAGTCCAGGACCCAAGTGGAAAAGTCGATATTGGGCCTGTAAGAGTTGGTGATAATAATGAGAAAATGCAGAAAATGTAAATTAAATGAAGTACCTCAAAATTCTAGAAAATTTTGTGATTATTGTAAACTTAAGCTAAAGGCTTGTGAATGTGGAACTATTTTCAAATCAAGAAAGCATAATTTTTGTAAACTATGTAGAATGAGCAAGGGTAATATTGGTCAATGTCAATCGTGCAATAAAACAAGACATATCTACTTCAACTCCACAATCTGTACAACTTGTTATAAGTTTATAACGAAATATGCTATTACTATAGAAGAACTTAAAAGATTAAGATCAATAAATAATTGTGGTATTTGTGGAATTACAGTTTTTCATCACGCTAAAAATAAAGGAAATGCAGCAGTAATAGATCATGACCACATTACTGGTAAAGTCAGAGGAATTTTATGTGTACAGTGTAATATAATAGAAGGAATGATACGAGACGAACAACATTTAGAGCAATTCTACATTAACTATAAAAAATGGACTAATAATCATGATTAAACCAATCGAAGAACTATTAAAAGATCAAGACAATACCATTGCCAAAAAAGAAATATCAAAAGCTCAACAGGTTGAGGGATACACATCAGATGCTGTTATAGAACTAATTAAAAAATCTTTAAATATTCACTGGCAACAAACTACTGTTTTAACAGCCCAAGCAGAACATCTTCAAAGGTGGGGTTATAAGAAATTAGCAGCAATTATTAAAGAAGATGCAATTCAAGAACAAACACATGCTGCAATTAATATCAAAAGACTAGAATTTTTTGATGTTGATTATCAACCATTAATACTAAATCCTCCAATTTGGAAACGTCATGATATGGTTGCAATGATCAATTATAATCTTGATTCAGTAAAAGAAGCCTCCGCTGCTGAAAGAGCCACAATTGTAGCAGCAAGATCGGCTGGAGATGAGATTACTGCTAATATTATGATACCATTACTACAGGGATCCGAGGATGGTATAATCCTATATGAGGGATTTTTAAAGCTAATTGAACAAATGGGCTTAGATAATTTCTTAAGTATACAGGTTTAATTATGAATAGATTAAACGATATATTAAACTCTATCCAAAATATTATATTAGGTAAAAAAGATTCTAAACCAGGACTTTGGGAGAATATTAGAAAGAAAAAAGATCGTATGGGTAAAAAGTATAAACCCGCTAAGACAGGAGACAAAGACAGACCAGATCCAGAACAATGGAATAAATTAACAAAAAAAGACTAGGATCGCTTGACTAGGACCAAACATCTGATATAGTCTCAAGTAGCCATCCGCTCAGGACCGATGATGGTGATTAGTTATGGACCCAAGGATTACACAAAGGAAACCTATGTTACTACAAATTAATGGTATTGGCGATCAGAAACTAGAATATAAAGATCATACAACAATTAAGTTTGACGATTTAAAGACATATCTGCTATTAGCCAAAAAGGCTATATCTAAATTCGGACCCAAGTTTTATAATGGACTATCTACAAAAATGCTTAAAGATGAGGATGCTGTAGCATCTATCGCTAATGCTATTATGATGGCTGATTGGAGATGGGATGATAATCGTATAGGATTAAATGGTGCTAAAAAAACCAAATACTCATATCGCAATCAATGTGCTTTGTGGGCCATTCAAACATATGTATCCAAAGAACATAAAAGATCCAAAAAAACTAAAGCATACTCCCTTGACTATATCTCTGACGATGATAAAAATGATTTCTATACTATTGCAGAAGATACTAGAGTTGAATCTCCTGACGATATTGCTATGAAAAATGAGGATTTTCAAACCTTAACTTCTCTGATTCATCAGCTACTATCTTTAGATAGTTTAACTGAAAGACAAAAAGACTATATTAAATTATATTATTTTGAATCTCATACATTTGAACAAATTGGTAAAAAATATGGTATTACTAGAGAAGCAGTTAGACAAGGCTTAAATAAGGCTCTAAATACGATCAGGAGCATATTAACATGAGCAAGTTCAACCTATCTGCACAATGCATTGCTATTACTACCGATATGAGTAATAATAAGGTGTTTGTGCTATCTATAGACCCTAATGATATTAGTATTCCATCATTTGAAATTAATAATCAAAATATTGCAGATTTATCAGATCATACCATTAAATTTATGCAGCGCTTTTTAATGACTCATGAACTTGAATTATCTCCACAATTGATTGATATAGATATCAAAGTATTTAACACTCATAAGAAAAATTCAGCAAATCTTATATATGGATTCTTAATAAAGGAGGGGGTTAAGCACTTTGATTCACACTGGTTAGTTTTCAATCCGTTAGATTCATCTTCACAATATGCCCCAACTATTTTGGAGGTTATTCAAAAGTTAAAATGAAATTACTTAATATTCTTCAAAATATATTCAAGGTTGAAGAACCTGTGCCTCGTTCGGTAGAGCCGCAGCCGGATTTCAACAGTATTACTTTTTCTATTGATGGTTTTAATAGGCAATCTATAGTTATTAGTCTTAATAATAAAAATACGGAGTCTTGTGAAAAATTTGCACAGATGTTATTTGATCTTAATAATGGTAATTATGAACAAAATATTTTAGATAATATTGTTGCTATCTCTAAACAAAAACCTGATCTAGTTCCATCTATCGAACATCTGTTGATTGCATGGGGCGCAGCTATAGCAGCGGCAGATAAACAGCCAGAACTACCACCTAATAAAATGGTCGAAGCTGATAATAGACCATTTATACGCCCAAGAAACGTCTTTCTTGGAAGCAGCAAGTAGTAAACTACTATATATTAGTAGTCCTATCCCAACTGGGTGTATCAACATACCCAGTGTTTTCTTTTTATATGGTATGGTGATTTATGGCTAATATAAACGAGCCTCTAATTATATGGCAAAAATGGGTGGATCCATTTGGAGAAGATACCGATGAAAGTAAATGGACAGACTATGATAATGAAATTCTCCAAGATATGCCTGAAGTAGATGAGGAAAAATCAATAACAAGAAGCCGCCCCGTTAAAGTAATAGCTTCCCCAATGGGTTTAATTCCATATAGTGAACACACAGCTTCCGGCAAGATTTTTAATTTTTGGACAGGACACACCAATTTTAATCTTACTAATAAAATCATAGACACTATCGAACAAATTCATGGAGTAGAAACACTCGATATTTTTACAAGATATAGGTTCAGAATTGCTGTGGGCAAATGTTTTGATGATTCTCAGGTAATGAATTCTATTAATAAAATTATTTATGCTCTAGTAGAGAATATCAATGAATACTAATCAAATTTTAAGCGATATTCATAACTATAATCTAGATATAGAGAATAGAGAGATATACCTACATGCCCCATTAGATAATATAGAAGAAAGCAATCTGGACTATAGATCAGCAGTAATTTTTGAAAAAAATTTAAGATACTTAAATTTACTATCTTTAGATCCTATATTTATTCATATGCATTTACCCGGTGGAGAATGGCAAGACTGTTTGGGTATGTATGATGCTATTAAAAGTTGTAAAGCTAAAACAATCATATTAGCTTATGCTAAAGCAGAATCATCTAGTAGTGTACTATTACAATCAGCCGATTTAAGAATTTTAATGCCAAATACTAATGTATTAATTCATTATGGTTCTTTTACTCTAGATGGAGAACACTCAAAAGCTGCTGCTAGTTCCATTAAATGGAATGAGCAAGAGTGCGATAAAATGGTTGATATCTTTACTGATAGGTGTATGGAAAGTCGTATTGCTAAAGAAAAAAATTGGAAAAGAATGATGGCTAAAAAACACATTATTTCTCAATTAGCTAGTAAATGCGATTGGATATTAACAGCCGAAGAAGCTGTAGACTATGGTTTTGCGGACGGTATTCTTGGTACAAAAAAATTTCCTAACATAGACTACATCAAGAGTTACCTTAAAAAGCTCAAATAATGAGAATAGATTTTGCTATTATAGATACCGATAAAAATGATACCGAGATAAAGGATATTATTAATCAAATATTAGCCGAACCAGTATTAATTAATTCTATTACTTGTCCATATTATTATTTAAAAACTGTTAAAAATCTTATAGAGAATAAACCGATAATATTATCTTGTTTAATAGATTTTCCTCTTGGAATTTCTGATAGTAAAACTAGACAAGTTGCTGTTGAGCAAGCTCATAAGGCTGGATGTTCTGCTGTTGATATCGCTATGCCTCAGAATCTAGCATCAAATAGAAAATATGATAAAATTAGAGAAGATCTCAAAAATATTAGTCAATACTGTATAGATAAAAATATAGCAGTAAGGTACATCATGGAATACAGGGTATTCGACCACCACTGCTTAAAAAAACTATGCGAAATCCTAGATAATCATAATATTAAAGACGTATTTCCTTCTAGCGGCTATTTTATTGATAGTTTGGCCGATAATTTAATTGCTTCTGTGTTTTTATATGAGAACTCAAAAGATATCAATATCTATTGTACTGGCAATGCTTGGCAAGATAATCACTATAATATTATTGAAAAAACCGGCCTATATGGCGTAAGATTCACATCCCTACATTCTCTGAAGAATTTTAATAGACTTTTGCTAGAAAAAAGAAAAAATACCCAATAGGTGGTGTATCAATTATTGCTTCCATTAACAAACAAATATTTAAGGGTGTAAATTATGCCAACAATTACCGCTCCATATAGCGAAGGTGAAGTCAATATCGTAGCAGCTGCCGCTTACAGTTTAACATATTCTGCTCTAGCTACTGGCGATGTTCTTCCAGCTACAATGTACGTTTATTTAGATGGTGCTCAAGTTGCAGCCGTAGACTATTTATCAAAATATACCGGTAGATCATTTACTTTTACTTTACCCGGTGGCTCAGTTAGCATCAATGGTGTTTTCGCCAATGGTAACGTGAATCTCACAACGCCAACAACAACTAGTGGTCAAGGAACAACCACAAGAGGCCCAGTAGGTCCAGCTCCTAATACAGCTAAAAATAATGGTGGTACCATTAAGAATGGTGGTAGTGTTGGGCCAAAGAGAAAGTTTGTTGTATCTCCAAAGGTTTATGCTAATGAAAGACAAGTTATGGGTTCTGTTGTTGTAAACAACGATAGCGCCGATAAAGCTGTTAGTAATGGTGTTTTTGCCTATAATAACCAATCACCAATTGCTAAAAAAGTTACCACTGTTCTTGGTGGTGTTAGCAACACTGTGCTACGCAGTGGCGCTGCTAGACCAGAACTAGTTAAAAGTATTAATAGTGTTCAAACTGTAAGAACACGCAAAACTTCTACAGCAGCACGAGCTGGTAAGTTTAATTTTTATACTGGTAAATTTGATGCTAACTATCCTGTTGTAACTCTAGATACTTTTGCTACTGATAATGCCGCATCTCCAACCAGAGATCTTCCTGGTCAGCTTGTTTTCAAGACTGGAGCAAATGTTCCCGTTACATCAAACTACAAACCCAAAACTAATTGATTATACTATATAGTTTTACGATACTATAAAGCCAATGATGCCTTGAGTATCGTTGGCTTTTAGTTCTTATAGAAAGGCTATCTAATGTCTGATACTATTATTCATTTTTGGGAAAATATTGCTACAACCAGTATGGGCATTATTGTTACTATGTTAGGTTTTTGGGTGACAATTGGTCGTAATATGGCTACTAAAAGTGATGTAGCACACATGATTGAAACCCAATCGCCCTATATTCATGATAGACAGTTTATTATGGAAAGATTAAATACTAACAAAGAAACCCAAGCAGCTTTTGCTAATGCTTTACAAAGAAACACAGAAGTAATGAATGAACTTAAAATACAAATAGCCACCCTCGGAAAAACTTTAGAAGCTCTAGAAGATAGAATTGAAAGACCATAGTTCAGTATATTGTGTATATTCTCATAGTATAAAATATTCAGGAGACTACAATGCCAAATAGACCATTTACAGATATAACATCTTGCATATCAGAAAATCCAGTGAAAAATGGATCAGCTGTTGTTTCTACTACCTTTACTGGTCAGTATAATACATTAGATACTTATGTAAAAAATATCCCAACTATTGAAACTATTCATAATAAATATGGTAATAGATTCTATAATGGTGTTTTTGTTCAACTTACTAGTGATCAAACTATTATTGGGGGCTAAATGAGTATTAAAAAAATAAATGAACTGCCTATTGCTAATGGATTAACTAATGATGATATATTTCTCATTATGGATGATCCTTCTGGGTCAGCAGTTACTAAAAAAGTATCATTATCAACTTTAGCCGCGGCTATTGGCGGTGGTTCTAATAGTTCTAATAGTACTAGTCCAATTTTAGTTTATGATAATGGACACACATATTCAACAAATGATTTAGTAATTTATAATAATGATATTTGGTTTTGTTATGATGGTTCTAATTTAAGCGGTGGATATGCTCCTCCAACTAGACCTAGTAACTGGAAAAAAATAGCAACAGGAAGTTTGAGCGGAACTGGAGATGTTGTTTTTGAAGGTTCAACTATCAGTACTGCTAATAATGATCAAGATTTAATTATTACTACAAATAATAATGGTAACATTTTAATTGGCGCTGATCGTAATATGATTTTTGATATGAATGCTTTTAGTGGAAAAGGCATTTTACTACAAGATAGCCAAGAAGACGGATATGATGATACAAATACTCCTAGCACATTAAAAGTTGGTAGCATTTATCATGATACTGGTCGCATGGTAATATCTTCTGATGGTACTATAGTTGATGAGTCTGGACAATCCATTGGGCCAGTTTATGGTGGAGTATGGGTTACTAATGGAGAAGATACTGGACTATCTATTCCGCCTCCAACAAGCCCGATGTCCATTAATGAGCCAATTTCTATAAAGAATAATGGATCAGAGTGGTCATTTAAAAAAGATACTATAGATCTCCATAATGGAGGGGTTCAAAATGCACAAATTTTTCAATTTAATGACAATTCTAGACAGTCTGTAATAACCGGTCCAACACCTGATGAAAATACTAATGCTCAAAGACTTATAATACAAGGTCAAAAGGGGAATGGTACTGGTGAAGGTGGAGATGTTTATATCTGGGGCGGCGATAGTGATATTAATGGCGGAGATATTAAAATTTATGCTGGTGATGCAGATGGTGTTGCATCTGGTAATGGTGGATATGTTAATATTGATGGTGGTAAAGGAGCGGGGAATAGTAGTGGCGGAAATGTAGATATCACTGGAGGATATTCGGTGGATGGTCAAGCTGGAGACGTTAATATAGTTGGTGGACCAACTTCGAGCGGCGTTGCTGGTAATGTTGTAATTAAAACCAATAATAATAACCATAATTGGACTTTTGGTCCAAATGGTAGCATAACCCTACCAGAAGGAAGCATACTAAGCGAAATTAATAATACTGTTTCTATAATGCCACCCACAGCAGCTGTTGGACAAAGTTTAGCAATTCGTCCTACTCAAGCCACATGGGGAATGAGTACTAGTAATTATATTGAGTATGGTAATCCTATAACAATTTCAGTTACTCTACAAAATTGGGCTTATTTTGGAACAGTAAACTATACGATCTCTGGTACTGGAGTTACTCCACAATCATTGGGTCGAGCACTAACTGGTAAGTTAACTTTCGTAAGTACCTCTGCTCCAGACACAGAAACTATTACTTGGACCATACCAGCAAATAGCAATATTACTGAATTTACTCTAACACTAACAAGTGTTGATGGAACAAGACCAGGTCCAGATGTTGCAGATGCAAACCTTTATCCAGCATTATATTATAATTTTGAAGAATCTAACGGAATGCCTACTGGTCAATTTATTACCGTGACCAATAATGCAATGGTTAATTCAGAACATAGTCATGTTCATTTATTATCTGGGGATCCAGCAACTGTTGATTTATACTTGGGCGATGATGATCAATATGTTAAGATACAAAAAAATGGTGGAGACGTTGTTGTTGGCACAAAATCCGAGACTGTTGTTAATACGCTCACTTTGATTACCAGCGGAACCGGCTATGCGGTAACGCCCAATGATGTAGCGGCCTTAGGAGGAAGCGGCACAGGAATGAGGGTGAACTATGCTAATAATGGGGGCTCCGTTATAGTTGTTGTGATTAATACTTTAGGCACAGGTTATCAGCATGGAGATATTCTAACACTATCTGGCGGAAATCAAAATTGTACATTCAGATATAGTAATCATAATAATACTTATAATAATTGGACTTTTGGCACAAATGGCAAATTAACATTACCAATAGACGGCGATATTGTAGACAGTAACGGAACATCCGTATTAGGCGGAAGTGGTTCAACAACTGTTGTAGATTTATCATATTCATCAACAATTAATACTGATGCTAGTACTGGAGACATATTTGATATATCCCTTACTGGCAATACTACACTAGCCAATCCCACTAATCCAGTTAATGGTAAAACACTACGTTGGAGAATAACCCAAGACTCTACTGGAAATCGCACAGTATCTCTTGGTAACAAATTTAATATTCCTAGTAGTGCCACCTCTCCTCTCCCATGGAGCACAGAATCTAATAAAATGAACATTCTTGCTGCTACATATCATGCTGGACGCGATAAGTGGGACATTATAGCCTTTATACCAGGATACTAATCTATGCCACCAGTAAACGGATGGGACGAAGAGACAAGCACCTATTACATTAACGGCGTTGCGACTTCGCTGAACAGCGACGGCAGTGGTTGCTGGAACAATAAAGTTTACACTGCTGGCAGCGTAACTTTTGATCCGGCCACAAACACGGGCTACAACCCCTGCGACAGCATCCACTATATAAGCGGCGTTGCTACTACTCTTGATAGTGGCGGCTATGGGG
>Ga0007796_10000184_pt1 | contig 17507 bp, 14 predicted proteins | sample CryBogmetaGMA0M_FD_60373 | JGI IMG/M metagenome (GOLD analysis project Ga0007796, IMG submission 60373) | Freshwater microbial communities from Crystal Bog, Wisconsin, USA - MA0M | ecosystem: Environmental > Aquatic > Freshwater > Lake | place: Crystal Bog, Wisconsin, USA | collected 2009-07-06 | reverse complement strand
AGGAAAAACAAATGCTTCTGCATTTTCATAAAGATAGGATAGTTCACCATCACTTACGTATCCAGGTGTAATGACATACTTCTCTAGATTATTTTTTTTGATGAACTTAGATATTTTATTGGATTCAACAACTAGTCTGTTCGTCATCTCAGAACCAGCTATGACAAACCTCAAATCATTTTTAGTTAACATTTTTCTGATATCAGCTATGAATTTGATTAAATTTTTTCGCCAGTCTGTTCCGCCTACATACAGAAAATACTTTTCGCTAATTTCTCGAGTGGGTTTTGCGTTTTCTTGTTTTTTGAGTTTTATTGTTCCAAGGTGAATTGCAGAAATTTTCTTATAAGGGACATTAGCAATTTTATTTATGTCATTTGCCGAGGCATTGGAGATTGTTATAATTTTTTTGTATTTATTGACCCCCAGAAAGGTATTAATAAATTTTCTTCTAAGAGCTAATCGTTTGATGTATATAAAAAGGCCCTGAGGATTTCTGCGCTCTATTTTTACTTCCAAATATTTTTGAGGATAGATAATCGGTATTAAGTCCATTACCACAGGGACACCCTTCGAAAATTCTTTTATTTCATATAATGGGTCTAGAAGAAGAACCGAATCCAATTGTGTAGTATATTTTTTTTTCAATTTTTCATTCGATAAAAATAGGGTACGAATTATAAATTTACCACGTAGTTTAGGTTTGCCTAAAAATAGAAAATTAATATTCGCAGAGTGAGGAATTTTTTTTTGTATGTAATCAGCCTGAGTACTATAAGCAAAAATATAATACTCATTATCTTTGTCTATTTTAGAAATTTCCCACATCAAATTAGTTGCATAAGAACCTATACCTCTTATGGCAGAGCTTTCCTGTAGTGACCTTAGGTCAATTCCAATTTTCATTTCAATTCTACCGACTCATATGTTTTCACGAAGAATATCCTGTAAAGCGCAGCCATAATTGCTGAAAGAAAATAAATTCGTCTTATCCATGCACGCAACCCCCGAGTAGTTAGGCAGTATTCATTATATTTTCTTCGCAAGGCCTCGATAATTTTTTTATGTTCCACGTGTTTCAGGGTAAAGTACAATTCATTTTTATAAAACCCATAATTATCGTAGATATGTTTTTTTACTCTATTTCCTCCGTAAGGTGCTGAAAGATGCAGTAGCGCCGCTTTAGGCTCATAAAGAATTCTGTAACCAAGTTTACTCATTCTTAGTGACATATCGCTTTCTTCTCTGAAAGCGTTATTCTTAAATCGAGTATCAAAACCACCAATTGCTAGCACTTCTTTGACTCTTAGTGCACAATTTCCCCCAGGAAAAGCATTCGTGTAACTCGATTTTGTTGCGGAGAAAACTCCATGTGAAATAGTGAACTCATCAAATTTGAGAACATCTCTCTTGATCGGAAAGCCATCCTGGTTGACTCGTCCTGCTATTGCACTTATTTCAGCATGTGAAGCAAAAGTTTTTAAGTAGACCTCCACCAAATCTTTATTGAGTACCACGTCATCATCTAAAAAAACTATAAAGGGTGTTTTTGCTTTCTTAAGTGCAAAATTTCTTGCTGCAGTAACCGATGGCGGGGAAGTTTTGAAATACCTAAATCTTTTATCTTTAATTGATTCGATGAACCGTGTAGTATTTTTGTTGTGCGCAAGCGATTGGTCAACAACTATTAATTCAAGATTTTTTATAGTTTGATTTTCAAGAACATCTCTTATTGTATTGACAAGAACTTCTTCTCTTTTGTAAGTGGGTATTGCGACAGTGATCTCGGGAGTTTTCATCATTACTTTATTTTACTCTATGAATAAGAAGGCGGATAGTTTTTTTGAAAAGTATTCTGTTCGTCAGTAAAAGCCTGAGGATTAGTAAAGCTGAAACTATTCGCAGGCCAGCCACAGATCTGATTAAGCTTTCTATTGTATTTTTTGTAATTCTTTCTAAACGAATATCTGCCATTTCTAAATTAAGATATTCCTTTGTTTCAATATTCTTTGGAATAAAAGAATTGCATGCTTTCCAAGCTTTCTTTTGTACATATTCTTTAGCCTGAAGTTGCTTTTCAGTAAATAGGGCGCTTATGCCGAAGCTATTTTCTCTATATTTATATAAGGGTTCGTCCAAGTTCTTAAAGCTGCCGTATGGCGCCATACGTAGCCATAAACCATAATCTTCTGCAGGCCACTCGCTTTGTTTATAGCATCCCGCCTTAATAAAGGCACTTTTTTTGAATAATACTGAACCGTGTGCGAAAGGAGATCTAACCAATAACTCCAGTTTTAGTTCGGGATCGTTTAGAAGAATTCGGTGAGTATTTCTGTATTTATTTTTTTCATCGATAGTAATCATGGATGTACCAATGAGCACATTATTTTTAATTTCTTTGAATTCTTTCTCTAGCCTATTGGGCAAAGAAATATCATCAGCGTCTTGTCTTGCAATAATTTCACTTTTTGCTATAGATATTCCCTCATTCAGTGAATAAACCAAGCCTTTATTTGCTCTCGAGATAATCTTGATGCGTCTGTCCTTGAATTTGTTTATTTTCTGCAACGTGTCATCAGTTGATCCATCATTAATAATGATGAATTCAAAATCCTCAAATGTTTGATTGAGGATACTTTTAATCGCCAAGTTTATGTCACGTGATGCGTTATAGGCACTCATCACCACAGAAATAGCTGGCTTTTTCTTTATATCTTTATCCATGATTTGGGAATTATATCTACGGTGCTTGTATTGGGGTCATTAAACCAAATCTTGGGAGCAACAACAATTTTAGATTTATTTTCATTAAGCCATGCCGCCCACCAGCTAAACGAACTATTAGCAATTATGTTATGCGAGCAATTTTTCATAAGGTGCATGTCTACATAATCGACCCTATCTCCACCTACAAAAATAATATTGTCATGAATTTTACTTAGATTTTTTTTGCACCAGGCAATGTCATCAGAAAAAATAAATATAGTAAATTCCCGGTATGTCTTATTAATTATTTTTATTGCCTTTTTGTAGTAGTCAATCCCTTTTAGCCCATGAAACTTATTTGCATTCTGATTATTGACATAGTCACCTCTCCTGACGTGCAGGGAGACGGAATTGCAATTTTTAATCTTTTCCTCAAGTGCCGCGTCCTCTCTTGAAATATCTCTCGCAAGAGCAAAATCGTTAATCAATTTCTTCTTTATGTTTTTAAAATATTTTTCTGTTTGCCAGTATCCCTCAAAAAGAGTTTTGTCGGGCTGTAGGAGCACTTTATTATCAAATTTAAATTCTTTCTCTAAATATAAGTTCTCAAAATAGGTTATATCTGTCCCGAAATAAAATATAGGTTTTTTACCCAATACTGTTTTTTTACATAACTTTGCATCTAATTTGAAGCAGTTTAAGGAATAATATCTTTGAGTATTTTCCAGCGGCTGTTTTTCAAAGAAGGATAAATCTAGCACAAGATCGTTATTGTTATGTACTGCAATACTTGATCCAAGGGCATACTGAAACATTTGATTCCCGAGTCCTCCCATAAGCTTAACTCCTATCATGATTTAGATGTCCCTTTGGAAATTAAATCATTGTAGAGGTCAAGGTATCTATCAGTTAAAATTTCCCATGTATATTTTTCTTTCCATGCTTTTTTCCCATTTGCGCCTAATTTTTTTCTATGCTGCTTATTGTGTGCAAGTTTAGCTAGCTTCCACAGAGCATCTTTTTTATCCGCCCGAACTCTTCCGTTCGGCATGTTAATGGTTTTTGCTATTATCCCTCCCTTTGTCCATTGTGCTATTTCGGCAATATTTCCAGCACCCGTAGCTAGGAATGGCACGCCTGCTGCGCAAGCTTCAAATATTACGAGTGGACTTGCCTCGATATTTGAAAGGAAAACGAAAACATCTGCCATTTTCAGTACATCCCTTACAGTTTCTCTGTCTTCTCCATCGAGCATTATGACTCTTTTGCCTAAAAATTTTCTTCCTAGGTTAATCCGTTCAGCCTGGATGTCAAATTCATCAAAGCATCCATCATGCGGTTTTATTGTTCCTGCGGACACTAAAGTTGCTTGTGCTACAGGGAGCCTTTTAAAAATTTGAAGTAGCTCGAGATGGCCTTTTTCTCCTGTGTAATTTCCTATGGTCATTATCACTAGGCCGCCAATTCCAAATGTGTTTCTTAGTCTTTTTTTTCTTTCCGCAGAGAGTTCTTCGCTGAATTCATTTTCATCTGCTCCATTTGGAATCACTATTGAATTCGTTAAACCATACTCTTTTGCAAAGTTTATATCCCTATAGTCATTGGACAGATATACTGCTGAGCCTATTTTTTTTAATTGATTAGGTAATTCTTTAAAATATTTTTTATAATTAGGATCGTATAGTGCCGAGTAGCCACACGGCACTATCACTGTATGCGATTTTATTTTATCTAAATTTTTTAAAAATAAATCCGTAGTCCACTGTTGGGCCGCATAGGTCATAATAATATCAAAACCACCCTGGGTAAGTAGCTTTACATATTCTTTGTGATTGCCCTTAATGCCATTTACGGAATTTCCTTTAATATCAAACTCAATTATTTTTACACCATTGTGTATATATTTCTTCCTGTTGCCGAGTTTTGAGGTAGCAACAGTTACGTCGTGTCCCTTAGAGGACATTCTTTCACTTAGGTGTCTAACAACTTCTTGGGCACCGCCAACAGAAGGATAATAGAATTCAACACAGTGAAGTATTTTCAGTTTCTTCATAAGCTGTAAACTCTTTTCATTTTATTTTTTAATACTGCCCAATGTAGGCCTGGTAGATATTTTAGCACTCTTAAAAAGCCACCAGGAAATACGATTAAGAGCCCAATTAGCTGGCGATAGCATCTTCTTAGTTGTTTTCGTGTTATAAGTTGCATCGTCAAATCGTATTGTAAGTTTTTATAATTAGACGTAGCCTGAGATAAATATTGATTAGGTATTTGAAGTTTCATTTTTATAAAGTCATCGAAAATCCTGTAGGGACTTTTCTCGATAAAAGCTTCCCCCCAAAGCCCCTCTCTTATCTTATTAATGAAATAGTTTTGTTTTTTAATGTTTTTTTGAGATATGCTTTGACTGTTATTTATTCGATACCAATACAATATTTCTGGAACTAGTCCTATATTCCATTTCTTTGAAATTCTTGTCCATAGTTCATAGTCCTCGGTTGGTCCAAAGTTGTTGCTATAGAGACCTGCTTCCATAACAGCTTCTTTTCTAAACATGCTAGCCCCGTGGGCTATTGGGTTTGTTACGTACATTAATCGCTTAAGGTCTATGTCGTTAATCGGAAAAACAATGTTTGTTCCGTTAGGTTTTTTTTCATCAAAATTTAGGTGCGAAAAATAAGTGCTTACGAGACCATTTTTTTTATTTAATCTAATCCATTCAATTTCTTTCTTTAATCTGTCAGGAAGAGAAATATCGTCTGCATCCATCCGAGCTATAATATTTGCACGTGCAATCCTAATTCCTAAATTTAAGCTTTTCACCAAACCACTATTCTGTTGAACTATAAGCCTGATGCGCGGGTCTTTATATGACGCTATTATTTTAGCAGAATCATCGGTTGAGCCATCATCTATAATTATAAATTCAAAATCCCTAAAGCTCTGCGTTAGTATGCTTTCAATTGCTGGCTTCAAGTAATCGCCACCATTATACACGCTCATTATTACTGATAGCAAAGGACTTCTTTCATTATTTTCTTCATTTAAATGCATTGATAAAGTAATATTTTTCTCTCTAAGTTCATCCTGTACCTGCTCCAATTGCTTATTAGTCAATGACTTGAGGGTTGATATATTGCTAAGCACATTAATAATTCTGCTAATCGCCAAAGTATTACTCGCAATACTTATATTTTTATCATGCACTCTATAGTATGCAAGCTTATCTGGCAGGCATTTTATTCTACCCGCATAAAGAGACGAAATCCTAAGCCACAGATCATAGTCTTCTACGCCTCGTAAATCATCTTGTTCGCCAAAAAAACCCACTTTTTTAAATATTTCTTTACGCACCACTACTGTAAGGGTTGAAATAACATTATCTTGAAGTAGCTTATTAAATTTTTCACCATCCTTGATCTTACTGTTTTCGACAACAAGTTGATTCATTTTTTTTCCGGTAGAGCTTACCTTTTCAGCATTTGAATAGGTAAGCACAGTATTGGAATTTTTAAATAGATTAATCTGCTTGATGAGTTTATTCTGCGCCCAAATATCATCTGAGTCTTGAAAGGCTATAAGCTCTCCCTTTGATTTTTTTATAGCATAATTTCTTGGAACAGCAGGTTTACCGCTATGCTCTAATTGATAAAATATAACCTGACCCTTATCTATATATTTTTTTAACAAACTGAGCGTATTGTCGGTAGATCCGTCATCTGCAATTATTACTTCCATCTTCCATTCATTAGGTAGTCTCTGATTAAGTACGCTTTCAAGGCTATCAATGATAAATCGTTCTCGGTTGTATGATGGGATCACGACGGAGATTATTTTCATAATATTCAAATAAGTTTCATAAGTTGGGTCTCGAATTCACTAAGCCAAATATCTAATAAATTAAGTTCAAATTCGCTGTCATTCACTGTGAAATTTTTCAAATATTTTTTTGCATTTGAGTGAGCTTTTTTCAGGCCTAAGTCTACTAGACCTTTTTTTGCGGTAACGGTAATATTTCTAGTTGATAAATAGGAATCATAGTCAACTGTAATATTTTTAAATCCAAATAATGCCAATATTTGTCTAAAATTATGTTCTGTCCAGCCCTCATAATGAGTTGCCCAAGGCGCCTCATTTGAGCCAAATATGTGCCGCAGAGCCACACTTTTTTCATGATCCGTTGTGCTGCTATCAAGAACCAGTTTAGCACTTTCGACGAAATCCGGCACTTCTATCCTAAGTGTCCCCCCTCTTTTTAGCCACATTTGCCACCCTGCAAGAAGTGCAATTGCAATGTGTCTCGGAAAGTGTTCGAAGACATGATGCAAGCGAACTTCATCGACGCTATTTCTCTTATATTTTAAAAACCTTAGATCAGCATGAATATCTGCAACTGATTTTTCTTGAACGGTATGTTCATCCAGCGGAAAATCTATATTAGTGTATCCCTCTAAATAAATTTGCCCACAACCCAGGTGAAGCTTTGTCATTTTCTGTTCTCCCATACTGTATTATCTACAAAAACTGTATTTATATATGTATCAGCATAAATTCTATAATTATTTTTTTTCAGTAAACTGAGTATATTTTTTATTTTTTTCTCAGATGAATCGGTAGTGTATGTGAGTGTTTCCGCACATATTACCGCTGGTCGCCATTTAGTAAAATCTATACTTTTTATTATTTCTAAGTCATACCCTTCAACATCAATACTTAGGAAGTTTGGATATTTTTTTTTGAAATACTTTTTTAATATAGTATCAATAGAAAGAATTTCTTTCTCTTGTATTTCAACTATTTTATGTAAACCGGTGGATGTATATTTCTTTGCCTCTTTCTCGGAGAAGGTACTTAAGGTGTGTGGATCGATTACATAAAAATTTGCTTTGCCGTCCACCGGCCCTATTCCTGCTGATATAAATTTATCGCCAGGCCTTTCTTTCTTAAATGGTTTTTTGAAATATGAATTTGCATCAATTGACACTCCCCTGAATCCGCTTTTATAAAAGTAGAAAGTATTATTGTATTTTGCTGGATCGTTCGCTCCAATATCTAGATACGTCACGTCATTGATATTTAGTATGTCTTTAAATAGAAAATTTATTATGATATCTTCGCCACATTGACTAAAGGTAATTTCACCCATATTAAATATTCTTCACTTCCCAATTTATTATTGGCGCAAGACTTCCTTCTCTGGCATTTTTCCAATATGGCGACTCACTTAACCCACCGCTGATTTCCATTTCAATGGAGGGGATTACGGTGCCTGGCTCATAAAGCCAAAATTTATTATGTATTCCTCCGATTAAGGAAAGCCTGTATTTACCCTCGTTTAACAAATGAGAAGGGATTTTAGCCCTTAGTTTTACCGTACCCTTTTTAAGGTTTTTCCATTCGTTTTTGTTGATATCAGTAGGATATGAAGAGAACAGCAAGCTATTGTTCGGAGAGAACACAGCAAGTCCGATAGTAAGCAGGGGTGACTCCCTGATGACTTCCCCCTCGATTGTAAACCATTTTTCGCGATTGTTACCAGTTGAGGTTTTTATAATTTTGCCATCTTCTTCACATAAATATATTTTTTCTGGTATAAAAAAATCATTTTTAGGAAATTCACCAGGTTTTTCCCATATCCAATTGATGGGCTCCTCTTTAGTGTCGGCTTGCATAATCTTCATATATCTTGCTGCTAGTTCATCTGTTTCACCAATAAACTCAACTTGCCCATCATTTAGTAATATACCTTTGGTGCATAGTTGTTGAACTGAAGCCATGCTGTGACTGACGAACAGTACTGTTGCACCTCCCTGCATAATAGATTTAATTTTTTTCATTGATTTTTGCTGAAACGAAAAATCACCAACAGACAAAACCTCATCAAGGATTAATATGTCAGGTTCTAAATGAGCAGCCACAGAAAATGCTAGCCTCACATACATGCCTGAACTATAGTATTTAACGGGTGTATCTATAAATTGACCAATCTCTGAAAACTCCACTATTTCATTAAATTTTCTGCCAATCTCTTTTCGGGTCATACCAAGCATTGATCCGTTGAAATAAACGTTTTCTCGCCCTGTAAGTTCTGGGTGAAATCCAGTGCCAACCTCAAGTAAGCTGGCTGTTCTCCCGCGAAGAACGATATCTCCTTCAGTTGGTGAAACTATTCTTGATAAAATTTTAAGTAGCGTTGATTTTCCCGAGCCATTCCTACCGATAATTCCAAATATTTCACCTTTTGGTACTTCAAAGGAGACATTTTTTAGTGCCCAGAAGGTCTCTTCTTTGCCATCTACCATATTGGCTAAGCCGAGAGGCCTTTTTATTATGTTGGCTAGGTCGTCTTTTAGAGTGCTATAGCTTGCTTTGTTCTTATGATTAATAAGATACTTTTTGCCGATTCCATTAACTTCAATTGCTGGTTTCATATTATATCCACAAATCCTTTTTCAGTTCTCTTAAAATACCAAATTGAAAATATCATAGCTAATGATGCTCCTATGAATGAATAGAGTACCCCGTACCAATCTATGCTTGTGCCAAATAGGGCAGCTCTTATCATGTCTATTGCGCCGGCAGCTGGATTGAAACTAATAAGGAAGCGTAACTTCTCGGGTATTTTACTAACGGGGTAAATAATAGGGGTTACGAAAAGCATAAGCTGTACCAAAAAAGGCAGAGCAGTTCTTACGTCCCTATATTTAACATTTAATGATGCGAAGAAGATGCCGATAGCCAGAGCACCATACTCGATAAGAATAATTGCAGGAATGTATAGCAGTATACCTATGAAGTGGATAGGTGTTCTATAGACAATTAATATAATAAAGAAAAATAAACTCGCAAAGAAAAAATCTACAACACTCAGGGCAGTTGCGGAAAGGGGCGGTAATAGGCGAGGGAAGTATATTTTTGTAATAACACCCGTGTTGCTTAGTAGAGAATTAGCGACATTATTTAATGTACTGGAAAAAGCATTCCAGTACATGAGGCCAAGAAATGCAAAAACTGGGTAAGGGACATTCGCGTTTCCAGACGTTATTCCCGCAACCTTATTAAAAAAAAGTGTAAAAACACCAGTAGCAAGAACGGGTTGTAATATTGCCCAACCCGCACCTATAAAGGTCTGCTTATACCTTACTTTTATATCCCGCCAAGAAAAGAAAAAAAACAATTCCCTATAATGCCAAAGTTCTCGTAAGCTTACTTTGCCGTTCTGTCTAGCTGTGATGCGAATCTCTTCAGTATTTTCCATTATTTATTACTCTTATACCATTCTATAGTTTCCCTGAGTCCATTCTCAAAAGTTGTAGTTGATTCGAAACCAAATAAATTCTTAGCTTTTGACGTGTCCAGTTTTCTCCTAGGTTGTCCATCTGGTTTCGCTGAATCCCAGCGTATCTCTCCCTTGAAGCCTACGAGTTTAGCAATCAATTCAACGAGGTCTTTAATATATATTTCATTTGATGATCCGAGGTTCACGGGATTACTCTCATTATATTTTTCACTTGCGAGCAGTATTCCATTAACAAGATCATCAATATACAAGAACTCTCTACTAGCACTTCCAGTGCCCCATACATCGATATGATCGCTTTTACTCTCAACGGCGTCGAGACATTTTTTGATAAGGGCAGGTATAACATGAGAGCTCTCGGGGTCAAAATTATCGCCAGGCCCGTAAAGGTTAACCGGTAATAGAAATATTGAATTATATCCATACTCTTGCCTGTATGCCTGAGATTGAACAAGCATCATTTTTTTGGCCAATCCGTACGGAGCGTTTGTTTCTTCTGGATATCCATTCCATAGGTCTTCCTCAACGAAGGGGATAGGAATTATCTTTGGATATGCACAAACGGTACCCAGCGCAACAAACTTTGGAATTTTATTTATCCTTGCTTGCTCGATAAGCTGAACACCCATCATAAGATTTTTATAAAAAAAACTTCCAGGATGTTCCCGGTTAATTCCAATACCTCCGACTACAGCCGCAAGATGAATGACCATATCACAAGGATACTCAGAATACATCTTCTTGATTTGATCGATTTCTACTAAATCGTATTGCTTGTGGGTGGGCGCCATAACTATTGCACCTAGATCATTTAATTTTTTTACTAAATGTCTGCCAACAAATCCATTACCTCCAGTTACTAGTACTTTTTTTCCCTGCCAAAACATCAAAAATATATTCCTTTTTTGCTAATTATTTATGCACTCATATTAACAGTTTTAGGACTAGTTTTAAAGAGTTCAGATTAATTTATTTTTAAGGTAAAAGTAATATCAGAACTATTGAACCAAAGTAGTCCTTCCGCAACAAGATTAAAGGATTCAGTTATGGGCCCAGTACTCGTAGGTGCTTGAGCGGTAAAGCTGAACGTGCCTTCCTGACCGGGCGCAACTTGATTTTCAATTAAGCTTGACGGTCTTGTGTCATTTATCCAGCTCGAATTAAAAAGGTGACTTCCTCTGTTTCGAGGTCCAGATGTTCCGACCCGTATTGGAAAATTCTGATTATTATACCAGGTGGAGTCTCCTGTATTTAAAGCTTTTATCGTAATCGTAAATCTTTGACCAGCTTTTATTGTGGTTGTACCGGTACTTATTGATGACCAAATGGGCTGCCATGAATATTGCTCACCTTTTAGGTAGAGGGTTAATCCTTGATCGGGCATCCACTCTTTTCCTTCAACCACAAGATTTAATTTTTCATAATAAAAATTACTCGCAGGTACATTTACCCAAAACTGAAAGCCTGCGGTCTGACCGGGCGCTACAGTTGCTTCATTCATATCTGCTGCTCTAGTTGAGCTAGGCCAATTGTAAGAAACAGCACTATTACGAGTTGCGGGCCACGTCCCAAGCCTAATAGCGGGTCCGTTAGTTTTTGACCAGGTTGTTGTACCAGTATTTTTTGCAATTACAGTTATTAATTGAGGGACGCCCGGATTCATTAGACCGGTACCATTTTGATATATAACATTCTGTAGCTGCCAGCCGTATCCACCATTAACAATAATAGTTGGACTAAAACCAGGCCAAGAAGCCCATCCACTATTTTCAGAAACAAGATTCATTGCCTGTACAAAAGTTCCTGTTTGAGTAGGCGTTATATTGAATGTAAATGTCCCATTTTGATTTGGTTCCACATTCGCCTCATTGAGTGTTGCGAAGCGGTTATTATTTGAACCTGGCCCAAGTAAAGTTGTAAAGCTATCCGCTGGACTCCATGTAGCAAGTCTTACGGGATTTGCTCCACTATTTGACCATGTAGTTCGTCCCGTGTTTTTAACGGTGAGCGTAGCTTGCGCAGGAGTATTTAATGAAAATACATTAGTTCCGTTTGCGTAAACAAAGCTAACTATTTTCCAAGCGAATGCAGGGCCTGTTGTGCTCCCGAACCAATTAGTGAAATACCAGAAAAAGTTTCTATTGCCATATGAGCCACATGTTGCAGTGCCACCAGGGGAAGAACCCGAGAGTCCTGAAAGAGCTGCGCTATTTGGTTGATATGGGGTGTAATTATATAAGGCTGCCGTAGCATTGTTATTAATGAAAATATTAGTTCCCCCACATGTTGTATCAGGGCTGTACTGAACATATCTTGATACACCTGATTGAAAATTATAGTTGCCAGGATTTATTAAATATTGATTAAATTGCCATGCTGCATCGTTAACTTGATTATAAAAGCCGTAATAGGTGGAGTTACAGGCTGCCGTATTGTTTGGTCCCGTATCAGGACAAGCATACCCCATTGCTGTACGATATTGCCATGAGGCAGGCCAGGTGTCGGTGACGATACCAGTTTCCTTTTGTAAGGTAACTAGAATAACCTGCGGGTTTATCCCATATTGTTGTGCCGAATTCCAGATGATTTGAGCAGCCGTTTGTCCACCCGAGACCTGGGTGGGGCTGCCATCTGAATTAAAGATACCCATATTATTCTGATGTGTAGTTGGATTTTCTTGATAATCCTTAAGACAAGTCCATGGTGGAGAATAAACTGTCCCACTCGATCCAGTGAACCCAACATGACTAGTGTCGCAAACGGGTACTTGTGAGTTTAGAAAATTTTGTATCTGCTGCACAGTCATTGTTTGTGTATTGTAAAAAACAGAGTCATCAATGATGTTGCTTGCGTTAAAATCTGAAGCACCCAATGCCTGAGCTTTTTTCTGTATAGTTATAATGGGCGAAATAATAACAGAAGCAATTAATATAAATAACAGTAAATTCTCTTTTTTCATTATTTTATCTCTATAACTTTATTTATATTTGTCGTTTTATTATTTTGAGTTGCAGATAATGTAAGATTCCAACTTCCTTTACTTAAGCTCGTAAAGGGAATAGAGAAATTGCATTGATAGAAAGTGCCATTCCAAGAAATAGTATTGGTTTCAGACTGAGTAGCGCCGCTGGACGGGTTAGCAAGGTTTAGGAGGCATGAACCGCCGTCAGCACCAGATATTATAGCTTTTATGATTAAAGGACCCTCGTTTGAATTATCTTGTCCAGCAGCATTAAGGGTGATTGCTATAGCCGAAGAGGTTGATTTAACTGTATCAGATGAGCTATTGTCTGCTGATTTATCTAGGGGTGCATTTGGCACCGTTTTAGCCCCTGGTCCTGCACCACTCGCCTTATCCATTTTTTGACTCAAGGCATAACCCGGTGATTTATTAATATGATTCTTTTTGTAATATTTGTAATAATAAAAAAATAAAGAACTTATCAAAACAACAATAAGCACGGGTATAATAATTATTTTTTTATTTTTAGTTTTCACACTATAAATTATACTTTCTTAATCATGAATGTAAAGAAGAGACAGGGGTAGCATTTTGTTTTTTTAAACACAGAAGGTATTATTTTTAAATGATAGTCGTAATAATAGCAGGCGGTTCAGGAACAAGGCTTTGGCCATTAAGTACCAAAAAATTCCCAAAACAATTACTTTCGCTTACTAATGATAGGTCGATGCTCCAAAATACCTTTGAAAGAGCTTCAAAAATTTCCGATAAAATTTATGTAATTCCTGATTCAAGTCATGCAGAGCATGCAAAAAAACAGCTTCCCGGACTTAGCGATGATCATTTTTTGGTCGAACCGACTAGAAGGGGTACCGCTAACTGCGTAGTTGCCGCGCTCGCCTATCTCAGTAAGAAACACGGATGTGATGAGCCAGTAGCTTTCATACATGCAGATCACCATATTAGAGACGTTAATGGCTTTGCTCTTTCATTTCAGGCAGCAGGTGAAATTTCCTCAATTGAAGGGGCTATAACACTCATTGGCATAGAACCAACATTTGCATCAACCGGATACGGATATATAGAAAAAAATAAAGAACTTGAGAATTACAAAGGAGCATTCAGCGTAAAATCCTTTAAAGAAAAGCCTGATTTCTTGAGTGCCCAGAAATATTTTTCAAAGGGAGAATATCTTTGGAACTGTGGATACTTCGTAGGGTCAATAAATACCTTTTTGAGCGAAATAAAAAAATATAGTCCTGAGCTAGAAAATACCTACGACAAACTACAAAGTTTTTCTGATATTAGATCAGTCGAATATGGATATGTTTATAAAGAATTAAAAGATCAAGTGATAGATATTGCACTTATTGAAAAAGCAAAAAATTTAGTTGTTTTGCAGGCAAGCTTTGATTGGGTTGACGTGGGGAACTTTAATGATCTTCATGGCGCAATAGAAAGTGACGAAAAGAAAAATTATATAAGAGGAAAAAATATATATATTGATGAAGTAGAAAACTCATATATTAGAAACGAAGAAACAAAACCAATTGCAATTATTGGACTGGATAATATTGCTATAGTAAATACAGAGGAAGGGATTCTGATAGCTCGAAAAGACTTAAGTCATAGGGTTGGTGAAATAGCCAAAAAAATTCAAAAATAATTATCTGAAACCATTGGGGTTTTTTGTTTGCCAATTCCAGGCGTCAATACAAGCATCGGCTACAGTTTTCTCGGCTTTCCAGCCCAGCTCTTTCAGCGCCAAACTCACATCTGCATAACAAGTAGCAATATCTCCATCGCGTCTATCAGTAACTTTAAATTTAATTTTTTTTCCTGACGCTTTTTCAAAGGCGCGAATCATTTCGAGCACACTAGTGCCTTTTCCGGTGCCTATATTGAAAGCTTTATATTTATTTACTTTTCCGCCGTTTTCTATAGCTGCTAAATGAGCTGCCGCTAAATCTGTTACATGAATATAATCTCTCACACCTGTGCCATCGATAGTATTATAATCATTGCCGTAAATCATTAATTTATTTAATCTTCCAATAGCAACCTGGCTTATGAAAGGGGCTAAATTATTGGGCAACTCATACGGATCCTCGCCTATGCTACCTGATTCATGGGCACCGATAGGATTAAAGTACCTAAGAGAAATGATTTTCCAGCCATCTCTGGTTTTGGAGATATCTTTTAATATTTGCTCTAGCATTAATTTTGTCTGGCCATAGGGATTTGTTGCGCTTAATGGAAAATTTTCTTTTATTGGAACTTTTTCGGGATCTCCATAAACCGTTGCTGATGAGCTGAAAACTAGTTGCTTAACCCCAAATGTATTCATGATTTCCAAAAGGTTTAGAGTGGCCGAAAGATTGTTGTGATAGTAAAACAAAGCTTTCGCAACTGATTCACCCACAGCTTTGAGGCCTGCAAAATGAATCACAGAATCGAATCTGTTATTAGCAAATATTTCTTCCAGCTTGATTCGATCCCTTAAATCAATCTCATGAAATTGTATTTTTTTGTTCGTGATTTTCTCTACTCTTTTTAATGACTCTGCGCTGCTGTTAGATAAATTATCCACAACTGTCACGTCGTGATTATTATTAAGTAATTCAATTATCGTGTGGCTTCCTATATAGCCCGCGCCACCAGTCACTAGAATATGCATATTTTTATTATATCAAAATGAAGGTAACTATTCGACGGTAACAGATTTTGCTAAGTTTCTGGGTTTATCAATGTCGCAACCTTTTTCGTTGGCAATATAGTAAGAGAATAGCTGGACTACTATTGCTTCAAGTATAGGGGATAATTGGTCCGATACTTCAGGTATAATAATTAAATCATCAGCAATTGTTTTAAAGTGCTTCTGTTGTTTTTTTGTTGTTACGACAATAGTCTTGCCACCGCGAGCCTTAATTTCTTGAATATTACTTGCAGTTTTATCGAAAAGCGTTGGGCTGCTAGCGAGAGCAAGTGTAGGGAAGTTTTCATCAATGAGAGCAAGGGGGCCGTGTTTAAGATCGCCACCCGCATATGCTTCTGCGTGAATGTAGCTAATTTCTTTAAGCTTCAATGATCCCTCTAGGGCAACAGGATATTCATAGCCGCGACCTATAAACATGAAATCTCGATGATGGGAATAGCGTATTGCGATTTCTTTAATGGCCGGAGACAGACTTAATATCTTTTCTGCAGTTTTCGGTAAGCTTGCTAGTTCTGTCAAAAGATCCTTGTAGAGCTTGCTTCTATTTTTTCCAAGCGACAATGCGAGTAGTACCAATATAGTCACTTGAGCAGTAAATGCCTTTGTGCTTGCAACAGAAATTTCAGGGCCTGCATGACAATATATCCCTGCTTTTGTCATTCGAGAGATTGTACTTCCCGGGCTATTTACGATTCCAAGTGTCAGAAGACCTTGTGGCTCTACCTTTTTTAGTGCAGCAATCGTGTCGGCAGTTTCGCCACTTTGAGATATTGCCAGGATTGCAGTATTTGGGCCATAAGGTTCTTTTCGATATTTAAATTCGCTAGCAAGTTGCACTTCTACGGGTATTTCAGCTAACTCTTCAATAAGGTATTCTCCAACCAGTCCTGCGATATAAGATGTGCCGCAGGATACGATTATTATTCGATCTATATTCCTGAGTTGATTGGCTACTGAATCTAAGCCTCCTAATTTAATTTCATTTGTTTCAATTTTAATTCTTCCCAGGATTGCATTTTGAATAGTTTTTGGTGCTTCATGAATTTCCTTAAGCATGAAATGCTCAAATGATCCTTTTGAGGATCTCACATCTTCAAGTAATAAATCTTCAGGATTACGAGTTACAATCTTTTTATTTTTTAAATTTCGAATCTTATATTTATTTTTTTCTACAATGGCTATTTCATAATCCTCGAGATACACTATTTTTTTGGCAGCATCAGCAACTGCAGAAGCATCCGAACCAACCATATTATTTTTCTTTCCTACTCCTATAGCGAGTGGACTTGAGAGCTTTGCTGCTAATATTTTATTTGGCTCAATTTCTGACATCATAACAATTGCATAGGCTCCGCTAAGATCATTTATGGCGGATGTAAATGCTTGTTCCATGTCTTTTGTTTTTTGATAATAAAAATCTATGAGATGAGGGACTACTTCTGTGTCGGTATGCGAAACGAAATGATACCCTTTTGTTTCTAGCATCGATCTCAGCTCCTGGTGATTTTCAATAATGCCGTTATGTACAACAAAAATGGTTTTGTCTTTATTGTAATGAGGATGAGCATTTAATTTTGTAGGCGTTCCATGTGTTGCCCAGCGAGTATGCCCAATAGCAGTTTTTGTGTTTATGATATCTATGTCCACAAGTTCATTTTCAAGTGCCGCAACTCGTCCAGCTTGTTTTACGTTTCTGATTTTACTTCCATCATAAAATGCAACTCCCGCTGAATCGTATCCCCTATACTCTAAGTTTCTTAGTCCACACAAAACTGGTTCAACTGCATTTTTATCCCCAACAAAGCCAACAATTCCGCACATAT